>Ga0136604_1000380_pt1 | contig 22815 bp, 26 predicted proteins | sample AntRauFillE10628_FD_104928 | JGI IMG/M metagenome (GOLD analysis project Ga0136604, IMG submission 104928) | Saline lake microbial communities from Rauer Islands, Antarctica - Metagenome Filla E10 #628 | ecosystem: Environmental > Aquatic > Non-marine Saline and Alkaline > Saline | place...
ATGTAACTTGAATGTATTGTTGGCAACAATTTGAGAATCGCGATATTGGAAAGCTTATAGTATCAGCAACATATACTATCTTTCCTGAACGTTTTAAAATTCTGACCAATTCCAGCGCTGCCGGTGCTCTGCCGCCGGTCACCAGTATTCTATTCGTGTTATTAATTTTCATTATCTTCTGATGATGGAGACTCAATGACCTTAATACTTCCAGTGAAGTTTTCACTGTCAGGATTGACATGGTCATGGAATCCAAAATCACCAATCTGATTCATGACCACTGACTTTGATTCGTAGAGATCTAAGCGACCTACGTTTAACGCGGGGAACGCATCATGAGCTGGATGAGGGCCTGACTCCAGGTCAAGTAAAATATCGTCAAGTTTGGTGAAAATTATCTCCGTGCCAATTTTGACCTGTATCTCCTTTGGAAACACTCCAGTTTCAGTGAGGTATATATATAGTTTATCTTGATCAGGATAATACACGTCCGCTGTTTCTTGTTTAAAGAATGCATTTTGAAATGAATCGTCAGGTTCGGAATATGACACAAGCATCGCGCCTGCTATAAACATAGTAAACGCTGTTGCATAGATAAAATACTTTTTTATCGCTACTTGCTGAATCAGTCTTGCTGTGATCATTAACAATCCAGTAAGAACCATGATTGACCCATAGAGATTGTGGAAAATGTCTCCATGCCCGTGGCTACCATGTGGGTGCAATATACTTAAGTAGCCGTCCATGAGGAACAATACTGGAAATAGTAGAGCCCCCAGTGGAGCTTTAATTTTTCCACGTACATACAAAATTTCACCAATTCCTCCGATTAGGTTTCCTATTAATGTAAATATGTGTAGATAAACCTCTGGAGCGGTTATAATCAGTCTTAAGATTGGAATTGTGTTTTGTAGGCCATGTCCAAATAAAATATAAGATATGAAAGAGACTGGCATTGCCATAAATACTATCGAGTAGAAGGTAGAAATTTGCTTTCTCTTGTACCCCAGTTCAGAAAACAGAAACAGCAGTGCTATTACACAAACAACGATGCCGGGTACAGCATGGGCGAAGTCTGTCAGAACTTGTAGTTCAAGTGCAGAACCATAGTATTCTGTTATATTTGGTTGCATATGTGTAAAGATTACCATAAAGGCAAGCTAGACAATTTAGCGGATATACTCGCAAGAGAACCAATTGATCTCTATCTAAGAAATGTACGCACTAAAGTTAGTGTCTATAATTTGGATGGTATGAAAGTACCAGCAACAATTACTGACACAATTAGCTCACAAAATTGTTATGCAGTTTCTCCTTATGCTCTGATCATTAGTTATTGCCAAGTAGAACTAAATAAGTTGGATAACAAGATACTTATTTTTTTAATAAAATTTGCACTATTACCACTGTCACTGCTGTTAAGGCTGGTAAACATAGATAAAATTCAAATACTAAACAACTTTATTTTTTCTACAAATTTTTATGACTCTGGGTGGGAATATATTAATGTATCCAATTTAAGGAAGATGGGTCTGTCTGAGCAGCCTAAGCATGCTTTGGCAATGAGGTCGTTAAACGAGAAACTTAACCCGACATTAATAAGTAATTTAAAAAAAGATGGGTGGTTACCAATAGTTACTAGGCAAGTGTATTTATTTAATGGATTTGATCCGTCACGTCGCGACCTACAGAACGACAGTAAATTAATGAAAAATACACACTTGGAGTTTAAAAATCCTGATATTTCAGACGTTGATGCATTTGGTGAAGTAGAAAGGCTATACAATTTGTTATATCTCGATAAATATACTCCTGAAAACATTCAATACACAGCAGCCTATATAAAAGAACTCTACGAACAAGGATTAATGCATCTCAAATTTTTGTATGATCCGATTAAAAAGATTAATGTTGGGGTCGTTGGAATGATAGGTTCAGACAATGTTATTACTACTCCAGTCCTAGGTTACGATACTTCATATGAACAAACGGACGGTCTTTACAGAATCTGTACTTTATACGCATCGAAATATGCGGCTGATAATAATATAACGTTAAATGCCAGCTCAGGAGCACCAACTTTTAAAACCACCAGAGGCGGAGAACCAGAGATTGAGTATATGTTTGTGTATACCGCACACTTGAGTTTATTTAAGAAGTTGGTGTGGTATATGCTGTCAAAAATTTCACTAAACATGTATAAGCACATACTCCAAAAAAACAAACTATGAGCGAGCCGATAAGGAAACTTATTCTCATTTGTATGTCCAAATGTTTATTCTCTGATAAGATTTTTGATTTATAACAATTTTCACACCACTCGTCCCGGTAAGTAGCAATTAGTGTATTTTTTGACCCATCTATATGTATAGTTCTGTGAAAGTGGTGGGAGTCGACTTTGGGGGGTACCCCCTTTAAATATGGAAGTTCGAGAATAATGCATCAAAATGCTAGCAATGTGACGCATTGCATTAAAAGTAGTGAAAGGGAATCATCGCCCAATATGTTGTTAAGTGAAATTAGCTAGTAAACTCAAGGATATTTTGCATAGTCAGGGTAGGATATTCCACCATATCAACCCATGTAGGAGTTCGTAAGTCGTCCAAGGCGGCCCAGCTCGCAAGAAAACACCCCTCGTGGGTGTTTTTTGTTAGTGAGCTGCCGGACAAGAAATAGTCTGGGAGACTATTTCGTGGGAATCGAAAAGCTTTTGCGTCAGATTGGAAGCAAAGCGCACCAATCTGTCCAAAAGGTGTACTGAAGCTGTAAGCTTCGATTCCCTGTCCGGCAGCAAACTTGAGATAAGTTCAGAGTACGAACCATTATTATTCACGCTCAAGCTAATAATACCTATGACATATCCAGCTATTGTTAAAACGGGTGCGATGAAAGAGGTTTTTTTGAAAGTTAAAACAACTGGTACACCAGAAAAGTTTACGGCTCAACATTTAAAATCTCTTGGTTATACAAGTAGTAATGACGTCGCAATTCTAAAGGCATTAAAAATTGTTGGTTTTATCAACACAGACAGCAAGCCAACTGAAAAATATAAAAGTTATAAAGGGAAGGACGGTCCTAAGATTTTGGCAGAAGGAATTAAGACCGGGTATTCAGAATTGTATCAACTCTATCCTGATGCTGAACAAAAGGATGAAGAGTCGTTAGCACATTTCTTTGCTACTAAAACTGATGCAGGCGAAAGTACTCGCAAGACAATGATTGCAACATTTAAGGCTCTTTGTTCAATGGCTGATTTTAAATCTGAAAAATCATATTCAGAATCAGTTGACACGCCACCAGCTGCTGAAAAGCTTAAAGAAGTTATCACAAGTAAAAATAACTTAAATCCAGCCGTCAATATTAATATTGAGCTTCAAATACCGGCTACAAATGATCCTGAAGTATATAAAAACTTCTTTGAGGCTATGAAGAAGCACCTCTTAAATAATTAGCCAGTCATGCATGACTGGCTAAAGAAAATTGAAAAATTTAAATCTGAAGCACATACAATATTTGGTGTTCAAGAAAACGCAAAGTCACGGATTGTTACATTGAGTGAAAGCTATGAAAGCCTTAATGATTTGAATGTTAAACAAGATGATTTGTTTCGCCAGGCTTTTACATGTCTAGAGAAGGAGTGTTACAGGGCAGCGCATGTGATGGCATGGGCTGCTTTTATGGATTTTCTAGAAGAAAAAATTTATGAAGATGGAGGAGTAAGAGTGAAGAATGCTCGTCCCTCTTGGATTGCTAGTTCTCCAGAAGAACTTAGGGAGACTATCAATGAATTTCAAATTGTGGGAACACTGCAGATTCTTGGTTTGTGTGTTAAATCAGAACGCAAAGCTTTGCAGGGTTTGTTAAACAAAAGGAATGAGTGCGCACATCCGACTGATTATTTTCCTCAATTGAATGACACTTTGGGATATATAACAGAGTTGCTTTCAAGGGTTGAGTCACTTAAGAAAAAATCACTTTAACCTCTATTCCGCGTTGGGTTGGTGGTATTTTTCTTCAATGCTGCAATCCGTCCTGGTGGCGCTAATTGTAAAAAGTTCGAGACCAAGGATGCTAAAGTTTTGATATATTAATGAATATATGTCCAGATATCATGTGAGTGGAAGTAGTGAAGGTGAAGTGCTGAAGAATAAATTAGATATCACGGATATTGATAGTATTAACGAAGAGGAATTTTTAGGTTTTACTAATGCAGCTCAAAGCGCAATTGAAGCACTCGATGAATCGACACTTTTTGACATAGAGTATTTACGTGAGTTGCACTTCAGTGCTCTAGGTAAAATCTACAACTTTGCTGGAAATGTGCGTACTGTGGATATGTCAAAGGAGGGATTTATGTTTGCAGCAGCTAGATTTCTTGGTAGTTCATTACGTACGTTTGAAGAAAATTTCTTACACCCAATTAACTCCAATAACTGGGAATCTAAAGAACAACTAATTGATTATTTGGCAGAAATGCATGCTGAGTTACTTTTTATTCATCCGTTTAGGGAAGGGAATGGCAGAATTTCAAGATTGTTTACAAGACTAATATACTTAGCCAAAACTGGTGATGAAATTGAAGTTGATACACTAATAAATACAGATGAAGGGCTTAGTAAATATATTGAGGGTGTTCAGCAGGCAGGAAGAGAAGAGTATGATGTGATGAAAAAATTATTTAGAGAATTGAACTCGTGACTGCAATTCTTTAAGTTGTTTTGGAGAAAAAGAAACACCTTCAATCTTAAATGATTTGAGCATTGAAGAAAAAGTTCTGTCTTTTGCAGAACTTTTTTGTTTATTTGAAAGTTTTAGATTAGTTTTTTGTTTCATATAGTCAAGTATATTATACCATGAATAAATTAAATTGCATTCTTTGTAAAGGTTATTAAGTGTTTAAATTTAAGTAAGTTAAAATGACTTAGATTAGATTTTTTGAGAGATATTACAACTGACACATTCAAAAGGGTGATACTGACAGTCTCACCGAGGTTTCAGGAGAATAGGGTCAGGACCCATTAATGATAAACTTGACCTATTGAACAAAACCCGTTACGTGCAAAGTTAGTGAAAGATGCTGTTGACTGGCGGTGGGGTAGTGCGTATCGGCGTTATCGGGGTACCACTCAGGAACAGAATTTACTGGACACTTGGCGTGTCTCCGAGACAAAAACCTATCGAGCAGCACTAAATGAGTTGCAGGGAGATAGTGTAGTAGAGAAAATTCGAACTGCGATTACCAAAGGCTCACCTCTTGGTGATGACTTGTGGCGAGAGAAACTCATTGCGTCTCTGAAGCTTGGTCATACGGTTAGATCAGTGGGGCGACCAAAGAGTGGATCCTGACCCCATTTACCTTCACAGACTATTTTTTTAAAGGATTTTGTTGCTGGTTATGCAGCGCTTATGGCTAAAGTGGCCTCGCTTTAATCTCAATAGTGCTGTACAAATAAAATATGTCAGTAAAAGTGATTCATGAAGAGATTAATAGATTTTTGAAATCATCAGATCCTGAGGTCTTATGCATTAAAGGTAGGTGGGGAGTTGGTAAGACTTTTGCCTGGACACGATTCATTCATGAGGCTATTGAGATATCAGTCTTAAGAGACTATTCTTACGTTTCACTTTTTGGTTTAAACAGTTTAGAAGACCTTAGGTATAGTATTTTTGAAAATACAGTACCATTGGAGGATTTACGTAAATCGAATAGTTCGAATTTTAAGCAAAAACTAGCTTTTTTAATAATAATCGCAAAAAAGCTCTAGCTTATATTTCACGTAACCCTATTATTCAATCAAAAATTGGTGGCTCCGAAAAGTTACTTTTTCTAGGAGTAAGAAATCAAATTGTTTGTATCGATGATTTAGAAAGATCAGGTGAAGGCTTGCGTTTACTTGATGTACTGGGTTTAGCTTCGGCTTTGAAGGAAGAGCGAGGATGCAAGGTGGTCCTTCTACTAAATGAAGAAGAGTTGACACAATCAGACAAAATAGTTTTTGACAAACAGTTGGAGAAAGTTACTGACACTGTAATGGTTTTTTCGCCGACACCTGAAGAGTCAGCCAAACTAGTTTTTGATACAAATTCCACTGAACTTTCCAGGTTACTAAAAGAGAATTGTACGGCTCTAGGCATTACGAATATTAGAATCATTAAAAAGATTGAGAAGCACGCTTTAGTACTCTCTGAAATATTAAAAGACTACCCTCTGCTTCAAGAACAGGTAGCTCACACAGTTACTTTGTTTGGATGGAGCCTCTATGGTGCTTTAGGTGCTCCAACACTAAAGTTTCTTCAAGATTTTAATAATACTTACGCAATCCTTGGTCGAGACGAGTACTCACCTGAAGAGAAGAAGTGGGCAGAAACAATGAAAGATTATAGGTTCACTTTTTTTGACGACTTCGATAGCGCTGTCCTGGAAAATATGGTGAATGGCTATTTCGACGAGGATCAGATGATCTCAGAGGCTAAAAAAAAGAAAAATCAGTCAGAAAAGACAGAAATGGAAAATAGGTTTAGCGAAGTCTGGGACCAATATCACGACTCATTTGATACAAATGATGAACAGCTATTGGACTCTATTTACAGGGTAGCGATAGATTGTTGTGAAGTGATCTCTCCAATGAACTTAAACTCAACAGTCACCTTTTTAAAAGATTTTGGAAAAATAAATGAGGCAGAAACCTTGATAAGCACATATATTGAATCAAGGTCTGAAGAAAAAGATATTTTTAACCTCAGTGAGAACCCATTTAGAGAAGATGTGAACGACCCAACTCTCGTAAGTGCATTTGCAGAAAAACATGAATCGTTTGATGATAATAGAGATCCAAAGGAAGTGCTAATCGGGATGTCAAAAAACAGAGGTTGGAACCAAGAAGATGCAAGGTTGCTAGCAAAACTGTCTGAGGGAGATTTTTACAGACTCTTTAAGAACAATCCGGGTGAAGACTTAAGAAAGATTGTGTACGGTGCGTTGATGTTTAGAGGCAATCATGTTGGTGATGAAGACAAAACAACGGTTATTGAAAATGTAACAGACGCACTTAAACGTATAGCTGGGGAGTCAGAAATGAATAGAAGGCGAGTGCAAAAGTATGGCATCTCTTTAGATGATTAGTGGTAAATGGTTGAAATATTGTCCGTTAGAGAGGTTCTAACTGCATGTAGTAAACGCAGCAACGAATTTGAGTCTGATTTTTCAATCTATGAGCTGAGTATCAGCTGTTCACTATAGAACTGTGCTATACTTTCACTTTCGCTATGAATGAAAACATCCCGTCAAACGAAAAGGGTGCAGAAAAGTTTCCGAATGAAAGAGAAATACTGAATCTCTTTGAAGAAATAATAGGTACCGAATTTGAAGTTACTCGAAATATTGAAGACGAAGATGGTCTTAGTGCTTTAGATGTAATTGCTGTAGGTGAAGATGGAGAAAAGGTCGGTTATGATTATCGAAGAAAAGATTTTGCCGGTGGCACAGTGATAGATGTAGTTTTCTACGATGGTGATATGCCGTGCGGAGGACACCCACTTAAAAAGTTTACAGAAGGTGTATGGATTGACGAAGCGTAGGGTGAACTAAAAGTTCCAACGTCGTCCCAGACAGCCAGTAAAATTGTTAGACTAACTGGATGGACCACAAAAAATTTTTCGTGCGAAGGGCAATTGGAGTATTAGTGTTCTTGGCACTCGCTGCAATCTGGTATCTCTTTATTAAGTAATAAAAGTTCCAGTGTCTTCTCGTGTAGTCAGCGTGAAAGTTTATAGCGCCTGCGGGCACTTTTTCGTGTTGTTGAAAGTGAGTGAAGAGTTTTGCTTATGAAAAAAGCCGCAGCAGCGAATATTAGTATGACAGCAAGTATCGGACAGAAGTAAATATGTGACAGGAAAACAGCCCTGAGGTGAGGGCTGTAATGTGATATTGATATGCTTAGTTGCATCGTGTGTTACCCGCACTAGTCGTGCCGGTAAAATAATGCAAACAGTGTTGAGCCGAACAACCTCACCCAATTGTTGAGCAGTTGCTCATTGGTAGGGTGGACTGTGTGCTCTACTACACAGCATATTACTCGGAACAGTTTTGAAGATAACGCACACTCTTGTTGTTTTCGCATGTATGTTGAAAAATCAAGGGTGATGCGGTATTTGCCAAATTTTGGTCCGAGATTAAAGTCTCTTAATTTTGAAAGTACTGTGTGAGTATTCATGATGTTCTCTCCCACAATCATGTTGGCTACCTCTATTTGTGAATATACCACTATAAATGGATTTGTATATAGCTCGTGTGCACAACTTCAGGCCGGGGAAAATTTGTGACACGAAGATCTATTTTTATTTACATAATTCTCAGCCCAGGGTATGGATGACCAGGGTCAGTTACATTTTCTCGATGAGGCGTTTGAACCGGGAACATCACTTCAGACAGCCAGCAAATATTGACAAATAGTACTAAGCGTTCTATTTTGTCTGTAGTCACACCACACATGGGAGAATAACCATGACACATACAATCACAAACAGTCCGTTCTACATTCTTTCCGAAGGAACCAGTGGTCACTGGAAAGGCTGGCAGATGATAAGTGTAAACCGCGAGTACGAAGGCGATCTGGAGCAGCTCACACTGCAAGACCTCCTGACATTTCTGGAAGTACATGATGTGAGTCCAGCGAACGTGAAAATTACCAATGTGTTCCGAGCCTTTATCAAAGGCAACTAGCCGCTTCCTGCCAAACGAAAACCACACTTCGTTTTTGCGAGGAGCGGTTTTCATATGGGTCTGGCCTGTTTGAACGTCGTCGCAGGCACGGAGAAAGAGAGAATACTCGACGGGGAGCTGATGTGGGTGATTCTCAGTGGGTTTTTTGGTGCAAAGCTTTTTGATCAAGACGTATTTGAAAAAGTGGATTTCGGACGGAAAACATCCAAAAAGTGAGTATTCTCAATGCCTCTAATCCCGCAGTATTGCGGGCAAACTGCGGGATTAGTGTTTTTAATGGGTGTTTTTCAACGCTTTTCTTCGAGAGTTTGAATGGCGTAAGTCGGTCAGATGTACTGGTGGTTTTTGGTCGATTGGACGGAGTATTTTTACCAGTTTGGGGGATTTGTGTATTGGATAAAAACACGTAAAGTGATATAAAAAGATTTGGTGTACAGACATGTTTTGCATCGGAAGCCGTGGTGTTTATTCGTGTGTTGTGCAGTGTTCATTTTTGCTGATGAAGGAGAACAGTATGTCTAAAGTTGGCGGATACTGTTTGTGTCGAAAGTGGTGTGGCAGTGGAGTATGCAACCAATGTGGTTGGGTCTCCGAAATCAATGCCGCAATTTCTCAAGCTCCTTCAACCAGAGGATTGAAACAGGCGCTACTCAATACATATGAAATACGAAAAGAATCTCCGTATGCACCATTGACGTTAGGGGTGTTCGTGCTGGCGGTGGGAATTATATTCTATGCTGGGTTTCACTGATGAGATTTGAGGCCTGACCAGACCTCTACTATGTAACAGTCGGGGTCTTTTCTATGAGAAGGGTAAAGAATTATTCTGTAGAGTGGTCGTACAGTCTGTCCCAGAAATGAGGGATGTCGGTATATAGCTATTGACTATACACGGTAAATGTTCTATCGTGCGACTCAGTAGCACATGCTCAGAGTCGTGGATTTGCTGATGTGGAACACCACGGGTCTCTAAGAGATTCGCGCAAAATGACGAAACAAGAAGGAAGAACCGTGATGAACAAGCAAGAACAGAAATTGATTGCTCGTATTCTGGAGAATGTACCGGAATTATCAATCAAGGATAAGCAGTATTGGATTGACAACCCCGTGGCACTGCAGCGACTACTCTCTGACTTGGTTCGTGATGAGCAATCGAAGCCGTATCTTCGTCACTTGGAGTCAGTGCTGCTGGCTCCCACCAAAGGCTTTGGCGCCTTAGCGAAGAGTAGTGGTATTTTTACTGGGTCGATAGATCCCGATTTTCAAGAGTGGGGTACTGATGTTCCTGGGAAGAACACGAGTAAATGCTTTGTTGATGTACACGAGCTGGCTCGAGACGGAAATTGTGGCGATATGTTTCGTGCCTTGGGTAGCCTATCACCACGGTGTCTCACACAGGGGCAGATTGCCGAGTTCTGTTGTTTCCATAGAGAATCGCTGTTGCAAGATGGGCACGGAACATTCTTTTTGTTTATGGTGCGCGGTGAGCCCTTGGTCGCAGATATTATTGTGAGTCATGGTGAGTTGCACGCTCGTGTGCGTCGCTTTGACGCTGACTTCGTGTGGCGAGCCGATGATTGTCATCGGGTCGTGGTCAAACACTCCACCACGAAATAATTGTTCTTCCCCGCTATAACCCTGAGACATTTGTGTCTCAGGGTTTTCTTTTTGCCTACGCAGCCGAGGTAATGAGTATCTTACATCGGTTGTCGCTCTGTCGATGTGGAGTTTGGTCTCCCGGAGTGAGGCTGAATGTAGTACAGTAGTGGATATGCATTTGTCGTGGCTGAGAACGTCCTTGAAACCCGCTCTGACTCTCGTGGTGATGTTCTTCTTGCTGATGTCTTTTGGGCTGCACTCCGCGCAGATACCACACGCCCACCCGGGAGAACAAGCTGCACACCAAGCGGGGGCACACGGTGAGACAGAAAAAAACGCTTCTACTTTGTCGTACTTTGCAGAGTCAGCTCATGCCACGGAGAAGAAATTATTTTTGGTCGTAGTTTCGGTCTGGGTCTTTGCCTTGGCGGCTGGTTCACTATGGCCGGTCGGTTGGTCACGCTTTCTTTCCATCCATGAAGGTCGCTACCGGCTCCGCTGGCAGATACAAAAGCGGTATCGGCTCTTTTTTCATACGTATATAGAATGGTTCTTGGCGCGCGGAATCCTCAATCCCAAACTCTTTTAAGTGCAATCTTTGTGCGTCTTGCGCACACCGGCAACCTACTAATCCCTTAAATTTTGAACTATGACAACAAACGTATCAATGTACTTCACCGTACTCTCTTTGGCAGTTGTATTGGCTTTTGGAGCACTGGTTCAGCCAGCTTCGGCTCATAATGGAGTCGATCATTCAGCCGAGGCAGCGGCTATTACTGTTACCGCTGAAAATAGAGCTGAAGTAGAGCAGATGATCATCCTTTTAACGCAACTGGTGGATTTGCTGATGCAGCAAGCTGACATGAATGAAGCAGAGCAGATGCATCATGATGATGAAATGGAGCAGACGCACAGTGACACCCACGGAGAAGAACTGGCCGTCTGGGTAGAGTTACACAGTAATATGGTGCACGCGCACGTGCAGGAACCAGGAGTAGCAGAGGACTCATTTATGATTGAGGGTCATGCATACACCGAAGAAGCAGCTATTATTGCAGCGATTGCTGCTCAGACAGGGTTCTCGGAGCATGATATTGCAGAAGTAATCGTGTTTCCAACTGGGGAAGTGGATGAGCACGGTGATTCAGTAGTTGATCATGACGAGCATGGTGAAGCTGACAAGCAAGATATCTCTGGTATACACATCATGAGTGATGGACAAATCATGTGGGGAGATGGGTCTGATGTAGAAGGTGCCGCTATCACCGCTGCTGGAGACATTGAATTACCAGACGGAGTAATCGTTACTCCAGCCTTTGACTTACGATAATCAATTCGCTATCTATGAAGCAAAAACACATTCTTATTATTCTTTTGGCGGGGGCTTTGATTGCCGTGGTGGCATTGGTGCTCAATGGAAACGAAGCTCCGTCAGCACCAGTGGCTGGCGATACGTCAGCTGAAGCGAATAGAGAAGGCACAGAAGATGTCACCGCTACTGAAAATAGCTCAGAAGCTGGTATGGTGGCAACCTCTGGTGAGCAGAGTGCCGAGGCACCGGCAGCGACTGAAACAAAAGAAGAATACGCTGGTACTCATATCATGCCCGATGGGACAATCATGATGGAAGATGGGACGGTGCTGCCCGATGCGGTTATTCAGGCGGACGGAACGATTTTGCTCACCTCCGGTGCGGTGATTACTCCGGCGTTTGATATGCGTAAAGACGTAGAAGTCGACGAGGCAGATGCAGCTCAGGAGGTTGTGATTGATATGGTCGGTACGAATTTTGCCTATGACATCAAACAATTTACGGTGAAAAAAGGCGATACTGTGACAGTGAATTTTGTGAGTGATGAAGGGTTTCATGACTGGGTGGTGGACGAATTTGAGGCGACTACACAACGGGTCAATGAAGGCGGTGCTACCTCGGTCACCTTTGTGGCTGACGAAGTGGGGCGCTTCCAGTACTACTGTTCAGTGGGGAGTCACCGAGAACAGGGTATGGTCGGCTACCTGGTGGTAGAAGAACGATAATTCTATGAAACACACAAGCAAACACAATGGTGGACTTATTCTGGCGGTTGCAGCTACTGTACTGCTGATTGGTGGTGGAGCAGTGCTCTACACTCTCTACGGTGACAAGGTCGGTAGCACCAAGATGGAAACACCGATGCGCACCCCAGAGAATTTTGTGGGTGGGCTCACTGATGTGCATCACGACGTGGATGAGGTACAGCCGACAGAGATTATTGAACTGGCGGATGGTGATGTGCTCGAGCTCGAGGCAAGCATTGTGAAGCAGGAAGTGGGAAATAGAATGATAAAACGTTTGGCCTACAATGGTCAGATTCCTGGTCCGGTACTCAAAGTGGAAAAAGGATCGGTTATAACAGTCAATCTGACGAATAGTATCGACATGAAGACAACGCTGCATTCTCATGGGTTACGAGGTGATTGGAAAATGGACGGGACCCCAACTCTCTCACAAGACCCGATTCCGGTGGGGGGCACTTTTACCTACGAGCTTGAGTTTCCTGATACGGGCGTCTATTGGTATCACCCGCACGTACGTGAGGATTATCAGCAGGAGTTGGGTCTGTATGGAAACATGATTGTGACCGAAGCTGGGTACTGGAATAGAGTCGACCAAGAAGAGTATCTCATCTTCGATGACCTGCTCGAAGACGGTGACTTTGATCAAGACATCGTCACTCATGCCCTGATGGGTCGTTACGGAGATCGGATTCTCATTAACGATACACAAGAGTTCACTGTGAATGTTACTCAGGGTGAGATAGCTCGCTTCTTCTTGACCAATGTGGCCAATACTCGCACCTTTGATCTAGATTTCTCAGGAGCTATGACCAAGCTGGTCGGAGGAGACAACGGACGGATTGAGCATGAGGCGCTGGTGGAGAATACTGTAATTGCTCCCTCCGAGCGTTGGGTGTTAGAGTTACTATATGAAAAGCCGGGGACGTATCCGATTCTCAGTCGCGGTGAGCAGATTGGCGAAGTGGTGGTACACGCGGGAGATGAAATGAAGCGGGAGGAATTTACCGAGCTTCGTTCCAACGCCGCCGACTACGCGAGTATTCGCGAAAACATCCGGACACTTTTAGCAGAAGAGCCGGATAAGCGTATCCGACTCGATATGGTGCTCAAAGACGGAACAGTCAGTGATTCTGCGACCTTGGGTCAGGTGGATAGTGACGGGAACGTCATGATGATGGGGGTAAAAATGACTGAGCAAGAGGGAATTGAGCACTGTGAAATGATGCCACAGATGGCTGAGTGTGGACCGCTGCTGGGTCTGGAAGCAGAAGGGAGTGTGACGCTAGACGGGACACAGATGTCTCCATCGCAAGCCCGTCAACACTGCCAATTGGTGCCGAGTACTCCAGGGTGCGAAGCGTACTTGGTGGACGGGGTGCAAGGAGCTGTAGTACATCCGCACGCTGACGGAATTGAATGGGAAGACCAGATGGTGGAGGTCAATGAGATGAGTTCCAATGAGACTATTGAGTGGATTATTGAAGATCAAGTAACCGGTGCGATAAACGGTGAGATTGATTGGTCCTTTACTCAGGGAGATATGGTAAAAATCCGTATCTTCAATGACGGCGATGGTCTGCATCCGATGCAACATCCAATACACCTCCATGGTCAACGATTTGTTGTGCTCGGAAGAGACGGGGTGATTAACGATAATCTACAATGGAAGGATACGGAATTGGTGACGATGGGTGAAACAATTGAAATTCTGGTTGATATGAGCACACCTGGCAAATGGATGGCGCATTGCCACATTGCCGAACACTTGAGTGCTGGTATGATGTTCAATTTTACAGTTGAGTAGCGCGAGGGTAGTACTAGACACGATGCTATTTCTACTGTAATTTTCGTGATTGGTCATTTCGTTCATTCATAAAAGGAAACAAATACAGTGTTGATTATTCAAGAGGTTGATTTACAAATCGGAGACCTGATAAAGGTAGCGACAAAAACACAGACGGGTCCCGTGCAACGTCCGGAGTATGAAATTGCCCGTATTGAACAGATGTCGGGAGTAACTGATGCGACTATCGATAAAATGAGAGTTGCGGTCATCGGGGACGCTGAACCGCACTATCTCAAATATCGTAACGGTCAGTGGGTGCTGTGCACCACAACCCAAGACATACTCCACGGTGTAAGCTTTACTAAGTTTTAACCAGAAACTGTATAAAACAAGACCAGGGACACATCCGGCCCTGGTCTTTTTATTTGCGGTTGTGCGTGAGCTAGGTTGATGCGAGTGGTGCATTACGTGAGCTGGGGAAAACTCACTGGCACACTTATCTCCAGCAGTGTACTATCATAAGTAGTTCACTTCGTTCCTTCTTCCTTTCGACAGTTTTTACTGTCACCCCAAACCCATCCCATTTTTCTTTTTCATTATCCCCTTTTGAAAAACGAAGTCTTCGGATGGGTTTTTTCTTTTGTGTTCTCTCGCACGAAGGGGAGGAACCATGCTACACTTTTTATATATGAAAGGAATTTTTCTTGTAGGAATTTGCATCGCTGTATTAGCGATTTGGATGTTTGTTTTAAATAAAGATACTTCGCAGCAAGTGCAGCCAGTAGGAGAGCTAGGCTCTACAGACACCGTAGATTCTATTGATAATCAGGTGGGCACATTCCCAAATGACACGGCTGATGACGTGGCGGAAGATGCCTCTACACATGAGTTGATTGAAGTAACTGCTCCACAGCCGGGAGTAACTGTCGGCAGTCCCATAGAACTCAGTGGACAAGCGCGGGGGACATGGTTCTTTGAAGCGACAGCACCCGTGACGGTGACGAATTGGGATGGGCTGATTCTTGGTGAAGGATATATCGAAGCCCAAGGAGACTGGATGACTGAAGAGTTCGTGCCATTTGTGGGCGAGATTACCTATCAGCAACAGCCACAATCATATAGTGCCACCGGGACACTGATTTTCCAGAAAGCCAATCCGTCTGGTCTGCCAGAGCATGCTGATGCGTTTGAGATGCAGATACAGCTCGAAAACAACTCTCAATAAGTTTCCAGTACGTACCTTTGACGTATTTTTACGATAGGATGCCCAGCTCAGTGAGGGCGGCAACGTGTTGCGTGTTGGTCGGGTCGTACTTTCCGGCGAGCCATTCTGGATGAATAATGGCTTCAGAATCTAGGAGTCGCCACATACGCATGTTTCCTTCGAGGTAGATAATATCTCGTGTGTAGACCGCGCCCACGGTATTGCCGGTGCTGCCGCGGTATACCCGAATCGCTCGATTCCAAGCGTGGTCGGTGGCGTTCATTCGTAGTTCCTCTAATTCATAAAAGCCGTCAGTTTCTAGCTGCTTATCGGCAATAGATAAGATGTAGTAGGCGTTGAGTACGGTGTAGAGTTCAGAAAAAGACAGTGGATTACCGAGAATTCCCATGGCTGCTCCAATCGAAAAATACCCGACTTCGCCAGAGTATTGACTGGTCCCGATGATGAGCTGTTCGGCCAAAGTGGCTATCCCTTCTTCAGCTCGTAAGTAATCATCAAGTCCCAGACCAAGGAGTGCGAGAGGACTCGCGTCGCCATTTTCTCGTCGGGTCACGTGTACGCCTACTTCGTGCATTAGCAAGGCCTGGAGAGATATTTTGGTGAGTACTCGTTTCCGCAGTGAGAGGTCGCTATCGTGGGGGATACTAATGACCTTCGTGGACTGGTTTACACCAAAAGAGGTGCGCACTCCCGGGTAGTCAATTTGGACGACCCAATTAGTAATACCTTGCTCTTCTAGATAATCAGAAAACATCCGATGAATTTTTTCTGCTGAGTCTACTTCGTAGTCGTGTGGGACATAGATACCGTTGTATATCGGCAAATGATAAACGCCAATATGCTCTGGTGGAGTGAGAGTGTGAAAATATTCTTTCCAGGTCGCATACGCTTGGTGGAGGGTCTTACGCTTGGGGTCTATTTTGGCAATGAGCGAACTGAATTGGTTGTGTATCTGAGTCGCGACGACCCAAAACAGCTTTGGGTCAGGTGAGCCGTAGAGCGCACAGCTGGCAGCGTGGAAGGCGTCGTCATCTTGTTTGGTGGTCGCGTCTAAAATATCGATAATTTTCTGTTGCTCGGCAAACTTCGCTCGATATAATTCTTTGACTAGGGAGTGAGCTTGGCTACTCTCAGCTTGCAGACGCATTTGCTCAAGCTCGGTTTGCTGCACCGTCAGACCAAGCTGATGGGCCTCGGGGTACTCTAGGTCGAGTTGGCCGGTGTCGTAGAAGCGTTGCTTTTGGCTCCGTTGGTCGGATGGGGAGAGGTAGTGGTATTCTTCGTGGATCAGTTTCTGTAGGGCTGGCAAAAACTCCTGATCAACTTTCTGCTGTTGTGAAAAGGGAGTATGCATAGAATAGCTAGGAGCAAATTTCTTGGAAATAGTCAGCGGTTAGAGCAATCACGTCTACACCAGCGGCGGCCAAATCAGGTGGTCCCCAGCCAGGATTGAGGTTGATTTCGGTGAAATAGAAGGTGTTGGTATTTTTGTCTAACATAAAGTCAGCTACAAAGATTTCAAAATCAAAGGCTTCGTGACTGACGGCCGCGAGTCTCGTCAGTTCTGCAATGTGTTGGGGATCTGATAAAAGCATACCACCTCCTTTAGCTTCATTGCTACGGAAATCATCCTCAGGAGGAGTTTTCCGCCAAAAACACACGGGTGTACCGTTGATAATATAGATACGATATTCAAAATCATGTGGAATGAATGATTGGTAGAAGAGTTCTGAGTTTGGATAGGTTGCTTGTATAGCGGCAAATTCTTGGTCGTTGTGCACTAGGTGTACACCATCACCCCCGCTGCCGTAGGTAGTTTTTGACACAAATGGTACCCCTAAAGATTCGCTGGCTGTGGCAAAATCTACACCGCGATGATCATAGATTGATTGAGGGATGGCAAGTTTAAATTTATCCGCTTGCTGAGTCTCGTAAATTTTTGAATGGGCTAGGGGATGTTTGGTGTAGTGGAGATTTACCGTTTTCACCGAGTGAGTTTTCAAGAGTTGCTCTAATTCTAATACTCGACTCGAGTCGATACCTGGTTGGAGTCCGGAGCGGTAGTACGCGAGGTCATATTCAACGAGAGCTTGAATTTCCGGCTGATCGATAAATCCTTCGCGAGGAATGATTGATAAATCAACAATGTCTACCGTGTGTCCACGTTCGCGTAAGAGCGGAGCGAGATGTTCGGTGATAGTAGCACTGTCTTGTTGGGCAAAGATAGCAATTTTTAGCAATTTCATACCGGGGTACTCTAGCATAGTTCTGCTAAAGTACTGCCTGTGCCTGTCTATTGTCTGTAAGGAGCGGCAGATTTTTTGCTATACTCAATTGATGAAATCTCCAGCAGAACCCCTGTCGGGGTATCAGAGTGTGTCTGGCTACGGTGTCGACGTGTCGAGTCAACGAGCAGATGATCTTGATGCGTTGTGTCTGGCTCATATCGGAAATAAGTCAGCCGTGAATATGCTTGAGCTGGGTGCTGGCAAGGGTGGTCAGTCAGTGCGGATGGCGCTAGCTGGGGCGAGGGTAACGGCGGTTGATACGTATGACTTTGCGTCTGCGTATGCCCAGTTGCGACGGCAGCACAAGCTTGGGCCGAGTCAGTTGCAGTTTCAAGCGGGCGATATCAGTACGTTTGTACAGACACAACCTCAGGAGAAATATACCGACGCTATTATGCAACGAGTGCTGCACTACTTACCGTATAGCGAGGCGGTGGCGGTGCTGACGGCGCTGCATGGAATGGTCGAGGATACGCTGTTCGTCTCGGTGACCGGTCTGCAGTCTGCCATTGGTGCTGAGTATGCTGATGCTCAGAAGCCAGTGTCGGAGCGTTTTTGTACTCTGACACCGGCCCAAGCGGAGGTGTTTTCTATCACCCAGCCGATTTGTCTGTATTATCCGGAAGAATTTCGTGCCTTGCTTGAGCAAACTGGCTGGCAGGTGCAGCAATGTTGGGAATCGGCGTTTGGCAACAGTAAGGCGGTCTGTACGCATTCATTCAGGTTTGACGCTCTGTGAGTCAGACAGTACGCTATATCAGTATGAAACAACCTCACTACAAAACCCAAAAACCACCATATGATGTGGTCGTGATTGGTGCGGGTCCAGCGGGTATGATGGCGGCCTCAGTCGCGGCTCAGCAAGGTGCTCGCGTGCTCTTACTGGAGAAAAATCACAATCTCGGAAAGAAGCTACTCATAACTGGTGGCGGCCGCTGTAATGTGACCAATAACAAGCCAGTGGTGCGGGAAATGTTGAGTCAGTATAAGTCTGAAGGGAAGTTTCTCTTCTCGACTTTTATGCAGCATGGAGTCCAGGAGTCTATTCAGTGGTTTGAAAGTCGGTCAGTGCCGTTGCAGGAAGAAAATGAAGGTCGGTTGTTTCCGGTGACTCAAAGTGCTCAGACTATCAGAGATGCGCTGGCTACTGAGCTAGCGGGTCTGCAGGTGGAGATTCAAACAGATGCTCAGGTCACGGCGATAGAGCAGGAGCACGGGCAGTTTTCTCTTTCGCTCGCCACCGGTCAGGAGGTGACGGCTGCAGCGTGTATTGTCGCCACGGGCGGTTCAGCGCGACCCGAAACCGGCTCAACCGGAGAAGGGTTTGGATGGCTAAAGCACTTAGGACACACCATTATCGAAAATTCCTTTGCCTTGGTCCCATTGACACTCAAAACCAGCTGGAGCAAAAAACTCAGCGGTATTACGATTCCCGAATGCAAAATCACGTTGTTGGCAGATGGAAAGAAGCACAGCGCCGTACAGGGAAAACTGTTGTTTACCCATGTGGGAGTGACTGGTCCCACCATTTTGAATATGAGTAAAACAGTCGGCGAGCTGTTGAGTTATGGGTCGGTCACGTTGCTGATTGATTTGTTTCCGGGGGTCGACTCCGCCCAAATGAACGCCATGATGCAGGAGCTGTTGCAAACCAATGCCAACAAAAAAGTCCGCAATGCTTTGTCGGAAAAAGTACCGACCGCTTTGGCCAAGGAGCTCTTGCTGCAGTGCGATATAGACGGGGAAACACAGTGTAATAGTGTCACCAAGACCCAACGAGTCCGCTTGCTTGAATTTCTCAAAGCGATTCCGTTGGAGGTCAGTGGTTTATTGGGGAAAGATAAGGCAGTGGTGTCTGCGGGTGGCGTAGCCCTGGAGGAAATCGATTTTCGGACGATGGAATCAAGAATTGTGCCTCGCCTCTATATCGTTGGTGATGTGCTCAATGTAAATCGTCCTTCTGGTGGGTATAGTCTGCAATTGTGCTGGAGTACCGGCTTTGTGGCTGGTGCTCACGCCGCTTCACAAGATAACGAGCAAATTGAAGCCTAAAATGCTACACTTTTCTCACTGATATGGTGCATACACTAAAAAACAACCTAACCCAACTGATTGAAACTTGGCTTGCCGAACGAGGAGTGGAAGCTCCCGTAGTCGTACTGGAACGCACCGTCGATGCAAAATTTGGCGAGTACGCGGTCAACAGTGCGATGCGCTACGCCAAAGAGCTTAAGCTGGCCCCACTGGTGATCGCCCAAGAGTTGGTAGAGCATATTCAACACGCGGGTCTGCCAGAGATTGATCGGGTGGAATTCGTGCCACCGGGATTTGTGAATATTTACTTTAGCGAGCAAGTGTTTATTGAGCACGTAGAGCACATCTTGGCTCAAGGTACAGCATTTGGACAGATCGCAGCGCATCACGGAGAAAAATGGGTTATCGAACACACGTCTCCCAATCCAAACAAGGCGATGCACTTGGGGCACTTACGTACCAATCTCGTAGGGATGGGGTTAGTGCGTTTGCTGCAAACTGCTGGTGCTGAAGTAGTGTCTGATTGTGTCTATAACGACCGAGGGATTGCGATTGCTAAAGCAATGTATGGGTACCTCGCCTTTATGAAAAAGGACGAAGCGACACCAACTGATATTGAATATTGGCAGGCTCATCCAGATGAGTGGCATACCCCAGAAACCAAGGGCATCAAACCTGATATCTTTGTCACTGAATGTTATGTGCAGGCCGAAGCAGCGATGAAGTCTCCTGAGGTAGAAAGCGTTATCCGGAAAATGGTAGTCGACTGGGAGGCGAGTGAGGAAGATACACCGACCAGAGCGTTGTGGGCTACTGTGCTTGGGTTTTCCTATCAAGGAATCAACCGGACGTTGGAACGAGTGGGGAATCATTGGGACAAGGTGTGGTACGAGCATCAGCATTACCAAAAAGGGAAGGATTATGTACAGGAAGGTCTGGAAAAAGGAGTGTTTCAAACACTCGAGGACGGAGCGGTGCTCACAAATCTCGAGGCTGACTACGGTCTGTCTGACACAGTCTTGCTGAAAAACGATGGTACTTCACTGTACATCACGCAGGATTTAGCCCTGACCGACTTGAAGAAAACTACGTATGACGCAGATAAACTGGTATGGGTGGTTGGTCCGGAGCAGTCTATGTCGTTCAAACAGCTGTTTGCAACTTGTGAGCAACTGGGAATTGGAAACGTGGCTGACTTTACCCACGTCACCTACGGGTATGTTGGTCTCAAAGGTGAGGATGGTGGGTTTCAGAAAATGTCCTCCCGCGAAGGGACGGTTGTGCTGATTGATGATGTGATAGATGGTGTCAAAGAAACCATTTTGCAGCGGTTTGCGGCTGATAAAAAACCAGCCGATACGCAAGCCGCAGAAACGCTAGCTGTCGGAGCCGTGAAGTTTGCGTTTTTGAAATCTGATCGCACTCAGGACATTACGTTTGATCTCGAGCAGTCAGTAGATATTCACGGTGACTCTGGTATGTACGTGTTGTATACCTTTGTGCGTACCCAATCCATTTTACGAAAAGCCGGTGAGCGAACCCTGTCAGAATTTGTGCCGACAGAAGGAAGTGTCGAGCATTCGCTGGTGCGCAGTCTGCTGTATTTTGAGGATGTTATCAAGAAGTCGGCCGATGATCTGTCTGTGCATCACATTGCGCAGTATCTCCTAGAGTTGAGTTCAGAATTCAATAGTTGGTACGCCAAAGACATGGTGCTCGACGATTCGGTCTCAGAAGAGTATAAGCTCGCGATTACCACTGCGGTGGGTGTCACTTTACAAAACGGACTTCGTATTCTAGGTATTGAAACAGTCGACAAAATGTAGTCATATTTTGCTATAATGAGCACATGAAAGAAGGTCGAGTAATCGAAGTGCATCGCACAAATTTCGTTGTAAAAACAGACGATATAGAATATACCGCTTCCGTGCGGGGTTCTTTTCATGAAGAAGGAGAATTTCCCAAGGTGGGCGATTATGTGTCCTATGAGGTGCTGGATGATGGGCAGGCCGTTATAGAAATGATTCGTCCCCGTACCAGTCTTATCAAACGAAAGTCGGTATCCACCGATGAGGAGCAGATTATGGTAACCAACGTTAATTTAATCTGTATCGTGATGGGGTTAGACGGCGACTACAATATTAGCCGGCTCGAGCGCTACTTGCTGCTAGCGAAACAAAGCGACATTCCCGCTATCATCGTGTTGAATAAAACTGATGTAACTGATCGGTTGGAAGAACAACTACAAGAAGTTGAAGCTGCGGCCGGTACAACCAAAGTCATTGCTGTGTCTGCGCTGTCTGGAGAAGGAATGATTGCGGTCAAAGAATGCTTTTCGCCAGAGACAACAGCGGTGGTGCTTGGTTCTTCTGGAGCGGGCAAATCGACGATGACTAACTGGTTGCTGGGAGCAGATATGCAGCCAGTGAAGGAGATTCGCGCGGATGATAGCAGAGGTCGACATACGACCACATCAAGACAGCTGTTCGAACTGCCGTTTGGTGGATTTTTGATAGATACGCCCGGAATGCGAGAATTGGGCGTATTAGAAAATGAGCAGACCCCAGAAATGGCCGCCTCCCAAAAGATGGAGGCGCTGGCAGCTCAGTGCACGTTTGCCAATTGCGATCATGACAAGAGTGCTGGTTGTGCGGTGATTGAGGCACTCGAGACGGGCGAACTCAGTGAAAGAGAGCTCCGGAACTACCGCAAACTGGCACGCGAACGTGAATTTTCGACCAATAAAGGTGCGACCAATGCTGCTCGACATTCCGCCCAAAATAAAAAACGTGAAAACCAAAAAAATGAAGCCACTCGCCGAGCCCGACTGAGTCGGGGAAAGTAGTATTCCTCAGACCATTTAATTTTCATTCTCAAGACGTGTATACTTACTAATATATTTTAGCCAACCTAATGTAATCCATAATATGCAAGACGAACACACACCAACAGAGCCGCAGAAAGCTAGCTCACAAACACAAGTGGCAGCTGCTGCACCACAAAGCACTTTGGCAAAAGACCTGATGATTCCAGTGTCGATTGTATTGGCAGGCATCTTTGTGGGAGCTGGTCTATACTTTAGTGCTGGTACCGGGGGAGGGGC
>Ga0136604_1000386_pt1 | contig 22485 bp, 25 predicted proteins | sample AntRauFillE10628_FD_104928 | JGI IMG/M metagenome (GOLD analysis project Ga0136604, IMG submission 104928) | Saline lake microbial communities from Rauer Islands, Antarctica - Metagenome Filla E10 #628 | ecosystem: Environmental > Aquatic > Non-marine Saline and Alkaline > Saline | place...
CCTACACGCGATACCGAAGTACCAACATCAATAGCGGGACGTACACCCGAGTTAAACAGATCGGTATCAAGGAATATTTGCCCGTCGGTAATAGAAATTACATTGGTGGGAATATACGCAGAAACGTCACCCGCTTGTGTCTCAATCACAGGCAGTGCAGTTAAAGAACCGCCGCCTTTGAGCATTGGCCGTAGTTCATCCGGCACATTATTCATCTGCTTGGCAATAGTATCATTATCAATAATTTTCGCAGACCGCTCCAACAAGCGGCTGTGCAGATAAAATACATCACCGGGATATGCTTCACGCCCCGGCGGTCGTTTCAGTAATAAAGAAACTTCACGATAAGCTACGGCCTGTTTAGAAAGATCATCATAAACAACAAGCGCGTGGCGACCTGTATCACGAAAATATTCGCCGATAGCTGCTCCGGCAAAGGGAGCAATAAAGCGCATGGGCGCAGACGAACTGGCCGGCGCTGAAACTATCACCGTGTAATCAATGGCGTTATTGTCTTCAAGGGCTTTGGCAATACCTGCAACGGTAGAGCCTTTTTGCCCGATGGCAACATAAATACAAAAAACCGGTTTATCGGTATCCTGCGTTTCGCGCTGGTTAATAATAGTATCAACCGCAACGGAGGTTTTACCCGTTTGGCGGTCACCGATAATCAACTCCCGCTGTCCCCGCCCGATTGGTATCAGCGAGTCAATAGCTTTAATTCCGGTTTGAATGGGTTCGGTTACCGGTTCACGATAAATAACACCGGGCGCTTTGCGTTCAAGCGGCACCCGAATAGTATCACCGCTAATCGGACCTTTACCGTCAAGCGGGGTTCCAAGTGGATCAATCACGCGGCCCAGCACGCCGTCCCCTACATCAATGGATGCAATATCTTTGGTTCGGCGAACGGTATCCCCTTCTTCAACAGCATTGGCTCCACTGAAAAGAACAATGCCCACATTATCCTCTTCAAGGTTCAGTACCATTCCTGTTACCGGATTTCCATTTTCATCTTTGGCATCGGGCAATTCTACAAGCTCACCGGCCTGTACTTTTGAAAGCCCATACACCCGGGCAATACCGTCACCCACTTCCAAAACGGTGCCTACGTCATAAACATCGGCTTCGCTGTCGAATCCGGATAACTGCTTGCGTAATATCGCTGATACTTCGTCTGGTCTTACTTGACTCATTGGTTGTTATACTTTTACAATTTAAGTTCTATTATACGGCTGTTGCCATTAGCTGTTCTTCAAGCTCCTGAAGCTTGTGTTTAACCGTGCCGTCAATTACGGTGTCATCAATACGGACGGCCATGCCACCTTTCAGAGATTCATCGATTTTAACAGTAAGGTCAACTTTTTTACCAGTCTTTTCCTCTAATTCTTTATGCAATGACTCGCGCTGAGCATCTTTCAATTCCCAGGCTACCAATACCTCAACCTCAATAATGCCCGCATACTTATTGTAGAGCTCCAAATATGCTTTGGCTACCTGATGCAGGATATTTACCCGGTTTTTACGGGCCAACAGTTTGAGAAATCTTTGAGTTGATTCCTCAACTTTACTGGCGAAGAGTTCTTCAAGCACGGCTTGCTTATCATCAAACTTTACGATGGGGCTACGCAGGAAAAGTACCAATTCTTGTGAACCTTCAAGCGTATTATAGATCAAGCTCATATCATCAAGGATAGCCTCCACCTCATCGCACTCTTTCCCCAATTCAATAAGCGCGGTTGCGTATCTGCGGGCTGCTTTGGTTATGTGCATCTATAGTTGTTAGTTTTTTGAGATATTGCTGATAAAGCTATTGACCAGCTTATTGTTTTTCTCCTCATCAAGCTCTGTTTCCAGAATTTTTGATGCTGATTGAACGGCCAATACAGCCACCTCTTGCCGAAGTTCGATCAATGCCCGTTTCTTTTCCTGCTCAATAGTGTTACGAGCCTGCTCCAGAATTTGAGCCGCTTCTTCTTTGGATTTTTCGATGCGTTCGGCCCGCAGCATTTCTGCCTCATTGATGGCCTCTTTGCGAATCTGCTGTGCTTTAATTTCCGCTTCGCGAAGGGCTTTCTCATTGTCTTTTGAGATCTTCTCCGCTCGCTCCAGCGCTTTTTCTGCAGATTCAAGCGACTCTTTGATACGTCCTTCACGCTCCGAAAGGGCATCCATAATTAAGGGCACGGCATATTTTCCCATTATAAGTAGAAATATAATGAGGGTTAATGCCACCCATAGGGCGAATCCTCCGTTGAATGAGAGAATACCGCCACCGCCACCTGCTGCTAATAATAGCATAGTATTATTTATTGAGAGTTATTATTGACCGATTCCGAGAGCAATAAGAATACATACAATTGCGCCAATCAGCGCTACACCCTCAATAAGAGCGGCCGTTAAAATCATAGCCCCGCGAATGTCTCCGGATGCTTCCGGTTGACGTGCGATGCTTTCTACGGCACCCTTGCCAATCAATCCAATTCCAATTCCAGCTCCGATAGCTGCTATTCCTGCTCCAATTCCAGCTCCTAATAAGCCCATAATATTATTCCTGTATTTATGTTTTGTTTGGTTTAGTGTTCTGTTAAAAAATGTTATGCGTGTGCTTCAATTCCTTCTTCGTGATGTTCATGCTCTTCGGCAGCCATGCCGATAAATACCGCTGAAAGTAAGGTGAAAATGTAGGCTTGTAAAATTCCCACAAAAGCTTTTAAAACATAAAGCGCCACCGTAAGTGGTACCGTTAAAAAGCTAACGCCTATACCGGCAAAATTTCCAAAGCCTTCAGCAAATATAAATATCAGTCCCAGTATAATGATGATCATTATTTTTCCGGACAACATGTTTGCAAACAATCGTACAGCCAGTGCCAACGGTTTAGTGAACAAGCCCAAAATTTCGATGGGTGTTAAAATAATACGCATTATAGGAGGCACGCCAGGAAATACAAACACATGGCGCCAGTGATCTTTGGAACCGTTCCACTGGGTAATTAAAAAGGTAAACAAAGCTAAAATGGCTGTAACGGTTATATCGGCTGTAGCTGTAGCTCCCCATGGCAATAAGCCAAATAAATTCATAAAAGTGATAGCAACAAATACGGCAAATAGATAAGGGATAAACTTCTCGTACTTATCGTCGGGGATGTTATCTCTTGCAATCTCATCGCGAACAAAAACGAAGGTAATTTCAAATAGATTCTGGAACCATCCCTGCGGCTCCACGTTCCTTCCTATCCCTTGTCTATACCGGCGGGCCATGCTAATGGTAAGCCAGAGCGTTAGAATAATTGCCAGCCAAAAAAACATCAGGTGTGATGTAATAGACATATCAAGCGTAATTGCACTTCCGCCAGATGTAACAAGCGCACCGTTTTCCTCAGCAAAATTTCCCGATTCTACGGCTGCTTCCGTTGTCCAGTACCAATGCGGAATAGCACTACCTCCAACAAAAAGAATGCGTGGCAGTGGAATATGCATATACGCAATATCCAATGAATGATGATCCGCAACTTTCCCAACCACATCTATAGGTGCGTCATTTGAGCTTGTCGATTGGTCTTGTGCTGCTTGACTGGCAGGGGTACAAATAAATAGAAATAAAACCGTAATAATTATACGGCGGAAGGCCTGTATCATTTACTTTTTCGTGTCGGTTTCCAAAATTTTATTTAAAAAAATGATCTCGATTACAGAATGGCAAATATAAGAAATAATAAAACTAACTGTAAAAAATATTTGATGATTATTTATCATTTTTAAAATAACAACAAGAACCGCAATCACCATCACAAAACGGATAGCCAGAGTCCACCCAAAAATCTTAAAGAACCGGTTTTGATCATCCAGATTAATCTTGCGTATCGCTAAAAAATTACTTCCCACAAATACGAAGCTTATCACATAGGCCATTAAAAAAACCGGCACTTTCTGCATTGCAAAAAATGCCATAAAAATAATGGCTGTCAACCCTGCCCCACCGGTAATTACGGTGAATTTTAAAAGATATGTATCAACTATCTTTTGCACGCCTACGTATCGTCGTTAAGCTTTTTGTTGAGCCGAAAAATAACCACAAAAACGTTTATCATACCAATAACACAGCCGGTCAGCAATATCCATGGACTCGTTTCAAAGTACTCATCCAGCCAATACCCTATTAAGATAGGCAGTGTTACACCCACCGCAATTTCCAGCCCCAGTGACAAGTAGGGTGCATATTTAGAAAAGACGTCTCTTTGGCTCAAACCGCTACCGAATCTTTATCTTTTATTGCAGAGGGTTTTGAATTATCCTGTTTTTTACCATCGGTATTTTCTGCATCGTAATCCCGCATATGACAGGTGCCATTGAAGGTTGCGCCTTCTTCAACAATTAAACATTGGGCGTGTAAATCGCCCTGCACAACCGCCGACTGCCGCAGCGTAAGTTTGCCGGTTACGTGTACCTCCCCTTCTACGCGCCCGGCAATATCAGCGTCTTCGGACTTTATATTTCCGTCAACGTGGCCGGTAGAGGCTACAATTATTTTTCCCGCCACCTTCGCTTCACCTTCTACCTTTCCGGCAACCCGGGTATCACTTTTAGTGATTAAGGTTCCGATTATTTCGGTACCTTCACTCACCATATTAACCGAAGATATGGTGGAATTGTCGTTCTTGGATGAGGCCGATTTCTTTTTATGCTTAAACATAATATCGATTTTTATGAATTGATAAGATAATTCTGGGGGTTCTGTGGAATTCCATTTTCCCAGATCTCAAAGTGAAGATGAGGACCTGAACTAAGAATACCAACATCGCCCACAGTTCCTAAGACATCTCTTTTTAAAACACTTTCTCCTGTGCTTTTTTCTATGCTTGATGCATGTTTATACACCGTAATAATACCGCCACCATGCTGAATTATAATAACATATCCATAATTTATAGTCCACTCTTGATTAATAATACTGCCGTCTGCAACAGCCCTGAATAATGAACCGGCTTCAGCGGCAATATCAATTCCAAAGTGACCCGTACCGTTATTAAATAAACGCGTAGTTGTTCCCTCTGCCGGATATGGAGCAGGAAATTTGGGGGATCGCTGAATTAGGTTTGATATTAATTGTGCATCCGCCGGCAGCCGTTGTATTTCACCATTTAGATTTACAGTCGAAACCGCACCTAAATCCTCTTCAGCATTATTTTCATCATTAAAACTTTGTGCCGGCACGTTTGCAAAAATGGTATCCTTTCCAGTGGCCATCACTGCCTGCATTTGTCGTAGCTGTATATTACGGGCTTGCAGCGTATCCTGCAAAACGGCTACTTTTTTTTGTATAGCAATTACGGAATTGCGTACATCTTGCTGATCACTTATAAAATTGCCCAGAGGGGTAGTTAAAATCACCAACAACACCAGTAAAATCGTCCCTCCCAAAATACTCAGAAAAAGCAGCCATAGGTTAATGGGGCTCAAACGATGCGAAGCAGAAGGTTTTGATCCGTCATCGTCAAGCACAACAACGGTGCGCGAACCGCCTTTGGTAGAAAAAAGTTTTTTTAAGAGCTTGAACATTGCTCAGAGTCTATTAATATAATAAGTAGCGCTTGGATTAGGCTTCGGGCGTAGGTCCCCGGTAATTAAACGGGACATCAAACTGCTCTTTTCCCGAAATGTCGCCGTGCTCGGCTTCAAATTTTTTTACATTATCGGCCATCGCATTTGACAGTCGTTTGGCGTGGTCGGGGGTCAATACCATGCGCTTTACCACCTTTGCCTTAGGTACGCCCGGCATTACTGTAATAAAATCTAATATAAACTCTGAGGCAGAGTGCGTAATCATAACTAAGTTTGAATAGGTACCGGATGCTTCTTCTTCCGGCAGTTCAATTTCCATTTGTCCTTGCTTCATTGAATTTGGTTGATCAGACATAAAAATGTATTCTTAAAATTAGCTTTCTATTTTAGATAAATGCTTTTGGCCAAGTTATATTGAAACTAAATAAAGCCGTTTTCCTTCATCCATTCGTCGTTATAAATTTTTCCCGCATAACGCGATCCGCTGTCCGGTAGAATGATCACCATAAGATCGTCAACGCCAAAATCGTTTTCGCGGGCGTATTGCAATCCACCATATACAGCGGCCCCACACGAACCGCCCACAAAAAGGCCTTCTTCTTTGGCAAGCTTGCGCGTGGTTAAAAAAGCATCTTTATCATTTACCTGAACAACTTCATCAAGTAAATCAAAGTTCATGTTGCCGGGGATAATATCCTCTCCAATGCCTTCTGTTTTGTAAGGTTTTATCTCCTCCTTATTAAATTCACCGGTTTCAAAATAATGTTTATAAACGGATCCTACACTGTCAATGCCAATGCTCTTTATCGCGCTATTCTTTTCTTTTAAATACTGCGTGCTACCTGAAATGGTTCCCCCCGTACCCATGCCCGCCGCATAATGGGTAATTTTCCCTTCCGTCTGTTCCCAAATTTCCGGTCCGGTTGTTTGGTAATGCGCTTCGCTGTTACTGGGATTATCGTACTGATTGGGGTAGTAAGAATTGGGAATCTCCTCACTTAACCGTTTAGCCACCGAGTAGTAACTTTGCGGGTCATCCGGTTCCACATCAGTGGGACAAACTTTTACTTCGGCTCCCATGGCCCGCAGTAAATCAATCTTTTCCTTGCTTTGTTTATCAGTAGTGGTGAATACACATTTATATCCTTTAACAGCAGCTGCAAGAGCTAATCCCAGGCCGGTATTTCCTGAAGTTCCTTCTATAATAGTTCCACCCGGTTTAATCAATCCTTTTTCCTCGGCATCCTCAATCATTTTAATGCCAATGCGATCTTTCACGCTTTGGCCCGGATTAAAATATTCTACCTTCACTAAAATGGTACCCGGAATATCATTGGCAAGCTTGTTCAATTTAATGAGGGGCGTATTGCCGATGGTTTCCAATATAGAGTTAAAGTACATATAGCAAATATAATCATTTGTTTAAATTAATTTTTTCAAGATGGGAATATAGCAAAATTGATCTATCTACTCGAATAAAAAGAAATGAAAACCTCAATTTATAGTCTCAAAAATAGACTCTTTCTTAAGTTCTATTAAGCACGTATCTTTAGGATGAACTATTAGATCTCCAATCAATTAATAAAACAATGTTTGTAAAACAGCAAAAACCAAAAGATTTTGACTGCGGCTATAATCTTGATAAAATGATTGCCGCCCTGCCCCGAATTGAAGACAAAGAAGAACGGATGAAATATGCAAAACGTGCGGTGGGCCTCATCAAACAAAGTCATCCAAGCTGGTTAAATGATAAAGGCCAAAGCGAAGCAGCCTGGGAACATTTCTATAAATTAGCGGAATACGATCCCGAAGAATACGGTATTTATAGTCCCTACAGTTCCGACGAAGATGATGACGCAGCTTAAAAGTTTTGGGGTATAAGGGTCTGTGGATTGACCCCGACGCGCCACAGGTTCTCGGGTACAAGGTCTAAAAGACTAAGGTCAAATGTCTGAAACTGTCAACTTACAACCTTTGGCCTTCAACCTGTAACTAATGCTCGGCAAGCGCTTCAGTGTATTCTTGTTTTGTCTCAAATTCATGCGAAAGGATGCTAAAGATAAGCTTGTTGCAGAATGATCCTTTTTTGAGAACATGCTCCCGAAGCTCGCCCTCTTTTTTAAAGCCCATCTCTTTAACCTTTTCAATCCACGAGGTATTAAAATCGAAAGCGGTTGTTGCTACTTTATGCAAACCCTTTTTGCTAAAGCAATAGTCCAGAATAATTTGCAGTGCTTCCAGATCACAGCCCTGCCCTGTGTAGTCACCGTCGCCGATGGTGCAGTTTACATAGCATCGCTTGTTGTAATCATCAATAGCATGAATATCGACAATACCGATAAGCTTGTCATTTTCGGCTAAATGAATTTCGAAAAGTTCTGCGGTATTGTTATTTGCATCAGCTACTGATTTTATCCGCTTTAAAAACGACTCAAAACTTTCGTAGGTGTGAGGATATTCCGAGTCGTGATAGGATAGGGCTTCATCATTGTTCCATTTATAATGAAGCGCAACATTTTGGATATCGAACGGTTTTAATTGTACCATAGATGATTTTTTTTTGCCAATCGTTATTTGTAGCGTAATAGTTGATTAAAAGCAGTGTCGGACATTCCACTATTTAATGCAAATTAAATTCTCTTAAACATAATCACTATTTCCAGAGTAATAAAGCATTATGGAAAGTTTAATTTTCAATTTATATTGAAAGTTGTGAAGATAAAATAAATTTCTTTCATGCCACAAGGTACTGCAATAAAAGAATTTGTCATCCCGGAAAAGTATCAATCATCCATTGATAGCAGTAGGTATTCCAAATTTTTGCGCAATTATTGTCAACAACCCGGCATTGATTATGCCGTGGTAACATTCCCTTGGCATTATGACGATCTGCTTGGCCATCTGAATCTTGTATCAACAAATAAAGAATTTCAATTTTACTGGGAAAAACCATCTGAATCATTTGCGATGGCCGCCGGCGGCCACATTCTAAAAATAACCAAGAACGGATCAACCCGATTTGAAGATATCTATACCGCCATTGAAACCGTCAAGCAAAGAACCGCGCAATATAATGCAGGCGCTTCTACTAACAGCGGCATCCATTTTTTAGGCGGCTTCTCTTTTTTTGATGAGGTTCATGATACTCAGTGGAAAGATTTCGGCGCAGCCTCCTTTATTTTGCCCAAACGGCTAATGATCAAAAGAGGAGATGAAGTTTCTGTTTCCATTGCGCTGTCGCTACCTAAAAATAGGTCCCCTGAAAAAATACATCAAAAGCTTCTGAATGAGTTGTATGCGCTCGACGAAGATACCTCATATAAACAGAAAAAGGCGGATATTTATAGCAACGGTTCCGCACAAAAGTCACCGTTTTCAACAAATGGGCAATATAAAAAGTGGGTTCAATCTGTAGCCGGGGCTAAGCAACAGATCGCCGATAAAAAACTGGACAAGGTAGTGCTGTCCCGGCAGTTAAAAATATCGAAATCCGAAAGCAACACGCCCGTTGATATGCTGCAAAAACTGCGGGATCAGTATCCAAAATGCTGTTCGTTTTTATTTAAGATGAAGGATGCCCCCGCTTTTGTGGGATGCAGTCCCGAACAACTCCTTTCATTTCACCAAAACGCCCTTCGCACCGAAGCGCTGGCGGGCAGCATTGCACGGGGTAAAGATGAAGAAGAGGATGACCGATTTAAAAATGCGTTGCTTGGCAGTTCCAAAAATAATGCCGAGCATCAATTTGTAGTCCAATCCATAGAACAGGATCTGGCGCCTTTTGTAAAAAATATGCAGCGCAGCGAGCAGCCTATCATAAAAAAGCTGGCTAATGTTCAGCATCTTTACACGCCGGTTCAGGCGCAGATGATTGGCGATAAAAATCCATTAACAATACTCGGGCAACTGCATCCCACGCCGGCGGTAGGCGGTTACCCCCGGAAAATTGCCGTTGACTATATTAAAAATAATGAATCGTTAAACCGCGGTTGGTTTGCAAGTCCGGTGGGATGGATAAATTCGGAGGGTGCAGGTGATTTTACCGTAGCGATTCGCAGCGGTTTGATTGATAAAACCAATGCGCTGCTTTTTGCAGGCTGCGGCATTGTAGCCGACTCCAACCCTGAAACTGAATGGCAGGAAACCAATCTTAAATTTATGCCCATGCTTTCTGCACTGAATCATGACTGATATTAAAGTAGAGAACAAGGCATTCTATTGGGCAACTATTTTTTTGCGATCCCTTATAAAAGCCGGTCTCAAACATATTGTCATATCTCCCGGCTCTCGTTCTACTCCCCTGACAATGGCAGCTGCGGTTTTACCGCAATTAAAAAAACATGTTATCCTTGATGAGCGCTCGGCCGCTTTCTTTGCGCTTGGGGTGGGAAAAGCAACCAACAATCCTGCAGCACTCATTTGCACCTCCGGAACGGCGGTAGCCAATTACTATCCGGCAGTGATTGAAGCCCGGATGAGCGGCGTACCTTTGCTGCTTTTAACCGCCGACCGTCCGCCGCATCTTAGACATACCGGAGCAAATCAGACTATAAATCAGCTGAATATTTTCGGAAAATATCCGGTGTTGTTTCATGATGTTAGCGAGCCGGAGATAAAGGAATCCAATTTCGAAAAACTAAGCAGGTTAGCCGGGCAGGCTGTGCAACAATCCAAAACTAAACAAGGCCCGGTTCATCTCAATTTTCCATTTTCAAAACCGCTGGAGCCGGAAAATGATTTTATAAAACATATCTCTGAAGAAAATAAAAATCAAAATACCTCCCCTCCTATTTCTAAAAACCTGCAGCAAGGCTTCCAATTGGATGATGATTTGTTGTATAAAATGCACGCCACCGATAAACCCCTTGTCATTATTGGACAATTAACGCCGGCCACAAAATTAAAGTCTATTTACCGGCTGGCCGAAAGTTTGCATGCACCCGTGCTCTCTGAACAGGGAACTGCCAATCTGAATCTTCCAATCCAGGGTTTTGAAGGATTTCTGCACAATAATGATACTAAAAATGACCTTGAACCGGATTTAATTCTTCGCTTTGGCCGTCAGCCGGCAAGCAAAAGCCTGTTGCAAGCTATTGAGCATTGGCAACCCAACAGACACATCTATTTTTCCGATTCAGAAGGCTTATCGGATATTAATAACACCACTTCGGACTTTGTAAAGTGGAACGGTAACTACTTTGATACGAATAAATTTCCGGAAAAGTCCGGTAAATGGCTGCAAAAGTGGAAAGAGACAGAAGAAAAATATTTTGATGAATCGACGAAAGTTTTAGCTGACACATCAGCCTTAACCGATGCGCACATATATCACCACTTATCTCCAATCATCCCGGAAGATTGGTCGATTTTTATTTCCAATTCGTTCCCGGCCCGGGACCAATCCATGTTTGGCCGTTGGAAAACCCAACACATATTCACTAACCGCGGGGCCAGCGGTATCGACGGTATTACATCAACGGCAATGGGGACGGTAGCAGGCCTCAATCAACCCGGCATATTATTTACCGGCGATTTGGCTTTTTTACATGATACCAATGCACTGCTCAACGCCATAGAGTTAAGCAAACCGCTGGTCATTGCGGTAATTAACAATCAAGGCGGGTCCATCTTTCGCATGCTGCCCATTGCGAAACAAGAGGATCACTTTAGTACCTACTTTGAAACGCCACAAAATGTTAGTATCAATAAACTTGCAGAAGCTTATGATGCAAATTATACCTTGGTAACCAAGACCGGTAAATTGAATGAAATTAGTATGAGCAGTTTCTCGGAGCCGGGACTTCATATCATAGAATGCAAAACCGACCCCGATGCATCCATGCGTCTGCGTGAAAAATTGTGGAATTTAAAACTATGAGAATCATTACAAACGGCATATCCTATTTTGTGAGGATATATCAAAAGGAGAAAAATCTGCCCAATTTGATATTCCTCCACGGTTTTATGGGCAGCGGCAAAGGGTTTGAACATTTGATGAAACCGCTCAACTCGTTTTGCAACCCCATAACCATTGATCTCTTAGGTCACGCAAAAACAGATGGCGCCGATGCACCTGCCCGTTTTGCGGCAGGTCAACAGACAGCGGATTTAAAAGATATCATACACAAAATTTCAGAAGCCCCTCCTATGCTGTACGGATATAGCATGGGAGGCCGGCTGGCTTTGCAATTTACACTTAAAAATCCCAATACCATTGGCGGACTTATCTTGGAAAGTACCAACTATGGCATAGAGGGTGACCTCAAACTTCACAAACGAAAGCAGCTTGATGAGAAACGGGCAAAGGCTATAGAAAATGATTTCCCATCGTTTCTGAATGGATGGGAAAGACTACCTCTTTTTCAATCAGGGACCTCGACTACAGTTGAAAAAATCAGCCATTATCAAACCATTCAAAGAGAGCAGGATCCAATACAAATGGCATATAGTTTGCGCGGTTTTGGGACGGCAGCGATGCCTTCTGTAAAAGAGAAATTAAAGGGCCTCAAACTTCCGATGTTACTGCTGGCCGGACAAGCCGATCTAAAGTACGTAAAGATTGCCCAGCATATGCACCGGCAGTTACCGGCCGGCAAGCTTTCAATCATTCCAAAAGCCGGTCATCGCATACATGTGCAGCAACCGGAAGCACTCACAATTGAAATTAAATCTTTTATTAATCAACACTAATTATTATGGATATTTCCTGGAAAACCGTAAAAGAATACGACGATATCACCTTTAAAAAGTCGGGGGGCATAGCACGCATTGCTATTAACCGTCCGGAGATACGTAACGCATTTCGCCCCAAAACTTTATTTGAATTACAAGAAGCATTTTTAAACGTTCGCGAAGATGCGGATATCGGCGTGGTTTTACTTACCGGCGAAGGCCCCTCACCCAAAGACGGCGGATGGGCTTTCTGTTCCGGAGGCGACCAAAACGTACGCGGCAAGGCCGGCTATAAAGATGAAAAAGGAACGCCGAGACTGAACGTGCTCGATCTACAACGCCTCATCCGTTTTATGGGTAAGGTTGTAATTGCCGTAGTACCCGGCTGGGCCGTGGGCGGCGGGCACAGCCTCCACGTAGTTTGCGATCTCACCATTGCCAGCGAAGAGCACGCCATTTTCAAACAAACCGATGCCGATGTTGCAAGCTTTGACGGTGGTTTTGGATCGGCTTTATTAGCCCGGCAGGTTGGCCAAAAAAAGGCGCGCGAAATCTTTTTCTTAGGCCGTGATTATTCCGCACAGGAAGCCTTTGATATGGGCATGGTTAACACGGTAGTGCCCCATAATGAACTGGAAGAAACGGCCTGCCAATGGGGACAGGAAATTTTGGAAAAAAGCCCAACGGCTATTCGCATGATTAAATACGCCTTCAATTTAATTGATGACGGAATGGTAGGCCAACAAGTTTTCTCCGGCGAAGCAACACGCTTGGCGTACATGACCGACGAGGCGCAGGAGGGCCGCGATGCCTTCCTCGAAAAGCGCAAGCCTAACTGGGATGATTTTCCGCGGATTGGATGAAATAAAAGACTCTCTCGAAGATGGATCAACTTCCAAATTTAGAAAACGCCGTTATCGATATTCGTAAATTAAGAGATTATTGTCTTAACAATAATCATCCAGTCGGTAAGCATAAAGCCCGGGTGTTTAAATCTAAACTGGGAATAGATCAAAATGATGCTGAATGGCTAAAAGAACTGATCCTATCCGCTCTTCCAGACAGTCAATCCGATTTGAATTTTGAAGATGAATTTGGCACAAGATATACAGTTAATATAAAATTTCGTATTTTAAATGAGGAATATACTTTGACTACGGGCTGGATTATCAAAATTAAAGAAAATTTTCTTCGTTTAATTACCTGTTATCTAAAATAGTTCTCCTTAAAATGAATAGAATCAATGAATTAAATATGGTTGCACTGTTAAAAGTTATGCCGGAACACAATCTTTCAAAGGGGCAGGTAGGAACAGTTGTTGAAAAACTGAATGCGAAGACCTACGAAATTGAGTTTACGAATTCTAAGGGTGAAACATTAATAACCACTCCTGTAGCTTCAAAAGACCTTATTTTATTACACTTTGAATTAGCCTGAATCAGTAAATTATTGTGGAAGAAGGCCGCGATGCCATTCTCGAAAACCTAAGACCAACTGGGATGGTTTTTCAAAAATAGGTTGAAATTTAATCTCCATTATTTTAATCTCCATTATTAAAGCTTTGAGCAGGTTGTACCTCCGAAAAAGTCTTTATAAAAAAGCTTCGGGAGTACTCCACAGGAGTGCCTTTGGCACAACTCCCTCGCAGCAATTGTATTGATATTTTTCTTACGGCCTATATCAACGCCGGAGGCCGAAGCGTGTTTTACCGAAGAAAAGCTGTCTGAGAATGACGGGCAATAAACGCCTCGGGGCTTATTACTGGTGACCGTCATTCGAGTTCTTTTCTTCGCGAATTTTTGCGACCCGTTTTTGGTCGTTCAAAAATGGGACCTTAAATCCAACGTTTTGTCACAAGGTGGACTTTATTTAATGCCCTTAATTAGCATTTTGCCTTCTTTAATTTTTTTTTTTCTTAAAATTTAACCCGTTGCACTTTTGTTATATTTTTTCTGGTAAGAAAAATAGCAAGCAGTTAGTCTAACTTCTAAATGTAGGAAATAGTCAATAAAGTTAGTACGTAAATGAGTCAAGAAAAGCTTGAAATCGCAGCATTTGGAATGGGATGCTTCTGGGGGCCTGATGCCCTGTTTGGCGCTCAAGAAGGCGTTATAAGAACACAAGTTGGCTACGCAGGAGGGACAAAAGAAAATCCGACTTACAGTGATATTGGAGATCATACAGAAACTTTATTAGTCGAATTTGATTCAGAGAATATCAGTTATCCCGACCTGCTTAAACTCTCTTGGGATAACCACTACTACAGTTACAATAAACAAAGCACCAAGAATCAGTATGCATCCAGAATATTCTATACCAGTCAAGAGCAGAGAGAGCAGGCCGAAAAGTCAAAAGCCGAGAAAGAATCGGAGGGAAAAGTAGCGACTGAAATTCAGAAATTAAACTTTACAGTCGCTGAGAATTATCATCAAAAGTACAGGCTTCGTCATTCCAGAATGATGGAAAATTTTTCGGAAATGGCTCCGGAAAAATTCAGGGATTCACCGCTGGCCGCGAAACTGAACGGTTTTGTAGCGGGACATTTAGACTTGGAAGATATTGATAAGTTCGATCTTGAAGTTAGATTGTGTGATTAACACGGCCCGCAAATTCCTGTGAGCGTACCGAATTTTATACAGCCTAAGAACACCACCCGACCAGATTTGCATAGTAATTATGCAAATAGAAGATGAGGATTGGGTAATTAGATATGATGGAGTCCACCTCAACGGTGGCGTTTATCTCTCCAAGATAAACGCGGAGCGTATTAACTATCCACAGCCGCAGAGCGACTGTTGCAGATAATATTTATACAGGCTACCGCTCAGAGAGAGAGTTCTACTCCCGAAAAAGCAGATTCAGGATTATTCTCAAGGCATGCCCTCGCCACATAATTTATTACGAATCTGTGATATTCTTGACTAAAAAAATCCATATATCTTTTTAATTCGTTGTGTAGATAAAATACCATCCAACCTTCAAATAATTACGATGAGAAACGAAGTGTTAACCAACAGGCGCGGATTTATCTCTTTTCTATTTTTTTTGACTATTGCAGTAACCTTGGCTGCTTGCTCAACTAATAGTTCTTCAAATGATGATAGCGACAATAACGAACCCCCGTCCCCACCCGCAACAACTGCTGATGTTGTTATAACCGTAGACAATGTTGGCGCAAGCGCCTGGGAATTTACTGATGTTGAAGGCGATGATGGAGCAGCGACTATTAATGAAAATAATACCACTTTAACGCTCCAAGAAAACCTGCGATACCGCTTTATTAATAATGGGGGTCAGACTGCTCATCCCTTTGGGTTTCAGGATGCGGCCGAGGCCTATCTACTGGCGCAAGGCGACCGCGTTGGCAGCTTTGAAGAGGAGGACGGGGTTGATTTTGAGTCTGACAATGAAGGCATATCATTTACCTTAACATCGGCTTTAGCTGCAGAAATAAATAGTTATAATTGCCAGATCCATGCATCTATGGAAGGTTCGGTTTCTACTCAATGATCTTATAACAATAGCGTCCTAAACGATTAAAATGCATGATGCTCAAGCGAGTGTATTCCATCGGAATAATAGGATAGGTCTTCTTCTTTTTCGTCAGTGTAGCCATGAAAAGCCCCTGAAAGGGGGTAAAGATTGGATATCAGTTCGCTTTTTATGGCGGTTGATTGAGGTTTTCCGAAAACCTTAATCAAACACCTTCGAAAAAGGGCCCTTTCTTTTGGATCGTTTTCTTTGGGCCAACAAAGAAAATGATCAAGACCGTATCAGAAAAGGCTTGGGGGTTAAAACACAAATCGCAAAATAATAGCCTTTTCAAGCGTAAAATGAACATTATTTTTGATTTTCAAAAACGTTTAGGACGCTAATGATCTTATAACAATAATTTTTATAAGAGAACACCAATAGCGTTAATTAAACAGATTCACAGAGGTACTGGTGATAATCAATACCGGCGTTACCTCCTCTCATCGCTCGGCGGTGCGACGCATATAGCGCAAGCAGCCACAGAGCAAGTGGTAAAGTTTTAAAAAAAAATTACTCTGGTGCCATTTTCCCTTTCCGATTAATTATCTCCCTCCTTTTCTAATTATCAATAGTCATTCCCCTTTCTTAATGTGTATGTTAAAGTAGAAGTGAAAACAAATTGCGTATGGGTCCGGACGAGAAGCAGCAAATTAAAATATGGGCGCAGAAGATAAAAGCATCTGATGAGGCTGCTTTTTCTGCACTTTTTAGACGATTATATCCACGTCTTATTAAATTTTCGTGGCAATATACCAAAACTAAAACATCAGCCAAGGATATTGTGCAAGAATCATTTGTGAAACTTTGGGAAGTGCGTTCAACCATCGATCCGGAACAATCACTCATGGCTTATTTATTTCAAATGGTTAGAAATCGGTCGCTGAATTATCTGCGTGATCATTCTACACATTATTCATCCCTAAATAATGCGCCTGAAGAAACAATGGAGGCTGAGGTATCTGCACCGGCGGTGGAATCCAATAACAACATTTTGGGAAAGAAAATACTTAAGTGGATTGATGCACTGCCCGACCGGCAAAATGAAGCCATCCGGTTAAGCCGGTTCGACGGACTGGACCACGAAGAAATTGCCTACGTAATGAATATTTCACCCCGAACCGTTAACAATCATATTGTTAAGGCCTTGAACACCCTGAGGGCAGAATGGAACGCCTACAAAGATAAACACCCTAACGGCTATTATTATGACGAATAAAAAAGCAACGAACGAGAAAAATAACATCAATGAAAATGATAAAGAGGAACTGCACTTTCTTTTTGAGAACGCACAAAAAGCTTACCGGCAGCAGTCGGTTAAAGTGACCGATTCTGAGACGGAACAAGCGTATCAAAAAGTCATAGCTAAAACGAAGCCACAAGAACATGTAAAAATATCATACCTAAGATATGCAGCGGCGGCGTTAATCATATTAGGTGTTGTAGGAATTGGCTTTGTGTTAACCCCTGCAACTATCACTGTTCCGGAAGGAACTACGCAGGCGGTAAATTTGGCTGATGGAACAACGGTAACGCTAAACAGTGGATCAACTCTCTCCTACCCGCAATGGTTTAATATTTGGAGTAGGACCGTTTCTCTGAACGGCGAAGCTTTTTTTGAGGTCAACCAAAACGGCCAATCATTTAAAGTTGAAACAGAAAATGCTGTTGTTAGTGTGATGGGCACTAAATTTAATGTGCGCTCCTGGTCAGCCGAGGCCGTTAATAAAACATCACTTTACTTGCAGGAAGGCACGGTTTCCTTTTCATCAAAAACAGCAAATAGCCGGAAAGTTATTCTAAAACAGGGTGAAAAGAGTTCAATATCTGGTAAACAAAACACCCCGGTCCAGCCCCAAAAAGTGGAGCAGTCTAAAGCCATAGCTTGGATGCAAAATGGTTTGGCCTTCCAAAATCAGCCGCTTTCTGTTATTTTTGAAGAGATTAGCCGCCGGTTTAAGGTAAATATTGAAACAGCAAATGAGCAATTATTAAATGAACGGTTAACTATTTATATCTCTGAACTAAAAGGAGTTCAACAAACGCTGGATGATATTTGCCGGGCAAAAAATCTGCAATATTCCAAAAACGGTGATATGTTTAAAATCAAAAAATTACCATAATTGACATCATTTCGATGAGCAAAGCAGCACCTAACATCCGTATATGGTTATGCAGTATATTGCTGTCCGTGGCAATGGTATGTTCGCTTCAGGCTCAAGATATAGGCAAGGAATTGCCTGAAGTTTTTACATTCATATTTAAAGGTGAACCTATTGAGCATGCCCTCCAACAATTGGTACAGTCAACCGAAATGGACCTTATTTATGACCCGGCGATAATTACTGATCATACCGTTTATGAAACCGCCAAAAATGAGACCGCCGAAAGCGTTCTGCGCATGATTTTAAAAGACAGCGGTCTTGATTTTTTTCAACTTTCTTCGGGTACCTATGTACTTACTAAATCACCTAATAAGTATGTACTGCGCGGCAATTTAACCGGCCGGGTGATCGATCAAAAAACCGGCGAACCTTTGTCGGGTGCAAATATTACCCTTGCGGATGCGGGAGGCGGCGCTTCAACGGGCGGCACGGGATTCTTTTCAATACCCCAGCTCAAAAAAGGCCCGCATGCAGTTACCATAACGTATGTTGGCTACAAACCTGTGCGCGATACCGTTTGGGTACCGCTTGGCCAAACTGACCCGCAAGAATTTTCATTGGTTGCAGAGCCCGTACTGGTAGAACCGCTGGTGGTTAGCGGAATTCAAAAACGGTTAGCTGCCTCCCATGTATTTTCTCAGGAAGTAGACCAACAGCAGTTAAATAGCAGTTCTGCGTTTGGCGCTGCCGATGCCATTAAGGGTCTTAATGCAGTTTCAGGCATCAGTTTTAGCTTGCCCCTGGCCGACTTTAATATTCAAGGCGGTAACGCCGGTGATCATCAGCTTCGGCTTGATGGAGTCCCAATCTACAATCCCGTGAGTATGGGACGCCTGCTGGGTGCTTTCAGTCCGTATGCCATCAAAAATATAACCATCAAAAAGGCTGGCTTTGAAGCGCCGGCCGGTAGCCAGCTTTCGGGTATTATTGATGTAAAGCAGGATATTGGCAATACAAGCGAAAACAACTTTTTATTACAAGCGAACCCCTTAAACATCAACAGCCGTTTTGATCATTCTTTTAAAATTAAGAATGGCCCGAAAATAAACTTTATGCTTGCCGCGAGGGGCAATATTTGGCGGTGGTATCAACAGCCTGAACTGGAGCAAACATTGGGCAACTGGGACCGCCTGGACCCCGTGCTCACCAATCATATATTCCAATCTGACAGTGCGGATACCTTTTTCCGGGCGCAGGATAATTCGTATGATATCAACTATTACGATTTGCATGCCGCAGCACGCATCAAACATAATGACTTCCATCAAACTTTAATCACCGGATACAGGGGAACCAATAAATTGAAGACCAATTTATTTTCAGAAAATACAGCAGCTCTTGCTGACGTAGCATCGTCCTTTTCGCCCGGCTTATTCTATTCTATCGACCGGTATAATTGGACCAATACCTTGGGAAAGGTGGAACATCAATGGCTCGTAAATTCCCGACTTGATGCAAGCCTCAGCGGATACATAACCCATCACTCCCTTGACCATAATTACTCCATCACTAATGATATTGCTGCCGGCGTAGGTGAATTAAGCAACTTTAATGCAGTTCGCCAGAAATTGGAACAAGATGCCATTGAGTCTTTACGAACGGGTGATGAAAATGCACTTTTGGAATCATCGGTGCAGCTAACACTAAATTACAGCGCTGCAAAAAATTATCAGCTCCAAGGAGGCCTGAGCGGTCAATTTTTAGATTATCGCTTTCAATTATCTGACTTGTTTTACAATGCCGTACAAGCGGATAACAATAGTTTTTTAGTTTCGGGCTATGTTCAAAACCTGCTTTTGCTGTCTCACAAAACCAGCCTTTCAGTTGGAAGTCGTCTAACATTTATTCCAAGCCGCGATCTCGTTTTTGCCGAACCCCGGCTTTCCCTAAAGCATGATGAACCGGAAACGCCAATCGGCTATCTGTCTTTTCAGCTTTCGGGGGGCATCTACCGGCAGTTCATCAACCAGTTTGATGTTTCCAATGTAGGTCCGTCCTCGCTGGTGCCTTCTATTCGGTTTCGGGTACCGGCCGATTATACCACCACTGTTCCTAAGGCGTACCATATAGCCGGTGATGCGTTATGGGAACCTGCCGAAAACTGGGAAATTCGATTGGAAGGATACTACAAATGGATTCCATCCAGGCTGGCTTTGAACTACAGAAACCTCTCCCAATTTCCGGCATTCAGTGAAGCATCCGCTCTTTCAAATCAGCGACAATTTATAACGCAGTCGCAGGGATATGCTTTTGGAAGCGGGTTCTCATTCCAAAAATTAATTCCTTCATTCAATATGATGCTTAAGGGTGACTATCAGCTAAATATAGCGCGGCAACGCATTCCATCTCGATTTGACGGTGATTACCAGCCGCTACCCTCCAACCAACCCCACAATGTTAATGTTGGAATAGACTGGAATATCGTCCCCAGATTAACCCTTCTGATGAACTGGCAAGGAATTTGGGGACGAAGCTGGGGATTCAGAAAAGCCTATTACGATTATCTCTCCATTCGCGAAAACGGTTCTTTTGGTGAATTTACCTTTGATGATCCCGGCAGCGACCGACTTCCGGCTTTTACGCAGCTCAATGCCGGCATAAGCTATAAACAGCCGGTGAAAAACTCAGAAATACGCATTCGCCTGGATGCTTTCAACCTGCTAAATCGTGAAAATGTCCTCAACTGGTGGCTTTCGCCGTTTCGTAATGATGAAGGAACCATCTCTTTTGAGCGTCGCGAACGAACCTTGACCGGTTTTATACCTTCGCTTAGCGTTAAATTTTCGTATTAATAACCCTACCCGGGCCATCTTCGCTACCGTTTCGATGGCCATCCCTCCGCCGTGTTCTGTTCGGGTATATGGAGTTGCAATAACATCACAGCACGGAAAAACTCTGATCCGGCTCAAGCGCCAAAATACATTCTGCCATTAAATCAATAAGGGTATTGATATCCTGCACGGATGCTGTTTCCACCGGCGAATGCATGTAACGCAGCGGTAAAGAGACAAGCGCACTGGGAATGCCCGTTTTTTGATAAAAAATGCTGTCAGTATCGGTGCCGGTTCGAACGCTTACCGCATCGTGCTGCAAGGCAATTTCTTTTGTCTTTGCCACTTCTTCAATATGGGTAACAAAGGCCGGGTGATTGGCGCCCCCGTGCTGAACTACCGGTCCTTCTCTCAATTTTGTGAGTCCGTGCTCGGCATTGGTGATGCCCGGCGTATCGGTGGCGTGCGTTACATCGGTGACCAGCGCCATATCGGGTTCAAGACGGTAGCTCATCATTCGGGCGCCAAACCCTCCCACTTCTTCCTGCACCGAGTTTAAGGCCATCACATTTACTTTTAAATCGGAGCGATTTTCGGAAAGGCGTTTCATCACCTGTGCGATAATAAATCCGCCGATACGATTGTCCAAAGCACGCCCGCTTAGCATATCATCACTAAGAAACTCAAAGTTATCTGCATACGTAATCGGGTCCCCTATTTGAATCATATCCAGCGCTTCTTCTCGGTCGCTTACTCCAATGTCCACATAAATATCTTTCCATGCCGGCTGATTGCCGCCCCCGTTTTTTTTATCCTGTAAATGGATGGCGGTGTTACCCACCACTCCCGAAACAACACCGCGCTTATTGTGTATATTCACGCGCTTGGCACGGGCGATAGTAGAATCACTGCCGCCCAGCTTATTTACATGCACAAATCCCTCTTCGGTGATGTGCTGAACAATCATGCCAATTTCATCACAGTGAGCTTCCAGCATTACCGTGATGACGTCAAAACTGGTGTTGAGCTTGGCTACTGCCGAGCCATAGGCGTCCGTTTCCAGATCATCGGAAAATTGTTTGATGTAATTAGTCCAAACTTTTTGTCCGGCCGATTCAAAACCGGTTGGGCTGGGAGTGATAAGAAGCTCTTCAAGAAATTCGCGTTCCGGAAAATTACTCATAAAAAATGGTTTGATTTAAAATTTTGGATCAATATAAGCAATGAACAGCTATTGGGTAAATACCATTTCTACTGCTACCTTATTGGCAGAAAAAAACGTGTTAAAGAACGCTCAATTTTGATAGTATGATTAAACCTGATTATAAAAGGGATTTTTACCCGCACTGGAAACAGATACCAATACGCTTTCGTGATCTTGATCCTTTGAACCATGTAAACAACGCAATTTTCAGCACTTATTATGAGGAGGCGCGTATAGCATTTATCAAAAACGTACCGGCTTTTGCCAAAGGGTTTAAAGAAGGCTTTAGCTTCGTATTGGCCAATCTCAACATCAATTTTTTAAAGCCTGTTGAATATCCTGCAACGTTGCTTATCGGCTCAGGCATAAAAGAGCTAGGCAATTCCAGTATCACCAGCTTGCAGGCTATTTATCATTCCGAAACAAAAGCGTTAGTTTCAGTGGCCGAGGCATCGGGCGTGTGGTTTGATTTAGAAAAGCAGCGTCCGGCCCGGGTGCCTGAAATTGAGAATATAGAAGATTTTATTATTGAAATTGCGGATTGATTATTTTACCGCGGAGATCGCAGAGGTACGCCG
>Ga0136604_1000388_pt1 | contig 22354 bp, 22 predicted proteins | sample AntRauFillE10628_FD_104928 | JGI IMG/M metagenome (GOLD analysis project Ga0136604, IMG submission 104928) | Saline lake microbial communities from Rauer Islands, Antarctica - Metagenome Filla E10 #628 | ecosystem: Environmental > Aquatic > Non-marine Saline and Alkaline > Saline | place...
CATATATTTACCGCTGCGGTCAGCGTAAGAGACATCACAGATGCTATCGCCCTTGAAAAACAGGAACTGGGCGATGCCTTCATTGGCATAGACCCGGGCAGGCAGGGGGGTGGTGTTTGATATTTCCAAAGTGACCTGACCTTCCCATTCCGGTTCCAGCGGGGTGACATTGACGATCAATCCACAGCGGGCATAGGTGCTTTTGCCAAGACAGATGACCAGCACTTCGCGTGGGATTTTAAAAGTTTCAACCGTGCGGGCAAGGGCAAAGCTGTTGGGCGGAATAACGCAGATATCTGTTTTACGCTCGACAAAGCTTTGGTTATCAAAGTTCTTGGGATCGACGATCGCATTATCGACATTGGTGAAAATCATGAATTCATCGGATACTCTGGCATCATAGCCGTAAGATGACAGGCCATAGGAAATAACCCCGTCCTTGCTGAGTTTTTCTTCAAAAGGCGTGATCATCTGTTCTTCTTGAGACTTTTGGCGGATCCAGTGGTCGGGCATAATCGGCATTAGAGTTAATCCTTGTCTTTGGGGTCAGCGTCTTTTTTACGACGTGTCTGCGCCTTGCGGCGTTGCAGATTCGCCCGCAAACTCGCGGCCCGTTTGTCAAACTTGTCTTTTTTCTTGTCTGTGTCGCTTGATGTCATGATGATGCAGATTAGAAAACCCGCGCCGGAAAATCAAGACAGTAAACAGCCACGGCGTAAAATAACTTTAAAAATACCGCGTATTTTGTCTTGCATCCCGCCTTTGGGTCATGTAATAAATGGCTACCTTGCTGCTGCCATAGCTCAGGGGTAGAGCGCACCCTTGGTAAGGGTGAGGTCGAGTGTTCAATTCACTCTGGCAGCACCATTTTTCTCTACAGCGATACAGTCTTCAGCATAATCGGCTCTTTATAGGCCGTGTTGGCAATGAAATTATAGCCGGTGCCCTGATCGGTGACCAGAAAATCCATCTGTCCGGATCTGCCGAGTTTGCTAGCATGTTCCGGATGGCGGGTCAGGTAATCTTTTAGTTTTTCGGGGATCAGAAGGTTCTGGCAGATCAGTTGGACATCATCGCCCATAACGGCCTGAATCTGTGCAGCGATATAGGGATAATGGGTGCAGCCCAAAATCAGGCTTTCGACCTTTTTAGCTTTGAAATCAGCCAGGTAGTCTTCCAGAATCGGGGGCACCCATTTGAGTCCGTCATTTTCAATCAGGGGGACCAGCAAAGGTGTGGTTTTACTGAAAATTTCAAGCTCGGGGTTTAGCTTACCCAGTTCTTCGCTATAGACATTGCTGTTAATCGTGCTTTGGGTGCCGATGACACCGATCCTTCGGTGGGCAAGGCGGCTGACATTTTCAAGCGTCGGAATAATGACCCCCAATATACGGCGGTCAGGGAAATGTTTGATCAGGTATTCCTGTTGCAGCTTACGCAAGGCCGCACCGCTAGCCGTATTACAGGCGAGCAGGATAATCTGGCAGTCTTGCGTGCGAAACAGATAATCACAGGCGTTGCGGGTCAGGTCATAAATTGCAGACGGCGAACGCGGACCATAAGGCACATGCAGCGTATCGCCAAAATAAACCAGATCATAATCGGGCAGCGCCGCGCGGATGGCTTTTGTAATCAGCAGTCCGCCAAGGCCGGAATCAAATACCCCGATCTTCATGGCAGCACGCTCATAATCCATTGATGCAGGTAAAAGGCCATAATCACCAAAACAAGACCCATTGCCCAATAGGACCAAAAGCCAAGAGCGATTTTATCGGTCAGGAAAAAGGGCACAAAAAACAGGCAGGATAAGGGTACGGCGACCAGAATGCTTCGGGCATAGCGGGTCGTTTGCTCCAGATCATGGTGCTGCCAGTAGGAAAAAGCAATCGCGATAATCGACACCAGTGGCAGGGCTGTCAGGAATCCCGCGGCTTCGGGTTTTTTGCCTGATAGCCAGCTTGCAAAGCTGATAATTCCGGCAGCAAGGACAAGCTTTAAAATTGTGAATCCCATCAAGGCCTCTGTATTTGGTCAGAACAGGCCCCTAAGGTACAGCCAAGCCCGTTATATCACAAGCATAATTGCGGCCATGGCGCCCATACCGATATCCTCGGTCAGGGTGACGGTGGACAGCGGAACGTTTAATACTGACCCCATACAAGGGCAGTTGATATCCAGTCCCTTGTTCAGTGCTTTGATGACACCGACCGTGCCGATGCCCATAACGATAATGGTCGCGACATAGGTCACATACGGCATGAAAAAGGCCAGATAGGATAACCCCAACGCCAGTTCGATAAACGGATAGGCATAGGCATAGCCGCGAAAACGCTTGGCGATAATGTCATACATCTGAAAACCATCGGCAAAAGCGGACAGATTAAAGGTTTTCAGCAGGGCAAAACAGGTCAGGAAGATGCCCATAAAATAATGCATCCATCCCATGGCCGTGCCACCCATGCCTTGAAGGATAGCCCATGCGGCAGCAGCTGAAATCAGGATCAGGGATAACAGCGGCCAGTAATCGCTAATGGATTTACCGCGGTTTTCGTCTCGTGTTTTAAAGGCTGGTTTTTGTGTCATGAGTCCTTATTTCTTTGATGGCACCTATGGCTATCAACGTACGGGCTAGGGATATGTTCCTGCAGCAAAAAAATTACCTTTGGCGGAGGGTCAGAATAACAGGCGTATGGTCAGAGGATTTTTCTTCACCGCGCGGGGCCTTGTCAATTTCGCAGCCCTCAATCCGGTCAACTGCCTGGGCAGAAAGCAGGAAATGGTCGATACGGATGCCGCGATCCTGCTGCCATGCACCGGCCTGATAATCCCAATAGCTGTAGGCAACCATATTATCATTGATCGCCCGAAAGGCATCGTAATAGCCAAGATGTTCAATAGCGCGGAATTTCTGACGGCTTTCAAGACGGAATAACGCATCTTCCGTCCAGGCCCCGGGGTTATAACAGTCAATATCTTCAGGAATAATATTATAATCACCGCCCAGAACGACGGGCATTTCTGTTTTTAACAGCTTTGCGGCGTGGGAATAAAGGCGATCCATCCAGCCCAGTTTATAAGGGTATTTTTCAGTATCAACAGGATTGCCATTGGGTAGGTAAATGCTGGCAATCCGTACGCCGTTTATCGTCGCTTCGATATAGCGGGATTGTTCATCATTTTCATCACCGGGAAGGCCGCGCATAACATCGCTGATCTCGTGCTTTGAGAGGATGGCGACACCATTCCAGCTTTTTTGTCCGTGGATAGCAGCGTTGTAGCCAAGATCGGTAAAGGGTGCCAGCGGGAATTTGTCTTCTACGGCTTTTAATTCCTGCAACAGGACAACATCGGGCTGTTGGTCTTGCAGCCAGCGGGTCACATTATCAAGGCGGGCATTGATGGAATTTACGTTCCAGCTGGCAATTTTCATGGCAGGGCTTTCGGCGGGGTTAAAATGATCAGCTAAGCTTGATAGAAAAAGATGTGCCGCAACCGCACATGGATTCCGCATTTGGATTATTGACCTTAAAGGTCGATCCCATCAGATCATCAACAAAATCAATCTCGGAATTGTTCAAAAGATCGAGCGACGCGTCATCTGTAATAACGGTGATACCGTTCTTTTCAAAGGCAACATCATCATCTTCGCGGGTTTTTTCCAGCTCAAATCCATACTGAAATCCCGAGCAGCCACCGCCTGAAACAGTGACCCGCAACATCAGCTCTGCATCGCCCTTTTTATCAATCAGCCCCTGCACGCGTTTGGCTGCCGCATCGCTGATTGTCAATGTTCGTTCATCCGCCATTGAAAAACTCCTTTATTTATTCCCTTAATATGGGGTATAAAGGCAATGAATTCAATATTTTTGCGGAGTATTCCGATATGGCAATCGCACAAACATGGGAAAAACATCCCGATCCTTTGAAAGACCTGATCTGTGAAGATGGTAAGGCAACATATGCCTGCCGCCCTGAAACGACACGGGGGCGCATTTTTGAAGAGCCGGTCAGCAAGACGCGCAGTGATTTTCAGCGTGATCGTGACCGGATTATACATTCGAACGCTTTTCGTCGTTTAAAACATAAAACACAGGTTTTTGTTTATCATGAAGGCGATCATTACCGTTCACGCCTGACTCATAGTATCGAGGTCGCCCAGGTGGCCCGTTCATTGGCCCGGTCAATCAATATTGATGAAGATTTGGCCGAAACCTGCGCGCTGGCCCATGATCTGGGGCATACGCCTTTTGCCCATGTCGGTGAAGATGCCTTAAAAGAATGTATGGAGCCGTATCGCGGCTTTGAACACAATGATCAGACCTTACGCGTCGTGACCAAGCTTGAAAAACGCTATCCGCGCTTTGATGGTTTGAACCTGACTTGGGAATCTCTGGAAGGATTGGTTAAGCATAACGGCCCGGTGCTGTCCTGGGGGATGAAGCCGACCAATCTGGAAGTGACCTTGAATGAATTGAAGGATCAGTCCGATTTAAAGCTTGAAACCTATGCATCGGTCGAAGCGCAGGTTGCCGGTATTGCCGATGACATTGCCTATAACAGTCATGATCTGGATGACGGGATTGCGGCCGGGTTCTTTACCCTTGATGATCTTTTACACCTGCCGATGGTCGGGGATATTGTCCGCGATAAGCGTAAGGAGTTTCCTGACTGTCCCGATGAACGTCTTCGCCATGAAGTCATTCGTGAGGTTATGGGGCATATCGTATTGGATGTAATGAAAGAATCCCGCAAGCGTATTGCCGCATTGAACCCGAAATCGGTTGAGGATGTGCGCAATGCCAATCATCAATTGATTGCCTTTTCGGAAGAAATGATCGGCTATGACAAGGCGCTACGCAGCTTTTTGTGGGAGAATTTTTACATCAACCAAAGGCTCAGCCGTATTCGTCTTTCTGTTTTTAAAGTCGTTCAGGACTTGTTTAAAGCCTTTTTCGAAAACGAACGCTGTCTGCCGGTTGAATGCCGTGTCCAAATGGCCGAAGTGCCGGAGGGCTGGCGTGAAGTTGACTGGCGCGCCCGAACAATCGCCGATTACATTGCCAGCATGACAGATCGCAAAGCATTGCTGGAGCATCGCGAGATGTTTGATACCTATCAGGCCTTACGGTAAGGCCTTAATTTAAAATAATAAAAAGGTAATTAAGCGTGAATATCTACAAGACTTTTGAAGATAAACTTCGTGTGATTTTGCAAGATCTGTCATCAGCAGGGCAGTTGCCTTCCGATCTTGATATGACCCGCGTTGTTGTCGAGCCGCCGCGTGATCGCTCTCATGGCGATATGGCAACCAATGCGGCAATGGTTTTATCCAAGCTGACTAAAAAAGCGCCACGCGATCTGGCCGCCATGATCGCGCCCGAGCTTGAGAAACTGGATGAGGTTGAAACGGTAGAGATCGCAGGGCCGGGATTTATAAATTTCCGTTTAAAGCAAGTGGTTTGGGCTGAACTTCTGAACGAAATTCTGAGCGACGGTGTGCATTACGGCGATACCGATATCGGCCAGAATGAGGCTGTAAATATCGAATATGTATCTGCTAATCCGACGGGCCCCATGCATGCCGGTCATACGCGGGGCGCTGTGGTTGGCGATACGCTGGCCAATCTTTTGCAAAAATCAGGCTATAACGTTACCCGCGAATATTACTTTAATGATGCAGGAACGCAGGTCGATGTGCTGGCGCGGACGGCGTATTTACGTTACCGCGAAGCGCTTGGCGAAGATATCGGTGAAATTCCGGACGGTATGTATCCGGGTGAATATATGAAAGATCTGGCGTCCGCTCTGGTTGAACGTGATGGCGATAAATGGTTGGATTTACCTGAAGAACAGTGGATTGACCCCATTCGGGAATTTGCGGTCGAGTATATTATGGTGATGATCCGTGAAGATCTCCGCCTGATTGGTATCAAGCATGATGTCTTTACCAATGAACGTGAAATTGTTGAAAATGTTCTGCCGCAGGCTTTCAAGTTTCTTGAAGACCGCGATCTGGTCTATACCGGCACGCTGCCGCCACCACGCGGCAAGGAAATGGACGATTGGGAGCCAGTGCCCCTGACGTTGTTCCGTTCCAGTAATTATGGGGATGCGTCTGACCGTCCCTTGAAAAAACGTGATGGTACATGGGCCTATATCATGCCGGATATTGCCTATCACTTTGATAAGGTAAACCGTGGTTTTTATAAAATGGTCAACCTTCTTGGTAAGGATCATGGCGGGTATGAAGACCGTTTGAACCCCGCAATTCAGGCCTTCAGCGATGGTAAAGCAGAATTAAAGGTCATTTATAATTCAATCGTCAAGGTGCTGCGCGATGGAAAACTTGTAAAGTTTTCAAAGCGTTCCGGTAATGTGTTGACCTTGCGTGAGATGGTCGAAGAGGTCGGCGCCGATGCGGTGCGTTTCTTTATGATGACCCGGACGCCGGATTCCGAGCTTGAGTTTGATTTCAACAAAGTGGTCGAACAGTCCAAAGACAACCCGGTCTTTTATGTTCAGTATGCCCATGCCCGTTGTTGCTCGGTCATGCGGAATGCGGCAGAAATGTTTCCTGATATGAATTTATCGGCAGAATCATTGAAAGATGCCGATCTGACAAAACTGTCCGATGCTGATACTTTGCAACTGGTTCAGGTTATGGCAGCATGGCCGCGGATGGTTGAGGCCTCGGCCGAGGCTTATGAACCACACCGTGTTGCTTTTTATCTTTATGAACTGGCTTCCGAATTCCATAGTTTATGGAGCAAGGGCCGCAGCGATGCCAGTTTGCGGTTTCTGGATGCCGAAGATATAGAAGTCAGCTGGGCGCGTCTGGCGCTGGTGCGGGCAATGATGGTAGTTCTATCCTCCGGCCTTGCCATTATGGGGGTTGAGCCTGCAGAAGAAATGCACAGTTAATCAGATATAAAACATTAAAAGTGAGCCGTTATGAACGAAGATCCAAAGCATACATCAATGTCAGGCCTTTACGCCAGTAAATCCCAGCATCAGTCAAATTACCGAAAGCCACGACGGGTTTCTATCCGGCTTATAATGGCGGTCGTGTTGACAACCTTTCTGGCCGTTGTCTGGTATGCATTTCCCCGCGGCGCAGACCGTTATGAAGATATGCAATTGCCGGTTATTCATGCGGATAAGGCATCTTACAAATCACAGCCTGAAAATCCGGGTGGCATGGTCATCCCGCATCAGGACAGTACTGTTTTCGAACCTTTGGAATCTGCAGATAGCGAAGCTGTTGAAAACCTGCTTCCCGCACCGGAAGAACCGGTTGAGCGGGCAAAGCTGATCAAGGTACCGCGCGACCCTATGTCGGAACCTTCAAGCCTGAATCTTGATACGCAATTAACAGATGAACAACTGGCCGATGCGCAAAAGGATCAGGAGGTTCAGATTATCCGTGTCGAGAAACAGGATATCGAAAATGAGGAGCCTGAAATTCTGCTGGGTGAAGAAGAGATCACTGACGAAGCATCGAAAGCGGATGAGCTAACGGCAGATGAAATGGAGCGGATGGACCGTCTGGCGGCTCTGGCCGCGCCGCAACCGGAGCCGGCTGAAAAGAAAACAGCCGATACGGAAGAGATACCTGCAGAGAAGACATCCGGCGAGGATGCCAAGCTTGAGAATAATGCCAGACAGGAGACCAAAGCCGAAGCCGAAATGGCCACCAAGAAGGCTGCATTAGAGGCCAAGGCGGAAACAGAAGCCGCATCGGAGATTCAGGAAAAACCAGCGCCGGCAGAAACAAAAGCCGAAGAGCAAGCCACCGCGGAAGATGTCACTGTCGAGACCAAGACAGTAGAAAAAGGCAGTCATTATATTCAGCTTGGTTCCTTTCAGGATCGCGCCGCAGCCGAGAAAGCTTATGACGTAAAAGTCAAGCAATACAATAGCTTGATCGCTGATCTTGGTGTTGATTATGAACGCGCGGATCTGGGTGATAAAGGCGTATTTTACCGCGTCAAAGCAGGACCGCTACCGGAAAGCGAAGCCCGTAGCCGCTGCGAGAAAATTCTTGCCCAGACACCGGGGGGCTGCCTTGTTATCCGTTAATACCGCAAAGGCGGCAAAGGCGATTATTCTTGATTGTCAGGGCACAACGCTAAGTGCTGATGAAAGCGCGCTGTTTCGTGATTATAATCCACAGGGATTTATTCTTTTCCAGCGCAGCTGTGAATCGCCCGATCAGCTTCGTCGGTTAACAGATCAACTGCGTGAAGCTGTTGGTAGGCCAGATGTTCCGATCCTGATTGATCAGGAAGGCGGCACGGTCGCCCGGTTGAAATCACCGGCGTTTCGTGAATTTCCCTCTGCCAGAGTGTTTAAGGATTATGCGGAACGTAATCCTGATCAGGCGCGGCGCGCTGTTTTTTTGAACGCCATGATGATGGCCCATCAGCTCGCTGATCTGGGCATTACAGTCAATTGCACGCCTGTTCTTGATTTACCCGTTGCCGGCAGTCATGAATTTCTGGCCGGAAGCCGTGTTTATGGCCAGACCGTCGAGCAGGTCAGCCGCCTTGGGACGGAAATCTGCGACGCCCATCTGCAGCAAGGGATAACGCCGGTTATAAAGCACATTCCAGGCCATGGCAGGGCCACCGTTGACAGTCATTATAATCTGCCGCATATTGACGCATCGCTTGATGATTTGCGGTGTCAGGATTTCAGGCCATTTGCAGATATGGCGCAACAAAGCTGGGGCCGTGGCCTTTGGGCTATGACAGCGCATGTCGTTTATAATCAAATAGATAGTGATCTTCCAGGCTCGCTTTCTGCCAAAGTTATTGATGACATTATCCGCCATGAAATTGGCTTTGATGGTGTTTTGATTGCGGATGATATCTCGATGAAGGCCTTAAAGGGCGAGATGCCCGATCTTGCCAAAGAAACGCTTGCCGCTGGCTGTGATCTGACACTGATCTGTAATCAGGATTTCCATACTCGTGAAGCGGTACTGAAAGCCACGCCCGAGGTCACAAAGACAGCGCAGAAACGCCTTGCCGCCGCAGAAGATATTAGACAATCGTCAAAAAAACAGGTAAATATAGAAGCTGTTTCAGAAGAATACGACAAATCTATGAGCGGCATTGCCGTATCATAACCCTCAGGCATAAAAAATGCCCTTGATTGGTTTGTATTATAAAAGGCGATGTTAAGTTGAGCGAAAGCACCGGCAAAAAATCTGTTGAGTTTGAAGAAGACACTGTTCCTGTCTACCAGCAACAGCCTGTTGTCGATGGTGAACATCTGATGCTGGAACTTGATGGTTATGACGGGCCGCTTGATATGCTGCTTGGTCTTGCCCGTGATCAAAAGGTTGATCTGGCGCAGATATCCATTCTTGATCTTGCCAACCAGTATCTGGATTTTGTTGAAAAGGCCAAGGAATTACGCCTTGAACTGGCGGCAGATTATCTGGTTATGGCGGCCTGGCTGGCATATTTGAAATCGCGCCTGTTATTACCGCAAGAAGAAGTCGAAGATGATGAGCCGACAGGCGCCGAGATGGCCGAGGCTCTGGCATTCCAGCTGCGTCGTCTGGAGGCTATGCGTGATCGTGGTGAACAATTAATGATGCGCCCGCAGCTGGGCATGCATGTGTTTGCCCGCGGCGCACCTGATGGGCTTGCGATCAGAAGTAAATCTGTTCACGAGGCCGATATCTATGATTTGTTGACCGCCTATGGTGATATTCAGCGTCGTCAGGAATATTCGACCTATACCGTTGAGCCATTCAAGCTGCTGTCAATGGAACAGGCGCTGGAGAGGATCGAAGCCATGTTGGGCCGAATTCCGGGGGAGTGGATGGATATCACCGGATTTTTACCACAGACCCGCGATGCGGATCCGATGATTAGAAAATCGGCGATTGCTTCGACCTTTGGCGCGTCACTGGAAATGGCCAAACGTGGCCAGATTGATATCAGTCAGGAAGGGCTGTATGCCCCGATCTATATCAGAAAATCGCGCAATGATAATGCGCAGACAGAGTATACGGAGTAAGACATGACCGAAACAGAGCAAAATCAAAATGATATAAGCCCGGAGGCGCAGGATCTGGAAAATGGAATTCGTATTCTGGAAGCGCTGCTGTTTGCTTCGGCCGCCCCCGTAGATATACGCGATATTATCGAACGCATGCCTGATGAATTAAGTGATGATATCGGCGACATGCTGAAAATGCTACAAAAACGCTATGAGGGGCATGGTATCGAGCTTGTCGAACGCAGCGGACGCTGGGCCTTTAGAACAGCCGAAGATCTGGCACCGGTTTTAAATATCGAAAAAGAAATGTCCAAGAAATTGTCCCGCGCCTCGCTGGAGACATTGTCGATCATTGCCTATCATCAGCCGGTAACCCGCGCCGAGATTGAAAGCATACGCGGCGTTGCGACCAGTAAAGGCACACTTGATCTGTTGATGGAAGCAAACTGGGTCAAACCGGGCCGTCGCCGTCAGGTGCCTGGCCGGCCGCTGACCTGGGTAACGACACCACATTTTCTGGATCACTTCGGTCTGGTCGAGTTAAAAGATCTGCCGGGCATGGATGACTTGAAAGCCGCAGGTTTGCTGGATACACGCCCCGCAATCGAAGCCATGCCACAAACAGGTGAGCTGTTCGGTGATGATGACGATGAAGGCCGCAAGGAATTAAATGTTGATATCAATGTTGATGTTGATATCGTAGATCCCTATCTTAGTGATGAAGAGCATGACGAAGATAGCTCTGATAAAAAGGCTATAGTCAAACAGGAGGTTGCTTCATGAGCATCGGATTACCGCAAATTCTGATTATTCTCGTTCTGGTACTGGTGGTTTTCGGTGTCGGCAAGTTACCCCGCGTTATGGGCGACCTCGGCAAAGGTATTAAAAACTTTAAAGAGGGTCTGAACGAAGAAGACACCGATAAAGACAAGGAAAAGGATGACGGGACGACCCCCGATAATCTGACAGATGCCCGTAAAAAGGATTCAGAACAGTCCAAAACCAAAGTCTAGTTAGCCGCAAAGGAAAAGCCTTGTGTTTGGAATCGGCGGGATTGAATTTCTAATCATAGCGATTATTGCGATTGTGGTCATTGGCCCCAGTGAATTGCCGCGCGTGCTGTATACGCTGGGTAAGGGGATGCGCAAAATGCGTCAGGTTAGCAAAGCGGTAAGTGATACCTTTGATGATGTCACGCGGGAGGCCGAACTGCAGGATATTGTGTCAAAATCCAACATTCCGGGCGGCGAAGACCTTGATTTTAATGCCGAGCAACAGCTAGCGCTGGAGCAGCGCGAGGCAGCAACGAAGAAAAGAAAACAGTCAAAGGCAACAAAGTCAGTGACTAAGGCCTCTGCAAAAAAGGACGGTACAAAAAAGACGGGTGGGAAAAAACACGCGTCTAAAAAAACGGCTCAAAAAGTGACCAAAGGAAAGGCTGTAAAGAAAACAGCACCGAAATCGACAGCGGCAAAAAAGTCACCCTCAAAGACAGGGGGTAAGTCATGACGACGACAAAAACAGATGCAACAGATAACAGCCCGCTGTCAGATCATAAGGAAATGCCGGTTGTTGAACATCTGATTGAATTGCGCCGCCGCCTGACATATAGCGTGCTGGCCTTTATTCTTTTGTCTTGTGTCGCTTACCTGTTTGCCGAAGATATTTATCTATTCCTGATCCAGCCATTGGCGGATGCCTTGCCCGGGGAAGGGCGGCGGATGATTTATACCGGTCTGACCGAGGCCTTTTTCACCTATATGAAGCTTTCGATGTTTGTTGGCGGCTTTATTGCGTTTCCGATCATTGCGGTACAGCTATGGGCTTTTGTGGCCCCCGGACTTTACGAGAAAGAGAAAAAAGCCTTTCTGCCGTTTCTGGTCGCAACGCCGGTGCTGTTTGTGTTGGGCGCGGCTTTTGCGTATTACGCAGTTTTTCCGACGGCCTGGAAATTTTTCGCCAGTTTCGAGGCTCCCGGCGGCGGTGATATGATGGCAATCGCGCTTGAAACACGGGTCAGCGAATATCTGGGGCTGGTGATTAAACTGATTTTTGCCTTTGGTATTTGTTTTCAGTTGCCGGTTTTATTGACGCTGATGGCGCGGGTTGGTCTGGTGACCGCAGATAGTCTGGCGGAAAAACGTAAATTTGCTTTGATCGGGGCCTTTATTATCGGCGCTGTTTTAACTCCGCCTGATATCATTTCACAGGTCGCTCTTGCCCTGCCTGTGATGCTGCTTTACGAGGTTTCTATTCTCTCGATCCGATTGACGCAGAAAAAAAACAAGCGTAAAGCTTAGCTTTCAGGCCATATGAAGCCTTAAAAAACAATCTTTCTCATAGACCGAACAACGAAAATCCATTATAAATAATGGGGGAGAGGTTCTGTTCTGAATTTCAATTATATCTTTAAAGGGTATTACAATGTTTGATCTGCGTTCTATACGCGAAAAGCCGGATTTTTTTGATGCGGGTTGGCAGCGCCGCGGGCTTGCCGCGCAAACACCGGCAATTCTGGAGCTTGATGAAAAGCGCCGCAACCTGCAAACACAGTTGCAGGCTTTGCAAACCGAACGCAATGATGTGTCCAAGGAAATTGGCAAGATTAAAGGGCAGGGCGGCGATGCTGCTGAACAAATGGCCCGTGTTGCTGAAATTAAACAACAAATGCCCGAGTTGGAAACGCAAGAATCTGCCGTTGCCGAAAAGCTTGAAACGCTTCTGAGTAGCCTGCCCAATATACCTGATGACAGCGTCCCTGACGGTGAAGATGATGAAAGTAACGTTGAAATCCGTAAATGGGGCGAACCAAAGCGTTTGAATGATATCAAAGACCATGTTGATCTTGGCGAAGATCTGGCGCTGATGGATTTTGAAACGGCGGCTAAAATGTCCGGCGCGCGCTTTACGGTGCTGCGCGGCGGTATGGCACGGTTGGAACGGGCTGTGGGCCAGTTCATGATCGATGTTCATACACAGGAAAATGGCTATACAGAATTGTCCGTTCCTCTGATGGTGCGGGAAGAATGCATGTACGGGACAGGGCAGTTGCCGAAATTCCGTGATGACCAGTTCCAGACCACCCGTGGTGACTGGTTAATCCCGACAGCAGAAGTTGCCTTGACCAATACGGTGCGCGAACAAATCCTTGATGCGGCTGATCTGCCGTTGCGATTGACAGCCTTGACGGCAAGTTTCCGTCAGGAGGCAGGCTCTGCCGGTAAAGATACCCGTGGTATGATCCGCCAGCACCAGTTTTATAAGGTCGAGCTTGTGAGCATTACTTCGGCTGAACAATCCATGGCTGAACTGGAACGGATGACAGCTTGCGCCGAAGATATCCTGCAAAGACTGGAAATCCCTTACCGGACCATTATAAAATGCATCGGTGATACCGGTTTTACGGCGGTAAAATCCTATGATATCGAAGCCTGGATCCCGTCACAAAATACCTATCGTGAAATTTCCAGCTGTTCTAACTGTTATGAATTCCAGGCGCGGCGGATGAAGGCCCGTTACCGTTATCATGGCGAGAAAGAAACGCATTTTGTCCATACATTGAACGGTTCTGGCGTTGCTGTGGGGCGTGCACTGGTGGCCATTATAGAAAATTACCAACAGCCTGACGGTTCAATTGAAATTCCCAAAGTTCTCGTGCCGTATATGAATGGACTTACCGTTCTGCGGGCGGAAACGCAACAACATGAAAAGGCAGCCCATGCTTAACTTTCCAAAAGATATTAGAAAAGCCCGGATTTTATTGTGCAATGATGACAGTATTCATGCCCACGGCTTCCAGATTCTCGAAGAAATAATAAATTCTATCTGTGATGATGTCTGGGTGGTTGCGCCGGAGAATGAAAGATCAGCTGTCGGCCATTCCCTGACCATTCATGAACCACTTCGCGTTAAAGAATACGGACCGAAAAGATTTACCGTATTGGGCACGCCAACGGATTGCGTGATGATGGGCGCCAAACATTTGATGCGCGATCATATGCCGGATTTAGTGGTTTCCGGCATTAATCACGGGCGTAATGTCGCTGATGACGTAACCTATTCAGGTACGGTCGCTGCCGCCATAGAAGGTACGTTGATTGGCATACCTTCGGTCGCTTTCAGTAATGAATATGATTATGATACCGGTCTGTATAATTGGGAAACCGCCCGTCAGGTGCTGCCTAAAATACTTTTGGCGCTTCAGGGACAAAGCTGGCCCAAGAATGTTGTTATGAACGTCAATATTCCATATCTGCCTGAAAAGGAAGTGCCGGAAATCGTTGTCCGCAAGCAAGGCCATTACAACGTATCAATGGAAGATATCGTTGAATGTACAGACCCCCGCGGCAAGCCGTATTACTGGATTGGTCCGCCGGATAAAAATCGTGGTATTCTGGACCCGATGACAGATATCGGCGGCCTTGATAATAAAAAAGCCACGATTACACCGCTTTCATTAAATCTGACACATCAACCGACACTCGCCAAACTGGAAAAGATTTTCCCCGCATGACTATTGATGCCCGTAAAATTCGACTGATTATGAAGCTCCGGAAATCGGGGATTACCAACACTGCTGTGCTGGCTGCAATTGAACGTGTGCCGCGGGAAGCTTTTATTCCGCGCATGTTCCATGATCAGGCTTATGAAGACACCGCTCTTCCGATCGGGCTGGGGCAGACAATTTCCCAGCCTTTGGTCGTGGCCTTGATGTCGCAGGCATTGCGGCTGAATGACCGGATGAAAGTACTGGAAATAGGGACAGGATCAGGCTATCAAGCGGCAATATTGTCGCGTTTGTGCCGTCGGGTTTATAGTATTGAACGGCACCGCCCTCTTTTGATGCGGGCGCAGCGGGTGCTGGATGACTTACGGGTCCGTAATATTACAACCATTGCCGGAGACGGTATGCAAGGCTGGCCGGAACAGGCGCCTTTTGACCGGATTATTGTCACAGCAGCGGCAATGATGGAACCGCCAGAACCTTTGCTGGACCAATTGGCCGTAGGCGGGACAATGATTATACCGATGGGCTATGATAAATCGAGCCAGCATGTTTATCGTGTAACCCGCTATGAAGATGGCTTTGGTTGCGAGCGTTTAATGCCGGTTCGCTTTGTGCCACTTCTACCACGTATTGCGACGGCAGAAGAAGACAGGCAGGCTGCATCTGCCGTACCTGATCATCTGGCACTGCAACCGGGGTAAAGATTAATGATAAGACTGCCAACGATATTGCTGCTAACCGGATCGCTTATTCTGGCTGGTTGTGGCGAGCGTCAGGCCCCGCCGGCTCCCGTTATCTCCCTGGGTACGCAGCCGGATTCACATACCGGTGCGATTATAGCTACAAAAGGTGAGACGCTTTACAGTATTTCAAAACGTTATAATCTGCCGTTGCCTGATATTATCAGGCTGAATAATATTGCGCCGCCCTATCAATTAGAGGCTGGCCAAAGGTTGAAATTGCCGGCGCCGCGTTATTACAGTGTACGCCCGCAAGACAGTTTGTATCAGATATCACGTATGTTTGATGTATCGGTTACGGATGTTGCCCGAACCAATAATTTATCTGCACCGTATACTTTAAAACCAGGGCAGAAATTGCGTATGCCATCAGATGAACCGCCACGGGTTCGGCAGGCATCTGTATCACAGGCTTCATCCAGATATGAGCCTCCGTCCCGGCCATCACCGCCACAACAAGCAAGGCCGCAGCTACGGTCACAGGATACTACGACAAAAAGAGCATCATCACCTACGGCTTCGGGAACGTTTATCTGGCCTGTAAAAGGGCGTATTATTTCAGATTTCGGGCCTAAGGAGAATGGCCTGCATAATGATGGTTTGAATATAGCAACCCCGATGGGTACAAGTGTCAGAGCGGCGAATACCGGTACTGTGGTCTATGTCGGTAATGCATTGGAAAGCTTTGGCAATCTGGTAATCATTCGTCACAGTAACGGCTGGGTTACGGCTTATGCCCATCTTGATACAGTAAAAGTTACGCGGGGGCAGAATATAAACCAGCATGATATTCTGGGAACGGTCGGATCGACAGGCCGGGTTGATGCGCCGCAGCTTCACTTTGAAATCCGTCGTGGATCAGAAGCACTTAATCCGCAGAAATATCTGGTAAAATCTTAAGAAAATAAAATGTTTAATTAGATGATGGGGCTTCTTCAATCATAGTGTCAAAGGTGTAGCTATTGAACTTCATGCTGGAGCGGGCAGCCAGTAATGCGTTCATCTGTTCCTGAAGCTGGTAGATATTTTGTAGAACAACACCAGTCAGTATATCGACAGCCGCCTGTTCCTGCTTGATGGCGCCTTCTTTCTGATTTAGGCGGATAAAGTATTCAGGATCAAAGAAACGTTCCTTGGTTAAGGCCAGCATAATTTCGTTATAGCTTGGCCGATCAGAAATCTGGGCGGGATCAACACCGGCTTTCTCACGGATTTCCCGGATCGTTCCGGTGGCAAGCGTCGTACCGGGAACAGAGGTGCGGCGTCCGACAATGCCACCAATGACACTGGCGGTGATATCTTTTAAATTCTGCAGGTCACGCCTGTTAAGTAAAATTTCGCGCGATGCGGGTGAGCCGAGAGCAGATTCAGGAAGTGGCTGAGCAACGTCGGATTGGATAAGGTTGCGGGTCAGGGCGTCAATGCCTAACCGTACCGTGTCATCATCCATATTGATCGTATCACGAAGAAGGAAGTTTTCGATCGAGACATCTGCATCAATGATTTTTGACGGACCTGCGATACATGGAATGGCACCTTTGTTGGTGTTGCTATCGCAGAAATGCTTGCGGAAAATGTCAAACCGATAGGCATTATCGGTAACCGGGCCTTTGGCCGCTGGTGTACCTGCAGTGTTAAGGCCTGTTTTTAATACCTTGTCACCCATGCCCCGGGTGATCTGTCGTGACAAATGCCCCGCAGCAGAAAGTGATGGCGTATGAGATGATACAGCACAGGTGAGCTCGGAAGGTTCCATATCAACCCGGTCTTCCATTTCTCGTTCCTGCGTTTCCCGTTGATAATCAACTTGTTGCTGTGCATCTGTCAAACTACCTTGAGTACGGCTTTGATCTATAATGCCAGTATGCCATTGAGCTGTCAGATTTTTAAAATCTGGCTCCATTTCAGTATTCCATTGGTTCTTCCAGTGGTTGACGGATTGATCACCGCCTTCAAAAACCTGAGCATAAACAAGACCGAGTACATCAGCTGTATCAATTGATGTATCGACCAAACCTGAGCTGTCTACACTTTCTGTACCACTTCCGGTAACACCTGGTGGTATAGAAGCGCTCGGCGGGGGACTACCAGGACAGAAAGCAGGCTCCCCGCCAACAGCATTACAAAAGTAATTGGAGTTAGCGAAGATAAAGGGTTTAAGATCAAAAAATTCATTTACAATTGTATTCATGGTGGCGCTGTCATAGACCAATATCATGGGCTGCCCTGCCTCAATAACCGGACGCCAATAATCCGTCCGCGAATCCGGCCAGTCATCATATCCTGTACCTGTGTCATCGGTAGAATCATCATAATGATCAAAAGAATCAAAAACTGATTTTGCCTGTAGTGGCGAAAGATAATAAATTTTTTCGTCTATACCTGGATTGGCCCCGATGATGGTGGCCAGAGATGTTTCGGGATCAGAAGTCGGGGGTTTAAGGTTGCCGCCAGGATCAAAGACTTCACCGGTTCTGTAGTTTACAGTCCAACCGCTGGGCGCTGTTGTTACATTTGTTCCTGTATAATGTGTGATGCCATTAGGCAGTGTAATATAGTATCGGGCGGTGTGAGGGCCGGGGCCCGGATAAGTTGGATAGCTGCGCACGATGTTAATGCCATCAAAGGTGGTTCTTGTCCGCGTCGCATAAAGATCGAAAGGGTCAGTCCAGAAGCCTGTTGTAAAGTTTACGGTTGATGTGTCGGGCCGGATAATAAGATTAGAGCCTATATCAAATTTCCAGCCATCTGGGTATGTAATATCACCAGCTGCATTGGCTCTTAGGTTGCCTGGTGTCGAGATCCATGCCTGAGCTGCAAAAGCCGACCCTGTCAGAATCACTGTAAATAACACAAAAAATCCCGCACTAAGCCAGATGTTTTTAAAAAACGCTGCGTTTTTCAAACTGCTATTCATTAATTGCCCTCAGTATTCACTCCTTAGAGTATAACACGAAATCGTTTAAAGAGGATAAAAAAAAGGAAAAAATGGGGCGACTGACGGGGCTTGAACCCGCGACAACTCGGATCACAACCGAGTGCTCTACCACTGAGCTACAGTCGCCATGCTTAGAAAGCAAGACATACATAACTTTTTCTATACGGTAAGGTCAAGGTAAAAATCATCAAAGTGAAAAGGCTAAATATAGTGCATTTGCCTGAAATTTGTGCATTTTTCTGTCGTGATAAAAGGAAACTTTGTTAAATTTTGTATATAAATCAGCCTTTTAACGTTTTAATAAAATTGGCACACTGTTTGCGATGTAATGATGACAACGCAAATGAGGCAGCCATGAAAAAAGTCGAAGCTATTATAAAACCATTTAAATTGGATGATGTTAAGGATGCGCTGCATGATGTTGGCGTGCAAGGCATGACGATTACCGAGGTTAGAGGCTTCGGACGTCAGAAAGGCCATACAGAGCTTTATCGTGGTGCTGAATATGTGGTTGATTTTCTTCCGAAGATAAAAGTAGAAGCTGTTGTAGAGGATGAAATGGCCGAGAAAGTCATTACGGCGATAGAAGAGGCGGCACGGACCGATCGGATTGGCGACGGTAAAATTTTCGTCTCGACAATAGAAGAAGCCATTCGGATACGCACCGGCGAACGCGGTAATGTCGCATTATAAAATAAAAGTAGTGTAGAGCAAAAACAGAGAACAGAAACTTAAGGAGAATAGAATGACTAAACCTGCACCGGCAAAAATAGAAAAAATCAGTAGCCCGGCTGACTTCTTTAAACTTGTAGAGGAATACGAAATCGAATATCTGGATTTTCGTTTTACCGACCCGAAAGGCAAGTTACAGCATACAGCGCAGCACATCAGCACCGTAGATGAGGATATGTTGAAAGAAGGCATTATGTTTGATGGTTCATCCATCGCCGGATGGAAAGAAATTAACGAATCAGACATGATCCTTATGCCGGATATCACGACAGTTCAGCTTGATCCGTTTGCTGCAATTCCGACACTGAATGTGTTTTGTGATGTGCATGAACCCTTTACAGGGCAGCATTACAATCGTGACCCGCGCTCAATCTGTAAAGCGGCCGAAGAATATATGCGCGCTATCGGGGTTGCTGATACATGTTTTGTTGGCCCCGAAGCAGAATTTTTCGTTTTTGATGATGTTCGCATTAACATGGAAATGAATTCCGTTGGTTTTGAAATTGACAGTCAGGAAGGCCCTTATAACAAAGGAAAAACATATGCGGGCGGTAATATGGGACATCGTCCGGGTGTTAAAGGTGGTTATTTTCCGGTACAGCCTGTTGATAGCCTGTCTGATCTGCGTGCCGAAATGGTATCGGTGCTGGCCGATATGGGCCTTAACATGGAAAAACATCATCATGAGGTCGCACCATCACAGTGCGAGCTTGGCGTGAAGTTTGAAACAATGACGGTTTCTGCTGATGGGATGCAGAATTATAAATATGTCGTTCATAATGTTGCTGATGCGTATGGTAAAACAGCGACCTTTATGCCAAAGCCGGTTTTTGGTGATAACGGGTCAGGTATGCATGTGCATCAGTCCTTGTGGAAAGATGGCAAGCCGCTTTTCGCCGGCTCCGGTTATGCGGACCTGTCTGAAACCTGTCTGTATTACATTGGCGGTATTATCAAACATGCCCGTGCACTGAATGCTTTTACCAATCCGACAACAAACAGCTATAAACGTCTGGTGCCGGGATATGAAGCACCGGTATTGCTGGCATATTCAGCGCGGAACCGCTCAGCCTCATGCCGTATTCCTTATGCGACAAGTCCAAAGGCAAAACGGGTAGAAGTCCGTTTCCCTGACCCCAGCGCTAATCCTTATCTGGCCTATGCAGCTATGTTGATGGCTGGTCTTGATGGTATCAAAAACAAGATACATCCAGGCGAAGCTATGGATAAGAACCTATATGACCTCCCGCCGGAAGAGTTGCAGGATGTGCCAACTGTGTGTGGCTCTTTGCGGGATGCTCTGGATGCGCTTGAAGCTGATCAGGAGTTTCTTCTTGAAGGGGATGTGTTCTCAAAAGATATGGTGGAGGGCTATATCGCTTTATTGCGTGAAGATGTCCTTGCTTATGAAACAATGCCGCACCCGATTGAGTTTGCATTGTACTATTCAGTATAAGCGGAAGATTTTGATTCAAGAGAAAAGGCGCCGGAAAGGCGCCTTTTCTTTGTTTGCTATGGTTGTTAAGCCTAGTTTATAGATGCAATTAATAAGTCGAGCATCCGCGTATTGCGGGCCCAGCTATAAAAATCAAGATCCTTATTCGGAGTAAGTAAATAGATGAACGTCACCCATTCATCTGTACCAAGTACAGCTAACCATACTTCGTACTCAACATTTGGCCGGTCACCCCGTGATGCTGTGTACATCTCAATATGTGCTACATCATAGGCGAGGCCGACGGAAAGCGGCGCGGAGTTTTTAATCTGGCTGATGTTTAAATTAAGGCCTTTTTTAATCTGTCTTCGAAGTTCGTTGACGATAAAGTCATTGGTATATTCTTTACTCCGACGATAAGAAAGAACGCGGACCAGACCTTTTAGATTCTCACCTTGGGCGACATTATGAAATTCGATGGCAAGCTTGTTAGGGTCACGTAACGAGTGGTTTCGGGCTACCCAGGATGACGGGAATGAGAAGCTAAGTCCGTTGACAAAAGAAAAGCTTTTGCTTTCTTCGATGGAGCCTATACTCGCCGAGGCTATCGTAAAGCTTTCAACTGCAAGTCTCCCTAATATTAATGTTTTCTCATTGATATTTATGGGGGCCTCAAATTTAATTAATAAAAGGCGGTCTTGAATAATATAAGCACGGACAATAGCCCTATAAGATACCCCGTTTTTAATATAAATGAAGGAGACCTGAGCCTGATTCTCGTTATCTGCTTCGATAGGTTTTTCTGAAGCATGGCCATTTTTGAAAATGTAATTCTGTAACCAATGTTCTGCCAGAATCTCATGATTAATGCTTATGGCCTCAATAGAAAGCGAAGGTCGCCCACCGCCAACGATAAGAGCGCCTTGGAAGTGATCCAGCGTATCCAGAAGCCGGGAGTTAATATCTGTACTAAGTCCCATATTTGCTGTGGTATGCGTCCAGACTTTGGGGATTTTTATTTCATATTTTATAGGGTTAACTTTAAACCGGGTTACTGTATAAAGCTCACTCTCGCTCTCGAAATCTTCCTTATATTTTTCAACAGGATCAACCTTTTCAGCCTTTGCTTGTTGTTCATCATGGCCGAAAAAACGTTTTAAAATAGAGGTCACTGGTGTTGTGTTAAGGCTATGTTCAGAAAACCCATTTTTAAAGACAGTTGCTGATGCCGAAAATGTAATCCCACTAAAGATGGCTAATGTTAAAACAGCGATGCTGATTTTATGTTTCATTTGTATTTCCTAACTTTTGATCGAAACGGGACACCGGTCTTCGTCAATTGCGACGTAAGTATAGGTGCCCTCTGTAACCCGGTTTTCTTCCTGGCTGATGCGTCGTTTGGCCCAGCTTTCTATTTTTATAGTAATCGATGTGTTGCCGACCCGTTCAACCTCGGTATAAAAGCTGACAACATCACCAACAAATACAGGCCGATGAAAGCTCATGGCGGTGACGCCGACTGTGGCAACGCGACATTTGGTGATTTCGACAGCAGCGGTTGCGCCGGCCAGATCCATTTGCGATAAAAGCCAGCCGCCAAAAATATCACCATTGGCATTGGTGTCCGCAGGCATCGGAATAGTCCGCAGACTTGGCTGTTTTTTGCTATTTTTAAGACTCATGGTGTTTTTCACTGGAAATTTCTACCCGTTTCGTACTAGTTTACTGACTGTCACACAAAATGCCAGCACAATAGATCATAATAGATAAGGTAACATGGTTTCCGCAACAGACAATACAGCAGTGGAATATTCCGCATCGGATATCGAAGTCCTCGAGGGGCTCGAGCCTGTCCGTAAACGTCCCGGCATGTATGTCGGCGGCACGGATGACCGCGCCCTTCATCACCTGATTAGTGAAATTCTTGATAACTCTATGGACGAAGCGGTGGCGGGGTATGCCAGCCGGATTTCAATTGAAGTCCAGCC
>Ga0136604_1000390_pt1 | contig 22184 bp, 16 predicted proteins | sample AntRauFillE10628_FD_104928 | JGI IMG/M metagenome (GOLD analysis project Ga0136604, IMG submission 104928) | Saline lake microbial communities from Rauer Islands, Antarctica - Metagenome Filla E10 #628 | ecosystem: Environmental > Aquatic > Non-marine Saline and Alkaline > Saline | place...
AATTGCTTTTTCACTTTTCCATCCATTCCAAAATGGTAGATGTGGTTGTAGCCATCCATCATGCTGTTCCAAAGAAAACCGTTTCCATCTTCGAGGAAAATCAGGTTGTCGTTGATCTCGATGTAAGTTTCAGAAGTCTCATCGTAAAACTTGCTAGTGCTGAGTGCAAAAGGCTGCTCCTTACTGAGGTCGGTAACCAAAAATTCGAGGTGATTTTGGTGGCGGTTCATTCTCATAATCGCCAGGCCGTCATTGCTTTCTGTCCACTTAATTCGCGGATAGTAAATGTCTGTTTTTTCTCCGGAGTCAACCAGTTTGGTGGTTTCCGCATTCAGATCGTGGATGTAGATGCGCACGATAGAATTTCGCTCCCCGGCTTTTGGGTACTTAAACTTGTACTGCTCTGGATAGAGCCCGTTGTAAAGTGCCATTTGAAATTCTTTCACGTGACCCTCATCAAACTTGTAAAAAGCAATGCGATCACTTTCAGGAGACCAGTAAAACCCTTTGTCTATCGCAAATTCTTCCTCGTACACCCAGTCAGTGGCTCCGTTGATGATTTTGTTCATCTCGCCATCAATTGTGATTTGCAACTCTTGCTTTGTGTCGAGCTCGTAGACAAACAAATTGTTGCCGCGTACAAAAGCCACTTTTGTTCCATCGGGCGAAAACTCAGCCAGTCGCTGCTTGCCTTTTTCGCTGTCGGCAAGTGGTCGTGTGGTTCCATCCTCGAGGTTGTGAACAAAGTAGTTCGCTTTAGTAGAGTGACTGTAAATCGACTCCACTTCGGTAGCGATCAGCATCTGTTTTTCGTCTTTGCTAAAGGTGTAGTTCTCTATCTGGCGGTCGCCTTGTGTGAAAATATCTTCTGAGCTTACCACAGTCCCCACTTCATCGCCAGATTTGTAGGCGTATTTCACCACAGCCATTTTTCCGTCAACTCTTTTCAAGGATGTGTAGTGTTTCCCATCATTCATTGAGCGAATGCCAGAAACATAATCCGGTGAGAATTCCCGGCTGTACCACACCAACTCATTGGTGATTTTTTCTGTCTGGGCAAGCGTCTGAAGGGAGAACAGTGCGATGCATGCAAGCATCAAAATCTTTGTAAACCTCATGTTATGTCTTTAAGATATTGTTGAAACGCCCGAATATATAAATTACTTTTAATTCCTTTGAAGGGATTATTTGAACGGAAACAGAACTATGTCAGAGGCAAAGGACTTTACAAAAATCGAAGACACGCACACTGCTGCGATCACAGAAATGATCTCCCAGGGAGAAGTGATTACCGAAGAGGAGGTGCGTAAAAAATACGGCAGCGATTACACAGAGGATTTTGTGTTTGCGCCAGACTTGCTGGTGAAGCCCAAAACGGTGGAAGAAATCCAGAAGTTGATGAAGTACTGCTCGGAGAACCGCATACCGGTGACTCCGATAGGATCTTTGACAGGACTTAGCGGAGGAGCGTTGAGCGTTCACGGTGGCGTGGGGCTTTCAATGGAGAAATTCAACAAGATTCTGAAAATTGATGAAGACAATATGCAGGTCACTGTAGAACCTGCTGTCATCACCCAGGTGCTTCAGGAAGAGGTAGCCAAAAAGCTCCTTTACTACCCGCCCGACCCTGCCAGTAGAGGTTCCTGCAGCATCGGAGGGAATCTCGCTGAAAATGCCGGAGGTCCTCACGCAGTGAAATACGGTGTTACCAAAGATTTTGTACTCAACCTGGAGGTTGTTTTGCCAACGGGCGAAAAAATTTGGACAGGCGCGAACACATTAAAAAATGCCACCGGCTACAATATCACTCAATTGATGGTGGGAAGCGAAGGAACGCTCGGTGTCATCACCAAAGCAGTTTTGAAACTTGTGCCGCTGCCGCGAAAAAACATGCTCATGCTCGTTCCATTCACTTCTGCCGAAAAAGCTTGCGAAGCGGTAGCCGAAGTTTTCAAAGCGGGAATTACTCCAAGCGCGATGGAATTTATGGAGCGCGATGCCATCACCTGGACATTGAAATACGTTGACGATGCCAACCTTACAATCGGTAATGAAGTTGCTGCCCATCTTCTGATCGAGGTAGATGGCAATGATGAGGGGCAGCTCTTTGACGACTGCGAAAAGATCAATGAAATTATGGAGGCACATGGAGCCCAGGAAGTTCAACTGGCAGAGAGTGAAGCTCAAAAAGACCAATTGTGGTTTATCAGAAGAAGAGTAGGAGAAGCGGTGAAGTCAAATTCAATTTATAAGGAAGAGGACACGGTGGTTCCGAGGTACGAATTGGCAAAACTGCTCAAAGGGACAAAAGAGATTGGAAAGCGCTACGGATTTCAATCCGTTTGCTACGGACACGCTGGGGATGGAAATCTACACATTAACATCATTAAGGGTGAGCTCTCTGACGAAGATTGGAATGAAAAACTGCCACTTGGAATACGTGAAATATTTGAATTAACAGCCTCTCTTGGAGGGACTATCAGTGGGGAGCACGGCATCGGTTATGTTCAAAAATCCTTTCTGGATATAGTCTTCGATGATGTAATTCTTTCTTTAATGAAAAAAATCAAACATGTTTTTGATCCTCAGGGGGTTATGAATCCGGGTAAGGTATTTGACTAGCGTGCCCTGCGGGAAAAGTGCCGAGAAAATTTCACACTTTTTTGCATAGTATGGAAAAAATGCTACATTTGAGACAACTATTTAGGTAGTGTACCTGTAACACATAGATTTAAGTTATTTGAGTTATGATTTTGGGGACAATTCAGAATCGACACGAATAGTTTAAAAATAGTTTTTAGTTTTTCAGTTTAAGCCAAAAGCCCTCTTCTCCCTAACCTGAAGAGGGCTTTTTGGTATTTTAGCCGTTCATGAAAATAATTGTAGCAGGAGGCGGGGCAGCAGGTTTTTTCGCTGCTATCAACACAGCCGAAAAGAATCCGGACGCAGAAATCCACATTTTAGAGAAGTCCAATTCCGTTCTGGGGAAGGTCAAAGTTTCTGGTGGTGGTCGATGCAACGTCACGCATGCTTGCTTTGATCCAAAAGATCTGGCAGATCATTATCCCCGGGGGAAAACAGAATTGCTCGGGCCTTTCAACAAGTTTCAGCCTGGCGACACCATGGGCTGGTTTGAAGATCGAGGGGTAGAACTCAAAATTGAAGACGACAACCGTGTTTTTCCGGTTTCCAATTCTTCGGAAACAATCATCCATTGCCTTCGTGAATCAGCTAGACAAGCGGATATCCATGTTCATTTTAAAGAAGGAGTGAAGTCGATTTCGCCTTTGGAAAAAGGGTGGTCGGTAACCACTACAACGGGCAATCAACTGACTGGCGATGTGGTGGTGATGACAACAGGAAGTAGCAACCAAATTTGGAAAATGCTCAAAGAAATGGGACATAAAATTGTCGATCCTGTTCCTTCGCTTTTTACTTTCAACTGCCGTGACAAGCGGATAAAAGATCTTGCCGGAGTGGTGGCGCAGCACACTGATGTGAAAGTTTTGAATACTAACCTCGAGTCGGACGGGCCGCTGCTTATCACTCATTGGGGATTTAGTGCTCCAGCTATCCTCAAGCTTTCAGCCTGGGGAGCAAAGGCGCTGGCAGAGTTGAATTACAAATTCGAGCTAGAGGTGAACTGGAATAATCACCACGATCTCGAGTCGATGAGCGAGTTGCTAAAATCATTACGTCAGAGCGAAGGCGGAAAAAAAGTACACAAGCTCAACCCGGCTGAGCTACCTTCCAGGCTCTGGGAGCGATTAGTCCTTTCTGTGTTTCCCGATGAGATGCCCAACTGGGGCGATTTGAACAACAACAAAGTTGATGAACTGGCAGCAACTCTTTGTAAGTGCAGATTTCAGATCGATGGGAAGAGCACTTTTAAAGAGGAATTTGTGACTGCCGGTGGAGTGGCTCTCGAAGAAGTTGACTTCACAACTATGGAAAGCAAGCTCCATCCAGGACTTTACTTTGCCGGTGAGGTTTTGAATATCGATGCCGTTACCGGGGGCTTCAACTTCCAGGCCGCCTGGACCGAGAGTTGGTTGATTTCGGAAGCGCTGAAGAAAGGGCAATGAGCAATTGGCAACGGGCAATAGGCAACGGGCAAATTATAAAACCATAATGTCGTCCCTCCGGGACTTATGTTTCGTGTTACCAACAAATTTCTACCATAATGCCGTCCCTCTGGGACTTTGATTGCGCTGGACTCAAGAGCCATAGCGACATTCACAACAAGTAGTGATGCCCACAACTTTATCTCCACCTTGTCTCAAACCCCTCGACCTCTACACCTCAATGCCGAACCACCAAACCTCGCCACGATAGCTTTCAACCTTATCTCCACTTTATCTCTCTCTCCCCACGACCACTAAACCTCCCACGTGTGCTCCGAAGCTTTAGCGTAGGAGTAACCAACCAACCCGCCCTATCCATCACCACCTACCTTATCTCTCTTCAACGAGCGCAGCGAGTTAATCCAATCAAAAGAAAAAAACTTAGTTTTGGCCACAATTACAGCAACCAAAATTTTGAAAAGCTATGGCAAACGAACTTCTGAAAGGCAAAAAGGGAATCATCTTCGGGGCGCTCAACGAGCAATCCATTGCCTGGAAAGTGGCCCAAAAAGCCCACGAACAAGGAGCTGAATTTGTGTTGACAAATGCTCCAATTGCAATGCGAATGGGCGAGATAAATAAGTTGGCCGAAGAATGCGGCAACGCTCCGGTGATACCAGCAGACGCTACCAAGGAAGAGGATCTGGAGAATCTTATCGATCAAACCATGGAGCATTTTGGTGGAAAAATCGATTTCATTTTGCACTCGATTGGGATGTCGCCAAACGTGAGAAAAAACAAGCACTACACCGACCTCAAATACGAGTGGTACCACCAAACGCTTGATGTGTCTGCTATGTCGCTTCACCGCACATTGAGCATGGCCATGAAAAAAGATGCCATTAACGAATGGGGATCTGTGCTCGCACTTACTTACATCGCTGCTCAGCGTGTTTTCCCTGACTACAACGATATGGCCGATGCAAAATCTTTGCTGGAGTCGATCACTCGTAGCTTTGGCTACCACTACGGATCTGAAAAGAAAGTGCGTGTGAATACAATCTCACAATCGCCAACCGTGACTACGGCCGGAAGTGGAGTGAAAGGATTCGATGAATTTATCGCCTACTCAGAGCAAATGAGCCCACTTGGAAATGCCGATGGTGAAGCCTGTGCCAACTACTGCGTTTCTATGTTCTCGGACCTCACAAAATACGTGACGATGCAAAACCTCTTTCACGATGGCGGATTCTCCAACACCGGAGTGACCCAGCAGGTGATTGAAAAGTTTAAGAAATAGGATAGACAGCAAATAAAGGAATTTGAATATTTAAAGCCCCAGGTTCTTAGGGATCTGGGGTTTTTCATTTAGGACGCTCAGGCTAATGCGTGGTAAATCTGAATTAATAAACCATCAGTTTTATCGTCTGGTTTTCCAGATTTAGAAGATACGCACCGGGAGGTGTTTCACTTAGGTCAATAAGATTTCTATGGTTTCTTAAGACTCCGCGTAAAACGATTTTTCCGGTCATATCCTTGATCTCATAAGGCAGAAGTTCCGGACTTTCGGCATCTAATTTCTCTACGATTATTTTTCCATCCGAGGGGTTTGGGTAAGCGATGAAACCACCGGTTTCCATTTCCGCTTCTACCACTGAAATAATCATAATTGGATAGCAGTCCGTTACCTCAGTGCAACCGTTCTGAGTGATTTCCACAGCATAACTGCCAGTTATCTCCGGGTAGAAGTGCTGATCTGTCTCATTGGGAATTTCCGAGAAGCTGTCGTCACAATCGAGCCACTGATATTCAGCATTTGTGACATCCGCAAAAAGAGCAGAGTCATTTTGTGAAACGGACAACTCCACAGAATTAATCGTCAAATCAAGTTGGATAATGCTGTCGCACCCCATGGAAGTCACTAAGGTATCACTGAAAACTCCGCTTTCTGTGTAAGTGTTTCCGTTCCAGGTAAATTCATCACAGGCGGTTTCTTGTACTAAATATGTTTCGCTGGTACAGACAAAAACGTAATGGCAATCTGAAGTGTCTGTGCAGGATTCTTGTATTATCTCAACCGCGTAGTTTCCTGTAACCTGAGGCTGAAAAACCTGGCTTGTTGCATCTGGTATTTCTGCAAAATCATTGTCGCAATCGAGCCACTGAAGTTCAGCGTCAGATGCGATCGCGGTAAGAGAGGTGTCGCTTTCCAAAACAGAAGAATCAACAGTGTTGACGGTGAGATTCAGCTCAACAATGCTGTCGCAGCCAAAGGCACTGGCCAGAGTATCCATGTAAGTTCCGCTCTCAAAATAAGTGTTGTCGTTCCAGGTAAAGCTGTCGCAAGCAGTTTCTGTAACGCTACTTAAAACTCCTTCCGGACAAAACTCAACCGTTTGGCAAACTGTGGAGGTTCCACAAACATTGCCGGCAGTTAGGCATACATCGTAGACTCCGGGATTTTCAAAAGTGTGACCTGGGTTCTGGTCGGAAGATGTGCTTCCGTCTCCAAATTCCCAGAAATGAGTTTCGGAATCACTAAGCACACCGAAGGTAGACTCATCGGAAAAAGAAACTTGAGATGAACCTTCTATTGCGTAGCTGAATCCGATCTCGTTGCTGAGACAACCCACAGAATCTGTTTTTACCAAATAAACGTCTTTATTGCCTACGCCCAGGGAACCTGATCTTCCTGCCAGAAGGAATCCATTGTCGGGAGTTTGCTCGAGTGAATGAAGCACATCGGGCATTTCGGTTCCGTAAAACAATTCAAACTCAATGTTGAACTCACTGTCTATTTTGAACAACCTGAAATCGCAATCGGTAACGTCCTGACTTTTGTATCCAGCGAAAACAAAACCACCGTCATCAGTGGCAATCAAGTCAATGTTATTCCCTTTTCCAATAAAATTCTCCGTCCAGACTGTATTGCCGTCAAAATCTACTTTTCTCAACTGGAGGTTTTCACTGTCATCGGCTTCATAATTTATGGCAAGAATGTACCCATCGGACACCTCGACCATATCGAAGATCTTGTTTTTAGTGCCGGTTTGTGTGTCCTGATGAAGAAAGTTTTCGCCCCAAACAAAAACACCGTTTGCATCTATCTTTTGCAAATAGGATTCCTGCACACTGGCAAGAAGGTAATTCCCTCCGAGTAAAAAGCCGCCATCAGAAAGTTCGATGCTACGAGCCACATTTGCTCCACCCATTCCATCAAAAACTCCGCTCCACTGGATCATCCCACTTTCATCTATTTTGTAGTAAGTGCCGTTGTTATCCGAGATTCCGAAATACTGACCGGTAAGAAAGTAATGGTCGTCAGAAGTGCGAATCATTTTTCCCGTGGAATAGTCCCAGCAGCAAATGCCTGTGCTTGTTAACTGGTCGTAGTCGAGTGAATTTCCGTTGTTGTCAAATTTTTGAACAAAGACCTCTTCCTGATAATTCGTTCCTTCAACATCGTAAGTGCCCTGAATGAAGTACTCCCCTTCAGGTGTGGTAGTTATCGAAGTGGCATTCTGAAGTTCTGAGGGCGTGTCAATTTCCGAAGTCCATAGCGTATCGCCATTTTCATCGGTCTTCAAAAGGATGAGGTTGGTTCCGGGAGTGCTAGAAACGCTTGTGGTTACCAGGTAGCCTCCGTCTTCACTGGTCGTGGCAAAAGCACCTACATTCCAGAAGAAATTCCCGTATTCGCCATGAGGAAATACTTTTTGAAAAGTGGGTGATTGGGAAGCGGCTGAATTGATTAAGATCAAAGTGAAAGCCAGGAGAGAAAATATCTTTTGAGTTTGCAAAGCCAGTTTTTTTTAGGGTCAGGAATTTTGTAGAAACTGACCGTGTTTTTGTCAAGATTCAAAAGTAGGTCTTTTTACAAGCTTCGAACTCTCTACTTTTTTCTCGGATCTCTCACAAAATACATGACGATGCAAAACCTCTTTCACGATGGCGGATTCTCCAACACGGGAGTGACCCAACAGGTGATTGAAAAGTTTAAGAAATAGAAATTTTCCGCGAAAGGCGGAGTAAGATTTTTAAAGCCTCAGGTTCAGCAGAGCCCGGGGCTTTTCATTTTTTAGGGAGTGATGTGAGGCTAAAGAATCACTTCTTCCCCAATTTCTTCAACTCACTCTTTCGTCCAATCTCAGCAGTGATGTAGTCTTTCTCAAGATTCACTCCTCTGGCGGGTGAGTACTCGCGGGCGTAGTAGATTATTTGTAGGTGGAGCTTGTTCCAGCTTTCTTTTGGGAAAAGTCGCTTGGCGTCTTTCTCGGTTTGTGTCACGTTTTTGCCGGTGCTCAATCCCCAGCGATACATGAGTCTGTGAATGTGCGTGTCTACCGGAAATGCCGGGTGACCAAAAGCCTGCGACATCACCACTGAGGCTGTCTTGTGACCAACTCCGGGAAGTTCTTCAAGCTCCTCAAAAGTTTCGGGTACCTGTCCGTTGTGCTTGTCGAGTAGAATCTGAGACAGGTTTGAAATCGCCTTCGATTTGGCCGGTGAAAGTCCGCACGGACGAATTATCGCTTTGATGTCTTCCACAGGAACCTTCGACATTTCCACCGGGTTGTCAGCCACACGAAAGAGGTGAGGAGTGACCTGATTGACTCGAACATCGGTGCACTGGGCAGAAAGCAAAACAGCGACCAGCAGCGTGTAGGAATCAACATGGTCGAGAGGAATCGGAACTTCCGGGTAGAGCTTGTCGAGCTCCTGCATCACAAATTCTGCTTTCTCCTTTTTCGTCATCGTTGCCTAAAGTTTAATCTTCGTTTGCTTCTCGTTGGGGTTGAGCATCACGGTTTCTCGCATGCCGTTTATTCTCAGATTGATCAGGTTGGTCTGCTCGTCAAACAGGTCAAAGAAAACGGTGTTTTCGACCGTCAGAAAATTTATCGCTGGAACTCCAAAAGTTTCGATGTAGCAGTAAGTTAGATCGTACTCAACTTCTTTTCCGAGGTAGGTCCATTCCACATGTTTGTCGTTCACTTGCATATGAAAATGCTTTTGAAGGTAGGCCTCAATCATTTGATCTGCGTCCGCTTGTTCTTCGGGACTGCCGAGTAATATTTTGTTTCTGTCGGGATCTCCCAGCGCATTTTCCAGGTCGTCAGTGAATAGTTTCATCGTGATTTGAAAAGACTTGCTTGGCTGATCAAACTCAATGTTTGTGGTGCTGACGTAAAACTTATGGTTGAAGCTGTTTTTTGTCTGTCTAGAAAGTCCGGGAGCTGCGTTACGCTCGCCCCAAAAATGCTCATTTACATTAGTAAACTGCGCTTTCTGGGACTTCGCAAGCCTTGCTCTCGAACTTTCTACCTCAGCCACTTGAGAATATAGATAAGCACTCGTTAGACTGAGGAAGCAAAAAGCTCCCAAAAGTAAGATCAAATGTTTTCTCATGCTGTGCAGATTTGTTGAGCTCGCGGACAAATGTAAGGCCAAATTGCAATTCGAATGTCGGGCTATTTTCGTCCGACTCTCTTGGAATTCATCTCCGGGTCAAAGAAGTGTCGGTTTGCGACAAAGGAATTACCTTTGAGGCGAAATGGAAAACTCTGTAATTACAAAAGACCAAATTGAGAGAGCAGCGAAATTGATTTCGCAGTCGAAGCGAGTGGTGATCACTTGCCACAGATCTCCTGACGGGGATGCGATTGGCTCTTCGCTCGCACTTTTTCACTACCTCAAAAACAAGGTCGAAAGAGCGCGTGTGATTATCCCAGATCCCGATCCGGATTTCTTACACTGGACTCCCGGTCACGATGAAATCATCACCTTCGAAACTCAAAAGGAGGAGGCCGAGAAAGAAGTCGAACAAGCGGATTTGATTTTTAGCCTCGACTACAACACCTTGAAAAGAACGGGCGACCTGGCCGCAAGCCTTGAGAAAGCTCTGGATCGCGATGTACCATTCGTTTTGATCGATCATCACCAGCAGCCAGACGACTACCCAGAAGTTTTGATTTCGGACACAAAGACTTGTTCCACAGCACAGTTGATCTACGAGTTTATCGTAGGCGTGGACGATAAGAGCGCCATCACAACTGAAATTGGCGAATGTCTTTACCTCGGAATTATGACCGATACCGGCTCCTTTAGGTTTCCTTCTGTAGATCCAAAAACACACAGAATTGTTGCCGATTTGCTCGAGCAGGGAGTGGAGCACGCACTCATTCATCAAGAGGTTTACGACACCAATCTCGAAGATCGACTCAGATTAATCGGCCACGCACTGCGTCACAAACTGGAGGTGAACCGCGATTTGCACATGGCCTACATCAGTTTGAGCAAAGATGAACTCGATGAACACAACTACAGAAAAGGCGATACTGAAGGATTGGTAAACCAGGCACTTTCGGTGAAAGGTGTGAACTTCGCAGCTTTTATTCGTGAAGGCAATAATGAAGTGAAAATGTCTTTTCGTTCTCGCGGTAATTTCGATGTAAACCAGTTTGCGAGAAAATACTTTGACGGTGGTGGCCACAAAAATGCCGCTGGGGGAATTTCCTCAGGAAGCCTCGAAGAGACCATTAAGAAATTTGAAGAAGCAGCAGCAGAATGTCAGTCAGAACTCAATTATTGAAATTTCATAGCAAGTTGTTTTTAGCGTTGGTGGTGGCATCCATGGTGGGATGCAGCGGCTGCATAAACGAGAAGAACAAGCAGGAGACAACCTACATTTCTCAGGATCAGCTCATTGAGGAAAATCGCAAGGCGTTGCAACTTGAGAAGGAAGATATCGATAACTACATCAAGGAGAAAGGCTGGGAAGTTGAAGAAACAGGAACGGGACTTCGCTACTGGATTTACAACGAAGGGGAAGGCCCAAAAGCCAAACAAGGTGATTTGGCAACGATTGAGTACGAGGTGAAATTGATGGAAGACGAGAAGGTCGTCTACAGCTCTGAGAAGAGTGGACCGAAGACTTTTGAAGTCGGAAAAGACGATGTGGAATCTGGACTTCATGAAGGAGTTTTGAAAATGAATGTTGGAGACGAAGCTATTTTTGTTTTGCCTTCCCATCTGGCTTACGGATTAAGTGGCGATCGCTCCAAAATTCCATTTGAAAGCCCTCTGATCTATGACGTAAAACTTGTAAAACTCGATTGATTTGTTGCGCTACCTGGCTTTGTCTCTCATAAGCTTTCTTTGTTTTTCCTGCGGTGATCACACACATGAGTTTGAAGAAGTGGCACCGGGACTGGAGCGCAAACTCGAGGCTTTGGGAGAGCAAGACAAACCTGTCGGGGATTTTCCTTTTGTAGAATTGTTTGTCTACACTCAGCCGTTGGATTCTACTATGCAACGCGATTCTGTCGGATATTTCTTCCAGCGCATTTCTCCCGATTACCTGGGAAGTAAAGAGTTGGCCGGTCAACTGGTGAAAATGAATGAAGGCGATAGTTCTAGTTTCAGATTGTCTTACCATCATCTCGAGGGTAGTTTACTCGATGTTTACAAAGAGAAAGACTTCAGCGAGAGTAGAAAAATTTTGATGCAGGTGAAAGTAGGTCGATTGCTCACTGTGGAAGAGTATGAGCAGGAACTGGCAGAGGAGATGAGGAAAGGGGCAGTAAAGGAAAATGCCTACTTGCGAGAGTGGCTTGAAAAGAAAAACCTACTCGACAACGTAGAGAGACTCGATGATGTTTACTACTCAAAAACGGTGGAGAACAAAGGGTTGAGAATCAACAACGGAGATCACTTAACAATCGATTACACTGGTTATTTTTTGGATGGCAGCGAGTTTGACTCTTCAGAGAAAGGGTCGTCAGCGCTTTATTTTCAACTCGGCAAGCCCGATCAGGTAGTTCCCGGCATCGACACCGTACTCCACTACATGCGCAAAAATGAACAGGCGCGAATTTACATTCCATCCCACAAGGCTTTTGGACTGTACGGTTCGGCCACGGGAATTGTACCTGGTAAAACACCAGTTTATTTCGATATAGTTGTGCGAGAAGTAGAAAAAGACTCGTTAGAAATGCAGCCAACTATTCATCAATGAAAACAATGCTTTGCCGATTTCGTAGTTAACATCTACATTTAGAACATATTGAATTTCGAATGCGCTTCACCACCCTTTTGACATTTTTACTTTTCTCTGCAGCTCAGGTTTTTTCTCAGGATAACCTTGGGATTGTCCACAGTAATTATTCTCCTGTTAATACTGTACTCAGCAATCCAGCATCGATTGTCGATTCAAAGGCATTTATAGATTTTCAGCTGGTTGGATTTAGCGTGTTCGCAAAAAACAATCTGGCCTACCTACCCAAAGATGAATTTAGATTTGCCGATACCTGGCAAAACCCAGATGCCGTTCCAGAACCTGTTTTTGGAATCCCTTCGAATAATTCAAGAGCTCACGCAAATGTGAGTTTACGCGGACCATCAGTGAGTTTTGCTGTTGGAAAAAATTCCTTTGCTCTGACTACTCAGTTTCGTTCGGTTACCGATCTCAGGAGAGTCCCCGATCATCTGGTGAGGTACATGCAAAATGGCCTTCAGTGGGAACCGCAAATGGGCGATGAATTCAGCGCCAGAAATGTGTCTCTGGCTTCGCTGAACTGGGCAGAGATTGGATTGAGCTACGGAAGAATCGTCCACCAGCGAGGAAACGATATGATCACTGCTGGAATTTCATTAAAATATTTGCTTGGCTTTGCCGGTGGAGGAGTGCGGATCGATCGCTGGGACTACACTGTGGCCGACTCATCAAATCTTGAAACCAGTCAGTTTGTGGGTGAATTTGGATTTAACGAACCCGGTGAGGGAGATGCCCTTTTCAATGGCCGTGGATTTGGCGCTGATCTGGGAGTGGTTTACAAAAAAACAACCAAAAACGTAGAAAGCTACACGCCACACAGTCCCCGGGAGGGCTGTCGCACCAGCGACTACGAATATAAGCTCGGTGTTTCTATTCTCGATCTCGGTTTGATCCGTTTCAACGAACCTTTTTACGGTTACTCTTTCGATATCAGCGATCCGCGAACGTGGGAAGACTACCCGAATTTTAATCCCGATGGGGCCGATGAAATTAGCAACGGATTGGCTGAGGAGTTTGCACTAAACGATGGCGGTGGAGAGATCTCAGCTCTGCGAGTGAAGCTACCGACAGCCATCAGCTTGCAGTACGATCATCGCGTTTTAAACAATGTTTATTTAGGAGGTCATTGGATCCAGGGCTTTCCTCGAAGAAATTCTTTAGGACCTCAGCGCCCGGCACAGGTGGCTTTTATCCCGAGGTTCGAAACCAAAAGGTTTGAGGCCAGTCTTCCGCTTATTTTGCACGAGTACAGCTCAGCCCAAATGGGATTGATGTTGCGACTCAACAGCATCGTCATCGGAACTGATAACCTCGGAGCGTTTCTCTTCAACCAGGACGTCTATGGAGCTGATTTCTACTTCAGTCTTAAGTACACCATTTTCCGCCACTGGAAATGCGCCAAGAAAAGTCGCAGCCGCGGAAGAGGTCGCGGAGGCAGGTCTATTCCTCCTTGCCCGAGTTGGTAACTCGCTAACCGATTAAAAACATACATGGCCTTTTGTGCAGTTTGGGGGTGTGCTTTTTCCAGTCGCTCAGCGGCAGAGTTCGAATCATTTCTGAGGGAAGTGTGATGTCGATAGCGATGCAAAGTCGCGTGGCGGGATGGCTAGTTTTGATGAGTAATTATCTTTGAAGTCGTTTTATTGACTCAATAATAAGTTCATATCTCTTCTCACGTGTTTCGTAAAATAAATTGCCGAGAATGGCTTCTTGCATGTTTCTGTTGTTCAGTATCTATTGTAGTTAATCCAATAAAGCAATTAGTAAATGATATCGCGTATTGCGATAAGCGATATTGAGTAATAGTTGCTAGGAATTGTACTCACCTTCCCACTAAAAACATACAAGGCCGTTTGTGCAGTTTGGGGGGGTGCTTTTTCCAGTCACTCAGTGGCAGAGTTCGAATCATTTCACTGGGTAGCGTGATGTCTACTGCAATACAAAGCCGCGTGTCCGGATGACAGCCTTTTATCAGATCCTCAAGTACCTGATCATTTCTGAAAGGAGTATCCATGAAAATTTGCGTCTGGCCACTTTTTCGGGCTTCGCCTTCAATCGTTTTCAAAAATCTGCTTCTGTCTTTCCTGTCGATGGGCAAGTAGCCGTGAAAGACAAATGACTGGCCGCTAAATCCGCTTCCCATCAGTGCCAATAAAATACTGGAAGGGCCCGTGAGCGGTGCTACTCGAACTCCCTCGCGATGGGCAAGTGCCACAATTTCAGCACCGGGGTCAGCAACTCCGGGACAACCAGCATCTGAGATCACTCCCATCGACTCTCCGTCTTTTGCCACTTTTATGTAAGATGGAAAAAGACTCGGATCGGAGTGCTTTCCCATCGGGTAGAGTTTTAGCTCTGAAATGGGCTTTTCAATTCCAGCTGCTTTCAGAAATCTCCGTGCTTGCTTTTCGTTTTCCACGATGAAATGGCTGAGCTGGTTAATCACCCTTTTTATTTCGGGTGGCAACACCAACGTCAGGTCTGAGTTTCCCAATGAGTTGGGGATGAGGTATATTTTTCCCTTGTTCATTTCGCGCGGTCTACTATTTTATCACAAGCTCTATCGAGCAGATTGTAAACGATCTCAAAGCCGTCTTCCATTCCAAAATACGGATCTGGCACTTCTTCAACATCCTCGTCATCGAGCTCGCTCAAGATCATTTTCACTTTCTGACGTTCCTCATCGGTTTCTGCCAGTGCGAGCACATTTTCGTAGTTGGACTTGTCCATCACAAAAATCTCATCAAATCGGTCGAAGTCTGCGGTGACAAACTGACGTCCTTTGAGGTGGTCGATGTTCAGGCCTTTTTCAGTAGCCTTTTCGCGAGCTCTTGGATCTGGAGCTTCGTCAATGTGGTAGTCTGAAGTTCCACAAGAATCGACTTCTGCTTCTATTCCTTTCGCTTTTAGCTTGTCGGTTAGTATGCCTTCAGCCATTGGAGACCGACAGATATTTCCAAGGCAGACCATTAAATACTTCTTCATTTTGCGCAGGTTAAAAATTGTTGATTAAATAAGCGAAGATTTTGAAACTTTCTTATCCCTATAGGGAGTAATATTTAATAACGAGTGTAAAACTATAGATTAATTACGAATGCTTTCAAAAGTCACCAGGTTGGCGTTAATCCTGGTTTTTATAGCCGCGTTGATAACTAGCCAAAGTTGTCGGACGCCTTATCATCACAGTGCATTTTCTAAGAAGAAATACAAAATCAGGAAGAACAGACCTCATTCACAGGTCTACTTCAATAAAGGATCGATTTTCGATAAGTGAGATGAGAGGTTTTGGGATTTCGGTTTGTCTCGATTTTTGATATCAATTAAAAACCTTTAACAAGGCAAAAACACGAATTTTGCCGTTATTGCAATCAGATTGATAAAAAGAAACTCTTCTATCCGGAATCTACTGGTCATATTTTTTCTCTTGAGCGTTGCGGCATTGCAGGCTCAGGACACTACGATTGTGATTAAGGGGGATGCCTCAGATCTTTCTGGACGTCCTATCCAGGATTTACTCATTGTCAATAAGCGCACCTACAGAGGTAGCTTCGGTAACACCGATGGGTCTTTCAGAGTGGAGGCCAGAAAGTCCGATACACTTCAGTTTGGTGGAATGGGTTTCAAGTCCTTTTCTATCAGTTATGCGGATTCTACTTACAAGCCCGAATACAACTTGCAGCTCACACTTGATGAGTTGATTGTGGAAGTAGGTGAGGCTAAAGTCTTTGCTCCAAGAGAGCTTAGCGAAATTCAGGAGGACATTGATAGACTGGGATTTAATGAAACGGATTACCGCACTTCAGGAGTCGATGCCATTTCCAGTCCCATTACATTTCTTTACGAGCAGTTTAGCCGAAGGGCAAAAAACAAGCGACTTGTGGCCGAAATGGAAAATGAGGATCGCAGAAGAGAATTGCTCAAAGAGCTTTTTCAGAAATATGTCAGCTACGACATCATCCAACTCAGCAATGAAGATTTCGATGAGTTTATCGACTTTTTAAATGTGAGCGATCACTTTCTACAAACTACCACTCAGTATGATTTCATCATCTATGTCAAGGAGAGGTACAAGTCATTCAGAAAGCGCAATCGAAAACTCGACTACGATGATTATCAGTACCATCAAGATTAGAATTCTCTAAAGGTCTAGCCCGTTGAAGGCGAGCCCTATCCAGAAAAACAGGAACTTCGCAAAGAATATCGAGAAATAGATGATGGTGAAGGCCAGTTGCCAGAAGCGCTTGGTCTTGCTCATTTTATCGAACGAAAGAATGGTGTCGGCAAAGAGACTGGCAATAGCCAAAAATTCGAGAATAAACATGAGTCCAAATTCATCAGACACAAAACGGTAGAACTCGTGTAGATCACTTTTTATCTCCTGGTTGCCCAGAAAGTGTAGAACAAGAAACGTGTAATAAATTCCGAGAACTACAAAGGTCAAATTGATGAGAAGTCGTCCCGAATCTTTTTTCATGAGAGGTCAAATAAATTCGGTGCAAAGGTGCGAAAATAGTCGGCTCAGCAGATGGAAATCGAAAATTTGTAAACCGCCTTACAGGTAGTCAGGACACACGCGATAGTTGATCTCTTCGGGCTTGAATTGACGGAGAATGTAGATGACCGCAATCTCGAAACCACCCCGTCCGTTGCTGGCTGTTCTGAGGTCGCTCAGATTGATGTCGTAGCTGATTCCGACATGCCAGGCATCGTAATCCATTGCCGCCATGATGTAGCCTGCATCGCGAGTTCTGTAAAACAGTCCTCCGTAGAGCGCTCTGTTTAGTCCGGCTTCGTTTTCCAAAATGTACTTCGCAGAGCCGCCAAAGACAAATTCAGTGAACTTACCCTGCGACTGAAAAATCATCGAGGGAATTACATCCCATTCATCAGCAATTTCAATTTGCCCTTTTCCGTGGAAAACCAATCTTGGGTCGAGGTTTACTCCGGTAGCATTAAAGAAACTTTGATCCGGAGAGTTTAGATTGAAAACCGAGAAGCCACCTTCGTAGCTATTTCTTTCATCAGTTTTCTTGAAATAGGCGGCTCCGATATTGAAGTTGAGGTAGGTGCGGCTGTCTCTCGAAAATGCTTCGCCACTCGGTTGGCTGGGATCGTAAAAAAAACCATTGTACTGGCTGTTGTACTCAAGTTGACTGTAATCGATGTTGTGGTGGGTAATTCCAATTTGGCCGCCCAGAGACAGATTTTGTCCTTCTCCACTAAGTTTAAATCGATAGGATCCAGCCAGGTTTACGTGCATCAATGTCAGCCGCGAGTCACCAGCCCGATCGCGGTAGATGCTCAATCCTGTGCCGAGGTTTTCATTCCCTAAAAAATTATTGGCATCCACCGATCCGCCAATGGTAGAGTAGGGCTCGGTCACTGCTCGCCACTGTGTTCTTTGGTTTCCAATAAATCGATAATCGCCATCAAACTGGCCAGTGAGGGCCGGGTTGTAATTTGCAGGAGCATTAAAAAATTGAGAAAAGTGAATGTCCTGGGCGTAGGTGACAGTGGCGATCAACAAGAGCGATATGGAAGTCAGAACCTTTCTCATCTGATCACAGTGACATTTCCTTCTTCTTCATAAATGATTCCGCCATCGCAGGTAGCTTTCAGTTTGTAGACGAACACCGCAGGTTCTACAGGAACTCCTTTATAACTTCCGTCCCAGCCTTCGCTTTGAGTGCTCGTCTCAAATACTTTTTCTCCCCATCGATCGAAAATTGAAAGTTCAACCGATGTCAGGTTTTGACCTTCAACGTAAAGCACATCGTTATTCTGATCGCCATTTGGCGTAAAAGCATTCGGTACAAATATCGAGGGAGGGCCGCACTCAAAATCGATCACTGTTACGCGGACGCTATCCAGGTAAAAACAATCGCCATCGCTGACCGTCACGTAGTAGGTAGTGGTTTGATCTGGCGAAGCCAATGGGTTTTGACTGTTCGAATTGCTCAATCCAGTTGTCGGACTCCATTCGTAGCTGTAGCCATCTGGTGAAGCAGCAAGCTGGCTGTTTCCCTCAGGTGGAATCACCTCAGGGTCCGCAGTTGCCGATAGCCCTCCACCATTCAGTGTGCTTATCGAAACCGTTACTGTGTCGTATGCAATGCAGTCTTCGCCATAGGTGGCGGTCAGGTAGTAAGTCGTTTCAGATTCTGGCGCCACGGTAGCGCTAGAAGTATTTTGTCCCGACAGGATAAGCTCGTCCGGTTCCCAGAAGTAATCCAATAGATCTGATGGATTAATGACATTCAAAGTGGCGGTGTTTCCTTCACAGATAGTGAAGTCGTCCGCTGCATCAGTAAACTGAGAGGTGAGGTTAACGTTGACGCTTTCCTCAGCAGTGCATCCATTCAATTCGGCTTGTACATAAAATGTCGAAGGCGCGGCAACATTTACTTCCACATCAGCATCTTCGGGGCCATCGTTCAGCGGATTAGAAAAATCTTCGCTTGCCGACCAGGTATATTCCACTCCTTCGAGTGAAGTTTGGGCTGTGAGAGTTGCAACTCCTTCGTCTCCGCAAAGCATCGTGTCTGGAGTGGCTGTGAGGTCAATCACGGTCACATCCACAGATTGAAAAATTGTATCGGTGCAAGTGCCATTGCTCACCAAAAGAGTGTAAGTCGTGCTCACCGGAGGAGAAGCAATTGGGTTTGGAACATCGGTATCAGAAAGGTAATCATCGGGAGTCCACTGGTAGGTGATGTTGGGATTTGAAGAAGGGGATATTCCAATTTGCTCGCTTTCGCCCGGACAAATTCCAACGTTTTCAATCGAGGAAGAGCTGTTGGAAAGCACAATCACCTGCTGCGAAACTGTGTCCGCCAGGTTGCAACTGGTCGGGCTTTGAGCGATGAGTTCCACTGTGTAGGTCCCGGGTTCCGAATAGGTATGCGTTGGGTTCTCGACACCGGAAGTACTGCCGTCACCAAAGTTCCAGGTGTAAGAGGTGGCATTTACACTGTTGTTGTTGAATGCAATTTCTTCAGGAAAGCAAATAACTGAAGGGGCACTGAAGTCGGCTATAGTGCCTGGAATTTCAAAGTTGAATTTGAAAACACCGAGGTTGCAACTGCTGTTGTTGACACTCGAAACGGCTCCGGGATTGGGCTCAATTGGAAAGTCGGAGTTTCCCCCGCAGCCGGCACAAACGGCCTGATAAATTTCTCCTTTTCGGCTAAACCTGCTCGTTCCGCCATCCACGTGTTCGGCACTGCTTCCGCCTCCATAGTGACTTGCGTAAAAGAGGTTGCTGGCATCGTCTTCGAGGACCATCAGGTAAAAATCGTTGCCATCGGTGTTGAGTTGAAAAGCGTCTCCGGTAATGTCGAGTCCGCTGGTGGAAAGACTGCCGCCCTGAATGCTGCTTCCCCAGCCGCTCAGGTAAATTTTGTTGCAGACATCCACGAGGAAAGCTGTAGGTGAAATGTCTGGTACACCGCCTCCCGCGCCAAAGGCCGTACTCCAAATAATGTCATCAAGTCCGACTTCAAACTTGGTAATAAATTGCCCTCCCGAAAGTGTGTTGTAGCTCGCGTTTTCGATGAAATGATCTCCTGCTTTTTGGGTTTGCCCAAAAACGTGAACACGGTCTTGCTGGTCGAGCTCCACAAAATAAATTTGATCGTAGGCGTCAGATCCGTAGTAGCTTGAGAATAAAATTTCATCTCCTGCCGGGTTGATCGCAGTGATGAAGCCATCGGCATTTCCACCGGCAAAATCGGATTGGTAGGCTCCAAAAGTCACAGGAAAATCTGTTGACCGTGTTCCTCCTGCTACCACAGCATCGCCAGCTGCGGTCAGGTCGACAGAGTAAACAGCGTCTGCTTCGCTACCTCCCAGGTAAGAACTCCAGAAAACCGTTGTCAGGCTGTTGTTCATTTTTATCAGGCAGCCATCCTGTCCGCCACCGCCATAGCTCGATTGAATGGCATTTTCGGTAACGGGAAAATCTGTAGAGTTGGTAGACGAGGCGATGTAAATGTTGTTCTGATTGTCGATGAGGATTTCACCACGGATCTCATCGGCATAGTTGAATTTCAATGGAGTTCCTGCGTTTAATCCATCGTTGTCGCTTCCACCAATGTAGGTGCTGGCGAGCAGCGCGTCTCCTTCCGATGAAATCCGACTGACAACAATGTCCGAACCGTTGGAGTAGCTAACGCCAAGGCCTGTGAGCAAGTTGAGGTCTTCACCACCGTTGAAATCGCTGTCGTAGGCTCCATCCGTTGTGGGGTAATTTGTGGAAGAAGTAGTTCCGTAAACGAAGAGTTCGTTGGCTGCATTTACAATCAGGCTGTGAGGCAGCTCATCGTCATTTCCGCCAATGTAGGTCGACCAGACCAGAAACGTGCCCGTTGTATCAAATTTAGAAAGTGCGATGTCGACAATTCCACTATTGAAAGAAACATCGTAAGCTCCGGTGGTTGTGGGATATTGCGCTCCAAATGCAGAACTTCCCGAGTAGAGAAACCCTTCGGAATCGAAAGTGGCAGTGTATCCAAAGTTGTTTGTGCTCGAGCCAGAGTAAGTGGAAAAAACCAATTCCGGATCAATTACCAGCTCGTAGCTTTTATCGTAGCCTTCAGGGAATTCGAATTGAACGTTGTTCTTCTTGACGGAGTAGTTGCAGGGAACGATTCTCTTTTGTCCATCGATCATTTGATAGGCGAGAGGCTTTTGCTCGATTATTTTCCCAACACTTGTTTTAATGATCAGCCGGCCATTGTCGAGTTTGAGCCTGTCGACTCCATCGTAGTTCATCTCAATCGCAGCTGCATCGGCCTCTGGAGCAACTATCAAATCGTACTTTAGAAAAAAGTCTCCGTTGTAGAGTTTGAGGTCGATTCCCGGATACAGGTTTTCTTTAGTAATACCTTCAAAAGATTTTGCACCTCCGGCCCATTTTTCTTTGTCCTTTCCAAGAAAATAGCTGTAAGTCGTTTTTTCAGGATTTTTCCCGCTCCACTTTGAGTTTTCGTTCGAACCGACAAAGTTCACTTTATAGGCATGGCAGGGAAGAGTTTGGGGAGCTTCAGCTTTAGCTTCTTTGCGACTGTGAAGAGCTGTGTACTGTTGAAACACTTCAGCATCGAAAAGATCGTAGGTAAAACCGTTGTCTTCGATGTAGAGCTTTCCATTTCCAATTTCAGCAGAGTAAGCGACTTGAGTGGGCCACTGCCCCAAATTTTCAATCAGCGGATAATTGACCTGAGCCCTGGCCGAGGCACAGAGCAGAATCAACATGAGAAATAGTACCGCTCTCTGAATCATAATCGCAATTTAAGCAATGCAGCCAAACTGATGACGCCAAAGATGGTGAAGGGGTTGGATACAAAAGCAAAAGGACATCCAACGTTTTGAATGTCCTTGAGTGTTTGTTGTTATTTAAGCCAACTAAAAACCGAGCTGTGTAAAATCAACTCATTTGATAAGCGCTTTGAATTTTATATTGCTTCCTGACTTGCGGCACTTCTCGATGGCTTGCGCTTTGGGGTTCTCACAAACTCCTCATCTTCCATGTGCCAGAATTTTCCGCCTCGATATTCCCTGCGGTAAATCCGTCCAATGTTTTCGTCCATGTAAACGGTCTTTCCTTCAGGAACATAAACACGCACTGAAACTTCCTGAAACCTGAAGCCATTTTTATAAGGCATTTTGATGAATGGATCTACTGAGAGAAGTGAATCACGAATTTCGTAGTCAAAATCAATCTGATCGGCATAATCCACGGCAGTTGTTTCTTTCAGGCCATTGCTCGATTTGTCGATTTCAATTCTAAATTCCGGAGAATCGGTAGAGTAGAAGTAGAGTCCTACACCGTATCCGTTTATCACTGTCTCTTCTTCTTTGTGCAGGGCAGTCAGAATATTGCTGTCATCAATAAGCAGTGAGTTGTGGAAGTAGGTGTCCTCATTCACCTTTATATATAAGGTGTCCATTGCAATGGGCATTTCGGTCGTACTTCTCACATTTCCTTCGTTAGACATTTCACGTCCATAGCGCACTCCGGCAATGGAAGTAATGACTATTCCCAAAAGGAAAAGCGAAAACAG
>Ga0136604_1000393_pt1 | contig 22089 bp, 34 predicted proteins | sample AntRauFillE10628_FD_104928 | JGI IMG/M metagenome (GOLD analysis project Ga0136604, IMG submission 104928) | Saline lake microbial communities from Rauer Islands, Antarctica - Metagenome Filla E10 #628 | ecosystem: Environmental > Aquatic > Non-marine Saline and Alkaline > Saline | place...
ATTGACTATAATTAGCACAACTTTCTAAAAGTTCTTCTGAATCAGTTCCAGAAAAGAATACTCCCATATTATTATGGCTGTGAATAAGACCTTGTTGCCAATCTAGTACTTTATCTCCAAGCTGATTTTGTTTATCCATTATAAATTCAATGAATCTTTCATCTGCTTTAAACTCTGTATAAACACTCATACCTTTATCTAAAGGAAGGATGTCTTCAAGAGTGATAATTGAAGTTCCTTTATGTAAACTCCCTTTTATAGTGTAAAAAATAATACCAGACCACTCATCTTTGTGAATTTGAGAACATAAAAACTTAATTTTATTATAAATGTCTTTAGACATTTTTACTTTTACAGGTCTATTTGCTACTGTAATTTCTTTAGGTAATTCTTTTTTTAACATTTTCATTTAGTTTTTTTTCTATAAGATTAATAATTTCTACTGAAGCTTCTTTTACATAACACTCTTCTACAGCATTAAGGATTCTATTTATTTCTGTCTCTGTACCGTCTTCAGATAAAGGAGATAACAAAACAGTTAAAACCCTTTCTTTTTTGTTAACTACAATTGAAAAAGAGTCATACTCCACTTTAATAGGTTTTTTAGGGTTTAAATTCTTTTGTTTTAGTTTAGCTTTAGAAAGAAGTTTTTTGTACTCTTCAACAGAAAAATAAATGTTTCCTGTAGATAAACTAGAAACACAAACTCTTGTAATTTTTTCTAAAAGCCTTTGATTACATACAATAAATTCTGTAATAAGTTTCTCTAAATGGGGTCTATTAGAAATAGAACAAAAAATATTATTGTAATCTATAACTATTTCATTTTCTATTAAATTAAGATAAGGAATAAGGCTTTCTTGATTTAAAATAGAGATAGTTTTAGCAGATGTTGAAATCCATTCAAAACTAAATTCTTGATAAAGACTATGTATACCAGACACAACTCTAGGATCTTTTAACTTGCTAATACTTTTATAAGGAACCCCTTCTTTACTTTCTGTTCTAATGAAATTATTAAAAGTGTAAAAAAAGAACTCTAAATACTCTTTTGTTTGACTTTTAGAAAAACTTTGAGTAAGGATTTCTCCAGAATCTCCATTTCCATAACAAAAAGACTCTTCTTTAAAATAAGGATTTATTCCTCTATGAATTTCATAGCCTAGTTTATGAGGATGAAAAGATAGTTTTCTAATTCTATCTTTCATTCTAGGGTAGTCACTTTTGTAATAAATAATAAAATTTTCATCAAAAGTCATTCTAAAAAAGTTTGCTACCTGTATCTTAATCTCTTTTTTAGAGTCACAAAAATCTTCATCTAATTTTAAAGAGTAAAATATGTAACAGTCTTGAGCTTCTCTAGTGTACCCACTTTCTGCTACTGTAATATCTATGTTTCCTATTGGAATGCAAATACCCTCTAAAATAATAGCTGGGGTAAGTTCATGTAAATTAAAAGCAAAATCCCAACTCTTTCCATAAGCTTCATCAACAGCTTGTTTAATTTTAGTTATACAAGTTAAAAACTGTTGTTTATCTATTACGTGTAAAGTGTTTGTAGGAGATTTTATATAAACTTTTCCTACTACAAATTTATCCCAAAAAGAAAACTTTTTAGTTCCATTTCTTAGTATATAGTTTTTAAGTTGTATTGGTAAATTTGTGTTTATCATTAGATTAAAATAAAAAAGCCTACAAATTAATGCAGGCTTTTGATTAATAAATTTTACTGAAGATTTATAATAAACCTAAACTTCTAGCTTCTTTATCTAAAGCAGTCTTTTCTTTAATTAAAGCTTTAACCTCAGCAATTAAAACAGTTAAGACACCTTTTGTTTCTTCTAAATCCTCCACACTTTCAAGATTGACTTGTACACTAGAGGATTCTACAGGAATCCCTTCAAAATCTGTGATTTCACTAAGGGTATTATCCACTGAGAAGTCATCCATAGCACATAAGAATACTTCTGTACCTTCTAAATCATCTTCATTTTCTTCTATATAGGTTTCTAAAGCTATAAAAGCTTCTTCAAAAGATATGTAAAAAGTTTCATTAGCATCTTCAACTGCTTGAACTACAGGAGCATTATCAGCTTCTTGTTTACTCTCTGGATTAGTCCAAATTTCATAAAGGTTTTCTAAATCTGATTTAGATTTATTAGTGTAGTTTCTGTCTTCATTGAAGAAATCTCTAGCTGCATCATCAGAATCTACTAAAGTTTTGATAGCTCTTCTGAGCTCTCTATAAGAAATTTCTGACCCTGCTTTACTATTTATTTTAGTAAAGAAAATTGTAAAAGCTCCTTCAGGTAATTCAGCATCATCATGCTCTAAAGAAGTTTTCTTTACATTCTCTTGAGCTCTCATCTCAGAAGTGTTTATACCTTCTTCATTAATTAAAGGTCTAATATCTCCCCAAGTCTTTGCATCAGACTGTAGTCTGATAATTTTACCTAAAGTTGTGTACAATGTGATTTGTCTACTTTCCATTTTTTAATATTTTTACCAATTTATATAAGTATTCTTAATTTTTTCTAACACTTTATTTGCAAACTTAAAATGATTGCAACCTAAGAATCCTGCATTTTGTCTGTATGCTTCACTAGCAGGATGTGAAGCTAAGAACACATAGTTTTTATCATAGTATTCTGGAATCATATCAATTGTTTCTTCATCATAATTTCTTATTATAAAAGAATTCTGAATACAACCTAGATACTTTTGAGCATGTTTACCCCAAAGTAACCAGATACAAGGATTTTTTAGAGAAAGGCTTTTAATTACATTTGTAGTAAAGCTTTCCCAATATTTAATATGACTTCCTGGCTTTCCTGATTCCACAGTTAAAGTAGTGTTTAGCATAAACACTCCTTGAGTTTCCCAATGGTTAAGAGTTTTCCACTCTTTTTCTTCCATAAATAAAACATTTTCTCCCCACTTTTCATTAATAGAACTATTATCTAATACCTCTTTCTTTATTATCCTTAAAGAAGGTGGTATAGTAGTCTCTTCATTTACTGAGAAACTTAGTCCTGTAGCTTGATTTAAGCCATGATAAGGGTCTTGTCCTAATATCACTACATTTATCTTATTTAAAGGCATACTAAACACTCTGAATATATCTAAAGGTTTAGGGTAGCTTATAATATTAGGTAAGACATTCTGTTTTAAATCTAATACAGATTCAGAATTAGTCAAAGGCTTTATGTGGTTCCATGTTTTATGTATTCTATCTAGAGGTTTCATAAAAAGTTATTTATAAACTTTTTAAAATCTAAAAAATTATGTTTGATGTAATCAGATGGATCTTTAACTTGGTTATTAATAAAAGGCACTCTTATTTCTGAAACATCTGAATAAGTACTGTTAAGCTTTTCTTTCAGCATCTTAGAAGCAAAAATTCCTGCATCATCATTGTCAAAAAATATAACAGTCTTGTCAAATCTTTTCAGGTAAGAGTTAAGTCTTTCAGGGTAACAACCTTCATTTTGTAACCATATACAATCATATCCTACATTTTTTAATACTCTCCAATCTTTGTAAGACTTAGTAATAACCAATTTCTCTCCTAAAGGTGGCAAATATGATGTTCCCCCTATGTCATTTTGATCACAATTAGAAATAAATCTTGGATGTCTATCATCTTTTTTTATTGTTGGAAAATATAATTTTTTATGTCCAGAAGAAAAATCAGTATAGCAATAGGCTATTTCTCTTGAGACAAAAGATTTACTAATCTTATTTTTTCTCAAAGTGTAAGCTTTAACTCCCATAACTTTATCTTCCTTTAAGTTCTCACTAGAAATGTAATATTGAGACCAATACTTTTTATCCCTACTATCAAAGAACCTAGAGAAAGGAATTATGATAGTTTCTGGCTTAGGTGTAGATTTTACTTGAATAGAATTGTACTGTACTTTTTTTCCTGTGCATAGATTTGCATGCAATAATTTTAAGACTTTATTGAAATCAAACAATTTAAATCTTAGCATAACAGCATGAAAACAATCTACACTAAAGAGATTAACCCCTTCAATTTTTCTGTTAGCACCATAATCTATAAGATAGAGTCTGCCATTAGAAACATCAAAAAAACATCCAGGATTTTTATCTTCTCTAAAAGGAGAATAGTACATTTTATCTAACTCAGGTTTATAACCTATTGCAAACTGAAATATATCATACTCTGAAACAAATTTTAAAATATCTTTTTTAGTAATAAACCCTCCTCGATTAAGATCATCTGATTCAAATTTATACATACTAAAAAGATTTTTAAATTGATTTTATTGTCCCCAATCCGTTTGTTGAGGAGCTCCTTGTTGAGCCATAGGATTTTGAGCTACTCCTCCTTTTGAGCTTGGAGAATTGAGAAATTGTTGAGTTCCCTTGTTACTTTCCATAAATCTACTGCTTCTTTTAAATGGGTGTTCTACCCCATTTGCATTCACATAAGACAATGAACCATCATCACCAACTACTTCTTTCCAACTTCCAGGTTGAGCTGTAACTAAAAAGTAACCACCTTTCATGTTTCTAGGAATTTGTGGATAAGTCTTTTCATTTAACTCTCCACTAGCTTTCTTACCAATATTCCATTGGTACTCTTGAAACAAATCTAAAGGTCTTTTTTCAAATCCAGCAGGAATTAATGCTATAATAGCATCTGAATAAGCTTTAAAACTTGTAAACCCTTGAGATAGAGCATTTTTAATAGCCTCTTCAGATACACCTAAAGCTTTTAAGTAATGAATAACTACAGCATTTTGTTGTAGTACAGCAGCATTGTAATTATTTGCATAATCTTTATGGTCTGCCTGTAACTCTTCATTCTTATCTCCAAACACTTTATTAATTGGAGAGAACCAAGTTTTACTCTCTCCTTGTTTGATATTAATAACAACTTCAATAGCCTCTTTTTCTGGCTGACCTTCTTTAGCTACATTTTCTTTATACTCAAACTGAGTAATGTAAACACAACCAAAATTACCCCCAAAAGAACCTCTATCTTTAGATTGTAGGCTTTCATCATTATCTGGCACATAGCCATAATTCATTAATTTACTCATACTATATAATTTTTAAAAATTAATAATTAATTATCCCAAGATTGTGCAACTTCTTCTACGTTTTCTTCAACTTCTCTTACTTCAAAATCTTCTTCTTGATTAGTAATCTCTTCTTCTTGATTAGTAATTTCTTCTTCTGTATCATCTATGACTTCTATGTCATAAACTTTTTTAGCTTTCCTTCCTTTTAATTTAGGGTGTTGAAATACTGTTTTTTGTAGTACACTTAAAGGAGTGTCTAATATTTCTGCAATTTCAGGTCTTTGTAGACCTTCATCTAACATTTTTAACACTTCACTAACTTTAACTTTTTGTTTTGTCTCAGACATTTTTTATGTTTTTATATTAAGATAACACTTGTATTACTCTCCGTAATATTCTTTTAATTTGTCAACAACAATACCCAAATCATTAGGTATAAACTCTTTATCAAACATTCCAATAGGAGATTTTGCTGAGCTATAAAACTCATTTTCATTAGTCAAAAAATTCTTACAAACCCTTTTTTCAGAGGAGTTAAAAGAACTTATACCAAGAAGAACTACATCAAATTTACCTTCTGGAGTAATGTAAGAGTCAACCATTTTCCCTGTAGTCTTCATTTTTACATATACTCTTTGGTCTCCTTCTGATTTTTCTTCTTCACCATGAGCAAGTACAAATATATTTTTGCCTGCTACATCTAAGGTTTCAATTGCTTTAAAAATTTGACCAATAAAGTAACCTATCTTTTTGGGACCATCCCAACCTGTTGCTAAAGCATTATCCATGTACCAGTCCTGCATCAAATAATTAAAATCATCTAACACAATATTCTTAAATGGAGAGTTTACTAAAGCTTGTAAAACAGCAGTAACAGTTCCTGGAACATTTGACACTACTCTTTTACCAGAAGACAAAGACTTAACATCTACTGTTCCCCTAGTATCTAAATACTGCAAATTAGTAAGAGGATATAACACTTTACTTTTAGGAAAAGGTAATGGTTTTGAAGTAGAACTTATAAGATATGTATCTTTAGGTTCTAAACCTTTATTTCCAATTGCTTCAACCTTACCAATAGAAGTTGTTTTACCAAATCCACTCTTAGCAAGCACTAAAATTTTAGCCATATTTATTTAATTTTAAATTGTTTAAATGTTTTTAATCCACCTAACATATTAACTCTAAAATGTTGAGGTGCTTCACAATGTCTTGATTCTACTAAATGAACAGTTCTCATATTTGGATATTTTAAAGAGCCATTTGTGTTTCTAATAATATCTCCAAAATGTTTGTTTAAATTATATCTATCATCATTAGGATTAAACATTGTAAAAATATAATTACTATCTTCTGATAGATTCAGTTTTATTACCATAGTTGTTCTTTTAATCAACTATTTCTGTATATTTCTATACAGCTTAGACTATATCATCATCTTACAAATAAGATGTTGGGTTCTCGTGTCTCTATTATTTTCTGTTTACACAGTTTCAAGAGTTAGTCGTTGCACCTTTTTAATTCTTTTAAAACTAAACTCGGCTCAAGGTTATCTTCAACACTACTTGTTAAGACTTTCCCTGAATTCTCCCAATTTGCTTTGTAGTATCACTACTACAAGGGGCGTTTTTAATTATTTTTATTTGTTTAAGAAGTTTTTTAAATCTACTAGTTAATACATTTTTTCTGTACTGATGTATATCCCAACTATTTAAACCATGGTGTTTTGCAAACAATTTTTTTGTTTTAAAAAACGTGGTTTCTCTAGTTTTAAGATTTAAAACAGTTATAGAAATATGATTACTTTGATACTTTTTTGTGATAGGATATTTATCCATTTTAAATTTACTAAAATAGTAACCTTTTATAGGGTTGACTTTTCTTTTGTAATTATCAAACCTATTTATGTGGTTTGAAAGTTTTGAATTTAAAATGTTCAATTCTTCACAAGCAAATATAGAAGATTTGTACTCTTTGTACAAATTACCTTCTTTATCGTAACAATATATCTTACTGTAAAAATTAGATTTATTTTCTTCTTTAGAGTAATACTTTTTAAGAGATTTAATAAGCTTTTTTCTTGTGTTTTTAGACACATTTTTTTGCAACCCTCCCTCACCTCTATCTTCTGAATTGGTGAGTTTATGTTTATCTTTGTGCTTATGAATTATATTTCTTTCTACTAAATGAGAGTTTTTCCAGCCCTCTGCTGTAGTCAGTAACACTATCTTTGGTCTGACTCCCACTTTTAGTAGACTGTTAATCCATGTGTAAAGATGCTTATTTTTTTCTTTTTTCTTAGCATTACAAATATGCTCATTTAATCTTTTTCTGAGCAATCTTTTTGTTCTTCCAATGTATCTGATTTTGCTATTTTTAGGGTCATACAGACCATAAATTTTAACTTTCATTTTGTATATTTTTGTTTTTACAAATATACTACATTGGAGGGTATTAAACAAATAAAAACATAATTATGTTTTTCTTCACCCGTCTCTTTAATATCATCTGATGTTGGATAAACTTTATCATCATCTAATTTTCTTCTTTGTACATCACTCATTGCTCTATTTAAGTGAACAATATGCACAAAAGAAAACTTACAGAGATTCCTAAGTTCCACAGTATATTCAGAATACTTGTCTACAGTTTGCTTTAAGTTAAAGGTTCTTTCAGGTATCAATTTACGAATATGGTCTGTAACAACCAAAGTAAATTGATTAGGATTTGTGTAAGTATAGCCAATTTTTCTTTTAAAAACTTGACCATGTTTATTCTTAACTTCTGAATAGAGAAACTTACCTTTAGTTTCTGCATAAGCTAATAAATCGTTCCTAATTCCTGTAGGATTGTCTTTATTTTCTATGACTTTGATAAGACCTTGAGTAAGCTTTTCTCCTTCAGAATTATACTTACCAAATAAAGGAAGTATTCTGTTTAAATAAACAGCTTTAATTCTATCTTCTACATCTTTAGGTATCTTGATTACTTCTCTCTCATTAATATCTTCTGAATCATAAACCAGTTGACCCATAAGATATTCAGAAGATATAGGAACAAAGTTATTTCCTTTATAGAATTTTCCTGGTTCTAAAATAACTTTGTCAAGTCCATAATCTCTGTAGAGAAAATGACAACAAAAATCAAACTCTTTCCCTACTCTATCTATTTCATAAGAAAGATAGATAATATCTAAGTCTATTTTACTAGCTTGTAGATTCACATACTCTGAAGTAGAAGGAGTTAAGGATTCTAGTTGTTTATCTATTAAACCGTTATAGTGTAATACATACAAACAAGGCTCTATAACAAATCCAGAATCTACAAGTGTAGATTTACCTACTTTAGGAGCAGCACCTACAATATAGTTCTTACCTTTCTGTACTCCACCAATAGCTCTAGAAATAGTTTCTAAACCTTTTCCCATTGGTAAACCAATAAGCTTACCTTTTTGACCTTCTTCATAAGTAGCTACAAAATTCATTATTGCATGATATTAGTTACATCATTGTCTTCTACATTTCTATACACTTGTCCTTTGTATTTATCTATCCAATCTTCTAGTCCTGAAACTAAATTAGATCCACTACCTTTAAAAATAAAATAGTGTGCTGAAGTAATGTAGTTACTATCATCTAAATTTCTAATATACATCTTAGTAGCTGCAATCACATCATCTTTTCTTATATCTGGATTCTCCCTGAAAAATCTTTTCATTCTAGATATAGAAGAAGATTTAGGACCACTCCTTTTTGGGTTTACATTCTTGAATAGTTCTCTGTATTCTGTAGTTACCCACTCCCATTTTTCTTCTATTTCAGATTTTTGGAATAAAGGCACTAACCATACTAACTTTTTGTCATTACTAATTCCTAGAATCTTAGTAAACTGCATGTGTTTAACTAAGACTCTGGAAGTAGTGCTTGGAACACAATCAAAGTATACACTAAGAAGATAAGATAAACCATCGTTAATAGGAATTTCTAATTCTTTTATCCTACTTATAATCTCTTGATTAATTTTCATAAAATTTCATTTTTTTAATGTTATTAAAGTGATAGTAAGTGATAGAACTTTGGTTTAAATTCTCTGTAGCTTTTTGTAGCCACACTTCATCCTGAGTTCCTTCTGAAACTAAGATAAAAGCTTTAGCTCTATGTCCAGCTCTCATTCTAATTATTCTACCCAGTCTTTGTATAATGTCTTTCTCTTTCGAGGTAAGTTGCACTATCAAAGCATAATCCACTTCATCAAAGTTATGTCCTTCATTTAAAGATTTTACACAGGATAACCTGTTTATTTCTTTTTCTTTAAACTTCTGGTAAGATTCTGATGAACTCTTAGAGTGAAAACTGTGTTCAGAAAGTATATCAGCTTGTTTGATAGAAGAACAAAATATTAATCCTCTTTGATTTTGAGGTATTTTGTTTTCTAATAAATACTTAGCTGCTTCAAATTTAGAAGGGAGATTGTAAATAAATCTCATTCTATTTATAATAGCAAACTTAGCATTTATTTTAGGACTGTATTTAGCTGACTCTACATTCTGAGACTTCCATTCATAACCTTTAACTTCTGTAGTCATAAATGGTTTTTGTTTTGTTCCAGCTTTAATGTTTTTGTCTTTTGAGTTCATAGGAACTTTTAAAACAATTATTTCATAAGGTGCTACAAACCCTAATTTTACTGCTTGGTCTAAAGTTAATTCATAAACAACTTTAAAGTCTAAACTCTTTAATAAATTGTACTTTTCAAAGTCTTTGTTATAATCTGGAACAGTGGCTGTTAACAAAACAGATTTTAATACAAGATTATTACTAAAGAATTTAGAGTTATTTTCTGTGATGTTATGTCCTTCATCTAAAATAGCTACATTGAATTTTTGATGTAAAACTTTATTAGCTGAAGCATAACAGTATTTTTCTGTAATATTACCTAAATCTTCTGCATCCCACTTTTTATACTCTTCTTGCCAATTCTGGTCTCTAAGTTTTTCTGTAGGAACTAAAAGAACCTGACTATGCTGAAAAGTAGTTTTAGCGTAGTCAATAGCCACTTTAGTTTTACCTGCTCCTGTTGCCATTGCTACTATACAATTAGTAGGACCATTCTTTATAGCTTCTACAGCTTCTTTTTGTACAACTTCTCTTACTTTATTGACAAATTGTGTGTGCAATATAGGATTTTCTATGCTTTGTCTAAACTCGTAGATTTCTTCTACTTTATCTAAGACAGAGCCATCAAACTCTAAACTTTCAATGCTAACTCTCATAAGTGTAATTTTTATAGTGAACTAAAAATAGAATGCATTCTACTTCTAATTCTGGGTTAATGTCTTTTAGGATAGATTCTGCTTGTTTTAAATTCTTTGTTTGTCTTGATACAATAAATAAACCTTCTTCTTGAAGTTTAGCTAAAAAGTTTTTTGCGGCTTTTGGAGTATATTTAGGAATAATTATAGTACTTGCAAAATCACACTGAAAAAATTTGTGTTCTTTATTCATAATTTTTAAGTTAATGTGCTTCAGAATAATCACGACTAATATCAATAGAAATACCTAGTGGAACATTTAGTTGTAATTTTTCATTCGCTTTTTGAATAGAAATCAATAAAATTTGCTTTACTTCGTCTTGTCTTTCTTTGATAAAATCAAAACCTATTTCATCATGGTACTGTAACATAATTTTGATGCCTTGTCTTCTTACTTCCATAATCCAAGTGTCAAAACAATATACACCTGTACCTTGATTTAAAGTAGAGAAAATGTCTTTAAGATTTTTAAGGTAATACCACATCTTAGCAACAGGATTCCACAACCAGAGTTGTTTTCTTACAAGTTTGTATTGAGCATCTTTAGAGATTTTCTTTACAGCTTTATTTCTTTCCCAATAAGCTTTATGCAAGTCAGTTGCAAACTCTAAAGTACATTTAAGAACTTTCATAAGCTTAGCTGGTCCTGCTCCATAGATACCACTAAAATTCACTACTTTAGCATCAGATCTAACTCCTGAGAGGTAACTAAGAATTTCTTTTTCATCATTGGATAATATCTCCTTTTTATCTGTTCTATCTTTTAAGTGCTTAAAAGTTATTTCTTCTTCTTTAGTCATAAGACTAGCAAATACAGCAATATCTGTATGTGGATCAAACCCTGGTACTCTCATTTCTTCTACATAAGTAGGATCATAAAAATACATATAATGCTGTTTAGTACTGTCTTCTAAGGAAGACATATCAGAACCACAAAATAAATAGTTTTCATTTCTAGCTATCAAAGAACCTCTAATCTGCTTACCATAAGGCTTTTTAACTCCTGGCATATTAGCTATAGGTTTTCTATGCTTAAATCTCATAGTATTAGTAAAACCTGCAACAGAAGCAATAAGATAGTCATCATCTGTCATCTCATCTAAGAAAGCTTGAAATACTCCTTGTCTATGTTTTACCATAAACATACCTTCTAGATGTTCTAATTCTGGATTATCTGGAATAAGAGTTTGTAAATCAGAGCATAATTCTTTATCATCATCTTGGATTTGAGGCACTTCTTTTGCTATCCCTGTGATTTTACTAACTCTTGTCTTGTAAATAGTAGGCTCCCATCCCAAGCTAAACAACCAATTTTTTAGTTGTTGAGTGCTGCCTGGATTTGGTTCTTTTATGTTATCTACTACTTCTATAGGTTCTTTATGAGTTTTAGGTAGATTATTTTCTCTAAGAATGTCAAGCCATTTTTCTCCTGCAACTGAAATTTCTCCATCTTTTTTAAGAAACTTATTAGGATATTTTACAGTCTTGTATTTAATATCTTTTGGCATTACTAGTCTAAGCTGTTTATACCTAAGCTCCAAATCTTTTGTAACTTTTGCTAAAGAAATATTAACTAAATTTCTGTCTACTTTTATTGGATTCTCTTCTTGCTCTCTAGCACAATCCATTTTCCAAGTAGCATAATTTATATCTTTATTAGGAGATTGAGGATAGTAAATATCAACAAAATAAGAGTATAAATCTGAAAAGACTAAAGTGTTTATCTCTACATCTATTTCACATCTATGGATATACTTTTCAATTGTATCTAATTCCCAATCTTCTACAACTGGTTTTGGTACTTTATACCTATTTCCATAATATTCTAAGCCGTGTTCAGCTCTGTCTGGAAAGAGTTTATAAGACATAGCTAAAGTGTCCCATTTAGTACCTGTATAATCTAAATTAAAAAGTTTTTTAATGACAGGAAAATCAAACCTAATAATATTATGACCAACAATTATAGCATCCATAGCTTTTAGTTCTGAAAACAATAAAGAAAGCTCTGAACCAGTTTTAACAGCTCTTTTAAAAAGAAACTTATTTCCATTGTAAACAGAAACACAAAAGCAATGCATTTTGGTAACTTTATCTATAAGACCATTAGTCTCCATATCCATAATTGCTACTACCATAGTTTAATGTTTTAATATGTTATCGTCTTTCACTTTTTTTAGTATTGTATCAATGACTTCTTCATCTAAAATGACACTATTTAAAATATTTTTTAGTCTTCTTTCTCTTTCAAATTCAGTTATTATATACTGGTTAATCAAAGCTTTCTCTATTCTTTCCTGTATAATAAACACACCTTGAGTAGAATCTACTTGAGTATCTTTATCTACTTCTTTGTAAATATGTTTTATAAAGGTTTCAAAAGTTTTCTTAGCGTTTTTTAAGACATATTTTATTTTTCCAAATAAAGAACCATTTTCTTCTAATTCTTCTATTTTTTCTACTATAGTAGTAAGAAGAACTATAAAATGCAAATGTAAGTCTTCTATTTTTTTCTTGTTAGTAGTCATAACCAATACTTTTTGCGATAATATTGTTAAAATATCTGTCTCCTTTTTGACTACCTAAAAATTCTATATCTACAAAAACTTCGTCTCCTGCTTGTATTTTCATGGCTCTCACTCTTTTAATAGTGTCTCCTCTTAGTTCTATAAACAGTTTTTGATTATTTATAGCTATTACTGTAATTATTTGTCTTAAATATAATTTTCCTTTTATAGTGAAAGACGTTTCTTCTTTAAATTCTTCTAGTATTCCTTGTATCTTCATATTATTTTAGGTTAAAAAAAAATCTAAGTAAGGTCTCCCTTACTTAGACTTAATCAAAAATTAATAAACATTTTTAGTTTAAAAAACTTTCTTTTGCTGCATCTGACATATCAGCAGTAACCTCTTCAGTAAGAGATTCTGGTAAGTAGAAATCAGCAGTATCTGAAGTCCTTAAATCAACATCATCTACTTCTCCATTTCTGAAATAGTTTACTCTGTACATAGGTTTTCTTGTTACAGAGTCTAAAATGATTTGACCAGAAACATCCATTCCAGCATTATTTTTAGAGCCTTCTGGGTATCTCAAAATTTGAGATTCTGCAATAGCATCTTTAGTGGTTACGCCTCTAGAAATACCATTTTCCTGTGCATCAGAAATAATAGGATGATTAGACATAGTTTGCTGGATAGAAATTTCTTTTCCTGCTAAAACTTGGTTTAACTTCTCTTCTGTATATGCACTAGGCACATCAATCCAAGCAACTCTAGTAGAGCTGTTTGTGTATTTTTCAGAACCAAAGCCAAATTCTTCCATAGGAATAGGGTTGTCTTTCATGTTGTTTGCTACAGACTTTTTAGGGTACTCAGTTACAGTTGTAACAGTCTGTTTAAATTCAGCAGTTTGTGTACCTTCTTTTTGGTACTGTGCTTGATACATTCTTGAAAGAATTGGAGCACTTTTTGAAACGGTTTTTTTGATACCATTGTTTACACTGGTTTCCATACTTTTTAATTTAAATAGTTAATGAATAAATAGCTCTTTGAGTCTTTCTCAAAAAGTTTTTTGTTAATACAAATAAAAACCCAGATAATTTCTTATCTGGGTATCTAACCTAAAAACACTTGTATTTCGTGGAACTGAGGGGATTCAAACCCCTGTCAAAATCAAGTCAGTCCCTTTTTATTAGTCTGCAAATGCAAATCTATTACTTTCAACTTTCTTATACAAAAAGTCACCTTTACTTTTTAAAAATTCTTTATGTTTTTCTTTAGTACTTGCTACAAGCTTTAAAACTTGGATTCTAGTTCTTTTTGGCATGTTAAATGGTTTTAGATTAATATAATACTAAAAATTAGTGCGGGATTTGAAATAGGAGTTAAACAAAAGAAGAAACTAATCTTCTTTTTTAAGCTGTTCTAATATTTATAATGTTAAATGTTAGATTAAAGTTGTGTATGTAAAAAATTAACTATACCTTCGCAAACGTAGTTTTCTACTACGATGTCTGGGACATCTGGAGAAAAGTCTACGAAGCTATAGCTTGATAAACTATTGTTATTTAGTTTTCTTTTTTTGGTTCTTTTTTTCTTTAGACCATTTTTGTTTTAAAAATGCTGACGTTTTTTCCCCTTCTTTAGATAAAATATTCCCTGTAGAAGATTTTTCCCAATTAGCTTTTCTGTCGTGAAACATTTGAAGGTCTAACCAAAAATTAAAAGGGTGTCCTCTGTACTCTTCTTTAAAAATCTCATCATGAGTATCAATATTTATTCTATCTAATAAGGTTTGAATAGAAACCCTATTTAAAGCTGTCAGATTTTTCTCAATTTTTTTAAGAGTATCTTTTGTAAGACATCTTCCAACTGCACATTTAGTTTCCTCAGATATGTACAGACAAGCATCATTTTTTGTCTGTTTTCCTATGATTGATCTAGGGTTGTTTTTATAAAACTCTATTGTTTCATCTATTATTTCTTCTGTTGTCATAATTAAATTTTAAATACGATTTTTAAAAGCTTTTTTCCAATATTCTTCAGAAACTTCTTGTTTTTCTTTATTTTTTTCAAGAAGCCAATATTTAAAACCATTATGAGTTTTAAATATTGTTCTCCCATCTTTAAGAGGAAATTCTTGTTCTATTTGATATGTCATTTTATTTTGATATTGTAACATTTCTGTTAAGTTTGATAAGCCAACCTTTAGATTGAAGTCTTTTAATTTTCTTCTGGCTACAAAGTAAGTCTTTTTCTAAGTAATCTAAAGTTGTAGTTCTGATTTCTAATTCTAATAAATCCTCTCTTAGATAGTCATAAAAAGATTGATTTTTTAGTTTTGCTAGTAACCTAGAGTCTGAAGAGTGAAATGTGTATATCTCATCTTCCCAGACAATAGTCATTATTGAGAATGTTATTGCAATTGCCATTTTAAACCTTTTCTTCTTTAAGTTCTTGCTCTTTCTTTACCATCTTAAATTCTACTTCAAGATTATTGTTTTGAGCTATTGCTATAACTTCAGTAGTGATTTTACCTTTCATAATTGCTGATGAATGTATTTTAACAACTTCAGCAGTAATGTCTCCTGTGTGTGTTCCTTCTACAACAACTGTTTTAGCTACAATATTTCCTACAAATTTAGAGTTTTTACCTAAAATTATCGCAGAGTCTTTGTTTTCAAATGTACCAGTAACTGAGCCATATATTTCAATGTTTTCAGAGATGATACTTCCTTCTACTTCTGCTTGTGCAGTTATAACAACTTTATTTTCACATTTAATATTTCCTTGAAGAATACAAGCAACTCTAAGATTAGATTTACTTTTAATATTTCCCACAATTTTTAAATCTTGATTTAGATCATTCCAACTTGTATTATACACAGGAGTGGTTTTCTTTTCTTTATCCCCTTTTTCAAAAGTTATTCCAAATATTTTCATTTATCTCTGATTTAGATTATTTAATTTCTGAAAATAATACATCGACATCATTTAGCCAATGTATTTCTACACTTATAGTATCTCCTGATTTAGAAATACTTTCTTCTACATCATTCCAAATAATATTAGTCTTTTGAATAGGTTCTGGTGTAGACTTAGGTACATAATCTTCTAAAGGAAAATAACCCAAATATATTACTATTATTATTATTATTAAAATCATTACTACTAATGTCTTAATAATACAATTTAAATGTTTTTCCATTTTGTTTTTGTTTTTTAATGTTCATGATCTTCTTGATCTGTTAGATAAATCCATCTTAAATAGAAGAATATTGTGGTATTAAAATTGAGTAATATACCAAAAGCATACCATCCATTTTCTATATCATTTAGCCACAGTGTGAATAACACTATTGTGATTATCCAAGAAAATATTAGCATAAGTATTACTAATTTCATATCTATTGGTTTTTATATTCTTCTAAAAGGTCCAAATAATTACTTTCTCCTATACTAGATAAACCTTTATCATCCCAATTAGTTTTCTTGTCGTGAAAGTTTTGAAGGTCTAACCAAAAATTAAAAGAGTGTCCTTTATATTTTTTTTGTAGCATAAAATCTAAATCTATTTCTTCATCTTCTTCATACTCTTCATCTGAATAAGCTACTACAAGTGATGGTATTTCTCCTTTATTATTCTTTAGTTCAGTACCTAATTTATGGTATTTAGGTAAAAGACATCTACCTACAGCACAATGATTTCCATTCTCTGTGTTATAAGTACAAATGCCCTCTTCAATTGCTCTAAGTTCTTTAGGGTTTTTTTCATAGAACTCTTTTGTTTCTATAATAATCTCTGTTTTAGTCATGGTTTTAGGTTTAAAATTCTTCGTAATTACACATTGCTGCAATATGTTCTTCATTCTCACAACCTAATTTAGCTAAAATAACTGCTAAATCTTGATGGTCTATTGTAATTCCTGTAAGGTATTTGTTTGTAGAAAAATCTTTAACAATACCTTCTCCAGAAGGGTCAATAAGTTCAGCAATATTGTTTTGTGCTTTAGTGTTTTCACTGTTATAAGCACAACTAGAACAATATATTGTAAGGAAATAGCCTGATAATGGTCTATCATAACCATAAGTTATTTCAAAGTCTTTAGTTTTAAAGGAATATCTACTCATGTTTTTAAGTTTTAGGTTAATATTAAATTTAATAAAAAAAAAATAAAAGGTTGGGAAAGACATGCATATCCAGTCCCAACCTTGTTATCACCTTCTTGTACCTTAAAGGATTATACTTCATATAGTCAAGTATTCAGACCACCATTTTTTAAATCTTATTGAAAGCTAGTGGATTTATTAAGCAATCTCAGAGGGTTAGATGTATTGTGTCAACCCATCATTTTATGACACTCAGAGGGTTCGTTGTGTTGTATTGTGTCCAACCCACCATTTTATGGACACTCAACCTTAGTCACAGCAAATCGCTATTATAAGGACTTTGATTTAAATTAATAATAAAAATATAAGCTTTGTTTATCTCACCCATATTACACCAGATCTACTAGAAGTCTGCATTGTGTAACTTTTCCATAATAGTCTTATCTAGCAATCTATTTTTTGTGACAGCAGGAATAACTTAGTTCTGATTCCTCTTATTCCAGAATACTTATATTAGTTTTTAAATTTTACTTAATCTTTGTCTTACATTTTTTAATAATTGACATCTTCAATCAAAAGAGTTTAGTTTTTATAAATTTTCTATCCAACTACTTACTCCATCCATAATAATTTCTCTTTCTTCTTGAGTAAATTTATTTGAATTTAATAAATAATTATCTAAACTACCATCTTGATTACCTATTAATTCTTCTTTAGTATAAACTTTAGGTTTAATAGGATGTATTGTAATAATATTATGTGAGTCTACTTTAAGCATTAGTTTAGGATATGGTACAGTATCATCATGTTCATACTCTACATCTACTTCGTCAATACCACCTAATTTAACATACTCCTCAATAAATGATTGAGATGGTTGAGGTAATAATACTTCATGTAATCCAATACTATGTTTACAAGTGAGTTTACTGTCAGTTGTAGCTATGATTTTTTTACATAATAAGCCATTATGAAACTCACTACATTTTTCAATAATGTTTAAAGCCAAATTATGTTGCCATTCTCCTACTTTAATTTTTTCATCTGTTGTGACGTATAGGTGTTGATTATCATTACTTTTAAATGAATCGTAATTAAATCCATTTTTATTATATCTCAAATAAGAAGGATTTGCTAAATAAGCTTTGGATAAAATACTTCTATCTTTCGTAGGTAACATAACTACACTTGCTTTAATACAAGGTTTTCCTTCGTATCGTACTATTTTATTATTTTCCATTTGATTAAGTTTTAATTGTTAATAAAAAACTACACTCATTTTTTAATCTGTGCAATTAATAAATAAACTCTCACAAGGTTGCAATCCTTGTAACCATAAGTAAGGCAATGTGCAAAGTTTATGCACTCTTTATTTTCATTGTTATTATACAATATGGGCATGTTTCAGCTTGACAGTATAATAACATTCCTATACCTTATAGTTAGTTATAACGAGAATCTAAGTAGTGTTAAATCTTGCTTAGTTTCTATTATCCAGCAATTGGATGAGAGCTTAAAATTAATAACCTGACCTTTGATATTATCTCCAGCCAGGTTTAAAGTTATTGTATTGAGATTAATTCTTTTAGACTTAATGTAATTGATATATCTTTTCTTGTACATATTAACATACTCCCATCTAATGATGGGAATATATTATCTACATTGTCTTGATGTTTTACACCTAGATGTACTTTATATGATACTTTCATAATTATTCAATTATTTGTTTAGTAACATAACCTTTACTTATCCAGCTTTTTAATAATTTCATATGGTAAGGATAAATAGATTCTATTGTGATAATAGTACCATCTTCATTCTTTTGACCAATGTATTTTTTCATTATGTCAGTATAGTAATCAATAATACCTTGTAATGATTTACCTTCAGCTATCATCCATCCAATAGTATCATACCAATTAGGACAATTAGATAAGTAATCCCATTCTCCTTTTATTCCTTTAGGGTAATCTTCTCTTTTACCCAATCTACAGTATTGTTTGTTATCAACTTCAATACCTAATGTTACACATACTTCTCTATCAAGTACATTAATTGGTATTGGTTCATTATCTGGTGATAGAATCTGAAATGCATTCATAATTTTATATTATTATATTATTAAATTATTAAATGTAATGATAAACTAGCCATTAAATATACTGTGATATTTAACGGCTTGTTCAGTTTATCAAAAGAGCTATTTTTATTACAAGAAGTAGCTCAATCTTGTGGAGTAACTAACTAATTACATTACACCTAACCACCACAGTTAGAACACATGTACATGTCAGAATCTGAATCTTTTAAGTGGTTAACTTAGGGTTACAGCCTCCGTTTCTAGCCCTTATATTTTAATCTATTTTGATAATTTAGTAGTATTATCATAAATAGTGTAATCATCATCACTTACGAATAAGTGTATAGCATAAAAAGAAGCATCTTGGTGAGAAAGAAATTTACCATACTCATTTCCTTTGCTTATTAATGTAAATGTACCTTTTTCATCACAAAGCTTATCAAGCAAGTGCCACATTGCATCATATTGCACTTTTACTAAATCTTTTAAGTCTTTGTTATTAATTGTAATGTCTTTCATTTTGTTTGAGTTTTAATTGTTTAGGTTTTGATTGCTTAATAAAAAGCTATTATAAATATTATTGTTAAATGATAATAAGTTGAAAATGCTTGAAATGACCAAAGGGTGATAATCAGACACTTAGCTCAACTATTAAGAACAATTATAAATAATAATAGTAACAATAATAACCAAAAATACTCTAATTTTTACATTAAATCATACATTAAATACCAAAAAGGTTTTCATGTATAATTTTAACAAAAAAAAGATAAGTTTAGTTATTAAATACTAATGATTAGTGTGGGAATTGCAATAGGAATGGGAAAATAAAACTAACACAAGGATTACTCCCTGTGTTAGAATTAGTAGTCTTAGAGACTAGCCACAATGTTCTCGCTTGGCGTTTGCTTCACGTTAACAAGACAGGCTCTTTCGGTGTCATCATCCTCAACGAGGAAAGCCATTGGCGCATCTGCATCCAGAGATTGCTGCGCTTTCCATCTGCCACCATCTTCAGAAGCTACGAAGAGCTTTTTGGTATAAGGATTGCGGACAATGTCTAATGAATTTTGATCTACCACTGCTTTAAATTGAGCGATGGTCAAAAATTTTACTGAGGTACTCTGTGAATTTTGCATAAGTTTATGTTTTTAAGGTTAATGCTAATGATAAGTGTGGGATTTGCAATTGGTATTATGTACTCTGAAACATGCAGAGCTAGAACTTCGAGTTAAACTACAAGATAGTTTGTTTGAAGACTAGAACAACATGATGAATACAAGATAGATGATAGATGATTAGCCAGACTCTACTCTTCTAGAGTTACTAGCTAGTTGTATCACAACTAATTTTATTTTATGTAGTAATTATTATTATTATTACGGCGAGAAATTAAAAATAATAAGAGAACATTAGGGGGGGTAGAAATTTTCAAAAATTAGTTGAAGTTTTTAATTAAAGGAAGGTCATACTTTCATTTTTTCCTTAAAAAACACTCTAAGAATTTTTTTTCTGAAAAATTTTTTTTTGAAAATTTTTTTAGAGCATCTACTCTTTATTTTCCATAATTTTATTTTGAATAAAATAAGAAATAGTTTTGGTATATTAAAGATTAGTCTTAAATTTGTTTCAAAAAAATATTTAATATGGCAACAAGTGAATTTTTAATGAATCAACCTGAAGAAATAAAGATTTTCTCTACTCCTAGCTACAGACACTATATGAGTGGAATAGAATTAATTAGAAGGTTTGCAAGAGGGCATAGACATCTTGTACTAAATCATGGAGCTGAGTTTGACCCTACTGGTAAAGAAAAAGAAGCTAAAGAGCTTTTTGATAAAGGTAAACAATACTTCTTAAAAGACCATGAAATACATATAGTAGAATGAAAAATGTACTACAAAAATCAATACTAGAAAAAGGTAGAAGCTATTATTCTAAGCATTTAGATATTATTAATAACTTCTTTCCTATAAAACTTACTCCTAAAGAGATTGAAGTTTTAGGTGCTTTTATGAATATCCAAAATCCTCTGGCTAAAGAAGAAAGGTTTAGTACTATATTCAGAAAGCAAGTAAAAAAAGAGTTGAAATTATCTGATGGAGGTCTTAGTAATTATATAGGGTCTTTATTAGATAAAGCAGCAATTAAAGAGAATGATGAAGGAAAGTTGTATATAAACCCTATACTATTTCCTAGAGATGATTTTCAATTTTATCAATTTAAACTTAAAAAAGATGAAGAATAAATATTATACACCAGAATTAGAAGAGTTTAGAGTTGGGTTTGAATATGAGTATAATAATACTTGGGGAGGATTTTCTAAAAGAATTGTAACCGAAGAAAACTTAATGGACAAGTTAATAAACATAGGTTCTGGAAATGATAGAGTACCTTTCAATTATAACTGGAGAGTTAAATATTTAGATAAACAAGATATAGAGAGTTTGGGGTTTGGGAATTATAAAAGAGCTGTGTGTCATTGGTATAAAATGGAAGGACATTTTAAGGATGGATTTGGTGCATACGGTAAATGGTCCAAAATAAGATTACTGCACTGTAAGGATTTAAATACTATAAAAATAAAAGCTTTTGAACACTCTTGGGATGAAGAAGAAACAGTATTGTTTCAAGGAAAAATTAAAAACAAATCAGAACTTAAAAAATTACTAAAACAATTAAATATAGAATAGTATGAAATATTATACACCAAAGATAGAAGAGTTTCATGTAGGATTTGAATATGAATTTCATGCAATGACAACTGGAGGTATGGATATAGTTGATTTTAGTCAAACACCTCCTAAAACTATATCCAGTGTTAAACCAATGAATAAATTCTGGGTTCAGTCTGAGATACATGTTGATGATTTTGGATTAATAAGTAGAAGCCTAGAAAAGATTAAGGAACTATTAGAATCTGATCAAATTAGAGTTAAATACTTAGATAGAGATGATATAGAAAGTTGTAGTTTTAATACGGAAGATAATGGAGAGTGTTATAATAAAACTAATGCTTTTGATATATATGGTTTATA
>Ga0136604_1000394_pt1 | contig 22063 bp, 11 predicted proteins | sample AntRauFillE10628_FD_104928 | JGI IMG/M metagenome (GOLD analysis project Ga0136604, IMG submission 104928) | Saline lake microbial communities from Rauer Islands, Antarctica - Metagenome Filla E10 #628 | ecosystem: Environmental > Aquatic > Non-marine Saline and Alkaline > Saline | place...
CCGAACAATTTGTTGACCCTGCAGCACCTATTTTATAGCTATAATTATCGACCCCAGATCCTGATACAATTATATTTAAAATGTTTTGAGAAGAAACTTCTCTTGGCATCCCTGAGATATTCGCTGTCACGTAGTTCGTAAAGAAATCAAATGTTGTACTTGAACCGTATGCAACCTGACCAACGTCATTGGAGACGGCAACACAAACTTTATATAGCCCTTCAGCTTGAAAGAATTGAGAAGATGTTTGAGGAATCGTGTCGAAATAAACAAGGCCTCCATCACAAGTAAAAGAATCTTGGGCCAGAGTATAGCTGGCCTGACTATAGTTACTGGCAGTAAGGTTATTAACCAAATCGGCCGGTGTCCCTAGATAGTCATGAAATTGAACTCCATCCGACGCCGGTGCAGTGAGATCGATTGATGTAAAAGAAGGTGTACTCGAAGAGTACCTAAAATTGATCGAGCTGTCATAACTTACAACTGCAGTATCTACATCAGTAAGCTTCACACAAACTTTATAAGTGCCACTGACTCCTCCTAGATCGGAGTCTGTTGGAACTGTTGTACTGTATGTCGCAATCGAGCAATCATCACTGGAGTCAACCAAGGCATATTCAATACTACTATAGCGCCAAGGTCTCAAGGTCGTGGCGATGTCACTTCCATCGAGCTCACTTCCTAACACAACAATATCAGTTGCGGCCCCTAAAAGAGAGACGGGAGAAAAATGAATCTCTAGTGCATCTTCTGATGAGCGACAGGCCAACATCACCTTGGAGTTTGTCATGGCCGCTCCACCTAAAGAGCAAGAGATAGAATAATCATCTAAATGGTGCTCGGTCCAAGAACTTCCTCCATTTAAAGTGTAGGCAAAATGATCTCCATCTATGCAAGAGGCCACCATCATTTCATCGTTATGTGTATAAATATTTAAACTCCAATTATCACAAGGAGTCAGAGGACGATTTGTTGAATATGAAGTAAAGGTTCTGGCGTCATCTTTAGTTTCAATGAGTTCGCCTGTTGTAGACATCACACGATGATGAAGTTTAGTGTAACTAGAATCTGTAACGAAAGCGATTGTGCCGATATCATCAACAAGACTATAGCGGCTATTCAGACCGACAACAGACTCTTCGAGCGCTCTTACTTCATGAAGAGAGCTCCTCTCCCCATCAACACCAAGAAACTTGTCGGGATCACTTATAAATGAGGTCCCTATTCCATGAAACATTGTTCTTAACTGCACACCAATCTGAGTATGAGTCGCAAAATGATCATCAGTATAATAAGCGGTCCCAGTTCCATTGAAGATAAACTGTTTTCGGGGATCAACTGGCGAAACCAGTAGCGAGCCATGGCCACTATCAAGATACATCGTTTCTAAATCTTCTACATTAAAAACTGATTGAAATGCATCAGAGGTTGAAAAGAAGACTCTCTCACAGTCGGTCGAATGCCCTGTTATACTTTGATTATCTGTCGGGTTGACAGCTATTCTCATACTGTCGCTACAGCGGCTATTTCGGGTAGTAAACTTCCTCGCCTCTGTCCAATCTACACCACCGTCTATTGATCCAAGAATATTCCAAGACTTCGTAATAGAGTAAATGCTCTCGCCATCATTCGAGTCGAGAGATGCCAATTCTAATTCAGCCCCAGGCCAAAAATGCTCAGTGAAACTTACTCCAGAATCTTTTGAGATAAACAATCTTTGCCCAAAAATGACCGCAATATTACTTCCCACAACGCTAATGTCAGCTTCACTGTCTCTAAGGTTTCCACTCTGAACTCCAAAGTCATACAAGTCACTAAAGCTGCGAGCACTCATAGGAGTACTTTTTTCAACAATGAGCTCATTTACCCCGGTTAAGCGAAGCCTGTAACCATTGCCGAGGTTATCCATTGTCAATATCTCTTCAGGCCGATCAAGATTGGCATCGTAAGTCCAACTTGCGCCATTGTCTGTCGAGTAGTAGCCGCGGTTTGTATAAACATTTCCGGCCGTATTGGTATCAAAAACAATTTGAGTGCCCCTGACTACAATCCCCGAATCAAAAGGAAAGCCCGTACTGGTCACATAGCTAAAAGTTTGACCTCTATCGGTACTTCGGTATAAACCTTCAACTCCTGCACCGATATTATTATCTCTAGTCGAAGAAAGAATAATCTGAGGGTCATGTGGGCTGATCGCAATATTAGCTTCTAGGCCCGCTTCTTCAATATGCCCGTGAAGGCTCCAAGTCCTACCATTGTCTTTTGAGACACGTATATTAACCTTGTCGTATTGGTCCTCAGCAACGTACAAGTCTCCGACGTTATTTGTTGTTATCGGTGAATGATCGAGCCTGCCCGTAACAGCACCACGCAAGTCACTGTCGATGCGAGGACATGAGCGTCCTGAGGTTGCATCGACTCGATAAAGCCTACTATATCCTCCGTCCCCGTCGATAAGATATGCTGTACCGTCAATCCAGTTTGAAACATGTAAATTCATCTCTTTACGATAAGGGCCTACCCGACACATTAACTCCCATGAGTCGCCGGCGTTTGTAGAGTGAAAGATCTCTCCAAGTGTGTTTAATACGTACATGAAATTTTCATCTTCGGGAGAAATTTCAACCTGCGCCCATGCAGTCATATTCGTAATTGAGGAAAAGTCTGATTTATCTATTTCAAGAGTACTCGCTCTTATAAGCTTTTTTGTACTAAACCTCTCGTAAGGTTGCCAATTGCCAGCACCATCGCTACCCACAACGCAGATCGATATCTTGGTGTCCAACGGCTGAGCACTAATATTATCTGTGATATTCGTGCCTACAGGTATCACGGCGCTATAACCTGTAGAGTCTGAACAATCGTTCAACGAAGAGATTTTGTACTTATATTCTGTAACACTATCACCTGACACCACGACATTCAGGTCATCCTGGTAGGTCACATAACTGTTTGGAAGATTATCTATTTTAGCAGTAAGAATAGCTGGGTCGAATTGAAAACTCGAGCTTGATCCATAATTAGCTAGACCTGTTAAGGTTAAGAGTTGGACACAAATTTTATAATTACCTGGGCCGAAGATATCACTTGAGTTCGCCTTAGGTGTGATAAAGTCATAGGTCTGAGATGCATCACACGTCCCAGAGTTTTCAATCAGCGCATATTTTACAAAGTCATAATCACTGGCCACTAAGCTATCAACAATATTCTCATTTTTGAAGCGATCTTCGTACTTGAGTACACTGTCAGCAACGGAGTTCGCAAGAGCAATACTGGTAAATGTCGGTGTTGTTGTATCAATGAATATTTCAGATGAAGTCATATAATCAACAGTACCGGAGGTTCCATCAGCAGACTTTTCTTCTTGCATAATGCAAATTAGATAACCTTGTCTCGCGTCAGTAACAGCATCAAAGTCACTGGCGTTTGGTGGGGTTACAGAGAACCCCGGTGTTGTCCCATCACAAGTATCCCCGGCGCTAATTATCGCATACTCAATTTCATCATACTGGTTTGGAAATCGATGCTCGATGAACGGATCACCTGTAGCTATTTCAGAAGCTGTTAAAACACTGTCCTGGGCACCGTTTAGGTAATTCAAGAAAATATAATTAAAGGAATATGTTGCAGAGTCATCGCAGGCTATAAAAATCTTTGTTGAACTTAAGCCAAGTCCCCGCAGATCACAGCTAATTCCATAGTCCGTCTGTAAGTCAAACTGCTCCCAGTTCGTTCCGTTATCCTTAGACACTGAAACAGAGTCTCCTTGTACACAGCCAGTAACGAGAAGATTTCGATCTTGAGGGTGGTGGTACAAAAACCTTTTTGTACAAGTTGGAAGAACCCCTGTCACTGCCCCTTGGTCAGAAAAGCTTTGACCATTATCGCTAGAAACTCTTATACGTCCCTCTCTATCCATCACTCTTAAATCAAATTTACCTGCATCTCCCGGAAAAACATCCAAAGCGGCAAGAGAGCTCAGCCCTGTGGCAAAGCTTTGTCTTGTCCCATTGAATAGGTCATATTCATAAAATGTTCCCAAGCCAACACCAGCGTCAATCATCCAAACTTTGTCAATATCATCAGGATGGATAAATGCATCTGTTGTGGGGTTAACATAATTGTCTTGATGAATCTTTCTAGTTGTTTCTTGAGCAGAGTTTTCAGTTCGGTGAAAACGAAATTCATCGTTGGTCGTCCAATCTGGCTTTCCGGCCATGTAATAGCGTTTTGCATCGTGCGGAGACTTTGCCAAAAGGAGTTTCGGCGTGTCTGGTATTGAGAGCCCGTTTCGTTCAACGAGGGTATCAAATTGATCTGTCGTATAGCTTAAGTTGTCACATTCAACTACGCCGTAGTTTTCAGTCCACATGAGAAGGTTAGCAGGATTCAGCTCATTAATTACCATGCGAGGCTGCTTTCCAAGGCAATGGTTGTAGTCGATTGTTTTATACTCCCAGTCTTCGCCATTGTTGACACTTCTAACGACACCCCAATCGTAAGTCGCACCGTAAACGGCATTGTTACCAGCGGAAGCGATTGTCGCGAGCTTTAAGTACTCTGGAGAATAGCGCTCAACAAATGTCGTACCGCCATCTTGGCTTATTAATAAATTATTTTCAATATTTACAACAACAGTAGCATCTGCTTCTGGGTTAGCCGGGTCGAGAGGAGTTTCTTTTACGGCAACAGAAACCTTAAGAGATCTATCAGGGCTCCCAGAATACCCCGTAAAAGTGTGGACAGTTGACCATGTGGAACCGGCAAGATCTTTGATATTTTCTGAATACTCTAACAAAATGTTGCTACCTGAAATGGAGAGCCGATAGCCATATCCTGTTCTTTTTTCGATGTGCCAGTTTCGGTTAAACTCATCATCACCAGTGTTAACAATCCCTCTATCCTCTACCCACGTAGCACCACCGTCTGCTGATTTATAACCAATGGCACCGTCTCCGTTAAAGACGGTCGTACCATCAGGGTGCCACTTATAATCAAGGTGATAGTTTTGATAAAAAATACCTCTTGCCTTTGTAACCGTTGCACCAGCGTCATTTGAATAATAGACACCATAATGGCTTCTCACCGGTCGACCAGAAATTTCGTAGACAAAATTATCAGCGTCAGTAGGATCTATTGCAAAACTAACAGTTCCTCCAACATCTCCTATGTCATAATAAAGGCTCCACGTTTCACCTTGGTCAAATGATCTATAAATAGCGCGGTTACCACCGGGTTCAAAGATTCTCGCATAAAGAGTACCAGTATTTGTGAATCTAAATGTTACAACTTTATACGCTGTAAAAGCAGTCCCTAATACTTCTGGATCAAAAAGCCTCGGGCAAGCTGCTCCACCAAGAGCGTCAACTCTATAACTACTAGAACCTTGAAAAACATAAGCTGTCCTATCTGGCCCGGGTGAGATTTCAAGCCTAGAATTGAACGTTGGCCCTACAGAACATTGCTGATCCCAAGTCTCGCCATAGTCCTCTGAAAAGAAAACATCTCCCATTAAATTTTTTGCATAAATACGATTGGGGTTATCAGAGTCGACATGCGCCTCTTGCCAGTTCGGAAGATTAGTTACTGCACTAAAGTCAATTTCTGCAATCGATCGACTATCTTTTGTCCAGACGTACTCCAAGGCAGAGTTTAGAGGGGTTACGTTGCCATCAGAACTCACACCAAGAACACAGAGTTTTAATGTTGTACCTGAGACTACGCTATAAAGAGTATCTGTAATATTGGTTGCAAGAGGAATATCTCCTGAATATCCAGTCCCGTCGCTACAGCTAGCATTTGCATCACCTATTGGATTTAACTTGTAACGATAGTTGACAACATTGCTACCATCAACATCAATATTAAGCTCAACATCTGGTGAGACAACAGTGGGTTCACCTGCAATGGTTAGATCAGGTACGACCCCATCAATGACTATGTCATGTTGCACAGACAAAGAATTTGCATCTGGTGCTACGGGGAGTGGATATTGATTTAGAGAGTTTGAAAACCGATCTTCAAGGGTAGCATCTCTAAGCTCTAGGTAGGTCACAGTAGAGTGTGCAGCTAAATCGGATGAGACATCATTTTCTTGAATCGTGTAAGTAAAGTTGAGTTCTTCATTATTTGCACCACTCTGCCCCGTATAAACAGCAAATCTATCAATCGCACCTGTTTCTAAGAAAAGCCTGGGGCCAAGTTCTGTCATGGCATCAAAATCAACAATAACCTCTTCATCAAAACGAACCGTAATATCTATAACATCATCAAGATAATACGTTCCATCGACAGTCGTTGTTGTGACCTCTAAAATATTTGGAACATTTTCATCGATGACATAGACCTCAAACTCAATGTCACCAGTATTATTCCCGGCGGTTGTGTTTTGATCATCAAACTGCACAGCGATATAACAAGGCCCCGCGAACATATAGTTAGGGTGAAGTATGATCTCACCATTAAGGTTGTCAATACTTAAGGACTGAGTAGTATCTGAACAACTTGGCGTTTGAACTGGCGTTATCAAACTATACTCACCAAGCGGATTGCCTGCGTAATCATCGCCTTCGTCCGTGGACTCAGTATTCACAACAGTAGCAGAGGCGTCATTTTGATAAATCTCAACACGAGTATTGCTGGAGCTATAGGCATAATCTTGAATCGAAAGTACTGGCCGTAGATTGTCGATAACAATTGATGCTGAAACTTGATTAGAAACTAATGTATCTTGATTACCTGTAGCTTCCACTACGTATGAGCAACTTCCGACTTCGTTGTCGTCAGGTGTTCCAGTGACGACTCCTGTAACATCATCAATAGTGGCCCAATTGCTACACGTATTAGTGTCGAAGGTCCACTCATGGGTATCTCCTGTATCAGGGTCCCAAATATTAGGCGTGCAGGTATAATCAACATCTTCATCCATCGTTACCGAGCAATCGGCAGGGCTAGTCCAAATCACAGCAGCATCGTCAATTAGATTATTAATCACAACATCAACATCTTTATACCCCACATTATCTGCGGCTTCACCATCATCAAATGAAAGCCGGATAACACAGTCCGTATCAAAGTTTTCAGGCGGCCGAAAAGTCACGGCCCCTGTCGTAGCGTCAATACTGATTGAGCTGTTCGTTGCACTGACGACGTTGCTTCCATCGATGACTTCTCCTGTGACATCTGCACAATCATCTCCAGGACTAGAATCTATGAAATACGTTCCGTAGCCATCGTCAGTTGATGAAACATCGCCACCAGCTATGATCACAGCAGAGGCAGCATCCTCTGAAACGTTTACTGAGTCTGGGGCAGTGATCACTGGTGTTAAGTTATTTACACTCACGCTATAAACTTCACTGCCAGAAAAATTAAATCCATCCCAAATTCTAAAAGAGAGCTGACAAGTGCCAATGTCACTTCTTTGAGGAGTACCTGTAATTTCGCCAGTGTCTTGGTCTATACTCATCCAAGCACATTCATGGTCATCATCAAATGACCACTCTTCTCCAGTTACAGTGACGTCTGTAAAAGTCGGGGAGCAGAGATAGCTTTCTAGCTCACCAATATCTTCATCACAGTTGCTCGTTATATCTGGATTGATATTGTCTCTGACGACAAGCAGGCGAAAGCTTTCTCTATCAGTATTTCGCTCCGAGTTTTCGTCATTAAAAACAACTCCGACATGACAGTAACCGAAATAGACGCCATCTGGATTAAAGCTAATTTGACCATTGTTGGCATCAACCACGAGATTTCCATAATTTTCACAGTGATCCACGCCAGTGGATAAATGATTTGAACTTATTGAATAGCTGCCGTAACCTTCGTCAGTTGCTTCTACCTCAGCATCTGTTCGAATAACTTCTAGGTTGGCAGATTGAAGAATACTTGTCTCGTTTATTGCATCCATTTCAGGCGCGGTGTTAGAAACAAAGATAACGATATCTAGGTCTTCTGCTACAGAAGAACCGGGCGATTGTCTCTTTTCTAATTTAAAATCACATCGACCAACCTGATCATCGTTTGGGGCCCCACTAAAAACTTTTGTACTATCTAAGTTTAACCAGTCACAATTTACAGGATTGGCCATACTCCATTGAAGACCATCACTTCTTCTATCACTCTCAAACAGCCAAGAACATTGTGCTGTAAAAGCTGAGTCAATATTTGATCCATCTTCGTTAATGGCGACTTCGCATTGTGAAAGTGCAGGAGAGCGGAAGGTAGCAGTATTCTCTATACCGACATCACACGAAAGCAAGAAAACCCCTAAGGACATTTGCGTCCAAAGAACCAGAAAATTTTTGCCTTTTCCTATAAGGGAAAACTTAAACACTCAGTTTCCTTTCGATACAAATCGCTGTTGCGGTTATTACTGTTGGGTTTATCGTCATTTAGCTTCTTGAACTTAATAATAAAGGCAAACGGGATCGGCCTTAAATGTGACCTCATTTCAGAAGCTTAGAATTTCCAAGCAAGCGAGGATTGTGTAAAAAAGCCCGGAAATATTGGCATGTGCTTTGTGCAATGAATAAAAAGACTCAACTTTAATTAAGAAAAAGCCGATAGATTAAATATAATCAATATGCTGTTGTAATTATTAGGAGAGCATAGCGTGAGATTTGATGTCCTCATTAAAGTCTTTATGATCATGGTCGTTCTGGCATCATGTAGTTTAGATATGTCAAACACACAAAATTCTGTAAAAAAGTCAGAAAGTACTATTGAGTTGGATGAAGATGGCTACATAGTCGAACTCGGATCTGGTCTAGATATTGACTCGTTAAGTGAAAATGAAAGTGAAAGCTTACCAACTAGAAGCTATAAATTTTTTGGTGGCAATTCTCGAGACCTAGCATCAACTAATGACTTCCCAACAAAGCAAGAAGAAGAGCCCGAGGTGTATCAAAACTATGAGATTGAAAACGGTGATACTCTTTTATCGATCGCCTTTGATATTTATGGTGATTACCGTAAATGGCGAGTGCTACTTAGAGAGAATAAAGCAATAAGCCTTGATATAAAAAAATTGGAAGTAGGGACACTTATTCGATATATCCCACCAAATAATCGCCCCAAAAAGCCTGAAGGAATCAGTTACATCGTGAAAAAAGATGAAACTCTCTTTAAAATTAGCGAGAAGGTTTATGATGGAGAAGGCCACTACTGGCCATCGATTCATGATAATAATCGTCCCTTTATAAGGGATCCGAATTTGATCTTCCCAGGTTTCAATATCTACTATCTTCCTTTGGATAGAGTACTTTTTAACCGTAAGAATCATTTATCTCAAAACAATACCAAACCCTAGACCAACTCGTGTTTTTGTGACCTCAGCTTCTGCTTCAAGGGAGTGCATTTCAAAAATCGAGGTGATAATCCACCTCTCCCAAAATAGAAAATGATTTTTGAAAGTGATGCGACTTCCACCAAACTCCCCAACGCTCGTATCTGCTTCTTTAAATGCGAAGGTCCGACTTGAGAGTACTGTTGGAGAGAAAGAGAGCTCACTAAAAAGTGAGCTGGATTTAAAATTAAAGTTTTTAGAGAGTGTAAGTGATGCGTAAACAAGGCTATTCTTATCTGGAAAAATCTCTCTCTCCCTTACACTATTATCTACATCGAAAGTATAGAAAACCTCATATGTCGGGCCCAAAGAAATATAAGCATCCCATGCTCTAAGATGATAGTCGACCTGGACTCCAAAGTTATACTCAACAGGCACATCAAAGGTTTCTTCGGATAAATTACTGCCAAGAGTGAAGGAGTGGCCGAGCCAGAAATTCCCTGAGTAAGAAAAGCTTGAGCCAGGTACAAAATAACTTCCGTAGCCGCCGACAGTTGCGGCACTTCTTTGCTCAAGGTTTACGTCAGTCTCCTCCGTTACCGTTTGTCCATACTTGGCAATTGAAGCGAGGTAGTACAAAGAAAACCGGAGACGCTCGATTTTCTCCTCTGCTTCCTTTGTTTTTTTTATTTTGTCTAATTCATTTTGTGCAATCAGATCCTTCATCTCTTTTCTATAATTTTTAAACTTTTTCTTACTTAAAAGGTCTGACTCCACATAGATTCGTATCTTCTGTCCTGGCTTAATATTTTCCCAGTCCTTAATCCCAGGATTCTCTTTTATCGTTTTTTGGGAAGTTGGAGAATTTGCAAAAATAAGAGCGTCATCCTTAACAAACTTTCGCAGCGTCTCTGAGAAGCTCTCTTTTTCCAAGGCAATATAGTTAAGTTTATAAAAACGAGTTTTTTCTGATTGTCCAAAGACAACACAGGAGAAGGATACTGCCACGATGACTAGCAAGGCGCGAGCTTCTGTCTTATTTATCCACTTAAAAAAAAGAATCGCTCGCTCCTTCTTGTATACTAAAATTAGAAATATGGCAGATAGAAGGTAAACTGTGAGCCCTTGTTAACCATAGAAACAACCTCGACCTTTCCTCCCATTCGCTCCACGACATCCTTAATCGAACTCATACCCACACCACGTCCTGAAAGGTCAGTAACTTCATCTTTTGTAGAAAAGTCCTGATCAAAAATTTTATAAATAATCTCTTTGTCACTGATCGCTCTAACTTCTTCCTCTGTGGCCCCCATCTTATCGATGAGGCGTTCACGTACTTTTATAGGGTCAATACCTCCGCCATCATCAGAGATCCTTACTGCTAATTTCTTGTCTTCGCTTTCGGCGGACATGACTTCAGCTTCAACAAGTATCGTTCCCGTCTCTGGCTTACTCAAATCTTTACGCTTTTGTTTGGGTTCGATTCCGTGATCTAAACAATTCCTGAACAAATGCACTAACACATCAAAAAACTCATCGTACTTTTTCCAATGAATCCGGGTGTATTCGTAAGGGATTTGTAGAGGGTTCATCGGTTTATCTAGACGGTTCGAGAGTGAATCGACAAGATCAGCATAACCTCCAAAGAATGAACCTACAGGAGAACGTTCAAAGGTATCAGTAAAGGCCTCAATAAGTTCAGAGTCACCTTTTTCTATTAATTTATTTCGAAAAGATTCGATGAAACTAATATCGATTTCTCTTTTATTTCTATCGATATTTATTGTAGTTTCAAGCTCCGCTTTTTTAGATTTATACGCTTCATACATACTATCGAAGTCTTCGATCAACTTGTCTTGGATTTCTAGTGGAGGAGTTCCCGCCTTCTTAGCATCAACAATCACTTGCTCACAACTCCGTGCTTGCTGTTGAAGGTCAAGTAGAGAAAAGCTTCCAAAACCACCGTTCATGGAATGATAAATAAGCATGGCCTTATCATATGAGGGAGAATCAGACTTTAGATTGACAGAAAGTTGTGCAAACATTTCTTCACAATTATCAAAGAATTTGAAAAAAGATGTCTTATGCTTAACAAGCTTAAGAATCATTTTGACGTATGCGTTATTTTTCTCAAATGCTAGCTTGGCCAATTCCTCTTTGGTTCGATCAGTAGCAATAACGACAACATTTTTTATTTTCTCTTCACTATCTCTCATTGGATAATAAGAAAGCCCAACATGCTTAAAGTCTTCATCCTCAGGGTTCTCACCGTAAACTTTCTTCTTAGGCCCCAAGTCCTTGGCTGAGTCAAAGGGTATTTTGTCTGCAAAAATGATATCGGCCCACCGCTCGACCGTAGTCTTTTCGGACTCATTTAAAGATAAGACATCATAGAATTTGTTTTTAGGTGGTGATTTTTCAAAAAGGACATCGCAGGACTTTGTATAGATATCCATACAGTTAAGGTCTTTATCAAAAACAAAAATACCTTGATCAATACTATTAATCATGGCCTCAATAAAATCATTCGCTTCTCTCAACTCTTTAGTTCGTTCATCGACCATTAACTCCAAGTTTTGGCTATATTCTTCGAGTTTAAGCTTGGCATCTTTGAGCTCATCAATAATGACTTCTTTATCTTTTAAAAGTTGCGAAATCTTTTCAATCATTTCATTGAAACGATCGCCCAATGTTTCAATCTCATCATTTGTAGATATTTCAACTCTTTGAGTGTAATCGCCTTTCCCCACTAGATCTGCAGTGTGTGCTAACTGCAACAGCGGTGCAGTTAACCTCTTAGAGAAGTACAGACCAATTATAAGAGAAGAGCCCAAGACAATCGCACCGAAAAATACATTGTTATAAATGAGGTTTGTTAAAAAACTAAATGCTTCATTCTTGGATGCGTAACTAAATATTGTAATCGAGAGTTTAGGAAACTTAGAGAATGAAACCAGAAACTCATCTTCTAAGCTTTGATCTGATACCTCGATAACACCACGGCTTCCATCAAATCCCTTCACTCCACTCAATATTTTAGGACTTGCTACTTTATGCTTGAAAATATTCTTTTGGTTAATGAGTAGAAGTGTTTCATACCCACCATCACTTAAAAATAAACTTTCAAAGTACTGGAGGTTAACAACGTAGTGAATCTGCACCCCTTTATTATTAACAATAAGCGAAAGTACAGAGACATCATTATATTCAAGGACATTGACTTCAACTTCTTCACTACTGTCTTCAAAAGAAACTTGATCAAGCCACACTTTATATTGATCAACCTCTCCGCCGCTAAAATCATTAATCATCTCTTTATTAAAGAAGTTTTTCTTCTCTTCTTGGTTCTCTGAAAAAGACACACTTAGAAGGAAGTCTTCTTCGTTTAAAAGTCTCGAGAGATCTTCTGGTGAGCTCTTAGAAAGAAGATAAAAGTTGTTTGACTTATTTAGGATAGAATTCATCGATGAGATAAGACCTTCAGAAACGGAATCAAGCTTTCTTAGGGCCCCTTCAAATATATAATTCTCTTTATCTGCTGAAATGATCTTATAAGAGTAAAATAGGTTCACTCCAACTGCTGTGGCCAAAAGAAAGACCAACCCTGTAAGAATTTTCGTTCTAATATTCAATCTAGACTCCACCAAAATAAACTAATATGGAAAATATTGTCCCTTCAACTAATTACAAACTGATACTATTATAGACTACAACAATAAATATTTTAAATGATTAACAATATGAAAATATCTGCCCTACCATCATTGCCTGAGTTGATTACACTACTAACGGGCTTTCTTTTAATCGCTTTTGGAAGTGTCGGTCTTCTAACGTACGAGTACGTTGCCCCGAACCAGGGTGACCGTGAAGCGATTGCCAAGACGACTTCTACAACTAATGACGTGAAGAGAAAATATCAGAGTTCGATGCTATGGAACAAGATTAGTAACGAAGAGCCAATATACAACAATGATGAGGTTATCACTGGTGAAAACGGCGGGGCGACCATCACTCTTGACGATGGGACTATCTTAGAAGTTCCAAAAAGATCGCTCGTTAGAATAAGTAGCGATCAAGATTTTATTGATATTAATCTCATTAAGGGGAGCACTAGAGTTATAGGCTCTGCGACAGCGACCAGTGGTGCAGGTACACAAAAAATCCGGGTCACAAAAGACTCCGCCTCTAAGGTTATTCAAGGACAAAAGTCCGTCAATCTAGTGACTATAGGTAATGATCTCTATATAGAGGATGAAAATGATGAGATTGAAGCAGTCTCTGACACTGAACCAGTCGTTGCCGGTGAAACAGGACAAAATATCGATCCCAAAGTTCTTACCCCGAGTTCTGGATCTAGCTTTTCCCCTATTGATAACCGTACTATAAGTTTTCAGATTGAAGAGTATATACAAGATTATGTCCTTGCTCTATATGAAGCACTTGATAGTCCTACAGTAAACCAAATTCGCTTAAGCGAAGGCCAGACTCAAGGTGAGTTTAAGGTTTTAGCACCCGGAAGCTATTATATTGTCTATCATCATAAAGATGAGCGTTGGAAGCGTCCCTTTCATTATAGAAGCTTCTCTATTGAGCCTTATCCCGAAATTAAACTCTCACAGGACGAGAAATTGCTCACAGTGGAGCCTGGACAAGAGATCCCCTTATACGAAGACCTTATTCCTAATTTGAACTATAATATCCAGATTAAAGGACCTAAAGGGATCTCTCCCGAAGCGAATATCAATAATAGCATTGCAAGTTTTCAAGCAATTCGGGCCGGAAACTATGAATATCGAATAAAAGTTGGTGAAGAATGGAAGGATTGGAATCAATTAGAGATCGACTTAGTCGATACAATTACTGTACCAAATGAGTTCAAAAAACAACAAATTGCCAAGCCTTTTAATCGTCCCACATCTATTAAGCTAAAAATAAATGACCCTCTAGAAGCACTTGAGCCGTATATATTCCGTGTTTACACACAAGCAGGCGATATAGTGAATTATGACGATCGTGAAAGTCGATCAAAAGAAGTAACAATTAAAGTCAATAAAGCGGGAAGCTATCGGTGGCTCGTGGCTAGAAAATCCGAGGCCGAAACTCTAAAAGTGAGAGATGGCATGCCACGGGTGGATGTCATGACCCCGGTTGCTGTTTCTAAGCAACCTAAAGACAGAAAGGTTGTTGTATCAAATTCTAGAAATTTAAAAACTAAACTTACCTTTGAAATTGAAAATAACTATCAAAAGCAATCAAACCTCCTTCTTGCAAAAGACCGAGAGTTCAAAGACCTTGTAGAGGAATACAAGCTAGAAGCTAACCAAGAAAGTAAAATCGTAGAAGTACCGAAGCTAGGTCAGTACTTTTGGAAAATCTCTCCAATAGACGATCAATACTATCAAGAAACTCCAACTCTAGCTCTTAGTATCGATTTGCCTCCTAAAGTTAAACTCTTCATTCCGAAAAGAGTGATTATGACTTATATGGAAGAAGAGAGTGCAAAACTCAAAAGGGACGTCTATCTGATAAAACTTCCTGAAATTGAAAACGTTCAAGAATATAGAATAATAGTCTACGAAACTGATAGGGCCAAAAACGTTCTTCACCAAGAAGAATCAAAAGATAATCTTTTTCCATGGTCGTCTAATCGAACCGGCAAGCTTGCTATGAAATACTATATAATAGACAAATGGGGCAGAAAGTCGAAGTTAAGCCCGGTTATTCCGCTTTATTTTCCGATTTCACCACTAGAAGACTTCGTTGAGTAGCTTTATCTAGAACATTCTTTAAAGCGTAAACACCGACAGTCTCGGTGGCGTAACGTGGACATCTTTAAATGCTAACAACTGCCTTATAAAACTCATGCTCTTTTCAGTATAGAAACAAACATGTGTCGGATCGCGGTGATAGTACCAGTCAGTAAAAGATTCAATACTCGGGGCCAGGCAAGTCATTACGTAAAGTTTTGAACCCGGTCGTAAAAGAGACTTCATATGCTCCCAACTCTCTTTGGGATGATGTAAATGCTCGGCCACCTCTGAACAGATGACAAAATCGTATTCTTCGTCTAGAACCAGCTCATCTTTCGCGTAATAAGGGTCCCATTGATCCATATGTAGACCCTTTTCTTCCAGCATCACACTTAAGACTGGGCCAGGTCCTGATCCATAGTCGAGCCCTCTTGCACCTGCGCCGTAGCTCTCCAAAACGGCTTCATAAACCGGAGAGACATAGCGCCTATAGCCCTCGTCATTCGGGTCATTATTATGTTTTTCGTAATGATCAAATTCTTCTTGAGTATTAGGGTGAAACTCCTTTTCAAGAAAGAAACATCCACAATGCCGACACTGCCAGTAGCGCTCACCTGTCGGTTTGGTAAAAAAGTGTTCTATTTGTTCGGAGTCACAGAGAAGACAATTCATGTTATCCTTGTAGCTTTAATAATTAATTAAATGAAGTCATAAAATGAAGCGAAATCAAGGTTTTTCACTTATAGAAGTTATCGTCGTCATGGGAATTCTCTCAATTGCCGCCTATGCTTTCATGCACCTTTCACAAATGAAGGCAAAAGAGCGCCGCACTCAAAGGGCCAATGAAGAGCTTAAGACTTATTTTGATAATATTGAAGGTCTTTTGAAAAGAGGTCCTTATTGTGTAGCTAGCCTTCAGGAAATCAAGATTGATGTCGATTTACTAAAACCTGAATATCCTTTCTCTGCAATTAAAACACCCGCCGATTTCTCAAAGTATGAATTGGGCGAAACGCTAGAGTCACTAATTGTTTTAGATAAATTGCTATTGGCCGAGCTTATTCCCGCTAACGAAGAGAGATCGCATTACCTTGCGAGTATCCAAGTTGGCTTTAGAAAAAAAGGTCAAGTTTATGGGGGCAAATCTATAAAAAAATCTGTTGATTTAGAAATAATTTTAAACGAAGAGGGCAAAGTCACTGGCTGCTGGCCTTTATCTGAGCGTCCAGATACCGCTCAGAACTTTAAAGACATTCACGGGTTAGAAGAAATCTTAAAACAACAAAAGAAAAATCTCCCCTCCGAAGAAGAAGTCAAAAAAATTATTGAGAATAACCCATTAATTAAGCAACTCTATGAGCAGAGCCAGCAAATTGAAGAGGCCAATAAAAGAATGAAAGAAATGATAGATAGATAGCTAGATTAAGCTCAACGTGGTTTGCATAAAAAAGGCCCACGTCAAGTGGGCCTTCATAATATACTTTATAGAGCTTTGTCTTCTAGAAAGAGTAAGTTGCTCCAACTCGGGCCATTACTTCATCTAAAGTTAAACTATCACTCCCAACTCGGCTATTGCCGCTTAGGGTAGTGCCAATTAAACCATCTACTACAAGATCACCAAAAGTAAGTGAAGCACCAGTATTCACAATCGTGGAATCTCTGATGGTAGCTTTTTTACCATCAGTATCCTTCCCGAAAATATTTTCCGCGAGAGGGTCTATCACAGGATTTAGTTGATCAAAGTTGTTATTTTTAGTTACCCCATAAAGGTTATACTTTACAGAACCTCTAAGGGTTAACCATGATGTAGCCGCGGCTTCATAGCCAATTGTGATAGGTACTATAAGCTCGTCAACCTCTGCTTTTTCATTAAAATCAACTTCAATATTTCTTTTTCTTACGTGAATATCAGTAAAGAGCGTTCCATCTTCGTGCTCAACTGTATGGCCATAACCAACTGAGTAAGTATCAAATGAGCCTTCTACAGTGCCTTCTTGACCGCGATCCCCAAGGGCCGTGACCTCACCTTCTGAATCGAACTGGTCCCAACCAAATCTTTTGAAATAGGCATAGATACGTCCATCATCGTTTATATCGTATCCACCACCAACGTGGATTCCAATATTTCCATCAAAACTCTGAGTTACATCGGCAGTTGTAGTCCCGACAGCGTCTGCTTGGGCAACCGTTTTCTTCGATTCTCCCCCAACAGAGGCATTTAAAAAGGCATTCCACCCTTCTGATTTTGCACCAAGACGTACAGCATAACCCGAATCTTCAGAATCAATCGACTCAAACTCAGAAGATGTGTAAACGAAGTTTAGACCCCAATCGATACCTGACATATTCTTTCCTAAGAAAACATCAATTTGATTGTCAGATGAATCAAGGAATTTCCCAGTTGCTGCAGTAGATGGAGCTGTAGACAAAATCTTCAAAAGTGAAGAAGTGTTGGACTCATTTCCGAGATAAAGACCATAAACCATGTCACCATAGCTTTTTAAAAAACCACCCTGAGCTTTTGGCTTACCATCTGTATCATAACTAGCGAATGTATTGTTTGTACCTGGAAATAAACCGTCTTCACCCCATTCAAAAATAACAGTATCAGCATAGTCGTTAACATTAGCTGCATTCAAAAATATGTTCCGTGAATCTTCAATATAATAAGAGCCTTCATTATCAAGCTCATCCATACCGAGAGCAATTAGTCGTGCTTTTGTCGCAAAAGCTTGTGGGGATATCAACGCCATCAAAAGCGCTATACTTAGCAGTTTTTTCATTCAGAACTCCTTGAATGAGTAGTATTAAAAAAATATAATTGTACAGTTTTATGGTCAAAGATTTTCTAGATGATGTCAAAGAAATTCGGGCCTAAAATATGGCCGTCCCAGGAGGACTCGAACCTCCGACTGAGCTTTAGGAAAGCTCCGTTATGTCCGGTTTAACTATGGGACGGAATCTAAAATAAGATAGCATCCCAAGTTAAAGACGAAAAGATTTTACTAAGGGACCATAGGAACATCACGGCACGCTATAGAGTACGTGCGCCGCTCCCCTACTCTCTCGAGCAGACAAACATTTTGATTTTCATCCCAAGCATAAAGATCACAACTCATCACTTGATAACAAAATCCAACACCGCTATTTCTATATGTGTAGCTCACGTGTCGGCACTCGTCCTGACAATTCTCTTGGTTTCTATCCATCACAACATCTTCTGCACTTACGTAAAAACTCATAGACCCAACAAGAAAGGCCACTGCCATCAACAATTTCATAGATACCTCCAAAATTTGAATAACTTTTCATAGCAAGAATTTGAAGGCTTTGACCAAGAGGTAATTTAGGTAGGTAAAAATGAAAAACGCTACGCACAAGCGCTAAACTTTAAAATAGTAAAATAGTCGTACTACATATTTGGGAGAAGTAGCGGCCAAAAGGTGGAACAGTTGCCCGCATTTTTATGTTACAAAACTTTTTTGACTAATTTTGCTTAGCGCATATCATGTCACCAGAAATGTAGTGACTGTATTTTGTTCCATCGTAAAACTTAGCTTCGAAGAGATTCTTGTCCCAGTCACTTGCTTCAACTGTATAAACAGTTTGGTAGTCAGTATTTTGAGTCCTGCTATTAGGCTCATAGATATCGCGGCCCATGACAGACTGATCATTAGAAACTGCTGCTCTCACGGTAGGTCTCTCAAAATCAGCATCTGTATAATGATCAGTAAAAAGACCAAACGGAAACACTTCCATAACGAGATTATTATTTGCATCTTCGCAAACAGAGACATTAAAAGGAATACCTGGTCGGTAAGGCTCATTAGTTCTAGAGATTACTAAGTCCTCTCCTTCGCAGTAATATAAGATTTTTGTATTAGCTGTTTTGCAATTCATACTGGCCAATGCCGTTGAAGCGCAACTAATCATAAGTATAGAAAGTAGAATCTTCATATAATCTCCTTGATTTTGAATGGACTCAGAGTGCCGCGCGAACTCATAAGTTTCAACACCAAGGATACCAAACATGTAATGTTTACCTTATAAATTCCTAGTAAGTTTAAGATTATAGATACTTGAAAGGGCCTTAAAGAATCATTAAGCCGAATTACCGTAGGAGACCTTACGGTAGATGATGACTCTATAACAGAAATTTTGCGGCTAAACCAAGCCCACCAAAACCTAAGACAAAGCAGCTCACCATAAGACCGCCCAGCTTTAAGATGAGTCTTGTTTCTAAAGTGTCTAGGCGAGAGTCGACACCAGCAAGGCGTGAATCGATCTTAGCAAAGAGTGAATCCATCTTAGCAAAGCGTGAATCCATATCTGAGAAACGTGAATCTATGTTCGCAAAACGAGATTCAAGCGAGGCAAACTTCTCGCTCATCTCATAGCGCAGCTGATAAATGTCGGCCTTTGTCGCTACACTATCTGAAATCATGTTCATTTGAGCTCTCACCATTTTCTCTGCCTGTTTTGAGTTCAGCCCTGCAGACTCTAGCTCCCTAGTATACTTCAACGTGTCAATCATTTCCAGTCCTCCATTAGAGTTAAAACTCTTAGCTCATTCCATGCAAGACCCTTGGTCAGATTTTGTGGCCTAAATAGCCGGAATCAAAGAAAAAGGAAGTAAGATTGATTAAATTTTGACTAGGTTAGAATAAAAAATTTAAAAAGAAAAAAGAACGTGGCACGTGTAAGAAAAAAAAGGGCCTTCCGAAGAAGGCCCTGATTTTTTGATTTCTTAAGTTTGGGACTAAATTAGAACCAGTAAGAAACAGCGACGTTTGTAAAAGCTTCATCAAGCCTTAAAGCACCACTTTTACCACCAGAAGCACCAATTGTTCCGTCAACCATTAGCTTGCCAAAAGTAAGGCTAGCACCAGCATTAACGTTTGTAGAATCACGCTGAGTATCTTTTTCACCTGATGGCTGCTCTTCTGTTCCCATAATAACGTTTTGAGAGATAGAACCTCTCCATGTCAACCATGAGGTGGCATCAGCTTCAAAACCAACAGTTGCTTTAACATTGTTTGTTTTTGTTTCTGAACCAGCATTGTCATCTTTCATATTCATGTAATCAAGAGCTGTGAAAACCATAGAAGTAGATGAGATTTCGTGAACCTGTGCGGCACCAACAGTGATTGTCGTATCTTCGCTTTCAGACTTAGTCCCACCAATTGTCGTTTCATCACCTTTCTTGTCGTAATCAGCATGAAACGTCCAGTTATTCCAGTCATAAGCAACACCAAGGTTTAGACCAAGATCTGCTTCAAACTTATCAGCTGCATCAGCAGTAGCACCACCTGCAGCATTAAATGAACCTTCAGACTCATCACTAAGATCAAGGTTAGCGTAAGCCGATAGGTCGCCCATGAGAACACCAAAGCCTAGACCCATAGTGCTGTTTTCAGTGCTGTTTGCTTCGTTCTCAGAAGAAGCATAGTGAACTCTAGCACCCCATTGTACACCAGCATCGCCACCAAAAAAGAGGTCAAGACGGTTTGTCTGGTCTTCAAAGTCTACTGTTCCTGTACCAGCGTCAACACCAGTTCTTTCAACATTGTTATTTTGGTCATTAAAATAAAGCCCATAAGCAAAGTTACCTGAATCGCGGAACATCCCGCCTTCTGCAGTAGCATTTGCTCCCCACTCAGTCACAACATAGTTGTTCATGTTATTAACATGAGCAGCGTTGCGAAATTTGTTTCTTGTGTCGTTTAGGTACTGAGACCCTCTGTCATCGTCTTGGCCTAACGCAGTCATACGAGACTTTGTTGCAAAGGCACTTGTCGACAAGAGAGCAGCACTTGTTGCGATAATTACATGCTTCTTCATTCATCTTCTCCTTGAAATCGTGATTACTAACTTAGTAACCTGTTTCGTTATTAAAACTCTATTAAAATATACTAGTTTGTTCAGTTTCGTGGCCTACATGATATTTGTCAACAACTTTAGAGGCCTTAAAGTTTGATTTTAATTTTCTTTTTTTCTTGTCTTAGTGAGTGAAGCCAAGGCCCTTGCGTGATGAGAAGGTGACATGCCCGAATCTTCGCACTTGATCTCCTTTGCCAACCAACCCCCAAGAGGTGCGTTCACACTCACAAAAAAGCAATTCAAGAGTTCGTTCTCGCGCTCTAAAAACCTTAAGTCGTCAATATTCAGACATGGAGCTTCAGGCGCTAAAACTATATATTCATGTACATTTGTCGAACTCATGTCGGGAGCAATTTTTTCGATATTTTTCTTTAAAAGCCGGAACTTCTTGGAAATTTCTTCCTCTGTACTGGCATCTTTATCAATAAAAGAAGTGAACTCGGCCCATTGGCCGCTCTCATTTTCACTGCTTTTAAACTCTCCTATAAAATGACCCCATTCATGGGTATAACTTTGAGGCATGAAAAGCGTCGAAGTCAGGTCTGAAACGGGCTTTTCAAAATACAAACTCACTTTAAGTTGTGCTGGTGTTTGCGTCGATTCACAAAGTTCGATCAACTCATCGCTGAGCTGACTTTTATCTGCATAAAGCTCTAAGAAATACGAAGGTGAATGCGCCCAATACATATGCTCGCACTCGTAATAAACGCCATCAACGCCCTTAACGCGCCAGTGAACATTTTCAACGATATCTTCGGGAGTTACTTTTTCAATTTCTGACAGTAAGACCTGATGCGCCTTTTCACTTGTTTTCATGAGCTGTTCAGGACTCAAATTGGGAGAGAGGCCCTCTGCACCTAGAATGCGCGGACGTGTGTAGTATTCTTCTCCAAATAGCAGCGGCTCAGGCTTAGCTCGCCCACCAAACTCCCGCCAAGTCCCCTCTTTCATAAACAGTGAAGGAGTCTTTTCGAGCGAGAGGTCCAGCTCTGGGTAGATCATTTTGAGTAAGTCCAAATTTTTTTGACCTCTAAATGAGCTAGGCCCTTTCAGACGGTAGTCTTCACTATTTTCAACGACTCTACCGAGCAGGCCCACTTCTTCTGGCCCATGAGTCTGTACTAATTTTTCGTACATCGCCAAC
>Ga0136604_1000396_pt1 | contig 21921 bp, 18 predicted proteins | sample AntRauFillE10628_FD_104928 | JGI IMG/M metagenome (GOLD analysis project Ga0136604, IMG submission 104928) | Saline lake microbial communities from Rauer Islands, Antarctica - Metagenome Filla E10 #628 | ecosystem: Environmental > Aquatic > Non-marine Saline and Alkaline > Saline | place...
CGTTTAGATTACATCGGGTTCAAAAATACAAGCCTAAGCTCATATTTCTCGTTTGGTTTCTCTTCTCATCTTGGATAAGCGCCGAAGCGCTATCTTTATACTTTTATTTAATTTTTAAAGAGCGCGCCTTGCTGCTCCTCTTTAAACCTTCAGTTGGGTAAAAACCCTTGCTGCCTTTTTAAAGAGGTTGAATCCGTAACTCAAAAAAGTCAGGGAATGCAACCGGGCGAGAGGTGAATATAGTGTTTTAGCTCTGGCCGGTCAATACTTTTTTTGCAAATAAGAAAAAAAATTCACGACCTTAAAAAACCCTTATTAAATGGGGTTTTGGCCCCTTTCTGTACTTATTAATATTCTAGCTTTTAAGGGGGTAACCGGCCTTTTCTAAGGTCGCCACCATTTTATCTCCGGCCTGAGTTAAAAAATCTCCACTCAGAGTTTTCTCAGGATCGAGAAAACTGGCCCTTAAAGTCACTGATTTCAGATCTTTATCTAACTCAAAAACATCTGCAACTTTCACTTCCTGAAGCTCTTTTTCTTTAAAGCTCTTTAAAGACTCAAGAACCTTGGCCACGGGCTCACCTTTTTTTGTCACTATTGTGCAGTCAAAGTTTGACCCCGGAAATTTTGGTAGAGGTCGGTATTTTGTTTTATCTTTAGGCGCTTTCATCTCAACTTGGGTTAAGTCCATAAACATGACACTCAAGTGTCCTTTCATTTTCAAGTCGCGCATAACTAGAGGGTGAATAGAAAAGATAGCTCCTTGCATTTTACCCATCAATCTCACATTAAAAAACTCATAAGGATGAATACCATTCCACTGCTCATCAATAACTTGATTTTTAAATTTAGGATTGCGTTCACAAATATCACCTGGAAGATTTAAAGCACGCATGTAGCGCTCAGCTGTATTGGCCAATTCTTTAAATAAACTTTTCTCTGGATGATACATACAAAGCGCGACCTGCGTGTGCTCTTCACAAAAACTTTTTGAACTCGGTTGGTAGGACCTTCCCCACTCAAAAAGATGAAAACGTTCACGTTGTTTGGCATTGAGTGCACACGCTTCTAACAAGCTTGGGAGAAGAGAGGGTCTCATGCGGTCTTGATCACGAGAAAGAGCATTCACTAAAACAAGTTCATCATTCATCTGAGGCCAAGAACATTTCTCTAAATTTTTTTGGCCAAGCATGGGGTAAGTCATAACTTCATATGCATGAGCGTTATAGACCATGAAGTCCCGAGTTTGGCGCTGTAGTTTTTGAGAGTTCGTTAAACTAACAGGACTGATATCAAGAGCAGGAGAGACAGGATCAATATTATCATACCCCACGACGCGCCCAACTTCTTCAATGAGATCGGCCTGGCCTTCAATGTCTTTCGTGGCCCGAAAGCTAGGGACATGAATCTCAAAGGATTCGCCTTTATCTTCAATTCCAAAATCGAGACTTTCAAATATAGCTTTTACTCGCAGGTCACTAAGTTCGACACCCAAAACTTTTTGCAGTTTCTTTTTTCCAAGCGACAATTTCAAGTCTGGTATTTTGGTTAAATCCTCACCGTCATACTCAATTTTACCGATGACTTTGGCCTTTGGGCAAAGCTCACAAATGAGCTCAACCGTGCGCCAAAGTGTGCGCTCACAAAGAAGTGAGTCCAAGCTTTTTTCATAGCGCTGAGACGAGTCCGTTCGAAGGCCAATTCTGGTTGAAGTTCTTCTTATAGGAGCAGCTTGCCAATTGGCGACTTCGATAAAGATCTCTTGAGTGGTATCTTTTACACCACTTTTGAGCCCTCCCATTATTCCGGCAAGGACAAGAGGGGCTTCGTTATCAGAGATGATAGTGTCACCAGGTAGAAGCTCACGCTCCACTTCATCTAACGTTTGAAAAGAAGTGTTTTCACTAAGTGCTTTTATATGAACTTGGCCGCCTTTAATTTCCTGCCGGTCAAATATATGCAATGGCATTCCAAGCTCAATCATCACATAATTAGAGATGTCCACAATGTTGTTTATCGGTCTCAGACCCACGGCGCGTAGACGGTTTTGCATCCAATCAGGCGAACTCTCTACTTCTACGCCGTCGAGAGACAAACCGTAATAGGCCAGAGCGGCACAATCTTTTTCAACAGAGACTTTGACAGGAGAGGCTTGATCAGTCTGAAGTGATTGCATTTTTTGCATCCACTTAGGAGAAAAAGGTTTTTCTAATTTCATTTCATACAAGGCCGCAAACTCTCGGGCCATGCCATAATGTCCCCAAAGGTCTGGTCTGTGAGTGAGGGATTTATTATCAATATCCAAAACAGTGTCGGTATTTTTATTCAGCACATCTTTCATGGCCGTACCCACTTCAAGCGAAGGATCTAACTCCATAATTCCTTCAGAAGAGTCCGCTAAACAAAGCTCTTCTTGTGAGCAAAGCATCCCTTCTGAGAGAAAACCTCTAATTTTTTTGGGCTCGAGAAAAAGACCATTAGGAAGCAAAACGCCTGTCGGAGCGTACGGAGTTTTAAGGCCCTTACGGACATTTGAAGCTCCGCAGACAACCTTCTTGGTTTGCTTGGCCCCGTAATCAAAAGTCACAAGGTTTAATTTATCAGCTTCAGGATGGGCCTCGATTTCTAAAATTTCGGCAACTTTAATTTGTTCCCAAAAAAGACCTTGAGTTTCAACATCTTCAACCTCGCAACAACCGAGAGTCAGCCGCGTGGCCAAACTATCTGCGTCTTTTTCTGGTAATTGCGTAAAATCTTTAATCCAATCAAGTGATATTTTCATAACAAACCTTTTAACTAATACGTTTTAAATTGTGAGTTGAATCGAAGGTCCCCACTTTGTAAGTGACGGATATCATCGATCCCGTATCTCATCATGACCAATCGATCGAGCCCTAACCCAAAGGCAAAGCCATTATGTGTTTCAGGGTCAATGCCTCCGGCCTTGAGGACGTTAGGGTGAACCATTCCACAAGGCAAAAGCTCAACCCAACCCGTTTGTTTACAAACTGAGCAGCCCTTTCCCTGGCAAATAAGACAGCGGATATCGAGTTCAAAGCCCGGCTCAACAAAAGGAAAAAATCCGGGTCGCAAGCGGACTTCAATTTTCTTTTTAAAAATTTCCTGAAGGGCCGTTTTCATAAAATAGATCAAGTGCGAAACAGAAATATCTCTTCCCACCATCATACCTTCGAGCTGTGTAAAACACATCTCGTGGGAGGCGTCAGTTCTCTCACACCGAAAAACGGTTCCAGGTGCAATAAAGCGAAAAGGAGGCTTTCTTTCAAGCATACCGCGCACTTGAATTGTACTTGTATGCGTTCTCAAGAGATGCTTTTTCTCACCCTCCTTAGTGTCAAACCAGAAAGTGTCTTGCATGTCCCTCGCGGGGTGGTCGCCAGGAATATTCAAGGCCTCAAAGTTATGAAACTCATCTTCGACATGCGGCCCATCTAGGACTTCAAAGCCCATTGAGAGAAAAATATCTTCTATTTCTCTTTGAATTAAAGTCCTGGGGTGAACACCACCCGTAGGCGTCCATTCTGACTTAACAGAATCTAGATAAGTCGTATCTTCGCGCTCAGCGGCCAATTTCTCATTGATTTTTTCAACTTCAAGGTTTCGCAAAGCTTGTTGAACCAACTCATTCATTTCTTGTTTAACTTTATTTGCGTGGGGACCAATTTCACGGCGTTGTTCATCAGTCACATCTTTTAGAGACTTTAAAACCTCAGAAAGTTGACCTTTTTTTCCTAAGTACTGGGACTTGAGATTTAGGATTTCAGACTGATCTTTAAGCTGACTCAGCGCCTTCTGAAAATCAGTGTAGATTTCATCAATTTTTTGAAGCATAGATGACCTTTTGACATTGGGGATCATTAAACGTGGTAAAGCGGCGATTTTTCCACGTTGAAGTGACAAAATCAAGGCTCTATGCATGTCTTGTGGGGTATATAGTGAGTTTCATCGGCCCTAAATAAAGTAGGCCCAGACACGCTTTGGTCTGGGCCTACTGATTTGGCATATTGCCGATTCGTTTTTTTTTAGGCCAGCAAGTAATGGCCGGCTGTTTTAAGTTGTCCTATCCTTCATAAAAGACTTAGATCAAAAAAGGTTGTCGTTTTACTCCATTTCTCCTTTGTTTCGAACCAGTAAACCTCTAAGGAATCTCAGATGAATATAGCGACGGTGAATGTCGATCGTCCTAAATGTTCTCTCGAGACATTATGGTCCCAAAAAAATACCTCCCAAGATCCAATTTCTCTCTTTCGCTCTCGCGCTCACCACGCTCAAGCGACCCGATCGTGTTTTTCCTGGCCTCATTCATGAAACCAAAAAAAGAGAAAGGATCGACCGTTTTGGCAACCCCATAATCCCTATGTCCCGCACTTAGGATATGAAGCTTTGCTTAAGAGTTCTTTCGTCATCCTCTCGCCTTTGTCCACGGGTTTTTCTAAATTTCCATCGCTCGAATCGACCGCTCCCCAAGAGCCGCCTCAACAAGGGATGACTCATAGTAACGCTATGCCCAAAATTAAAGCAAGCAACTTTTTTCACTTTTTATTCGTCCCTTTAAAAAACTTCTCAAGAAATGAAAAAAATCGATAACTTGCTCATGCGAATAATCGGGATAACTCCAATCTAGTGGGGTGTATTTCCCTTGCTTGAAAAGGAGGCATAGCTCCCCATAGATTCCATCTGCCAAATAAATGCGGTGAGAATAAGGCTTGGCCGTACTCAAGACCACATTTTCTAAACTCAAAAGACCAGGATCAATATTTATCCTTCGTGAGCCCTGATCTTCCCAGGCCTGTTCCCAAACGAGGGCCTTTTGCTTGGCACTCAACAAAGACTCCCTAGGAGTTGGACGTAAAGAAACAAAAAAAAGCCTTTTCAGCTTTTCTTGCGCTCCCATTTCTGATGAATAATACTTGGCCATAGGATAATAGGGGTGAGAATAGACGAGTACTGGACCCGAAAACCTTTCAAAGTCATGAATGAGGGTCTCTCGTGAGACAAAATCTACGTGATAAAGGACACTCCAAAAGAGAAGGGCCGGAGTTGGGCCTGTCGGTTTCATGTAAGAGGCTAAATCCTTTGTTGAAGCTTCACAAAAAACTCATGCAGCTCATTTTGATCCACCGTGGCCGTTCCTTTTTTGGCAACGACAACACCTGAGCCACAATTTCCTATCCACGCAGCCTCTTCAAGAGTCGCTCCCGCCAAAAGAGACGCAGTTAAAAGACTGATGGCCGTATCGCCAGCGCCAGAGACATCGAAGACTTCCGTTGCAGCTGTTGGGATAATCTTCATTTTCCCACCTTTTAACGTATCAGTCAGGGCCATCCCTTCAGATCCAAGTGTGATCACAACTTTTTCAAGCTTAAGCTCCTCCACCAAGATTTCAGAAATTTTTTCTAGCTGAGTTTCTCTGTAACCAAGTGACTCCACCATAATTCGTGCTTCTTTTAGATTGGGCTTTAAAAGATTAGCGCCAGTGTAATAGCGTGGAGGTGTATTTCGGCCCGGGTCAATACAGACGAGTTTCCCGGCCGCTTTGAATTCTTTGATTAATACTTCTAAAAGCTCTTGAGTCAAAGTCCCCTTGGCATAGTCTTCGAGAATCAAAGCATTATGTTTGTCGGCAAAATCATCAATCTTCTTTTTTAAATGTGTTTGTGTCTGCTTTGAAATTTCTTTGAGATTTTCGTAATCGATGCGACAAATTTGTTGGGTGTCAGTCGTGACACGTTCTTTAAAAATCGTTGGTCTTTCTGGGTCACGAACAAGTCCCCAAATGTTTAGGTCAGAATCTTCTAATAGGTTCTCAAATACACTTGCATTAAGATCATCACCAATCACACCAAAAAGAGTCGACTCAATATTCAAAGTCTTGAAGTTGTGTCCAATATTTGCGGCCAAGCCTAACTTGAGCCATTCTTTTGAGACTTCCAAAACAGGAACAGGCGCTTCAGGTGAAATCTTTTTCACATCTCCGTAAGTGTACTTATCAATACCGAGATCCCCTACCACCATGATGGGTCCAATTTCCGAAAAACTCTGAGTGATCTCGCTGAAACGAGCCTCTGTGAGAATGGCCATGATTACTCCAATAATTGTTGAACGGTTTTTAGAACATCTTCTACTTCTATTTTGGCCATACATTCATAGTAAGGACAACTTGGACCTGCACAAGTTGTGGTTTGACCACAAACAACATCAGGAACCAAAACCTTTAAGTGCGAAGGGGCGTCATCAAATGGGCCCCAGCGCAAGCTCGACTGTACTCGAATGGGAGAATAAAGAGCAATTGTCTTGACCCCTAAAGTGTTTGCAATATGAGTCGTCCCTGTACTTGAACCAATGAAAAGTTTTGCGTGAGAGAGGATACACATATAGTTTCTCAGTCCATTTGAGGCCCCATTGTAAAAAAGAACTCTTTCATGTGGAACATGTGGGCCCATCTGAGAAAAGTGATCTTTAAGTCCCTCAAGATAAGGAGCGTCAGAGGGAGTGTAAGAGATAACAAATAAGAACCGCTCAGGAAAATGCCTTTCGATACGTAGAATCAAGCGTCCAAAGTTACGAGAGGACCAATTTAAAGTATGACCACTCATGCCGGGATGAATAAAGATCAACTCTGCATCCGTTTTTTTCCCCTGCTTTTGTAATTCATTAAGAAAATCTTCATAAGCATTTCTTTTTTCTTTTTCCTCAAGACGGATTTGTGGCCGAAATTTTTCTCTTTGAGTGTAATGATACTCAATCCCCATAGGTCTTAAGAGTTCAAGGTTATATTCTGACTCGTGCATGGCCACTACGGAACGTCTTTGGCGTACACCTTCATTCAAAAACAAAAAGCTTGGCCAACGTGAGAGAAGACCTCCCCTAAAGTCTACCCCTTTTAAGAAGGCCACAAAACTCACCAGATGATCACCACCCACATAGAGGTAATGAGTGGGAGAGAATTCTTTAAACGCCCGCATGAGTTGAAGCCAACGTTTAAAAAAGTTCGCTTTGCGGTGGTACACAAAAATTTTGTCGACATGAGGGTGATGTAAATAAAGATCTACACTTAAGGCGGAAATTAAAACAGCAATTTTAGCGTGAGGGTCATGATCTTTAATCGCCTCAAGCATAGGCATTGTCAAAATATTGTCACCTAAGGCGTCACTTCGATTGAGCAGGATTTTTTTTGTCTCTTCGCTCAATGTGACCTCACAACTTGTAACCTAAAGCTTGGGCCTTAGTGCGAACTTTGTCTTTGAGATGCTCGAGGACCTCATCTAAATCCAGTCCAGAAGTATCGAGAAAAATGGCATCATCAGCTTGTTTAAGAGGAGCACTCGTTCGATTAATATCACTCTCATCTCTCTTTAAAACATCTTCCGTCACTTGCTCCAGAGAAACACTTTGACCTTGTTCTTTGAGTTGTTCAAGTCTGCGCTCTGATCGAACTTCTAAGGAGGCGGTCACAAAAAATTTACAAAAAGCTTTCGGAAAAACCACCGTTCCGATATCCCGGCCTTCCATGACACAAAAATCTTCGTCGGCCAATTGTCTTTGAAAATTCAAGAGAAACTGGCGCACACTTGGAATTTGAGAAATAATCGAGGCCAGCTTTGAAACATTGTGCTCGCGAATCTGTTGAGTTAAGTTTTCCGAATTGATGACAATCAACTCACCTTCGCTGCGACCATAATGCATAGTTAAACCAGCGAGAAAGCTTTTCATCTGGTCGTTCTCTTCGAAAGAAATATTTTTTTTATCGGCATAGAAGGCCAGGGCACGAAACATTGCGCCTGTATCAATATAGATAAGATTAAGTTGCTGCGCCAATTTACGCGCAAGAGTCGATTTCCCGCTGCCACTTGGGCCATCTATCGCGATAACCTTTTTCAACTCGTCCAAAAGTCCGTCCTTTGAATTCAATCAATTGAATGATGTAGTGATTATTCTCGCATTAAAGACACTATGACTCTAGACGCTGTGTGTGTCTAGATCAACGCGCTTGATTGAATGAGAGTTTTCCAACAAAAGAGATTTTTTTGACCTGGGGAACAGGAGGCAGCTTGAAGGAGAAAGAGGCAAGTGGCTTTTTGGCAGGCTTAGCTATTTCTTTAAGCGCTGGGGCCAAGACAAGGGTTTTTGCATAAGGCGGCTCATTTTTGGCCAAGTAACGCAAATAATCACGTGTAAGTCTCTTATAGGCGCGCCGAACTTTATCTAAATAAAGATTTTGTACACCTGTTGGGAGATTTCTCCTGAGTCGACGTCGCACTCCATTAGGCCCCATATTATAAGCGACTGTGGCCAGGCGATGACTCCCACTAAATTGATGAAGAAGATTTTTTAGATAATAGGCGCCCATCTCTATATTGATCTTAGGTTCCTTGAGGGGGAGGTCATTAGGCAAAACACCTAGGAGCTTATCGGTTTCAAATTCTGTTTCTTCGAATCGAGACATTTTTTTAACGAGGTAGTGGCCGGTTGTTGGCATAATTTGCATTAGGCCCTGGGCGTCAACTCGACTTGTGGCCTGCGGGTTAAAATGACTCTCCGTCCACATGACGGCCAAAACCCAAAATGGGTCGACACTGTACTTCTGGGCCATATCTAGCGCCATTGGCAGATAATCTCGAAGCCCGCCACGTAAAAAGTCTGGTGTCGAAGAGAGAATTAAATTTTCAAATTGCCCCTTTTGAAACTCACGAACGCGTTTTAAATCGACAGTCCCAAAGCTCGTTTGGACATGGTGAAAAGAATAAAGATCAAAGTCACGCTGAGCTTTTGTCTGCGTGAAACGCGCTGTACTCATTGGTAAAGAGCCAGACCCAAACCAAGAAAGCACAGGCCACAAACTTAAGGCACCCCAAATCATGAGAGCAAGAATGAGCGCAATGGTGCCAGCAACTCGGGATCCGGGTAAGTAATCGAGCCAAGAGCGTCGTTTTAAAAGACTGTCCCAGTCGAGTTCAAGAGCGTTTTCAAATTTCATGAAGGCTCAGTATCGCAGGCTAGGCACAGGGTAAAGCTCAAAAGGTTGTGCCTATCGTTTTTACCTGTTTTTTGAGGGGTTTAAGTGGATTTGTTAGACTCGGCGCATACATAATTCTTTCTTGTGTGCCTCAGTCCCTTAGGCCTATGATGAAAGGCGAATAAAATGACTAAATTTAAGGAGCCTCTATGTCTGGTTCACAAGGGCAAAATCGCCTGGCCGACTCACCTTCACTCTATCTTCGCCAACACAAAGACAACCCTATACACTGGTGGCCATATGGGCCTGAGCCCGTGCAAAAGGCAAAAGACGAAAATAAACCAATCTTTTTATCTATTGGTTACTCTTCGTGCCATTGGTGTCATGTCATGGCCAGTGAGGCCTTCAGTGATCAAGAAACTGCCGATTTTTTGAACGAGCATTTTATTTGCATCAAAGTTGATAGAGAAGAATATCCCGATATCGATAACTACTACCAACAGGCTTGCCAACTTTTTGCTAAGACAGGCGGTTGGCCATTATCCGCATTTTTACTGCCCGACATGCGACCATTTTTTGTTGGCACATATTTTCCCAAACAAAGCACTGAAAAAGTCACAGGCTTTCTAGATCTACTCCAAGAACTCATCCGCGCTTACAGCAGTGAAAAAGAACAAGTTGAAGTCAATGCTGAAAAAGTCACGAGAATGATCAGCGAAGGAATTGTGAATCAAGAAAAGGTCGAATTCCAAGGCCACTTCCCTGCCCCATCGGCCATTGTTCAAGCTGTGGATAAATTTTTTGATCAAGAAAATGGCGGTTATGGAGCGGCACCAAAGTTTCCTCATTTTGCTTTTTACGAATGGGCCATCGAGCAGATGTTAGAAGGCATGATCCCTAAGGAGCAGGGTGAAAAAATTGTCATGACTCTAGAGAAAATGCTTATGGGTGGGATTTATGACCAGTCCAGAGGTGGCATCCACCGCTACAGCACGGACCCCAGCTGGACTGTTCCTCATTTTGAAAAGATGCTCTATGACCAAGCAGGACTTATCAAAACGTTGGCCAAGTTCTCACTCATCTACCCTTCACCTTTAGTTTACGACGCTCTTATTAATACACTCGACTATCTTGAAGTTGAAATGTTCGATGATGAAAACAAGTTTTTCTTTAGCGCTCAAGATGCTGACTCTGAAGGAGTTGAAGGACTATACTTTTGCTTCACGAAAGAAGAGTTTGATGACGCTCTCAATGATTTTGATGATGAAGAAGAGACTCTCGATAAAAATAGAGAGAAACTTCATCGTTTTTTTCAAATCACAGAGGAAGGAAACTTTGAGCAAGGTCTCAATGTCCCAACCCTTAATTACTCGATCAGAGAAGAAATCTTAACCCAGGAAGGCTGGGACCTCGTGAGAAAGACTCGCCAGGCCCTCACACAAGCTCGAAAATTGCGGATCCCACCGGCCACGGACAATAAAGGCGTGGCCAGCTGGAACTTTATGATGATCGAAGCACTATGTGACGTACTTCAGTACTGTCGTCTTGACGTCATCCGCGAGCGAGCTTCAAATCTTTTCAACCAGGCCTTAGAAGGTGCCTATAAAAACTTTGTCGACACCACTGGCCCTACAATGAAACTTCGCCACTCGAGCACTCTAGACCAAACCCTTCCCTACTTTGAAGACTACGTCACATTTGCTTCGCTTCAGCTTAGAGTTTACGAAATCTCTGGCAATTCAACTTTTAAAGACAATTTGAGAGAAGGTCTCAAGTTGCTAGAACAAGAATTTATCGATGGCGACCAAATGCTTACTCGGGCCAGGTACTCAGAAAACTTTGAGCTCTACCCGAATCACCATGTCGCTTCATTTGATTCTTCTTTTGCTTCTCCCGTTTCGACTTATCTTGGGCTAGTCCGGCGTGCGCAGGTCCTCTTTACTGATCCCGAGATGAGCGGGCCCTTGCAACCATTAAAAGAGCGACTGACTCATGAAGTGTTGAAAAACCCACTTTCGGCCGGCCAAGCTTTGAGAGGCCTCACTTATCCGGATCAGGCCTACCGAACTCTTAAGCTGCCAATGGGTTGGCTCAAAGAACAGCGCTTTATCGAGTTTATGCCTTATTTTCTGCCGCGTTTTAGCCTTGACTACACCTCTGACGAGACAAAGTGGCAAATCTGTGGGCTTAATGAATGTGAACTTCAGGGAGAAGGTCTTGAAGAGTTTATCCAAATTCTGACCCCACAAAAGACCGAAGAAAGCTGAATAATCTAAATAGGGCCTATTTGACCCTGCGTTAACGCGGGGCATTTTGGCCCTGGTTGTCCAAAGCTCCCTGTGAACTAACGTATTATCAATGCTTTATGCCCAATTGAGCGGCCTTACTTTTGGCCTCAAGTTTGTATTACCTAGGGACAACAGATTCAAAAAGGAGTTTTGAATCAAGACCGACTCGGATGTCGCTCTCTATTGATGGGGAGAAGTAAATCAAATGGGCCGTCTTATGAAACATTTTTTGATCACTTTTTTTATCGCCTTACCGCTTTTTCACGCACAAGCTAAGGGTCTATCCAGGATCCACGCACACCTGGCCCACGATGCCATGCAGACCGAAGCTTTGGAAACTCAAAGAGGACGCTTCATCTCGATTAAAGATGTTGTGAGTGCTGAAAATAAAAGCATTAAAAGAGTTCTTCAATCTCAGAGGCTCGACCTCAGTAACGGTGAAGTCATCTACCCTGAAGAAATCCGCTATCTCATCATTAAGGTCTCAAGACCACCGAGAGAAAACGAGCGGGCACCGAGAGACCACAACTAATTCGGGGCGCGAGCAATAACTCGTAAAATGTCGGGATCAGAACTCATAGGAATAGGCCGCTCTTTAGAAAGAACGGCCTTTTCATTTTCAAGGACCTTAAAAAACTCAATCTCAAGCCCAGATTCAATGATCATTTGCTCAATTTCAAACGCTTCAACTAAGCGCCGCCACGCCAGTCCATCTTTTTTTAGAACTCCAGTGTTCTTATCTAATTCGTGCCCTTCTTCTAGGCTTAGCTTCTTTGGCATGACCATCGACTGAAGAAAATAAACGCCTCCAGGAACCAGGCCTCTTCGAACAGATGAGAGGTAGCGTTGCTGCTGCGTCTTCTCTGTCAGGCAATGAAAGCATGAATGATCTAAAATGAGATCGAAGCAATGCGGCCAAGCTTCTTTGGTTACATCGAGCTGTTTGAAAACTTGGCGCTCTCCCAACGGCAATTGCTGACTTTGCATAAACTCAACGGCCTTTAAATTGATGTCGATGGATTGAACCTGCTTCACCCTTTGATGCGCCAGACTTGCAAGTTTAGCATCAGCAAACAAACTTGATATGCCGTGACCGACTTCTAAAATGGACAGCTCTTTATCTAAAAAAAGCTGCTCCACCCGAGGCCAAAGAAAACTTTTAAGAAACCGCACCACAGAAATATCTGGTGCCCTGTAATGAGAGGAAGATTTAATTAACTGGTTGTAATCTTTTTCATCCATAGCTTTTCAATTGAGTTAGAGCGTGTCTGGCCAAATTTCACCGACTTCGTAGAGCTTCGAGTCACGCTCTAGATCACCGGGGGAGTTCCCTGGCGTACCTTGAGGGACATCACCTTGATAATAGTTCTGCCAGAAGTCCCAATTTTGAGAAAAGTCCAAAGGACGCGCAGAGAAATCATCCTCTAAAAAATGATTCAAAAATTTCACGACAAACTCTGAACAATAAAGCATAGGTCTACCTTGTTCATCGACGCGATCCCAAAGGTAAAGCCTATCAAAACCCAGTCCATCAAAAGAATTGTAATAAGTCTTTGTCAGTCTATCTTCGATCCTACTTCCCCATTTTGAGAGGTAGGCCTCGAACTCAAAAGATCGCATGACTTGAACGCTCGCTCCTGGAGCGCTTCTTTCGACAAATTCTCTTAGAGGGAGCTCTTTCACACTTCCCAGAGCTTCAACCACGACAAAATCTCCTGTTTCCTGAGAGCGGATCACAACGGCCGAGTGTGAAAAACGACTTCCTGTCTCACTTGCGATGCGCTGACAAGAGGCACAGTTAAGTTCTTGAAGGAGGATATCGCCAGACTTAAGTTCAAACTCAAAGCCCAGAGCAGGAATGGTCAAGAAAAGTGACCAGATAAGAGCTAAATTAAATAGATATCGGTTTATCATGGCGTTTTATCCTTATGGCCCGTAAGCCCATGAAAAATGGGCGTTCATTATGAGTGTCTACAGTCACTCGATCATCCAACGAATACAGGAATTCAATAACTTGGGCATCATTCAAACCAAAAATTCAAATTTAAGGCCCAAAAAGATTAAGACCGACCTATACTAGATATGAGAACATTTTGCCAAGAACCCTCTTAAAGGTCTTTATCAAGTGAGATACGTGCTCTTTAAATTTATAACTTTAACTTGCGTGGTCATAGGCCTTCTCGCTCAATCTCCTCATAAAGTTTGGGCACAGGAAAATGAATACACAGACCGCAACCTCCACGCCTCGCAGGCCAATTCACAACGGCAATGTTCGTCTTCCCAGAAATGGGACTCAAAAAAAAATATGTGCGTCACAACTAAGGATTCAAAGGGCAGAAGAGATGACGCACGAGAGTGCTCTAAGCTGGAAGATGACGCTGCGAGAAAAGCCTGTCACGATAACCTTGCCTCACAAGAAACGGGGGTTTCCAAAGGCGATGAGCATAGTGACAGTGGTGGATTAGACATGAGCATCCCAGTCCTGACAGCGGCCTTGAGTGGAACAATGATGTTGTCTTCAAAGAGTATGACTAGTGGGCCCTGCATTTCGGTTCCGATTATGGCCGGGACATCTCTCGTCGGCTTGGCCAGTGAGTATTTTTACAAAAATGAGGCCGAAGAAAAATTAAAAAGTTTACAAAGCAGCTATGAAAAAGAGACCGCCTCTGATGAGGCCTACAATGCTCAAAAGAGGGCCTTTGAGTTCTTAAAAAAAGAGCAAGAACTCATCGCAAAATTTGAGGAAAAGAGAAAAAATACGATGTATATTATGACGGCCGGCTTCGCCGCCGCATCTATTGCAGCTTTTACTACTGATCGACTGGTCGGAAGCTGTGGGACAGGTGATGGAGATAAGCCCGAAGCTTTTGACAGAAAAGGCGACACGCCCGGAGGTCACGGCCAGACCTCAGCGAATAGCAACGGTAATACCGGCATTACCCCCAGTCTAGCAACGCAAGGCTTAAACTTTATAAAAGGTCCTTTGGGGGATCCTACCGTTATTGGTGCGAGCTCTGGTCTCGCAGCAGCCGCTACATTGATTTTAGGAGCGGAAGCGGGAAAGCAGTCCAAGAGTGCTAGCAATAATGCTAAAACCGTTCAAGCGATGATCGAAAAGTTCGACGCTGACTTCGAGCAATTTTGTCCACAAGGACGGGAAGATATGAGTGATCCCGGTTGTTTTTGCTACAGTATTGATGGCAGTAAGAATCAAGATCGAACAAACTCTCAAACCTGTCAAAATCTCTGGGCAAAAAGAGACAAAAGTCTTTTCGCCTCTGCAGACGACTACTCTTCCCAAAATAAAAAGACCCGGCCAAGAGGCTGTGCCTTTTTCAATGGCAATTTCGATAAAGAATGTAAGTGTAAACAAATGAAAAATAAAAAAGGCAAGAACGCCTGCCTGAAGGTTGGTGTACCGAGTTCTGTGGCGGCCAATCTCTCTGGTGCTATTCCTCTGCCTAGGGTTTTGGGAAGAATCAATCGAGCTGCCGAAGGTGGCATTAACACTGGTGTTTTCAACCCTGATCAATTATCCCAAGATGCCAAGGCCACTAACAGAGTGGCACAAAGAGTTCTTTCAAAAGCACTCAAAGACAAAACAGGAAAAGGGCCTCCATCGGCAAATGAACTCCTAGCGCAGAGACTCAATAAGATTCCTAAAGCTGTGGTCGATCAAATAAACGCCACCTCAGGCGGCTCGGCCAGTGGAATAGCGGCTTCGACTAGACCCAAAAATCCCGAGCTTGCAGAAGCGCTCAAAAAAGCAGGAGTTAAAGATCCTGTGGCCACCACAAGCGTTGGCTACGCAAGTAAAGGCTCTGACTTAAGAAAAAACGGGAATAACAATGAGGAAGAGCAAGACTACTTTGGCGACTGGGGAGACAGTTCCAATGGAGGAGCACAAGGAGAAGCGCTTACTTTCCTCGACAAAAAATACGAATACGAGCAAAATGATATTGTAGAACGCGACGACATTAGCCTATGGGAAATTATCTCAAGGCGCTACACTCAAACCGGTCTCAGAAGGCTTTTTCCTGATGAAGAACAACCACTCAAAGATCTCGATTGATATCCTCACGGGCCAGCGCCCCGACTTAATGTGTAAAGGACCAAATGAGAAGCTCCTTCACCCCGAGGCCCTAGAAGCTTTTTTCAAACTTCACAGCAAAGCTCAGGCTGAAGGCTTTGATCTTTCTATCGTTTCTGGCTTTAGATCTTTTGAAGATCAAAAAAGTATCTGGCAGGCCAAGGCACGCGGAAAAAAAATTCTTCGAAACTCAGATGGTGAGAAATTAAACTACGATGAACTGACAAGAGAGGATGTGCTGGAATCGATTCTTAGATGGTCTGCGATTCCCGGTGCAAGCCGGCACCATTGGGGAAGCGAGATCGACATTATTGATGCCAATGCCCTCACTCCTGGTCAAAAAGTTGAGCTCACACCAGATGAAGTCGCATCCGATGGCCCTTTTGGGCCCTTACATGACTGGCTTGATGGTGAAATAAATAATCAAATGGCAGATGGTTTTTTTCGACCTTATGAAAAAGATCTTGGTGGTGTTGCGCCCGAGCGCTGGCACCTCAGCTACCGCCCTTTGTCCGAAAGCTACCTCGAAAATTACAGCTTAAATGTCTTTATCGAAAACCTAAAATCTGCTCAGCTCGATCTCGAAGACATACTTTTAAAAGATCCAGAACACTATTATGACCGCTTCGTTTTAAACATCTGCTCCTAAGGCCTTTAGCCATCGCTCATCTGCGGGCACAAGCTTTCTCGTCTTCATGTCCATCAGTCCCACGTTTAATGTGAGCTTCGAAGCGGGCGTCTTATCGTCAGGTAAAAGCATTTGCTGCTCGAGCTGCATCACTAATCGATTTTTGTATTCAACAAAACGCGACTCGACTTTAATTTTTTGTCTCAGGCGAAGCTCTTTTTTGAACTCCAAATGAAGATCGAGAATAACAGGTCCGACTTGATCTTTATGAACCTGCTCAAGACCGAGTCCGTACTCAGAAATCCAGTCCCAGCGAGCTTGCTCATAAAGAGTTAGATAGGTGGCATTATTCACGTGCCCAAATGTATCTAAATGAGACTCAAGAATAGTTATTTCAGATGTGTACATGCTTACCTCTTTTAGGCTTAAATGCCTCATTTTTAAGGCGTTCGGCCCCTCTTCAACTTTTCTTCCTTCTAACAAATTTTCGAGGGTTTGGCACGAGATTGAAGAGATTTTAATCAAACTTAAGCTATTACCCGAGTCTGCCGATAAGTCATTGTATAATGGAGCGATCAGAGCATGCAATAGACCAAGCACGAACTCAAATTAGGTAAAATATGCGAACTTCAAACTCAAAGAGGAAACATACAATCAAAAATTCCAATCATTGGAATTTTAAGTTGCGTCAGCTTATATTCATTTTAGGAATAACTCTAAGTACAAGCACTCTTGCAAATGACAGCTTCAAAGTTAATGTCTTGTTAGACTACCCTCCAGGGATAGTAAAAAGTGCTGAATATAGTAGCAGCGCCAGTAATCTTTTTAAAAGATGCCAATCCATGCTACCAGAGGACAAGAAATGGAGCGATGTCATCACAACAAAAAGCTCTACTCCTAAAGCTGACATTTGGACAAATGCCTGGAACGAATTTGCCCACAAACAACAAAATGAGTTATATGACATAAAAGGCGAAGATCCAAAGAAGCTTTTGAACTTTTATACCAAGTTCAATGCTGACCTCGCCAAACTGCAAAGAGACATCGCTAGCTGTGAGGCCATGCGCTCACTGACTAAAGGGAGTGATTATACTGACCCTGAATCAACAATCTCCGGCAAGTCGAGCCTTAAGCAATCAGTCGATGGTAAAATAAAATGCGGGAGCGCAGGCCCTGAAACTCAGGATTATAAAGCTTGCTTAAAAGCTTTAAATGTTTACAACGGCGCCCTTGTTGGAACCGCCGTCTTCACTCAAGTTCAGACTGTCAAATATCAAGGGGATTCTTTTGAAAGCGCAGCGGGTTTAAACCCAAACGATCCGACGGCGAGTCTAAAAGCTCAAAAAAACGATATTGAAAGCCGCGCACAACTCACAAATCAAAGAGCCGGCCTTGATATGGCAAAAGCAGCTGGTTTATGGACATTTATGGAAAAAATCCCCGACCATAGCGACCTAAAGTCTCGTTGCAACGCGGATGCCACGGGTGGAAATCCAAAAATTAGCTATGACCATATTCGAAATAAAACACTAGAAATTATTAATAACTTTTACAACATAGATTTTCCATCAAAAAACCAATCGAGTCTAGCACCACAAAATCCAGCGAAGATCATCACGCTCACATTAAATAAATACGATGGTAATCAAGAGGAGCTCCCCTTATACAATGCTAAATCCACTCCAGGTCAGTTAGAGAGCGAAATTGCCGAAAAAGTTCGGTTAAAATATAAAAGGGCAAAAGAATTAATGGGAACAAAATTAAGTATAACAAAATACTGTGATATGGCCCTTAATACCCCAGAACTTCTTTTAAACGGGCCTGCTAGGCAAGGTCTTAAAGCTGCCATGATCGCCGCCGGTATCGACGGAGTCAAACACAAGGTCACGGCCGATCAACTCAACAAGCAGGCCAACCAAGTTGGCAAAGTCATCGATGATGTCAATAACTTTGATCCAAGTCAGCTTCCCGAATTTCAGGGCCAAGACTTTCAAGGCAGCGAGTGTGCTCTTAATCCTTCCGCTGACGGCTGCGATGAATTTATTCAAGAGAGAAGCTTTGGCTTCCAAGACTCATCCCCTATCCAAATTCATGGGATGGAGAATGCTTCGAGCTTTAAAAGAGGCGATCGTGACACTAACACTACGGGAGACAATGATTCTGAAGACTCCACAGGTCCTTCAGGGGCACCTAAAACAGTTGGCTCATTTGATCGTAGGGTCGCCAAAAATTCAGGTTTTGAAGGACGAATGCCTGGCAAAGCTGACGTGAGTAGCGATGGACCGAGCGCCGGCGGTGGCGGTGGCGGCGGTGGCGGCTCGGCCGGAGGCGGAGGGAGTCCTCCCGCTTCACAGGTTCAGCAACCACAGGGCGAACAAGGACCACGAATGAACAACGCTGGCAACTCGAGGGCCGCTTATAGTGGCGGTGGTGGCAGCCTTAGGCGAAGTGGTGGCGGTGGTGCCATGGGTAGTAGAGATAGTGGAAACGATGACAAAGGAAACCCTTTTGATAAGCTTTTTGGTGACAAAGACCCGACACAATCTGAAACCTTAAACTTTAGGGAAACGGCGTCAGGTGAAGCTCAGATCAACACGCCAGATACATCTATTTTTGAGATTATTTCGGACAGATACGTAAATGTGCAAAAACAGGATCGCCTCTTAGAGTATAAAATTCAAAACGCGGACGAGCTCCAGTAATTTTTACACGACAATATAACAGAGTCCTAGAATCTAGGTATCAAGGCGACTATGAAAGTCGTACTTATCCTAGGCACTCTTCTATTTTCTAACTTCACTCATAGTAGTGAAGTAGATAACTTTCGCATGCGTTTCACCCCGCTTGAAGACTCAAAAGATTTTATAAATGCGAAATTCAACGACTATTTCCAACAAGCAATCGATGAAACCAATCAGTACCGCAAGCGCTGCTCAACTAAAGAGTTATACGATCAACTGACCGATCGTTTTCGAAATCACGTTTTTGATGAATTCACAAAATGGCTTAGTAAAACAGATGAAATCCCCATGATCGAAACGAGTGTGACTGAGTCTATCTACAAAGACTTCAACTTCTTTCAATCCGTTATCCAGGGCGGTTATGCTCGTATTTTTTTTGACCCCACAGCAAGTGTTATAAATTTTAACGGTATTAAAATTGGCAATGATAAATTCGAGCACATGATGGGCTCAGGCTTCAATTACTTTGAAACATACTATCTAGAAAATGAGCCTATCCAAGAAGTTCTTGAGATGGGATGGAAAGCCGAGACAGGTCTTTTAGGCTCTCTTTTAACAGGAGTCATGTCCTACGGAGATATGGCGGCCAACTTTCAGGGCATGAGGTTTTGGAACCATGTCCTTCAAAGAGGTATGGATCCTTTAGGGAAAAATATTGGACCTTATGTAAAATGTGAAAGCTACGAATGGGTGCAAGTTAAAAAAGTAGATTTGGCCCATTATGTGGGACCAGAACATGACGAGGCCAACAACTGCTCACGCTTTAGAACCCGTAAGATGCTCAAAGATGTCCTAAACAGACTTAGTGAATACAAGGAACATGATGCTTTTCGTAGAACCTATAAATGTCCAATGGAGCCCGAAAAAATCAAGGCGGCACAATCACTATATGGTCCAAAATTATCACCTTGGCTAATCAACGCAACGGGTCATGGACACACCAAGGGCGATTTCAAAAAACCCCGATAAGGCCAATTTGAACCGGCCTTAGTCAGCTTGACCCCGTTTATTTGACTTAAGAATATAAAAAATCAATGACTTACCTACTGTATTCATGGCCCCATACTTGAAAGCGTATAGGACACAGGCCAAACCAGGAGGTCCTCAGATGCAAAAAAGGCCAAGAAATACTCCAGAACCCCGAACTAAGGTCCAGAAGCTAGACAATACGCAGTGGCAAGCACAAGCGGGGCTTTATCTGGGTCTACTCGCACTCTACAGTCTGGGTAAAATGTGGCCTACCTGACAACTGTTAACAAAGGGTGGCTTGCCACCCTTTTTCACACCCTCTAGAGTATTAGGAAGAGACTCTATCAAAATAGGATTTTCATGGATCGAAAAACCCCAGGACTACTACTTAGCGAGCTTTACTCTGCACAAGCTTATATAGAAAGACTGTTTCACGCCACGATAGACATGTCATCTCTCCAAGGATTGCGAGAATGCCAAATCTTAGCGGCCCAGGCGGAGTTTAAACTCTCCGAGCTCCTAGAAACGCAAGTCTTTAAAAAAGAGCACGCTCAACAACAACCTTACCAAGCTGACCTACGCTCATTGAGAAAAATGTTGCAAGATGGCTCTCAGCTCATGCGCTCGATGCTTGAGCTTCAAGGCCCTAACACAGCGACACTCAAAGCTTGTGTCAATTGGATCAACGCAACCTACGACGCGGCTTACGAGTTGCATCTCATTGTGACTGACCACACTCAACTGGAGATTCAATGGCCACGGCTCAATTTAATTGAAATGAATCCTCACGGTAAAGAGTCCAAAGTTCTGGCGCTCAAAAAGCAGCAAGATAAAACGCAAGAGAAAGAAGAAGTCACTGAAGAAACTGATGTACACCCGAGGCGCTATGGCAAGGCCGGTCTTTATGCTTTAGAAGGTGGCGTTTCTAACGAGCCGCTGCCAGATGACGACATAGAAAACGAAGATGAATTGGATATCATCCCCCACTTCCACCTCTCTTTAGAAGTTGTTGAAAGTGCTTACGAACATGGACCTTCTCAAGTTGATCATCTGGAATGGCAACGAGAGAAAAAGTACGATGATGCCTTATCTGAAGGTCATCAAGCGATACTCAAAAAAGAACACTCAGCAGCACTTGATTCCTTCTCTAAGGCCAGAAACTACAGAGAAACGGCGGAAATTTTAACGCTTATGGGATGGACACATTCCTTGATGGCAGAAATGGAAAAGGCCAAATCTTATTGTCTTAAGGCCATAAAACAAGATGCTGATTACGGTCCTGCTTATAACGATCTAGGCAGCTACCTCCTCAGTGAAGGCCAAGTCGAAGAGGCCCTTAAGTGGTTTGATCTTGCGAAGAAGGCCCCTAATTACCAAAACCGTGAGTACCCCTACATCAACGCAGGTCGGGCCTACATGACAAAAAGAAAGCTTGGTAGAGCTCTTGATGAATTTTCAAAAGCGCTTACATTAGCTCCTTACCATGACGAACTTCATAGTACGGTTGAGAAACTTAAAAAATCTCTCAAGCCTGTCGAAGATGAAAGCTCTATTAACCAAAAAGAAGATGGCCCTATCACATGAGTAAATTTGTTCTTAGAGATGACTTAGAGAACTTTCTGAATCAGCTTCTGATGGCCGATCAGTATGAAGACTACGGCCCAAATGGGCTTCAAATTGAAGGCAGAAATGAGATTCGTAAAATAGCCTACGCCGTTTCTGCGACACGTGAATCTATAGAAATGGCCATCGAAAAAAAAGCTGATGCTCTCATCGTACACCATGGGCTTTTTTGGAAGTTTCATGGGGTTCGCCCACTGAAAGGAACCTTTGCTAAAAGAGTTTTACCTCTCGTTCGTGCAGAGATAAACCTTTTTGGTCACCACTTACCCCTAGATGGACATATCAAGTACGGGAACGCTGCTTGCTTAGCTCAGATGCTTGAGCTTCAAGAAACTTCTGCATTTGGAGAAAAAAAAGGTATGCCTATAGGTGTCCAAGGAAAATTTAAAGTACCTCAAGACCCCACGAAGCTTAAGCAAAAAATTTCCGAAATCCTTAATCATGATGTGCTTCACGCATTTCCCGAGTCACCTCAAAAAATTAGCAGCATGGGTATCATTACAGGTGGTGCAAACTCGGAGTGGACCCTCGCCGCAGAACTCGGACTCGACTCTTATTTAACAGGAGAGATGAGTGAACACGACTGGCACGAATCTAAAGAAGGA
>Ga0136604_1000398_pt1 | contig 21848 bp, 19 predicted proteins | sample AntRauFillE10628_FD_104928 | JGI IMG/M metagenome (GOLD analysis project Ga0136604, IMG submission 104928) | Saline lake microbial communities from Rauer Islands, Antarctica - Metagenome Filla E10 #628 | ecosystem: Environmental > Aquatic > Non-marine Saline and Alkaline > Saline | place...
ACCAGCGCGCCCGCGCCGAGCCCGACCAGCAGCGCGGCGACCACGAGACCCGGTTCGCGCAGGACCACGCAGGCGACGGCGAGGACTCCCACCAGCGCCGGCACCCAGGGCACCAGGGTGACCAGCGCCGCCCCGACCCAACCGACGTCCGGCGCGGTCGCACCGAGTACGACCACCAGCGCGGACCCCGCCACGGCCAGCGCCGCACCCACCGCCGCGAGCGTCCTCGGGGGCCGCGACGCCGGCGGGACCGGCTCGGGTCGTGGCCGACGTCGCACGGCTGCTCCCGGGTGGCGGTGTGGGCGGCGAGTGAACCCAGCCCCGCCCACACCTGCCGGACCGGCACGGCATCCTCGGTCGGACAGGACGGTCGGACAGGACGGTCGGACAGGACGGTCGGACAGGACGGTCCGACAGCACGAGGGGTGGCAGGGGCGTGGCGACACAGGGCCGGCTGCAGCGCGTGCGTGACCGGCTGGGGCGGCCACAGCCGCGTCGGACCAACCTGGCCCTGCTCCTGCTGCTGGTGGTCTCGCTCGGCTCGGGTGTCGTGGCGTTCGGGATCGGCACCGGTTGGGCCGCCTGGCCCGTCGTGCTGCACGGTGCGTCGGGACTCGGTCTGCTCGTGCTCACCGCCCCGAAGGTGCGCATCAGCCGGCGCGGGCTGCGGGCCCGCCCCCCCGGGGCGACCTGGCCGGGCGTCGCGCTCGGGGTCCTGGTGGTCCTCACGGTCGTGTCGGGGGTGCTGCACGCCACGGGCCTCGTGCTCGGCTACGGGCCACTGGACGACATGCAGGTCCACGTCGGCGCGGCACTCCTGGCGACGCCGCTGCTGCTGTGGCACGTCAGCGCGCGAGGTCCGGCGCCCGGCAGGCAGGACCTCTCGCGCCGCGCGCTGCTGCGCACCGGGCTGCTGGTCGGCTCGTCCGCGGCACTGTGGACGGGCGTCGAAGGCACGTCCCGGGCCCTGGCACTACCTGGCGCCGACCGTCGAGCGACCGGGTCGCTCGACGAGGGCAGCCACGACCCCGACCGGATGCCGTCGATCATCTGGCTGTTCGACCCGCAGCTGGACCTCGACACCGACGCGTGGCAGCTGACCGTCACCGGCCTCGACGGGGACGACACAACGGCTCGGCACGGCCGACCTGGTCCACGACGACCGCGTCACGGCGACGCTGGACTGCACGAGCGGCTGGTTCGCCGAACAGGACTGGCACGGCACGGCGCTCGCACGGCTGCTCGGGGACCTGCCTCGCGAGGCGCGCAGCGTGGTGGTCACCTCACGGACCGGCTACGCCCGACGGTTCCCCGTCCGCGACGTGCCGCACCTGCTGCTGGCCACCGGCTACGAGGGCCGTCCCCTCGCCGCACGGCACGGCTCCCCGGCCCGGCTCGTCGCGCCGGGCCGGCGCGGCTTCTGGTGGGTCAAGTGGGTCACGGGCATCGAGGTCAGCGACCTGCCCTGGTGGCGCCAGTCGCCGTTCCCGCTGCAGTGAGCGTCTCACGCACCGGGGCGGGCGACCATCGCCCAGACCACCACCGTGAGGAAGCTGACGTCGACCAGGCTGAGCGTGCGGATCCTGCTGGCGAGGCCCGCGAGCTCGCCCGGGTCCGGCACGTCCGACTGCAGCTCGACTGCCATGTCACGGCTGGCGCGTTCGATGAACACCGCACCGATCACCGCGCTGGCGACGATGCCCGCGAAGCCGAGCAGGATCCAGGCCTCTCCGAAACCGATCGTGTCCGTGGCCAGGACCATCCCGACACCGGCGAGCAGCGTGACGACCGAAGCGGGCATGTAGTAGTGCTGCCCGGACGCCTCGCCGACCTCGGCCCAGCGCAGCTCGACGGTGCTGGATGCGCCCGCCAGCTGCGTCGAGGCGTAGATGTGGAACGTCGCGCCACCGATCCAGACGATCGCGGCCATGACGTGGACGAACTTCAGGACCTCGTAGAGGCTCATGACGTGGGCTCCGCTCCCCCGTGGTCGCGTCCGGTGGCGCGACGACGGCCCAGCATGACACGGTGGTTCCCGCGGGCGGGGCAACGCCACGGAGCGCGTTCGGGCGGCCCGGCCGATCGCGGCAGTGCGGTCAGGCGGCCCCGGCCAGCCGCAGCAGCGCGGTCACGGCCGCCGCGACCAGCACCGTGGGGATGAACCCGCCGCCGCGCCACAGGACCACCGCCGCGGCCGCGGCGCCGCCCAGGCGTGCATCCACGGCGTAGGCGCCGGCGTCGACGAGCAGCGAGGTCGCGACCAGCGCCCCGAGCAGTGGCGCCGGCAGCAGGTCGACCAGGTCCGCCAGCCGCGGCGGCAGCTCGCGGTTGCCGAGCAGCACCGGGCCGGCGGCCTTGAGCAGGTAGGTGCCGGCGGCGAGGACCAGCAGGACCAGCGTCGGGGTGCTCATCGGCCGTCTCCCCCGGTCCCGCCAGCCGCATCGGCGCCGTCGTGCGCTTCCGCGGGAGCGCCACGGCGACCCGCCGCGACGACGCCGAGCGCGGCCAGCAGGATCGGTGCGCCCGGCGGCACGAACGGCGCGACCGCCAGCGCGACCAGGACGCCGCCGAGCGCCGCACGTCGCTGGCGCTGCGACGACAGGCGCGGCCACAGCAGCGCGAGGAACGCCGCCGGGATCGTGGCGTCGATGCCGAGGGTGGTCACCAGGTCGCCCGCGCCGCCGAGGGCCACGGCGCCGACCACCGTCGAGGCGTTCCACAGCACGAACACCGCCAGCCCGCCCGCGAGGTAGCCGTAGCGCCGCAGCGCCGGGTCGGTCGGCCCGGACCCGACCGCCATCGACTCGTCGATCATCAGCTGGCTCACGGCCAGCCGCCACGGCAGCCGGCCACGCAGCGCCGGGGCCATCGCCACGCCGAACGCGATGCAGCGCAGGTTCAGCAGCAGCCCCGCGCCGATCGCGGCGACGGCCGTGCCACCGTCGGCGAGCACGCCGACCGCCGCGAACTGGGCCGAGCCGGTGAACACCAGCGACGAGTAGCCGAGGGCCTCCAGCCACGACAGCCCGGCCTCGGCGCAGAGCACGCCGAAGGCGAGCCCGAACGGCACGAGCGCCGCCGCGATCGAGCTCGCCTGACGCCGCAGCTGCGCACGCGTCGGCTCCACGACCGCCGTGCTGGCGGACGCCGGGCTCGCGGGAGGCTGCGGCTGCTGGGGCTCCATCGGGACCAGTCTGGTGCAACTGCACGGGTCCACGCACGCCCGGCCACGGGTCCAGCGCGTCGCGGGGGTGCGCGGCCGTGGCCCGTCCGACATGTGCCACGCGACGACGGGCGGCCACGTCGGCAGCCGTCCGCGGCTGGTTCCCTGACGAACCACACTCCCCGCGACCCACGAGGTCCCACCATGGTGTTCGGCCTGTTCCGCAAGCCTGAGATGATCGGCGCCGACGAGGCGCTGCCCGGCCGCGACGAGCCGCTGGCGATCAGCGGCGTGCACGCCGTGCTCGGTAGCGACATGAAGGACCTGCCCGACGACGTCGAGGTGCTGTACGTCGCGATGGGCTGCTTCTGGGGCGCCGAGCGGTTCTTCTGGCAGCAGCCCGGCGTGCACACCACCGCGGTCGGCTACGCCGCGGGCTGGACCCCCAACCCGACCTACGAGGAGTCCTGCACCGGGCGGACCGGCTCGACCGAGGCGGTGCTGGTCGCCTACCGGCCCGACGAGGTCGACCTCGAGCAGCTGCTGAAGCTGTTCTGGGAGAACCACGACCCGACGCAGGTCAACGGCCAGGGCAACGACGTCGGCACCCAGTACCGCTCCGGCGTCTACTGGACCACGCCCGAGCAGGGCGAGGTCGTGCGCGCCTCCGCCGAGCGCTACCAGCGGGCGCTGGACGGTGCCGGGTTCGGCCAGATCGCGACGGAGCTGCTGCCCATGGACGAGGCCGGCGACGGGCGCTTCTACTACGCCGAGGAGTACCACCAGCAGTACCTGCACAGGAACCCCAACGGGTACTGCAACCACGGCTTCTGCCAGGCGCCGTACGAGGCCGCGGCGCACGGCCAGGACGCACCGACGAAGGTCGAGCTGCCAGGCGGCTGACGTCGAGCGTCGCACGGCGCCGTGACGGGCGTGGTCGACCCGGCCGGGGCAGCTGGGGCCTAGCCTCGCGGGCCCCCGCCCGAGGAGGCCCCGTGGCCCAGCGACGACCCGCCCGCCCGCCGCGCGTGTGCGTGTTCCTGGCGTCCAGCGACGGTGACGACCCCGGTTTCCTCGAGCTCGCCCGGGACACGGGCGAGGCGATCGCGGCGCGCGGCTGGGAGCTTGTCTACGGCGGCGGGTTCGTCGGCACGATGGGTGTGCTGGCCGACGCGGCGATCGACGGTGGTGCCCGGGTGACCGGCGTGCTGCCGACGTTCATGGACAAGGTCGAGGGCGCGCACGAGCGCGTCGCCGACCTGCTGCCGGTCGGCTCGATGCACGACCGCAAGGCCACGATGCACGCGCTGGCAGACGGCTTCCTGGTGCTGCCCGGCGGCCTCGGCACGCTCGAGGAGTTCGTCGAGGCGTGGACCTGGACCCGCATCGGGCTGCACGACAAGCCGATCGTGCTGCTGGACCACCTCGGGTTCTGGGGCGGCTTCCTCGACTGGATGCGCCAGGTCGCCGACCACGGCTTCGTCGAGCACGGCCTGCTCGACGCCGTGCGCGTCGCCACGGACCCGGCCGCGGCGCTGGACCATCTCGGGCTGGACTGGCCGGCAGCGACCGCAGGGCTGATGAGCTTCGACGCGGTCGACGCGTCCAGCGACGTCAGCGAGCTGTTCGCCGCGCTGCGGGCGGCCCGAACGGCCGAGGCGCTCGAGCTCGCCGACGCGATCGAGACGCGCATGCGCGACCTCGCGGACCCCGACGAGCGGGCCGTGCACAAGAACGGCCACCAGGGCGGTGGGGGCGGCGCCTGACCCACGTCACACGCCGAAGCCGGTGGAACGGATGAAGCGCCCGATCCGGCGCAGGTAGGCGCCGCGCTCGACGTGCAGCACGTGGTTGCCCGGGAACGCGTGGATCCTCGGACGCCCCCAGTGCTCCCACAGGCGCTCGGCGTGGTCCGGCGGCGCGAGCCGGTCACCGAGCCCGGCGACGACGAACAGCCGCTCGCGCTCGAGCAGCACCTCGTGGTGCAGCGGCGAGGCGAGGCGCAGCGCCGAGGCCAGCTGCTCGTGGCCGGAGCCGTGCCGGGCGAACAGCCGCTGCGCGAGCGCGCCGGCCGGCACCCAGTCCCGCATCGCGCCGCCGAGGTCGACCACCGGCACGTTGGGGATCGCGAAGTGCAGCCGTGGCTCGACCGCCGCGAGCAGCGCCGTCAGGTAGCCACCGAGCGAGACGCCGGTGACACCGACCTGCTCGACGCCGGAGTCCTCGAGGTGGTCGATCCACAGGCGCAGGTCGCTGATCGCGTGCAGCAGGCCCTCGACCAGGTGCCCCGGCCCGTTGGAGAACAGCCCGGCGCCGCCGAGCTCGCCCACCCTGGCGCGCCGGCCGTGGAACGGCAGGGTCACCAGCAGCAGGTCGTAGCCGTTGGCATACCACCACGGCAGCGAGAAGAACACCCGGTTGACCCAGTACGGCGACGCCATGAAGCCGTGCACCACCAGCACGGTCGGCCGCGCGCCGTCGTCGTGGCGCCAGTGCTGCGCCCACGCGGTGCGGTTGGGCGCGTACGAGCCGTAGGCGGCGCGCACCGCGGGGTTGACCGGCACGTACGGCGACGCTGCCGACAGCAGGTCGAGCGTCCCCGGCAGCCAGCGCCAGCGCATCGGCTCGCGGCTGACCACACGCACGTCGGGCGGGGCGGCGTGGGCCGGGTAGACGTGCTCGCGGTCGCCCGCCTCGTACAGCTCGTCGTACAGGCCGAGGCCCCTCACCTCACGGCGGAGCCGACCCGGATGGAGAAGCGTGCGCACCATCGTGGCGGCGACGGCGGTCGACGCCGCGGTGCGCAGCCCGACGTCGAACCCGGCCGAGGCCGCGACGGTCGCACGCCCGGCCAGCGGCAGGTCCTCCACGCGCGGGAAGGTCGGCAGCCGCCGGACCTGGCCACCGACGTCCAGCGTCGCGTCCACCTGCGCTCCTGCCCGGCGGGCGCGTCGGCGCCCGGCCACCCTCTGGGACGTTACAGCGACGCTGTCACGTCGTGCCCTTGGGGGCCCCGTAGGCGCTGTGGACGGCCCGCCCGGTACGTAGTCGACATCACTACCCTGCGCTGCATGTCGCACCCGACGAGCCTCCGCCTGCCCGACCCGGTCAAGGACCGGCTCGACGACAGCGCAGTTCGTCGCGGCGAGTCCAGCTCCGCTCTGGCGGTGCGGCTGATCGACGAGGGCCTGCGCATGCAGGCGCACCCCGGTGTCGTGTTCCACGACAGCCCCACCCAAGGCAGGGTCGCGTGCCTGTCGAGCGGCCCCGACGTCGCCGAGGTGCTCGACGTGCTGCTCGGCCTCGAGGTGCAGGGCGACGAGCGGGTCACGGAGACGGCGACGTGGTTCGCCATCCACCCGTCACGCGTCCGTGTGGCGGTCGACTACTACACCGCGCACCCCGACGAGGTCGACCGACAGCGGACGCTGCGACGGCAGGTCGCGGCCGAGGCGCGTGCCAGGTACGAGGCCCAGCAGGCGCTGCTCGAGTGAGACTGCTGCTCGACGAGATGGTCTCCTCCACGGTCGCCGTCCAGCTGCGCCGACGTGGCCACGACGTCGTCGCCGTGCAGGATCCGGCGCTGCTGCACCTGCGTGGTCTGCCCGACTGCGACCTGCTGCAGCACGCTGCAGGGGCTCGCCGCGCCGTGGTGACCGACAACGTCCCGGACTTCTTCGACTGCGACCGTCGACGACTCGAGCGCGCCGACCCGCACCACGGACTGCTGCTGTTCGGCAACGAGACGTTCCCACGCCACCGTCACGAGGTGTTCGTCAGCAGGGTCCTGGCCGTCCTCGACCGCGAGCTGCGCGAGCACCCCGACGACGACGACACGAGCTGGGTGCGCTGGCTGCAGGACGCGTGACACTCCCCGCTCACGGCACGGCCACCGCGGGCATCACTCCTGCGTGGCGTAGAGCGAGCCGGTCCGGGTGGCGAGGAACGCATCGAGCGGGACGTGCTCCTGGTGGAGGAAGCCGGACTGCGGCAGCACGCCGTCCCGTACCAGCTCGACGACGCCGACGACCGACGCGGCGGTCGTCCAGGCGATCGCGGTGGCCCGCACGCCGGCGACCTCGCGGGGCCGGTAGGCGCGCACGAACTCACGCCGGCGCATGTGGCCGTCGAGCGTCCCCTCGGCGGCGACGTGGACGTACACCACGTCATCGTCGACCGGCGGCTTGGCGTTGACCAGCAGCTCGCCCGCCAGCTCGCGGCGCTCGCGCAGCAGCAGCTCGTGGAAGAAGAAGTTCATCAGCTGCATGTGCCCCGGGTAGCGCATGGTCTTGTAGTCGAGGTTCTCGACGCGGTCGAGGTAGGTCTCGCACATCGTGCCGAGCCCGCCGGAGGTGGTGAACGCCTCCAGGCGCGTGCCATCCACGTGGACGACCTCGTGCCACTCCATCGGCGAGACCCACTTGTGCACGCCGTCCTCGATGACCTCGCAGTCGTTGAGGTACTCGTTGACCACGCCCTCGGGCGACCAGTTGAAGGCGTAGCCCATCAGCCCGGTCGGGTGCTGCGGCAGTGCGCCGACACGCAGCCGGATCGAGCGGATGCGTTCGAACGGCTCGGCCTGGGCGGCGCCGACGATCCCGACGAAGCCGGGCGCGAGGCCGCACTGCGGGGCGAGCAGCACGTCGGCGTCCGCCGCCAGTGCGCGGATGTGCGCGGTGGTCGGCACGTCCTCGGTCAGGTCGAAGTAGTGCACGCCCTGCGCCACGGCGACGTCGGCCACGGTGGCGTTGCAGTGGTACGGCAGGGCCGACAGCACCGCGTCGGCATCGGCCAGTGCCGCGGCCAGCGCGTCGCGGTCGGTCACGTCGGTGACCTTGGTCGGCAGCGGCAGTCCGTCCACGGGCCGCACGTCGTGGCCGACGACGTCGAAGCCGCCCTCGGTGAGCATGCGGGCCGCGAGCGTGCCGACGCGCCCGAGGCCGAGGACTGCGATCCGCTGCATCCCGCTCCCCCTCAGACGTCGAACGACACGCCCTGCGCCAGCGGCAGGTCGGTCGACCAGTTCACGGTCGCCGTCTGGCGCCGCATGTAGCCCTTCCATGCGTCCGAGCCCGACTCGCGTCCGCCGCCGGTGTCCTTCTCGCCGCCGAACGCGCCACCGATCTCCGCACCGGACGGGCCGATGTTGACGTTGGCGATGCCGCAGTCGGAGCCGACCGCCGAGACGAAGCGCTCGGCCTCGCGCACGTCGGTGGTGAAGATGCAGCTCGACAGGCCCTGCGGCACGTCGTTGTGGGTCGCGATGGCGTCGTCGAGGCTCTCGTGGCGCAGCACGTACAGCACCGGCGCGAAGGTCTCCTGCTGCACGATCGGGGTCTGCCCGGGCATCTCGACGATGGCCGGGCGCACGTACGCGCCGCCGGCGCAGCCGTCGACGCTGACGTGCTCGCCACCGTGCACGACCCGGCCGCCCTGCTCGACCGCCGCGGCCAGCGCGACGTCCATCGCGTCACGGGCCTGCTGGTCGACCAGCGGCCCGACCAGCGTGCCGTCGGCCAGGGGGTCGCCGACCGGCAGCCCGTCGTACACCTTGGCGAGCCGCTCGAGCAGGTCGTCGGCGACGTCCTCGTGGACCAGCACGCGACGCAGGCTCGTGCAGCGCTGCCCGGCGGTGCCGACGGCCGAGAACACGACCGCACGCAGCGCGAGGTCCAGGTCGGCCGACGGCTGCACGACCATCGCGTTGTTGCCGCCGAGTTCGAGGATGGTGCGGGTGAAGCGCGGTGCGGCGGCGGCCGCGACGGCGCGGCCCATGCGCGTGGAGCCGGTCGCGGAGACCAGCGCGGTGTGGTCGTCGGTGACCAGCGCCTCGCCGACCTCGGGGCCGCCGACCACGACCTGGACCAGGTGCTCCGGCGCGTCGTCGCCGAAGCGCGCGACGGCCCGCTCGAACAGCCCGAGCACCGCCAGGGCGGTCAGCGGGGTCTTCTCGCTCGGCTTCCAGACCACCGGGTCGCCGCAGACCAGCGCCAGCGCGGCGTTCCACGACCACACCGCGACGGGGAAGTTGAACGCGCTGATGACCACCGCCGGCCCGAGCGGGTGCCAGGTCTCGCGCATCGCGTGGCCGGGGCGCTCGGACGCGATCGTGAGCCCGTACAGCTGGCGCGACTGCCCGACGGCCAGGTCGCAGACGTCGATCATCTCCTGGACCTCGCCGCGGCCCTCGGTGAGGATCTTGCCGCACTCCAGCGTCACGAGCCGGGAGAGCTGCTCCTTGTTGGCACGCAGCTCCTCGCCGAGCAGGCGCACGAGCTCGCCGCGGCGCGGCGCGGGCACGCTGCGCCACTGCTCGAACGCCGTCGCTGCGCGGCGCATCGCCAGCCCTGCGTCGTCGGTGCTGGCGCTGCGCAGCGTCGCGATGCGGCTGCCGTCGACGGGCGTGGTGACCTCGAGGTCACCGCCGCGCAGCGCTGCCGGGTCGAGGCCGAGGTCGGTCAGGATCTGGTCGGCGTCCACGGGTTGCTCCGGGTCGGGTCGGGTGGTCGGGTCCACGGGGGTGCGTGGCGGCCCGACCGTCCCCGACGCCGCAGCGCCGGGATGCGGTCAGGCGAAGGCGTTCTGGCCGGTGATGGCCTGGCCGAGGACCAGGGTGTGGATCTCGTGGGTGCCCTCGTAGGTGTAGACCGACTCGAGATTGCCCATGTGGCGCGACACCGGGTACTCGGTGGTGATGCCGTTGGCGCCGAGCAGGGCGCGCGCCTCGGAGGCGACGTCGCGCGCCATCGAGACGTTCTGGCGCTTGCCGAAGCTGACCTGGGTGGGCGAGAGCGTCCCGGCGTCCTTGAGCCGTCCGAGGTGGTAGGCCAGCAGCGTCCCCTGCTGGACGCTGGTCATCAGCTCGACCAGGCGCGCCTGGGTCAGCTGGAAGCGGCTGATGGGCCCGCCGAACTGCTCGCGGCTGCCGGTGTAGGCCAGCGCCGACTCGTAGCAGGCGCGTGCGGCGCCGACGGCGCCGAAGAGGATGCCGTAGCGCGCCTCGTTGAGGCACGACAGCGGACCGCGCAGCGACGCGACCTCGGGCAGCACCGCGTCGGCGGGCAGGCGCACGTCCTCGAACACCAGCTCGGAGGTGACGCTGGCCCGCAGCGACGTCTTGCGCTTGATCTCCGGCGCGGAGAAGCCGGGGGTGTCGGTCGGCACGACGAAGCCACGCACCCCGCCGTCGGTGCGCGCCCAGACCACCGCGACGTCGGCGATCGAGCCGTTGGTGATCCACATCTTGGCGCCGTTGAGCACCCAGTCACCGCCGGCGTCCTGCTTGGCGCTGGTGCGCATCGAGCTCGGGTCCGAGCCCGAGTCGGGCTCGGTCAGCCCGAAGCAGCCGATCGCCTCGCCGGCGGCCATGCGCGGCAGCCACTGCTGCTTCTGCTCCTCGGAGCCGAAGGCGTGGATCGGGAACATCGCCAGCGACCCCTGCACGGACACGAAGCTGCGCAGGCCGGAGTCCCCGGCCTCCAGCTCCATGCACGCCAGGCCGTAGTCCATCCCGGTCGAGCCGGCGCAGCCGTACCCGTCCAGGTGCATCCCGAGCAGCCCGAGCTCGCCCATGTCGCGCGCGACCTGCTCGTGCGGGAACACGCCGCGGTCGTACCAGTCGCCGACGTGCGGCAGGATCTGCTCGTCGACGTAGCGCCGCACGGTGTCGCGCAGCAGCAGCTCCTCCTCGCGCAGGAGGCCGTCGGTCGCCAGCACGTCGTGCGGGTCGACCTTCGTGGGCTTCAGGGGCTCGCTCATGTCACGGACCTTACACCAGGGGTCTACTGTCGTACTGCACGTTCCACGCCCTGCGGGCGTCCCCTGCGCGCCACCTCGCCGCGCGCACGGGGTCGGGTCGGGCAGGATCACCCCACCCCGGCACCAGGACGCACCCGATGCCAGCCAGACCGGACGACCTCGACCCGCTCGAGGTGGCCCTGCTCGACGGTACGTCGGCACGGACGTCCATGCCGACGCGTGAGCCTGCCCGGGAGCGGGCGACGGGAACGGTCCTGCCCGTCGGGCTGCTGCACCGGCTGTGGACCGCGCAGGCCACCAGCCGGGTGGTCGACCACACCGCACGGTGGCTGCGAGCGCGCGGGCACGGCTACTACACGATCGGCTCGGCCGGCCACGAGTCCAACGCCGCGGTTGCGCTGGCGCTGCGCCACACCGACCCGGCCCTGCTGCACTACCGCTCCGGCGGCTTCTGGTTCGCGCGCGCGGCGCAGGCCGCCGAGCGCGGGACCAGCGTCGACGCCGTCGGTGACGTGCTGCGCGGGATGCTGGCACGCGCGACCGAGCCGGGGGCGGGTGGCCGTCACAAGGTCTGGGGCTCGCTGCCGCTGTCGGTGGTGCCGATGACCTCGACGATCGGCTCGCACCTGCCGCGGGCCGTCGGACTGGCGACCGCAATCGGCCAGCGCGGCGCCGACGGGACCGGGCGCTTCCCGGCGGACGCCGTGGTCGTGGCCAGCGTCGGTGACGCATCGCTGAACCACTCCACGGTCCAGGGGGCCCTGAACTGGACCTCGCAGCAGGTCCACCGCGGCATGCGCGTGCCGCTGCTGCTGGTCGTGGAGGACAACGGCATCGGCATCTCGGTGCGCTCCCCCACCGACTGGGTCGCGACGTCGCTGTCCGGACGCCCGCACCTGGCGGTCGCGGAGGCGGACGGCACCGACCCGGGTGCGGTCCACGCGGCGGCCAGCGCCCTCGCACAGGACGCCCGCCAGCACGGCCGGCCGGGCGTGCTGCACCTGCGCACGGTGCGCTACCTCGGCCACGCGGGCTCCGACGTCGAGACCGCGTACCGCCGCCCGGGCGAGGTGCGCGCGGACCTCGCCCACGACCCCCTGCTCGCCACGGCGCGGCTGCTCGTCGCCCACGGCGTCGGCGCGCAGGCGCTGGAGGACGAGTACCTCGCCCTGACCATGCAGGTGCGCGAGCGGGCCCTGGCGTTGCTGGACGAGCCGGAGCTCGCCAGCGCGGACGAGGTCGTGGCGCCGCTGTCCCCACGCTCGCCCGGAGCCGTCGCCAGGCGTGCGCTGGAGCTCGCCGAGGCCGACCCGGGCGTGGCCCGCGACGAGCCGCTCACCCTCGCGAGGGCGCTCGGTGCGGGGCTGCACCAGGCCATGGCCGCGGTGCCCGGCACGCGGGTGTTCGGCGAGGACGTCGCACGCAAGGGCGGGGTGTACGGCGTGACCCGCGGACTGCAACGACGCTTCGGCCCCGACCGCGTGTTCGACATGCTGCTCGACGAGCAGTCGATCCTCGGCATGGCGCTGGGTGCTGGCCTGGACGGGCACGTGCCGCTGCCCGAGGTGCAGTACCTGGCGTACCTGCACAACGCCGAGGACCAGCTGCGCGGCGAGGCGGCGACGCTGCAGTTCTTCTCCCGCGACCAGTACCGCAACGGCATGGTCCTGCGTGTCGCGGGCCTGGCCTATCAGAAGGGCTTCGGCGGGCACTTCCACAACGACGCCGGCGTGGCGGTGCTGCGCGACGTGCCGGGCCTGGTCGTCGGGGTGCCGTCCCACCCGGCCGACGCGCCCGGGATGCTGCGCACGCTGGTCGCGGCCGCCGAGGTCGACGGCACCGTCTCGGTGCTGCTCGAGCCGATCGCCCGGTACCACACCCGCGACCTGCACGTCGAGGGCGACGGCGACTGGCTCGCCAGCCTCGACGCCGACGACGGCTGGCTGGCGACCCTCGACAACGCCGAACCACACGTACCGATCGGCAGCGCACGGGTCCACGGCGACGGCGGCGACCTGCTGCTGGTCGCGTTCGGCAACGGGCTGTGGCAGGCCCTGCGGGTCGCGCGGCGGCTGCGCGCCGAGCACGGTGCGGACGTGCGCGTCCTGGACCTGCGCTGGCTCGCACCGCTGCCCGTCGACGACCTGCTCGCCAACGCGGGCGCGTGCGACCGCGTCCTGGTGGTCGACGAGACGCGTCGCTCGGGTGGGGTCGGCGAGGGCGTGCTGGCCGAGCTCGTCCAGGGCGGCTACGCCGGGCCGCTGGCCCGGGTCAGCAGCCGCGACGCCCCGGTGCCGCTCGGGGCCGCGGCCGACCTGGTCCTCCTGCAGGAGCCCGAGGTCCTCGACGCCGCCCTGGCACTGCTGGCCCGCTGACCGGCCGACCGGCCGACCGGCTGACCGGCGTCAGTCGTCGGCCAGGTGCGTGCCGGCGTCGTCCCAGGCGGCCTCGACGCGCTCGAGCCGCTCCCCGGCGGCCGTGCCGAGCTCGTCGGCGACCAGCGCGACGAGCAACTCGGCCAGCACGACGCCGGGCACGGCGGAGTCGGCCGGCCCGACCGCCGGCACGACCAGCCCGAACCAGCGGTCGGCGTGGGCGACGAGCGGCGACAGCGGCCCGTCGGTCATCGCGACCACGTGGGTGCCAGCGGCCGCGAGGCGTGCCGCGGCGGCCGTCACGTCGCGACGGTGGCGCGGGAAGTCGACCACGACCGCCACGTCGCGCGGGCCGGCGTCGGCCAGTGACAGGGCGGCCTCCGCCGGCTCGACGAGCCTGACCCGGCCGCGCAGCAGGGCGAGTCCCGCGGCCAGCACCCGCGCCGTCGCGCCGGACAGCTCCCCCGACAGCAGCCACACGGCGTCGGCGGTCGCCAGCCGCGCCGCGACCTGCGCCAGCGCCTGCTCGTCCTCACCGGCGACCAGCCCCGCCGCCAGCCCGTCCTCCGCTGCGTCGCGCGCCGACTGCAGCGCCGGGCCCTGCGCGGCGCGCAGGCGGTCACCGGGCCGCGCCAGGCGCCGCGCCACGTCGCCGCGGACGCGCTCCTGCAGGGTCGTCCAGCCGTCGAACCCGAGCTTGCCCGCGAAGCGCACCACGGTCGGCCCCGAGGTCCCACCCGCCGCCGCGACCTCGGCGACGGTGCCGAACGCCGCCAGTGCCGGGTCGTCGACGAGGACCTGGGCGAGACGCAGCTCGGCCGGGGTGAGCCGGTCGCGGGCCTCGGCCAGCAACGCGTCGAGCGGGGCGGTGGACAGTTCGCACCCTCCGGTGGGTCGCACAAGAGCCAACCACGTCCCCGCCGCTAGGGTCCGCCGTCACCGATGCGAGGCACGCCACCGTGCAGCTGCTGCTGGTCCGCCACGCCCGACCCGACCGCGTCGAGCGTGCACCCGACGGGGTCGCCGACCCCGGCCTGACCGCAATCGGCCGCCGCCAGGCGACGGCGCTGGCCGGCTGGCTCGCCACCGAGCACATCGACGGGGTCGTCGCCTCACCGGCGCGTCGGGCCGTGCAGACCGCCACGCCGCTGGCCGGGCTCACCGGCCGGCCGCTCGGCACCCGTCCGGCGCTGCTGGAGTACGACTTCGGTGCCTCCGACTACGTACCGCTGGAGGACGCCGGCGCCGGCGACCACCCGCAGTGGGCCGCATGGCAGGTCTGGGGCGAGCCGGTCGAGCCGGGCTCGCCGGTGGACGAGTTCCGCGAGCGGGTCACGCAGGACCTCGCGCAGCTCGCCGCGGACAACGCGGGCCGAACGGTCGCCGTGGTGTGCCACGGCGGGACGATCAACGCGTTCGTGTCGGCGGTCCTCGGCACCGAGCGGCCGCTGGTGTTCGTGCCGACCTACACCGGCGTGTCGCGCGTGCTGGTCGACCAGCACGGCAACCGCAGCATCCTGTCGCTCAACGAGGCCGCCCACCTGCGCGGCATCCCGACGGACTGAGCGATGTCGCTGGACGCGCTGGTCACCCTCGTCGTGCTCGTGGTGATGTTCGCGACGCTGACGCGGGACCGCGTGCCACCGTCACTGGTGCTGCTGACCGGCCTGACGACGCTGGTGCTCGCCGACGTCGTCGACGTCGCCACCGGCTTCGCGGGCTTCGGTGCCGAGGCCCCGCTGACCGTGGCTGCGCTGTACGTGGTGGCCCACGGCGCACGCCGCACCGGACTGCTCGCGCCGGTGACCACACGACTGCTGCGCGGCGACGGCGGACCGGCGACGATCCTGCGCATGGGCGTGCCCGTCGCGGGGACCAGCGCGTTGTTCAACAACACCCCGCTGGTCGCGATGCTGATCCCCGAGGTCACCTCGTGGGCACGGCGCAACGACGTCTCGGTCTCGCGCCTGCTGATGCCTCTGTCGTTCGCAGCCGTGCTCGGCGGCACCGTCACACTGATCGGTACGTCGACCAACCTGGTCGTCTCCGGCGTGCTCGACCAGCAGGGTCTCGGGCCACTCGGCTTCTTCGAGCAGGCCCCCATCGGCATCGTCGTCGCCGTGGTCGGGCTCGTCGCGCTCGCTGGTGTGGGTGTGCGCCTCCTGCCGGACCGACGCGACCCGACCACCGGCGCGGTCGAGACCCTGCGCGACTACGCGATGCACCTCGAGGTCGACCACGGCGGCCCGCTGGTCGGGCTCGACCTCGCCGCGGCCGGCCTGCGCGGCCTGACCGGCGTCTACCTCGCCGACATCGTCCGCGGCGAGCGCCGCCTCGGCCCGGTCGCGCCCGACGAGGTCCTCGAGGGCGGCGACCTGCTGGTGTTCGTCGGCGACGCGTCGGGCGTGATCGACCTGCGCGACCGCCCGGGCCTGCGTGCCCCCGACGAGCAGGACGACGTGCTGGCGGACGCCACCGCCCCGAAGTACTTCGACGTGGTCATCGGCCGCGGCTCGCCCCTGGTCGGCCGGACGCTGAAGGAGATCGGTGGGCGCGACGGGTACCGCGCCGCAGCGATCGCGATCCACCGCGCCGGCGAGCCGGTCGGCGGCAAGCTCGGCGAGGTGCGCCTGCGCGCGGGCGACATGCTGGTGGTGTTCGCCGACCGGGACCTGCAGCGCTCGCGCCGCGCGACGGAGGACTTCCTGCTGATCGCGGCGGTCGACGAGGTCGTGCCGGTGGTGCGCGGCGACGCGCGCTGGGTCGTGCTGGCGATGCTCGCGTTCGTCGTCACGGGAGCGACCGGGCTGCTCTCGGTGCTCGAGGGCGCGCTGGTCGCGGCCGGGATCCTCGTGGCGACGCGCACGGTGCGCTTCCAGGAGGCCAAGCGGGCCGTCGACCTCGACGTCGTGCTGATGGTCGCGGCGGCACTCGGCGTGGGCGCGGCGGTGGAACTGTCCGGCCTGGCCGGAGACGTCGCCGGGGCGATCACCGGGCTGCTCGGCGGGTTCGGGCGCGCGGGGGTCGTGCTCGGCGTGCTGGTCAGCGTGATGGCGCTGACCGAGGTGGTGACCAACAACGCGGCCGCGGCCGTGCTCACCCCGATCGCGCTGCGCACCGCCGAGGTCGTCGACGTCGATCCGCGCACGATGGCCATCGGGGTCGCGATCATGGCCTCGGCGAGCTTCCTCACGCCGATCGGCTACCAGACCAACGCGATGGTCTACGGACCGGGCGGGTACCGCTTCGGCGACTTCACCCGCGTCGGTGGCATCATCACGCTGACCTCGCTGATCGCCACGACCGCCGGGGTGCTGCTGCTCGGGTGAGCCCGGGCCGACCGGAGGGACCGCGATGGCCGACGTGGTGCTGCTGCACTCCTGCCTCGGCGTGCGCCCGGCCCTGCGCGACCTGGCAGGGGTGCTGCGCGAGGACGGACACGACGTGCACGTGCCCGACCTGTTCGACGGCGCGACGTTCGACGACGTCGATGCCGGTGTCGCCTTCGCCGACGAGCTGTCGCTGACCACGGTGCGCGATCGCCTCGCCGAGGCGATCGCCGGGCTGCCCGACGCGTTGGTGCCCGTGGGGTTCTCGTGGGGCGCCGTGCCCGCGACGCTGCTGCTGGAGCGCCCCGGCACCCGCGCGCTGGTGCTCGTCCAGGGCGTCGTCCCGCCGAGCGGACTCGGCCTCGACGGCTGGCCGTCGGACGTGCCGGTGCAGGTGCACCACAGCCGCGGCGACGCGTGGTGCACGCCGCAGGAGGTGGCCGAGGTGCTCGGGGACCAGCCGGCCGAGGTCGTCGACCACGGCGTGGCCGGGCACCTGTTCATGGACGCCGGGCTCGACGTCCACGACGCCGCGGCCACGGCCACGTTCGTCGCGTCGCTGCGCGGCTTCCTCGCCCGCCTCGACGCCGCCTGAGGTCGCGCCCGAGGTCGTGCCCGACGTCGTGCCCCACGTCGTGCCTGACGTCGTGCCTGACGTCGTGGGCGAGCGTCGGGTGTGCCGTTCCCAGACCGTGCGTCGTTGTGTCGCAGGACCGCAACAGGACGCCGCAGGATCGCGGTCAGGACGAGGCGGTGTCGTCCTCGTCGTCGTCCTCGACCAGCGCAGCCGGGTCGAGCATCCCGCCGGCGACGGCGAGCGCGCCGGCGACGCCGACGATGCGGCCGTACACCGCCTCGAGGTAGTGCTCGGCGATGACCTCGCGGCCCGGCAGGGGCGGCGGCCCGAGGCCGCGCACGCCCAGTGCCGGGTCGTCGGCGACGCGCACGTCACGGGGCAGCTCCGGCAGCTTGTCGGAGTCGCCCCAGAACGCCACGCCGTTGCTGCGCTGGCGCTGCTGGTCGCGGTTGCGGCCCTTGTTGCCGCGGTTGCGGCGGCGTCGGCGTGCCATCAGACGTCCTCGTCCTCGTCGACCAGCAGGCTGTCGGCGTCGATGCCGAGCGCACTGCGCAGCTGCTCGGAGTCCAGGTCCCCGACCGAGCTGGACTTGGGCAGCACCAGGTCGGCGATGCGGCGCTTGCCGGCCACGACCTCCTCGACGCGCTCGTCGACGGTGCCCGGCACGATCAGTCGGTGGCAGACCACCGTGCGGGTCTGGCCGATCCGCCACACGCGGTCGCGCGCCTGATCCTCCACCGCCGGGTTCCACCAGCGGTCGTACAGCACCACGTGGCTGGCGGCGGTGAGGTTCAGGCCCGTGCCGCCGGCCTTCAGCGAGAGCACCATCGCGCCGGGGCCCTCGGAGGCCTGGAAGTGCTCGACGAGCTGGTCACGGGCGCCGCGGGACAGCCCACCGTGGTAGCAGCCGACCGGGACGCCGTGCTTGGTCGTCAGGTACTCGGCGAGCTTCTCGCCCCAGCTCGCGAAGTGGGTGAAGATCAGCGCGCGCTCGCCCGACGCGAAGACGTTCTCGAGGATCTCGTCGAGGCGTGCGAGCTTGCCGGAGCGGCCGTCCAGCGCGCCGTCGTCGTCCTTGACGTACGCGGCCGGGTGGTTGCAGATCTGCTTGAGCGCCGTGATCGCGGCCAGGACCGCGCCCTTCTTGCCGGGCTGGCCCTCCTCGCGCGAGCTCTTCACGACCAGGTCGTCCAGCACGGCCTGGTACAGCCCCACCTGCTCCTTGGTCATGTGGCAGTTCTCGAGCTCGTCGATGCGGTCCGGCAGCTCGGCGGCGATCGCCGGCTCGGCCTTGGTGCGACGGAACACCAGCACGCCGTTGAGCGTGCGCAGCGCCTGCTCGGCGCTGGACCCGACACCCTCGTTGGTCCGCTGCAGCTGGTTGATGAACGGCGTGCGGCCGCCGACCAACCCGGGGTTGGTGAAGTCCAGCAGCGCCCAGAGGTCGCCCAGGCCGTTCTCGATCGGGGTGCCCGTCAGCGCCACGCGGGTGCGGGCCTCGAGCCGTCGCAGCTGCTGGGCGGTCTCGGAGGTGTGGTTCTTGATCACCTGCGCCTCGTCGAGCACGACCTTGTTCCACTCGATGCTCGACAGGGCGGAGATGTCGCGCACGGCCGTGCCGTACGTGGTGATGATCACGTCCGCCTTCCCGGCGAGCTTCGGCAGGTCGGCCTCGTCGACGCGGTTCGGCCCGTGGTGGACCTCCACGACCATGCCGGGCACGAAGCGCGCCGCCTCGGACGCCCAGTTGCCGACCACGGCCGGCGGTGCGATGACCAGCGCCGGGCCGCCCCCGCGGGTGCCGCGCAGGTTCGCGAGCATCACCGGGGTCTTGCCCAGACCCATGTCGAGGGCCAGGATCCCGCCGAGGCCCGCCTGCTCGAGGAAGTCCAGCCAGGCCGCTGCGTCCGCCTGGTAGGTGCGCAGCTCCCCGTCGAAGCCCTCGAGGGTCGTCGGCGGGGCCTCGGGGACGTCCTGGGCCGAGCGCAGCAGCCCGGCGGCCCAGCCCTCGCCGGCCAGCGAGACGGACCCGAACGGCGCGTCCTCCAGCCCCAGCGCGTAGCGCAGCATCTGCGCGCCGGTCATCTCCTTCTCGCGCGCCCGCTCGGCAAGGGCCTCCGCGGCCTGCTCGAGGTCGGCGTGGTCGACCTCCACCCACTGGCCGCGGCTGCGGACCATCGGGCGGGACTCCGACGCCAGGCGTCGGATCGCGGCGGCGTCGAGCTCGACGTCGCCCTCGAGCACGACCGACCACGCCACGTTGGCGAGCTGGGTCGCGCCGACGGCGCTGTCGGAGGTGCCCTCCGTGGTCAGGCGCATCGACACCGCGGCCTTGCGCCTGCGCAGCGGCGGGACCTGGATGTCGAAGCCGGCCGTGGCGAGCCCGCGCCCGACGTGGCCCATCAGTTCGAAGGCCTCGTTCTGCGACAGGATCACCTCGCCGCGGACACGGCCCCGGCGCAGCGGCGCGTAGCAGCGCTCGATGCGTTCCAGCTGGCGCTTGATGCGCGCCCGGCGGGCGTCGTTGGCGTTCGACATCGCCGCCTCGACCGGCTCGAGGCGGTCGCCGTCCGGCGAGGCGAGGGCGTGCAGCTCCCATGCGCCGTCGTCGCTGGGCGGGTCGAGCTGCAGGGTCAGCGGGGTCTCGAGCTCGCCGGCCAGCGCGCGGCCCCAGCGGTCCATGCCGCGGCGCAGCTCGGCGACCTCGCGGGCCGGGGCGGTGAACTCGCGACCGTCCAGGCGCGACAGCACGACCTCGGACGTCTCGGCCATCGAGTGCGCCTCGTCGGGCGCGGCCGGGACCTCGAGGCGGCGTGCCGCGTCGCGGCAGATCGCGGTGACGACGTCGTCGAGCACGGCGAGCGTCTGCTGGACCGGGTCGTTGCCCGGCAGCTGCAGTGCGACGACGCTCGGCATGGCCTTGGCCAGCGTGCGCAGCTCGTCGCGGTCGACCAGGCCGACGCGCCAGTTGACGTGCACGCCGGTGCGGCCGCGGTCGGTGCGGTTGGTGCCGGTGTCGGTGGTGCCGAGCGTCGGCACGGCCGCGCCGCGGGCGGCCTGGCGCACCGCCAGGGCGGCGGCGAGTCCGGCCCAGCGCACCGATGCGCCGTGGCCGTCGAGGTCGTCCTCGACACCGAGCGAGACCAGCCAGCCGAGCACCGCCGGCACGGGTGCCTCCAGCGCCTCGACCTTCTCGTCGCCGGGCAGCTTCAGCGGCTCACGCTCCTGCCAGCCCTGGCCGGGCAGGCCGAGGTCGGCCATCCGGTCGCGCAGCGTGTCGAGGTCGTCGGCCGCGGCGTCGTGGCCGCCACCCCAGACCGCCACGGCGCCCTCGCCCCAGCTGACCTGCAGCAGCGTCTCGCCGGAGTCCTCCGGCTCGTCGCCGGTCAGCTGCGCGATGCGCTTGGCGACGGCGTCGCGCTCGGCCTCGAAGTCCTCCAGGACCCAGGGCCGCTCGGCACCGTGGACCTGGGAGCGCAGCCGCTGCAGCTGTTCCTCGCGCTCCTCGAGCAGGCGTCCGAGTGCACGCACCCACGCCTGCTCGCGCTGCTGGAGCAGGGCGAGGTCGGACGGCGACGCGAGCCCGTCCAGCTCGGCCTGGGCGATCTCCAGGAGCTGGTTGGGCGACACGAGCTTGGTGGGTGCAGCCTCGACGGCGGTGCTCCTCGTGGGCACGACACACAGACGTCCGGCGTGCACGTCGGGGACGACGCGGCACGGCGGTTCCGCCGGGCGTGGACGCGGCCCCGCGGTGCTCCCGACGTGGGCCGCCTCGTGGGTGCCGGCGCGTACGGGACGGCGCGGCAGGTGCCTTGGCGGTGCCCACACCGTAGCGGCCCCCCGCCGTGCCGTGCTGCACCACGACGTCGCGCGGGCGGTGGCCGACCACCCGGCGGGGGCACGGCAGTACCGTCCCCACCGCTGCGTTCGCCCGTCCCCGAGGGCCGCAGTGGCCAGGAGGACGGCACGTGATCGAGCTCAAGTCAGCTGACCAGGTCGAGAAGCTGCGGGCGGCGAACCGCCTCGTCGCGCAGGCGCACGCGGCGATCCGCGAGCGCGTCGCGGTCGGTGTGACGCTGCGCGAGCTCGACGAGGTCGCCGAGAAGGTGATCCGCGACGCCGGCGCCGTGCCGGCCTTCAAGGACTACCACCCGCACTTCGCCGACACGCCGTTCCCCGGGACGATCTGCGCGAGCGTCAACGACGTGATCGTGCACGGCATCCCCGACGACACGCCGCTGAACGACGGCGACCTGCTCAGCGTCGACGTCGGCTGCCACCTCGACGGCTGGACCGGGGATGCGGCTTTCTCGGTCGTGGTCGGCGAGACCGTCGACCCCGAGGACGAGAAGCTGATCGAGACGACCCGCGAGGCCCTGCGGGTCGGGATCGAGCAGGCACGTCCGGGCAACCGCATCGGCGACATCGCCGCGGCGATCGCGGCCGTCGCGCGTGGCGGCGGCTACGGCATGCCGCCGGACTGGGGCGGCCACGGCATCGGTCGCGAGATGCACGAGTCCCCGTCGGTGCCCAACGAGGGCCGCGCCGGGCGCGGGCTCAAGCTGCGCCCGGGCCTGGTGATCTGCATCGAGCCGATGCTGCACCGCGGCGGCGACGAGTACGTGCTCGACCCCGACGGTTGGTCG
>Ga0136604_1000401_pt1 | contig 21820 bp, 18 predicted proteins | sample AntRauFillE10628_FD_104928 | JGI IMG/M metagenome (GOLD analysis project Ga0136604, IMG submission 104928) | Saline lake microbial communities from Rauer Islands, Antarctica - Metagenome Filla E10 #628 | ecosystem: Environmental > Aquatic > Non-marine Saline and Alkaline > Saline | place...
AGTTGAAATAATTTATTACCTATAAAATACTGATATTAATATATATAAGCTACATATTATGTGCTTTTACCAATGTATATTTTCCGCTTGGTTGACGTTGTGCAACAGACACTACCGGCGGATCCCTCACCCCAATAAACCGGGGATTCTCCCTTCCAAAGGAATGCCTTGGGCAAAAGGGATGCCTTTGGCAGGGATGACATTTTAAATAAAGGGCAACGAATTTAACCGCATAAGGCTTTAACAGTTTAATTTCTTTGCGTATTTAGCACCGGGAATATAAGAAATATACTTGTTAATCAATGCTGCCCAGGGGTAGCCGATTAAGATCAATTCATAGACAAAAGCGTCAAAGCGGATATTCATGGAAAGGGTTATACCTATGTGTAAAAAGATGAGTCCCGTTGCGATGTACGGCCGCAGTTTCTTGCTCCACAAGAGGACGCCGCTTAATTCTGTGAGCCATCCAAACGTTAAAATGGCGGTGGCGGCAGGGACACTTCGCAGCGCCAGTTGCTGAAGCCAATTATATTGGAATGAGCCGGTTCGGGAAAGGATATCGGTTTTTTTTTCGGCAATCCAGAGCCAAAGATGATTACCGTTGGACCAGTCTAATCCCGTACCTATAAGTTTTGTAAATGCAGCAGTAGTATAGCCAAGACCGGTAAAGAAAATAATGGTGCCTAAAATAAACCGGCTCCGTTTTATAGGCTCACGAAAAATGATAAATCCAAGGCTGAAGCATAGTAGCGACATGCCAATAAGATTAGCGCTGTGGGGAATTTCACCCTGAGAAAACCGCCCTACATACTGCAGATGAAATAGCAAAATTGCTGCAAAATATTGCCAGCGCGATCCCCATCTGAAAAATGATAAAATAACAATAACCGTTATAAGTCCGGCATTGATGAGAGATAAAGAGTGGCTAAACAAAAATGAAACATCGAAATAATTTGCAGCACCCAGCGACAGTACAACCTCGCTGTTCTTTATCATATAATATCCCCATTCCCAGGACAGCTTGATAACATAGCTCATCACAAACACTTCAAAGAGACGAAAGAAAAGGATTTCCCCGTCGGTTTCTTCTCGTGCAGGTTCAAAAAGCTGCTTTGATAATCGACCGGATATAGACATGAATTATTGCTGTAGAGTATATGAGCGTTCGGGCAGCAGGGGATTGGTGAAGACCGTATCACGGGTGACCATCAGAAATGGCACGGCTTTTACAATAACCGAATCCTGTTCGTTAAGCTTTCCCTGCACTTTACTGATTATCCAACGCGATTGACCGAGGTTTGAAGGACCAAACATTTTAATAAGCGCTTTTTTACGATCATCATTCCATACCTTGGTTTTTGAAACAAAGTTTGAAAAATCGATCTGATCAACCCCTGTTTTTTTTAGTTCAACAGGGGAACCTTGAATAGTTTCCAAATCGGTTGTTTGCCAGACAAGGCTGTCGGGCGTATTGGTTACATCACGTACAATAGCCCGCGTCCACGGGTTACCGGCCTGTGAAAACATAGGGTAAATGCTAAAAGGCCAGAATTCGCCTTTGTGCGTAGCTACGAGAATGCCGTACACTACAAATATGCCCATCAATGTTTTAAAGGCGCGTTGGTGAAATTGATCCATATATATTAAATCATCATTTGATGCGTTAAAAATAATGAATTGACGGCTAAGATGAATAGATTAAATAAAAAATGAATCTGCAGAGATTATTAATTAAGCATTTTTATTTTTGATGAATGTTTAATAATTACCATCGGTTGTAAATTTTACAGATTAAAGGCGCAGTAGCATCCCATTAGTTAAAACAAATAAAGCAATAAATATGTACAGATTTTTATTGTACGCTATTTTGGTATTCATTTTTTGTGGGTTTCAAAATTCAGCCCTTGCACAAGATAAGGAAGGCATAAATACCATTGAGCACCTGAAAGATGGCTCGGTATTGCTTGAAAGCTTTGAGAAGTATCAGGTGGGGACGATTCCGTCGGACTGGTATAATCAAAAAGGAGAACGGCGCCCTCACACCTATGGTAAGAAAAACAAAAGCGGGTATAAATATTCTGTACAAATTGAAGATGGAGATAAATTCTTGCGATATGCAGGAGTCAGTGCTAAACACCTGAACTTTCCGCTGGTTAATAAAGATATCAACATTTATAATACTCCCATATTGAGCTGGAAATGGCGAGTATTAGATGTTCCAAAGGGTGCTAATGAAGATGACGATGATCGTAATGATGTAGCGGCCAGTATGTATGTGGTATTTGATTTAGGCCGGGTGTTATTTAAAAAAGTGCCAAAGTCGATACGCTACACATGGAGCTCAAGCCTGCCTAAGGGGACCGAATTGTCTAAATTTTTCGGAAATCAAAAAGTTGTAGTAATTGGCACGGGCAGCGAAGGTACGAACGGGAAATGGAGAACTTTTCAACGTAACATTGTAGAAGACTATAAGCGGCTGTTTGGCGATGACCCGCCCGAGACACCGTTGGCGATTCTTATTTTAAGCGACGGGGATAGCACCGGGCAAACGGCAAAAGCTGATTATGATGATATAAAACTTTTACCCTCAAAAAACTGATTGAAAAATTGTCTCAAGATTGCTGGAAATTTATTATCATAATGCATTTGAATAATTTTAAAACTGATTGCGCGCTTTTTTAAATGGACAAAATTCTCAACCTTTTACGTCCCCTCTTATCATTTAATTTTAAACACCCATTCATTGTATTGGGTGTTGCTGTTTTGTCGGCTATTGTAGCTTCGTTTTTTGCCGTACAACTAAAGATTGATACCGATCTTGCCAATTTGCTGCCTAAAAAAAACGAGCACGTTTTAGCTCTCAAAAAATTGCAGCAAACTGTTGGCGGAGAATCTGAGATGACGGTAGCTATTAAATCTCCCAGTTTTGCGGACAATAAACGCTTTGCCAAGGACCTTATTGACCAAAGTTTGAAACTATACGACGACCGCACGGATAACTACTTTTTTGACGGAGCTACCTTTAGAAAAGACACCGAAGTACTGAAAGAGAACGCGCTCTACTTTGCTACATCCCGGGAACTGCAGGATGTTATCGAGTACCTGCAGAACGAAATTCGAAGTTCAAAGGAAGAAGCGAATCCTTTTCTAATTGACTTTGGCGATGAAGAAGAGGAAAGAGAGGTGAATGAGTCGGACGAAAAAATTAAGGGTTTTGAGGAAAGCTATGATGCACTCATTCCTTCCGAATATGAAATGAGTCCGGACAGTACGGTCTTGCTCGTCAATTTTTCTCCTACCGGATCAAAAAGCGATCTTACCTACCTCGAAGATATGTTCGCAGCTTACGACTCGCTTGTCACTGCCATGGAGCCTGCTACCTACAACAAAAAAATGGAAGTAAAGTATGCGGGTCGTTTAAAACGACACCAGGGCCAGATTGAATCCATCATGAATGATGTTTTCAGAAGTTTTGCAACCGGTATCACAAGCGTCATTTTATTGGTGATGCTGTACTTTTTTATAAAAAAATATGTGAACTATCGCAGAGGCGCTGACAAACATCAAAACCACGGTTTCGGGTCGCATCTGCTGCGCATACCCGTGCCGGTGCTGCTTATTGGCTTGCCGCTCATTATCAGCCTCGCATGGACTTTTGGCATTACCTACGCCGTTTTGGGCATGCTTAACACCATGACGTCCGTGCTTTTTGTGATATTGTTTGGGATGGGTATCGACTATGGCATACACTTTTATGCCCGCTATATTGAGTTCCGTTCGGATGGAATGAGCGTTGAGCAGGCTCTATTTGAAACCTACGACAATACCGGTTCAGCCATTGCCGTAAGCGGACTGACGACCGCCTTTTCGCTGCTTATACTTATTGTTGCAAAGTTTCGTGGGTTTTCAGAGTTTGGATTTATTGCAGGTACCGGAATTATATTAGCGCTGTTTTGCATGCTTTTTGTGCTGCCGGCCCTATTAATCATTTTTGAAAAATGGAACTGGATTCTCATTAATGAAAATGCCGAATCCCATCAACCCAAGAGGTTGTTTCGCAGGTTCCCGTATGCACGCGTTGTAGTAGCAGTCAGCCTGCTTATTTCAGCGGTTGTATTGTTTAGGTCACCCAGTCTGAGTTTCCAGTATAACTTTGGCGAGCTTGAACCTGAAATTGAGGAGTATAATGATTTCAGATCGGTAGCAAGCAGGGCAGAAGAAGAAGACAAACGAAATCCCGCCTATATTTTAGCAGATAACCGGCAACAGGTATTAGAAATTGTGGATAAGCTGCGCCATAAGATGCGAACCGACACAACCAGCCCCACTATATTGGAAGTACAGGCGCTTCCTGAACGTTTTCCCGAAACAGAAACAGAAAAGGATAAAAAACTTGAAAACATCGCCCGTATCCGCCAACTATTAAACGACCCTATCATTGAGGGCCAAAATGATGAACAGTTGGACAAGCTGCGGCGCGCTTCCCAAACTACCGAACCGGTAAATATGGATGAAATCCCCGACTATTTTAAAAGTCGGTTTACAAATAATGAGGGTGAAATAGGTAATTTTGTAATCGTCTATCCCAGTGTAGGCTTATCGGACGGCCTTAAATCAATTGCGTTTAAAGAGGACGTGGGCAAAGTTACACTTGACAGCGGCGAAACGTTTTACGCTGCAAGCACTTCTATTATTGGCGCTGAAATGCTGCATTTAATGCGCAGCGAAAGTCCCTGGATGGTTGGCGCAACGCTGTTTATGGTGTTCTTATTGATGTTGCTTTCATTCCGGTCGCTAAAATGGACTCTTATTGCTATGCTGCCGCTTATTGTAGGTCTGCTATGGCTTTTCGGCATTATGCTGCTTTTTGGTTTGATGTTCAATCTATATAATCTGGTAGTATTACCGGCCATACTGGGTATTGGTGAGGATAATGGGGTGCATATCACCTCAAGATATCTTGAAAAGGATAAAAGCAGTATGGGTAAAGTACTTTCAAGTACGGGGCAGCACATCACCATTGGATCGCTTACAACCATGCTTGGGTTTTCGGGCCTGCTTTTTACCAATCACCCCGGCTTGCAATCGTTGGGAATGATGGCTGTTATCGGAATTGGAATGACATTGTTTACGGCTTTAACCTTTCTGCCAGCGCTTATCCAATGGCTTGAAGACAAAGGGTGGATAAAGAATACGGCTTGATGTTTTATCGACCCGTTGGAATACCGATTGTTTAGAAATGCTCCAAAAGAACTAAGGGAGAGCTCCTTCAAGACAAAGGCTAAAAAATCCCCTCCGCCGGAGGGGTGCTCCCGACAGTTCGGGAAGGCAGGGTGGGTTCGCGGAATAAGGAAAAAATGGATTTACGTCCCACTAATCCAAGAGGGTATTAACATTTTTTTTCAAAATTTTTGGCAATTTACCTTGGGCATTAGCTTTTCCATGTCGTTCCATCCAGGTATTGATATCCGCTTGGTTGATAGATTTCAGTTCGGGCTCAGCCAGTGCATTGCTTTCCCGGCGAATGGCATAATGGCGATTTATCTGTTGAAGCTGCTCGTCTATCAGAACGGCAATTTTTTGGAGTGTTTCGGTATGAGTGGGTTCAAAAAATTGCACAAACCAGCGGTGATGCGGTACTTCATTCCTGGACTGAAGAATTGGCGAAATGGAAAAGTTCCCGGTCTTTATTTCTAATTTTTCTGCCGAATATTTAAGAGCATTTTCTGCTTCATAAAGGTAAAGGGCTTCGCCAAATTCATCCAGCATGTCATTCACGCGCCCTCTTACCACAAACCGAAGCGGATCAATTGCAGTAAATTCAACCACATCATTGAGGGTATAACGCCACAAGCCGGCATTGGTGGTCATTAACAATCCATAAGGAACACCGGTTTTTATTTCCCAAAGCGGCACGGTTTCCTGTATGGAAGAGGCATCTGTATTGGGCAGGGGATGGGGAATACACTCAAAAAATATACCGTTATCAGTTACCATTTTGAGATCGGGTTTTTGCAGGTCATCGTTATAGCCAATATATCCTTCCGATGCGCCATACGTTTCAATGAAATCGAGTGAAAGTCCATGGGCCAGTTCTTCCAGATGCGTACGATAGTTGGCCAGCTTTACACCGCCACAGACGAGTAGTTTTAAATTAGGCCAAACATCTGCGATGGTGTCTTTGCCTGTTTTTTCCAGCACTTTTTGGAAAAGTGTCAAAATCCAGCTTGGCACGGCGGTAATTACTTTTAAATCTGCATCTAACGCCTTTTCTACTAATAGGTTGAATTTTTTTTGGAAGGAGAGCTCGGTTAGTTTTTGAGGATCAACTATCTGGAAAATGCGGAGCCAAACGGGAGCGTCAAGCGCTGAAAATCCGCTGATTTCTCCAATTTGCAGCTCGTCATTTTCTTCAACCGAGCCCGGCATACTTAAATGTTTGCCCAGCAGATCAAAAATATTCGGCCGTTGTTTCAGATATGCTTTAATCACCTTGTACATAAACTGCTTATCACTTTGCAGTCGTTCATCGGTAAGCGGCAGGTGCTTGCCTTCTCCAGAAGTTCCCGCGGAAACGGCAAACCGCTGAACGACGCCCGGCCAAAACAAATCTTCCGCACCCCCCTTCAACTTTTTTATGTCATCCTTAATTTGCAGATAGGAATGAACAGGGACGCAATTGCTGAATTCCTCATAAGTTGAAATGGATGAAAAATCATATTTCAGTCCGATTTCGGTATTACGAGCCTTTTTTAAAAGTTCGAGAAGTGTTTCTTGTTGTGCAGCTTTAGTGTGCAAAGTGAAGGATTTTATTTTGTTACCAATAGAGATTATTTAGTTGTGCTAATAATAACCAACAACAATTAGAACCGCAGATTTTTATGATTTATTGTAAGGATTGCATGGATTATTTGTCTTACTAAATAGATAATCTCATTAAATAAAATACTTTGAAAGACTTTAAATACTCAGATATTACAGGAAAGACTATAGGATGTGCTATGAAAGTTCATTCCACACTCGGAAATGGATTTCAGGAGGTAATTTATCAAAGGTGTCTGGAAATAGAATTTAGAAAGCAAGGCGTAGGATATGCAAGAGAAGTATCAATGCCAGTCCACTACGAAAGCTTTGAGGTAGGGACCCGGCGCGTTGATTTTTTAATAGAGGATAAAATAATGCTGGAAATTAAAGCTCAAACGGAATTAACAAATATACATTATGCGCAAATTATAAACTATCTGGAAGCATATGGACTTGAAGTTGGGCTTTTAATAAACTTTAAACAGAAAAGCCTAAAGTTTAAGAGATTCATTAATTCTAATAAAAGGTGAACTGAGGATTTTTTATAGCCTATCAGCGAAATCTAATAATCCATTAAATACGCGGTTCAAGCACCTACCGTTCTTCAACCGGAACCCAATCAAGGTCCTTTTTGCCGGTGTAAAGGGCACGGGGACGAACCAGTCGGTTATTTTCGGCTTGTTCAATATAGTGGCCGGTCCATCCGGTAACACGGCTCATTGAAAAGATGCAGGTAAAAAGATCGGGCTTTATGCCCATAGAGTAATAAACAGTAGCAGAAAAGAAATCAACATTGGGATCAATATTTTTTTCGCTTTTCATGGTTTCAAGGATCGCTTCAGACCAGTCATATAATTCTTCGTGCCCTGTTTCTTTGGAAAGGCGCTTTGACTCTTTACGCAAAAGCCGTGCACGTGGGTCCATGGTCTTATACACACGGTGGCCAAAGCCCATCACCTTTTCCTTTCCTTTAAGTCGACTTTTTACATGCTCAACAGGGTCATCTCCTTTGTCCTCAATTTCCAGCAGCATATTCATTACGGCTTGGTTGGCTCCGCCGTGCAGCGGTCCTTTTAAAGCTCCAATGGAACCGGTAACTGCAGAAAACATATCCGCTTCGGTAGAGCAGATCGCGCGGCCGGTAAAGGTAGAAGCATTCATGCCGTGCTCGGCGTGTAATATCAAACAGAGGTCCATTGTTTTTTCAGCATGCTCACCGGGTTCTTCATCATTAAGCATATAAAGAAAATTGAAGGCCGTGCTTTTATCATTTAGCGGCTCAACAATATTTTTTCCATTACGAACGCGATCAAAAGCGGCCACTATGGTCGGCATTTTGGATGTAATGGAAATGGCTTTATTGAGGCGAAACTCCTTGGGATCATCGGTTCCAACTTCATAGAAATCTGCGAGCATAGAAACGGCCGTTCGTAAAACCGCCATCGGTTCAGCGGTGTCAGAAGTTTCACGGATATAATTTAATACCGGTTCAGGGATCGAGCGAGATTGCTGCAGTTTTTTATTTAAATCATCCAGTTCGTTACTATTGGGCAGCCGGTTATTCCACAGCAAAAAGCATACTTCTTCGAATGATGCATTTTCAGCGAGAGTTTCAATGGTATAACCCGCATAAATGAGCGTGCCTTCCTGACCGTCGATAAAACTTTTTTTGGTGCTGAAAGCAACAATTCCATCCAGCCCTTTATTAATGTGGGGATATTTTTCTTTGTCAAATTCTTCGGCCATTCTCTTTTCCTCTTTTTTATTAATCTTGTACTTAATTAGCGGTTTCAATGATACAAAAAACGCCGGTTAATTTCACCTGCTAAGTCGATGGTGGTTTGATAATTATGGTAAATGGTAGCATATACACAACGCTTAGTTCAGTGTCAGCGTTTGCCAGTTAAAAAATAATACTAACATAACCTTCTGTTAAAGGGGCATCATACCACAGCTTTTGCTTCCTGCCAGTACTCTTCCATCTCCTGCAATGAAACATCAGAAAAGGAACGACTGGATTCCTGTATCTTCTTCTCGATAAACCGGAACCGCTTTTGGAATTTATTATTGGTGATACGCAGCGAATCCTCGGCTTGCATGTTCATAAATCGCCCCGCGTTTACAACCGAAAAAAGGAAGTCGCCGTATTCTTCAGCCACACGACTCTGGTCTGGATTTTTACGTTCATATACTTCCTTGAACTCGTCCAGCTCTTCCTGCAGTTTAGACCAAAGCTGCTGCTTGCCGGTGGTTGATTTCTTCCAGTCAAAGCCCACGTTTCCGGCTTTTTCTTGCATGCGCTGCGCTCGAATGAGGGCAGGCAGGGTAGGGGGGATACCTTCCAAGACCGAATCCCGACCTTCTTTCATTTTCAATGATTCCCAGTTTTCGGCCACTTCTTTCTCATCCTTAACCTCAACCTTATTGTCCCCAAATACATGCGGGTGGCGGCGAATCAGTTTTTCCTGAATGGAATGGATTACCTCTTCAATCGTAAAATCATTGGTTTCTGTTGCCATGCGGCTGTGAAATATCACATGGAGAAGCAAGTCACCCAGTTCTTTTTTTAATTCTTCAAAATCGTTTTTGTCAATAGCATCAACCGCTTCATACGCTTCTTCAATTAAGTTATCCTTAATACTTTCGTGCGTCTGCTTGCGGTCCCAAGGGCATTCTTCACGCAAAATTTCTATGATTTCGACGAGGTCTTTAAAGTTTTTTGAGGGTTTCATATCAGTTAGCAGTTTACAATAATCAGTGAACAGTTAGCATCAAACATTAACACTTAAAATTTTAAAATGAGTAACATTGTAAGGAATGGTTTATGAGTTTGTCATACCTATAACTTATAAATCTTAATAAAATTAAAAATGATGAAGAATAATTTATATGACAAAGCTTATAAATTTGCAGTTAGAATCGTAAATGCCTACAAATATTTGAGTAAGGAAAAAAGAGAATTTGTTCTTTCTAAGCAACTACTAAGAAGCGGAACTTCGATTGGAGCTAATATCGCAGAAGCAAATGGTTGAATCTCGAAGGCTGATTTTTCTGCCAAAATATCAATTACCTATAAAGAATGTTTGGAGACAAAGTTCTGGCTAAACTTGTTAAAAGATACAGATTATATTGAAGCGGATATATTTTTTGATATGCATAAAGATGCTGATGAACTTGCTAAAATAACTTTTTAAATTCTCAAAACTACACGCATCAATAAAAAATAAAGTAGTTTACTGCTTACTGTTAACTGCCAACTGATCACGTTTTTCTCTTTTTCTTCTTGGCAGCGGGAAATAAAATATTATTTAAGATAAGCCGGTATCCCGGGCTGCTCGGGTGCAGGCTTAGATCAGTAGGCGGGTCATTTACACGGTGGGTATAATCTTCGGGATCGTGGCCGGCATAAAACGTAAAGGTGCCCTTGCCATAGTTGCCGTGAATGTATTTAACAATATCACGGCCCGGGCTTTCACCCAAAATTACCACCGATTCTTTCACCTTTTCTTTTTGGAAGGCCGTTGTCTGCCCGTAAAAACCGCGTATGCTGCTCACATGGTTTTGGGTAAGCATGGTGGGCACCGGGTCCCATTTGGCCGAAAATTCAAACAGCGTAAAAAAATCGAGGCTTTGGTCTATTTCGTTTATTTGAACGGGAATATCGATATCCGAATATTCATATTCTGCCGGGTTCATCTTAAGGGCAAAATCTTTAAAAGCGAGTGATTTGGAATAGTCTAATTTTTCTTGTGCATTGGGGTCGGCGGGGTCGCCGTCGAATGGGGCGGGGGCAATGTCGGTACCTTCTGCGGCCAGGGCAATATCAAAGGTATCGGTGCCGGAGCACATGGCAAACAAAAAGCCGCCGTTGCCCACATATTCCTTGATAGTACGGGCAACTGCTTTCTTTTCCTGGCTGACCGTATCATACCCAAGCTCTTTGGCCATCGCTTCCATCTGATTCACCTGTTGAATATACCAGGGTTGATTGCGGGATGAACTCCAAAATTTTCCGTATTGGCCGGTAAAATCCTCGTGGTGCAGGTGCAGCCAGTCATACTCCGAAAGTTTACCGTTCAATACTTCCGGATCCCAAATTTTATCATATTCCACCTCGGCATAGGTTAGCGCCAGGGTAACCGCATCATCCCAAGGCAGGGCCTGAGTAGGCGTATAAACCGCTATTTTAGGCGCCTTATCAAGCTTGATGATGGAGGTATTAACATTGGGTTGCTGTACGTCATCAATAATGCTTTGTGCTTCTGAGGCACCCACCACTTTGACGCTTACATTTTTGAGCCTGCATTTTTTTAGCAGGGCATCAGAGTAGGGCGCTATAAAGCTTCCGCCGCGATAATTGAGCAGCCACTCCGCGGAGTTACCATCCTGAATACTGTTAAAGATGATGCCGTATGCTTTGAGGTGATCCGTTTGGGAAGCATCCATCGGGATAAATAATCGCTGTTGAGCAAATCCGCTAATAGCTGAAAGAGTTATAAAAAGGCTAAATAATAAAGTGCGTATTATCATAAATCAGGATGGATTTTGTTGAAGTTCTTGAATGCGGTTGCGGGCATAGGAAGCGTAAAAACCTTGTGGATAGTTTAGCAGTAACGCTTCATAAAGGGAAATCAATTTTGCGGTGGAAGAGGGGAGGTCCTCATTATTTGTGAGGTTTTCTTTTACGGCCGGTTCGGTGATGATTTGATCAGCAATGCGCGCACGTTCCCAAAGCAAGCGTTCATGCAGCGGCGAGCCGGTTGCCGTTTTATCCAAATATTGAGTGAGCCTTGAGAATACCGGTTCGATGAGCGAGGGCGTTACAAAAGTGCTCATTTCCAAAAGAGCCTCATCTTTAAGCGGATGAAATTGGCTGGAATCTATCATTGCAGCCAAAATTTTAAATCCTTTTTGAGCGTTGCCTTGCGCATAACTTTTAACGGCGCGGGCAAAAGGTTCTATCTGCTTACCGGTACTGTCTGCCTGTAACCCCTGCTGAATCCAGAGGCGAAGCTTTACCGCATCATTTGCAAAATAGGAGGTTTTCTGACGTTCAAGGGCATTTAACTGGATGTCGGCGAACTCATAATCACCGGCATAAAAATCAGTAAGGGCAAGATAATACCGCGTTTTTTCGGCCAGGCTTCCGATGCGCTCTTGCTTGTTACTTCTGGAAAAATCAATGCGGGCACGTCCGTAGTCACCATTGTAAAGTTTGATGCGGCCTTGTAAATACGATCGTTGAGCGATGTATGAACTATCATTCAGACTTTGCAGTTTTTGGGCAAACAGGGTGGCCTGCTTGGGATTGTGCAGGTAATTCAGAGAAAGTTCAGCTTGCGTCACCAAAACCTGGTTCATTTGAGAATAATTAGGCGCCTGCTCCATAAGTGAGGTAAGCGTACTGTACGCCTTTTGATAAAGGGATTTTCGTTTGGGGGCAAATGCTAAATTATAGTCCGATAAAAAATCACCCCAGCGAATATAAACCTCGGCAAGCTGCTCCATGCTTTGGTATCTAAGGGATCTGTTGTCCGTGTCGGTATAATACGAATAGGCCTGTTCGGCGAGCTCAAATTCTTCGGCCGCCAGCAGGCGAGATGCAAGACTATACAACAGGTAGGAGGGATAGTCATTTTCGTTTTCATAGCGTTTAGCGGTGGCCAGCGCGCGTTCTTCAAGACCTCGTTCAAGCAGCAGCCACAGTTCAAGCTGCTGCAATATATTTCTGCTGGGGTGATTATCGGAAAGATCATCTATGAAATCATTCATTTCCAGTATGGCAGCATCATAAAGGCGGTCATCACGCAAACGAAAAATTTTGGTTTGCACATAATTAATTTTATCGGGTGTTTTTTTAAGCAGTGATAAATATGCCCGGATACCCTCTTCGTATTTGCCGGCTTGCATGTAGGTATCTGCCAGTTCTGTAGTAAGCTGGTCGGAGGAGGGGAAACGCTTAGCCATTTTTTTGTAAAGCTCAATAGCCTGATCGAAATCACGCCGGTCTCGCATGGCTGAGGCAAGCGAAATATAAACCTGCATCGGTTGCGATTTGGAGGCTATTAAATCATCCCATATTTGATAGGCTTTTTGGGTATCTCCTTTGATGTGATAGATTTCACCCAATCGTATGGTTGCTCGTGCTTTAAAATTGGCATTTTTCAAGGCCTCTTTTGTAAAATCAATAGCTTTATCGTAGCGCTTTAAATTTACGAGGCACTGGGTAGCTCGTTCAAGAAACAAAAAAGTGTTGGGGTCATTTTCATAAAGTTTTTTGAAAATAGGGTAGGCCTCTTCAAACTTTTGTTGTTCAAATAATCGGTCGGCTGTAAAATAGGTCTTGGCATTTTGAGCATAAACTGGCTCTACAAAACCGGAGGCAACTACTAAACTACCCCAAAAAAATAAAGCCAAAAAATTTAAGGCCTTCATAGCAGATATAGTCAATGTTATTTATAACAGTTCGGGTGCAAACGATTTCAATTGATTGTGCAAGGCAAACAGTGGCAAGCCCACAACATTATAATAATCACCTTCAATGCGTTTTACAAAAAAAGCGCCGCGGTCATCCTGAATGCCGTAGCCACCGGCTTTATCCATCGGGCGGCCGCCGGCTATGTATTGTTGAATCTCTGACTTTTCAAGCATTCCAAAAGTTACTGCCGTTATTTCATAGAACGTTTTTTTATTGATAATAGTACCCTTTTTATCTGTCTTGATAAGTGAAACGCCCGTAAATACCTGATGCGTATCATTGCTTAGCCGTTCCAGCATGGCAAAAGCGTGTTCGGGTGATTCCGGTTTTTCAAGTATAGCTGCACGATGTACTACAATGGTATCGGCGCCAATTATTACCGACCCGTGGTGATGTTGGGCTACATCGGCGGCTTTTCTGAGGGCAAGGGTTTGTACGATTGTATCCGGTGTTTCGCCGGCATCGTAGTGCTCATCCGCAGAACTCGAATGAACCTGGAACGGTCGGTTGAATTGTTCGAGCAGTTTCTTGCGCCTGGGGCTGCCCGATGCAAGAATAAGGGTAGGTATATTCTTTTTTGTTGATACGGTCAAATAAAGTCCTCATTTTTTGTTAAACTAAGCAATAGAAAATAGTTAGGTTTGTTAAATATAAGAAGCAACACCCTGAGTTGTTGTTTCAAAGGCTTCCATTGAAAAACACTCTAACTTTTAAACTGCTATGTCATCCCGAATCCTCCCGATAATTCGGGAGGTGAGGGATCTCAAATGTATCAAAGGTAATCACTTTAAAATAGACAAAATTGGTATCAACGCTTGAGATCCCTCATCGCATGAGGCTTTCTCGTAGGAAATATACTTCCAAGTGCTCCTCGGGATGACAAAAATAGAAAATTATAACAGGTGTTAATATATAAGAAGCACTTTTTTTACTGAATATTTCTTAAAAATTTTATGATCAGATGACAAAAGATAATACAGAAAGCCGTGCAGAACATTCATCAATGGTATTTAAAGCATTTAATTACAAATTGCTGGCCCTTGGTTTATTTTTGGTGATTGCCGGTTTCACAGCCATGTATCTCGAAAATGAAGTCTCCGGATTTATATCACTGTTCATTTCACCCATTGTAATAGTGGGCGGTTACATTACCGTTATTTTTGCAATAATGATGCGCCGTACCTCCCATACCGATTCACCCGAAAGCCGCAATGTAAATTAACCTGTGGACCGGTTGCTCAACTATATATTTTCTCTCGTTTTAATTTACATGTTCGCGCTATGGGTGCCGGCAAGCATTCACGGGGTTATCATAGTGGGATTAATTGCGTCATTGCTGTTTTGTTCACTGGCATTTATTTTAGGATGGCTAACGCTTGATGGCGCTGCTGCGGCCGTAATTGTGGGCACAACAGCCTTCGGTTTTGGCGGATGGCCCACCGTTGCAGTGGTAATCTGTTTTTTCATAAGCGGCACTTTAATTTCAATGGAAGAATTATCATCAAATTATGGTGATAAGTTTGGCACAAGTGATGGTGTTCGTCGGGACGGGCTGCAGGTGTGGGCCAACGGCTTTTGGCTGGTTCTGTGGCTGGTGGCCGGTATTTTGACCAACCTTTTTGTATGCTGGATGGCGGCCGTTGCAGTTATGGCAGCAGCTACAGCCGATACCTGGGCCACTGAATTAGGCAGCCGGCGGTTTTCGGCAACTACCTATTTATCCACAACCTTTGAGCAGGTTCCTCCGGGTACCGAAGGCGGTATCAGTTGGCCCGGATTGGCCGCTTCTATGGCAGGGAGTTTTTTTATTGCAATGGTCGCTGCCTTTGGTTTTTCATTATCGTTGGGATGGATTATCTGTATTACCCTTGCAGGATTTTCAGCTTCGTTGGCGGATTCGTACATTGGAGCAAAATTTCAGGGTACATCAACAACATTAACGCTTCCCGGTGTTAGCTTGCAAAAACAAATTAGCATTGATAATAACATGGTAAACTGCCTGTCTACAGGTTTCGGCTCACTGATGTTACTAATATTAAATATGGTCTTTCTATGAAAAAGTGGTACAAAAAATTACACTGGCAAATTATAATTGGTTTAATTCTGGGGTTGATTTGGGGTCTGGCCGCAAGCTTGTGGGGTTTTACCGGGTTTACGGAAGATTTTATACAGCCGTTCGGTACCATTTTTATCAATTTGCTCAAGCTTATTGCCATTCCCTTGGTGCTTGCCTCGCTAATAGTGGGCATCACCAACCTGAACGACATTTCCAAACTTTCTCGCATGGGAGGTAAAACCATTGCCTTTTATATGATAACCACCGTTTTTGCCATTACTATTGGGCTGACGGTTGTCAATATTATTAAGCCCGGCAAGGCGCTTCCCCCCGAAACCCGGCAAAAATTGATGTCCGGCTATCAGGAGAATATAAAAGGTTCCAGCGAATCGGCACAAATGGTATTAGACCGCGGACCATTGGACGTTGTAGTTGATATAGTGCCACAAAACATTTTTTCGGCTATGGGTGATAATGCCAATATGCTGCAGGTTGTATTTTTAGCCGTTCTGTTGGGAGTAGGCATTATTTTTATCCCCAAAGAAAAAGGGGGGCATCTCATAAGCTTTTTTGATTCCCTGAATGATGTAATCATAAAAATTGTGGATTTCATCATGCTTACCGCTCCCTACGGTGTTTTTGCACTTATGGCCGGCGTTATTGTTGAATTGGCTGGCGATGATATAAGCAAAGCCTTTGATTTGCTTGGCGCATTGGGCTGGTATTGTCTGGCGGTGATTATAGGGTTGTTACTCCACATGTTTATTGTCTATTCAAGTCTGTTCAAAATATTCAGCCATATGAAGCTTTGGGACTTTTTTAAAGCCATACGCCCGGCTATACTTTTAGGATTCAGCACCAGCTCAAGTTCGGCCACGCTGCCTGTTACCATGGAACGGGTAGAAAATAATGCAGGGGTAGATGAAGAGGTATCCAGTTTTGTATTACCGATTGGCTCAACCATTAATATGGATGGAACAAGCCTTTATCAGGCGGTTGCAGCCGTGTTTATTGCGCAGGCATTAGGATTAGATCTTTCAATTACGCAGCAGTTGACTATTGTACTTACAGCTACCCTGGCATCTGTTGGTGCAGCCGGCGTACCCGGAGCGGGCATTATTATGCTGGTTATTGTACTGCAAGCTATTGAGGTGCCGGTAGAAGGTATTGCATTAATTTTAGGCGTTGATCGTATACTGGATATGTGCCGTACCGCGTTAAATGTTACAGGCGATGCGGCTGTAGCAGTAGCGGTAGCTTCTACCGAAGGGCTGCTGGGTGAGATGCATTTGGATGATTAGGGTCTAAGGTTGAAAGTCCAAGATCTAACGTTGAAGGTCAAACGTCAGCCGGACCTTTTGACTTTTGACCTTGGAAATGGGACACTCGATCTGTAACCTTTAAGCTTAAATGGGTTTTTGGATTAATAATAACGACCTGCTAAACGCAGTGACGTTCGATGTTTTTAGGGAATTGAGTGGGGGTGTTCAATTCCCTAAAACCATCTATAGAACGGTGCCAAATTGCTGTTAGCTCCTGTTGGGACACGTTTTCCCTTAATGGGCAGGTTAAAGCTGAAACGTGCCACCGCGGTTGGCTGGCAATTGGGTTAAGCAGGTCGTTGGATCACATTTCCAAAGGGACGGGAGTGCCCCGGCACGTAGTACCTTTGTCAGCTTTAGCTGAATGTGATCCAACAATCAACTAACATTAAATATTTTGAAATTAGCCCAAAAAGAGCTTAATTAATTAATATTATCATCAATATGTAGTATGGATTGTGTATGGGCCTAAAGTTACCGCTTGTTCGTTTTAACTCTATAATATTTTTCGCCTTCCTTCTTATAGCGGCATTCGTACCCTCTACATCTTTTAGCCAATCTTCCCGCGGTATCGCTTCTAATGATGATACTGATTTCGTTCCGTCAGCTCTGCCTACTTTAGCATTTAGTACATCTTCTACAACCGTATCAGAAAATTCTGGTTTTGCTACACTTACCGTCAAACTAGTAGAATCAAATAATTCTCAGGTCAGTGTTGATGTAGTATTTCTAAACGGAAGTAGCACCGCCGATTCATCAGATATTGGACATTACACTACTCAAACGGTAACTTTTGAAAAGGGTAACACCAGTGGAGCCACCCGTACTGTAAAAGTTAATCTTAGCAGTGATAGTGAATTTGAAGAAGATGAGATTGCGGTTTTTCAACTTCGGAATAATACTGCGGGTTCTATTATAAATCCGGGGGTAGTTAATTTGACTATTCTCGATGATGATGCGCCGGCTATTGTTATCAATGAGATAAATGCAGACCCTGCCGGTGATGCAGATGGAAATAGGGTAGTAAATGATGAAGATGAATTTGTAGAATTTGTCAACACATCTGAATCAGATATAGACATAAGCTTGTGGACATTTTCTGTTTCATCAATTTTGAGACACACTTTTCCTGAGGGTACGGTTATCCCTGCCTCCGGTGCGCTGGTGTTATTTGCTAATGATAAGGTACGTCTACAAGGCGGGTACGGGGGCGCGGTTGTTCAACGTTCAAATGAATCACCCACGCTAAATTTAGATGAGCGTCAAGATACCATTACTCTTCAGGATAAAGAGGGTAATGAAATTGTGAGTATTAATTATTCCAAGGCTGCCAATAATCAATCCATAAATTTAGATCCGGAATTAAACACGAAGTCGAACTATTCAGATCACTCTGCTATTTCCCGCTCTGGCAGGGCTCTGTTTTCGCCGGGCACCCGCGTAGACGGCACCGCTTTTGGCGCTACATTTGCTACTGCATTTCGCGGCGCAGAAGGATACCGCTTGGTATCAACACCAGCCGATAGCACCAGCTTTAACGATCTTTTTGCCGATTTCCGGACGCAGGGTATCCCCGGCTCGGATTTGCCATCTGCAACAAATAATGCCAATATTTTAAGCTGGCAGGAAACGGGTACCACTTTTACGCCGGTGCCCACCATGGATACCGAACTTGTGGCCGGTCAAGGGTACATGATTTATCTATTTGAGGATGATAATTTTACTGTGCCCGGCATACAAGGTGGATTCCCTAAAGTAATTAGTAGTAATAATGTGGAAAACAAAAGTCCGGTAAGTGTACCGGTCAGCGCTAACGATGAAAATGAAAGTGGGATCATTGACGGTAATGAAGGTTTAAATCTGTTAGGCAACCCCTACGGTACCGATATTTCCGTTGATGCAGTAATCGATGCGCTGCGCACGGTTAATGCCAATATCAACGCAAATATACTTGTATGGGATGCCGAGCTCGGTTCAGGCAATGGGGGATATGTTACGCTTTTTGAAGGAGCCGGCGCGCGGATTGCACCCTTCCAGGCATTTTTTGTCCGTTATACGCAGCAAGTTGAGGGGAATGTAATTTTTGATCGCAATGATCTCACAACTAATATCGATGCTCCATATTTTGGCCGCCCCACTGAAAAAGAGCCAATCGTCAGTTTTGAAATCTACATGGGCGATGGTGATAAATTTGATACATACAAGGTGGAGTTCAGAGAGGAAGGTACCATCGGTGAAGACTTGCGGGATGCGCATAAGCTATTTTCATTGAATACAAATTCCATCAACCTTTACAGTACGGTTGGAGAAGGAGTAAAACTTGCCAAGAATGTGCTGCCCCCCATCAGCACGCTGGAAGGAGAGCTGAGAATACCTTTAGAATACAATGTGCCCGCCGCGGGCGAATATACCTTTAGCTGGAATGATATAGACCAAGTACCGGAACAGTTAAAGCTGTATTTGGTTGATAACCGGACGGGTCGCGAAGTTAATATCAGATCTCAAAAGGAGCTAAAACTGAATATTAGTCAGGAACCAAAGCGAGAATTTAACAGGAATGAAATTGCATCTCCTGCGCTTGGCAAAACGCACACGAATGAAGGTCAGCCGCGGTTTGAACTTTTAGTGGTAAATTCTGCGCTTGAGGATAGGGAAGAAGAGCCGTTAGAACAACCGATTACATTAAGTACTAATTACCCAAACCCATTTAGCTCGCAGACCACTATGGATTTACGCCTAAGAGAAAAAATGCATGTAAAGATGACGGTTTGGAATATTGTAGGCCAAAAAGTTGCAAGCATGGCCGACCAAATGATGGAGGCGGGCAGAACACATGAAATGAGTTGGAATGTACCTGCAAGCATGCCCAGCGGTATTTACATCTGTAAAGTTGAAGCGGACGGTATGGTTATTACCAGAAAGATGACGCATGTCAAATAATTTAATACTGCCTTATTTGTAACAGATTTATGAATAAGATAACCGCTATAAAGAATGATTCATTTTTAATATGCTCCGCCACCCTACGATTTTTGAAACCCTTCCTACATATTATATGTTACATTCATTCAAATAATTAATCAATCAATACACATTTAACAATTCATGCAATATAAAAACATACAAGGGATTGAAGTCCCGGAAATAGGGCTGGGAACCTATAAACTTCATGACAGAGAATGCACTAATACCGTACGCTTAGCACTTGATTTGGGGTATCGCCATATTGATACGGCTCAGATGTATAAAAATGAACTTGAAATTGGGGAAGCGCTAAATATTTCAACTGTACCAAGAGAAGACATCTTTCTTACTACTAAAATATGGCACACCAATCTTGATGCTGATAAAGTGCTGCAGTCAACAGAAGAAAGTCTTCGCAATCTTAATACCCCGTATGTTGATGTGCTGTTAATCCATTGGCCAAATTCGCAGTACGATCTGAGAAAAACTATTGAAGCAATGCTGGTGCTGCGTGATCAGGGAAAAGCATTGAACATTGGGGTCAGCAATTTTCCCTTGTCCCTGCTAAAGAAAGTTAATGAAGAGATTCGCGCTCCTATATTTTGCAACCAGGTTGAGTTTCACCCATTTATCGATCAGCTTGATTTACTTGATTATGCCATCGAAAACGATATTCTTTTAACGGCTTACAGCCCGCTTGCACAATCAAAAGTAAATGAAAATAGTGATATAAAGGAAATTGCCGAAGAGTATGATAAAACTCCTTCGCAAATAGCGCTCCGGTGGCTTATTGAACAGGAAAATGTAGTAGCGATTCCTAAAAGCTCATCAAAAAAACATCTCAAGGAAAACTTCAATGTTTTTGACTTTCAGCTTACGGACGAGCACTTTGAACAAATAGACGGGCTGGACAAGTCCATGCGCCTGGTAAATCCAAGCTTTGCCCCGGACTGGGATTAAGCGAATAGGTTTCAAGAAATTTTAGCGGTCATGGTAGCGAGCCTGAAAACAGGCCAAAAGGACGCCTGTCTTAGTTCTTCTTTTTATTATAGCAATCATTTTTAAAACCATCCGTATCGGTTGGTTGATGCAGATTAAGTGAATTGCCGGGTTTTATTGGTGATTCTATTTCTTTATCCATCGGGCCCCGGTTTTTAAACATTTTTCACTATAAGTTGGCAAAAACATCAACCATAAAAAAAGCCTCTTCCCGAAGAAAGAGGCTTCTAAATTAATGGTCTTTATAGGGTACTAATTTTTGGGCCAGTTGCCGTACAGGCTATTGTACGAAGCTTTGTCGGTTCCGAGCAGGTCGCGCTGCTCTCCTAAAATGATGGCATTCATCACGGCGCGAGGAGATACATGCAGTTTATTATTGTTATTGGTGATAAAGATTTTACCAAAATGACCAAAGCCTAATGCGTGGCCGTTTTCGTGCAGGGCTACCGTTTCAATATCGATACCGGTGCCCGCATCGCCTTGGTCGGTCCATAGGAATTCGTCATTGTACCATACTTCTTTAATGGCGATGTCATCAAAGCCGTCATTATTGACATCGGTTGGATTACCGTTTCCATCAACAAAAACAAAGGTAAAGGCAACGCCCAGTACGTTCTGGCTTGAACCGGAACCTAAAACCAGCTCAAAGAAAATACCGGGAAGAAAACCTACTTCGGAGATGTCGGCCAAAAACGGATCGCCGCCTCCTAAAATAGCACTGGGACTATCCAAAGTGTTTGGTTGTTTAATAATGTTAAGCTTGGCCTTCTTTTTAACATTGTTATAGGTATCAAAGGAAGCATCAATAGCGGGTGTGCTGCTAACCTGATTGGCCGTTCCGAAGTTTGCCGGTTCAAAGACATCCCAAATTATGTAATCGAGATCGTTACCTTCGGCGTCTCGGCGTGCATCACCCGGTACCCACTGCGCGGTTAAACGCTTGGTGCGGTCGTTGGCAAAGATGGTTTGTCCTTCTGCGGTTTCTGCTCCGTTTGCTTTGGTTACCGTTTCAGCATAGGCAAGCCGAACGTTCAGTCCTTGTTCGGCAAGCATTGGGTTGATATCATCGAAACTGTCCACAGAGCCCAGATCAATATTTCTGGGGTCGTCAGAGTTGCTGGATGATAATACGTTACCGGGTGATACTTTTTCATCCGGAGTAGATGTTACCGACGATTGATCGCAGGAGGTCAACAA
>Ga0136604_1000402_pt1 | contig 21820 bp, 20 predicted proteins | sample AntRauFillE10628_FD_104928 | JGI IMG/M metagenome (GOLD analysis project Ga0136604, IMG submission 104928) | Saline lake microbial communities from Rauer Islands, Antarctica - Metagenome Filla E10 #628 | ecosystem: Environmental > Aquatic > Non-marine Saline and Alkaline > Saline | place...
AAAGGATGATTATTGCAACAAAAGCGGTATAACGGCCCCGCGCTTAACGGGCGCGCGGACTGGCATCGCATAATGAATATTGTACTACAGAAATTGATAAACTCAAAATAAGCAACGGCATGCCCTACGAAGCCTTGGCGTAGTAGGGCGAGGCGTGTCCCTGTTGAAGCGCTTGTTATACTGCTTTTGTATTTTTTAGCAACTACTCATATTGATCTATGAATAAGAGAGAATTAGCAACTTGTCTGAAAAGTGGGTAAAATTTATTGAATTTAGAATCCAAGTTGTTAGTATTAATACCACTAACTAAGCATTGAAGAAAAACCATCCTACTTTTAAATATGGTTATATAATTTACTATTTGATGATCAATTTCAAAATCCAACCTTTTTATTTTCTCTTTAAATATAATTTGTCCACCAGGCTGATTGTCTAAAATAATTTCTTTCCCAGAAATAAATTCACCATCAGAACTTACCATTTCTTGCATTTGATTAACAGTGAAAAAAGCCTCTATTTCTTTTTTTGTCGGTTCATAGTTATCCGGATAAGGAATTTGTTTAATAATTATTTGAATAGTAGCTCTACCTTCGCCTTTTTCGCTTATAAATTTCTGTACTATATTTGGTCTATCTGCTTCTTCATTACTCCAACTTTTAGGAATTTCAACACCGATGTTTAGCCCTTTTGCTTTAGAATGATTTTTTGTGCTAAATTTATTTGTAAAGCCTTTAGAAAATTCATTAACGGGGAAACCCATAAATTGATACATAAGTATGGTTTCTAATACGGGAGACTGAATTTCTCCTTTTGCCCGTTTCTCCATTTTATTTATAAATTCTACGGCTACTTCTCGTGTTATTTTTTGATTTTGTAGATATTGCTTTAACTGCTCTATTGATTTTAGCTGGTATTCTTTGAAATTACTACCCAGCATTTCTTTTAACTTAGCAGTTATATTATGTTGAGCTTTCCCAAATGATAATTCAAATTCTATTTCGGCTTTTTTAATACTATCCTTAAGATCTGGATATTTTTCCTCAATTTTATCCAATGTCATTTGTTGCCCTTGAAAATATCCATAAGCTTGACTTAAACTTTGAGAGTCAGGTTTTGAATTTTGTGCTAAGCTGACATTGAAAAATAAAATGCAAAGAAAAAATACAATTGGTGCTTTTTTTTCATTTTGTTACTGAGCTATTTTGAATTCTTTTTTAATCTTGTTGTATAATTTTTTTGTCCCACCAAAAATACCAGACCAGCCTAACATTTTTTTATCTGCAAAAAATGCACTCTTGATTGAATTATCTTTTGACTTATATTCAATTTTGACCCAGTTATTTACAAAATCTCTGCCTTGCTTTCCATAAGAAATGGTTTGAATATTTGTTATTAAAACATCTTCTTCCTTTCCTTTGAAGACAAGACTTTTATCCTTAAAAATTAAAGTACCGCTATCTTTCATTGCTAACATATTCATGTCCGTCCATTTATTTTCTGACGGTAAGTACCAAACTTTATATTGTTCTTCCATTTTTCTAAACTTTATTTCGTGTTTAATCTAACCCTAAAAATTTATCTGCAGCTGCCATTGGTCTAGATACATCAAAATAGTATTAATATTCAGAACCATTAGAACACTCAATTCCAATCACACGGATTTTGGGGGTTTTTGCGTCCCTTCATTTCTGCCGTTGCTAAATTTGTTTTGGATTCTTTTATGTGATTCGTTCAGATGAAAAAGGCCAAGAAATATTTTTGATTTCAAATCTGAATCAGGAATATTTTCAAAGCTTATTTTATTTGAAAAAATTTTGTGCCAATTATTAAGATCGGTTTCTAAATATTTAAGAATTCCAAAATACATATGATTAATGCAATCAATCTCTTTTTGGAAACCAAATGTTTTCCAAGTATCGATATCGGAGTCAACTCCTGTCATTTTTTCTGTTACATATTTTGTCAATTCTGATCTGTCATCTTGATCATCAATATTAATCAAACTTGTAGCAGCATAAATAACTGTAAATTCTAAAAGCAGATTATTCTCGAGTTCAACTTTCCATTCTTTGCGAAAGGATCTAAAAATCTCACCATATTTCGGTCTTTTTTTAAATCCAAATTTTTTCCATATATCGTCTTCCAACGCAAAACCTAAAGAATTTGCTACTATTGAATTACCTTTATTTAGTAGCCTTTTTTCAATTTTCCTTAAACCCATGTTTGTTGTTTTGATTGATATGGTGAATTAAAATAAGCAGTATAACGGCCCCGCGATGACGCGTTTAATCTGCACTTCTTCTAATATTATTATATTGGGGACAGTTAGGTATAAACTCGTTCAAAATCTTATATTCAGGTTGCCAATTAGGATAAGCATCTGATATTTGAGAAAAATATTGAATAATTGCATTAGGTGGTCCTTCAACTTCCATCTGCATATTTATAGAACGATTCGCACGCAATGTATTTTCAAGTTTGTATATTAGTTCTTTTAACTTTTCTTCTTTCCTTTTTTTACTAGAGAACCAACCGCCTCCTTTTCGATACTTTTCGGTTGTAACTAATATTTTTTTTGCAATACCTAAAGCATGAGGGTTATTATTAAGTAAGCTGTTAACTTTTTGTTTATCTGTTTTATTTGATCCTTTAGGATGTATTCGAATATTATTAGTTGTTTTAGCCATTGGTTTGATTTGATGACTTATCAGTTTTTAGTTGATTTCTTGCCCGAATAAAAATATAAAGTGCCCACGCATTGATGGCTATCTTTGGAGCTTGAGCAGCAATCACACCTAATATTAAGGATATCGAAATTAGAACTATCAGATAATTCACATATTTAGTGGTATCGGGATGGGCATCTCGTATTCTTAATCCCCAAAAAATCATTAGCCCACCAACAATTATCGTGAAAATAATAGTAATAGCATTTAAATCAGATATTTCCCCTACCACTGAGTCTAAAAAAAAATTGAAGCAAACCCCATAATTAATTTGAGACCGCCAAGAACAAGTGACCAAGTACTAGCTGATTTGACCCTTTTGTGAAGTGATGAAGTTGTTTTTCCTTCCATATGGGCAAGTATTTTAAGTTTTTGTTTTAGCTTTAAAAGCAGTATAACATATACTTAAGCAGAAGGCCTTGTCTGCCTAAAATTCATTGTTAAATTTTATTATTGCCTTTTAAAGCCAACAGGCCTTTATAGTTCTATATTATCAGGAATTTTTGATTAAAACAATTCCTGATAAGGTTTCCTGATAATATGTGTAAGGAGTTTTGTCCATTCAGTTGTCTTATTAGTAATACCTCACAAATATGCAATAATTATGGATAAATCAAAATGGTTTAACCAGCTTAAAACTGAAATAAGACGGCGAAATTACAGCTTTAAAACGGAACGGGCCTATCTGCGGTGGGTAAAACGATACCTGCAACATGCTAATATTAAAGCACAAAAACAGATCAACAAAGAAAGTGTCACTCGGTATTTGAACCATCTGGCTATTCATCGAAATGTGGCCGGCTCAACCCAAAACCAGGCCCTCTGTGCAATTGTATTTTTTACGGAGCAAGTGATAGGTAAAAAGATAGGGCGATTGGCAAACTTGCAAAGAGCTCGTGAATCGCAAAATATTCCGGTGGTGCTTTCAAAACAGGAGGTAAAAAAAATTTTGCTCCATATCTCCGGGGTTCGGTTGCTGGTGGTTAAATTATTATATGGTTCGGGCCTGCGTATTTCAGAGGCGCTTCGGCTTAGGGTAAAAGATATTGATTTTGAATATCAGCAGCTTTTAGTGCGCAATGCAAAAGGCCTTAAAGACCGGGCAACGGTTTTGCCGGCATCATTAGTAAAAAACCTTCGCAGCCACATTCAAAAGGTCAAAAATCTTCATAATCGTGATTTAGTTAAGGGGTGGGGTGATTTTACCCAAAGCGCTTGCTAAAAAATATCCGTCAGCGAACAAAGAACTGGGTTGGCAGTACGTTTTTCCGTCTAAAACCCGGCGCAAGGATCCTCGTTCTGCAAAGTACCAGGGCTATCATATATCTGAATCATTAATCCAAAAAGCGGTGAGGAGGGCTGTAAAAAAAGCAAGCATTCAAAAGCACGCAACCTGCCATACCTTCCGGCACAGTTTTGCCACCCACCTGCTTCAAAGTGGCTACGACATCCGCACCGTGCAAGAGCTTTTGGGGCACAAGAACTTAAAAACCACCATGATTTATACCCCGTTAGAAATCTGATATCATGAACATTTATTACGTTTACATTTTGCAAAGTGGAAAAGATAATCAGTGGTACACCGGTTATTCTGATGATCTTAAAAGAAGATTAAAAGAACATAAAAGAGGAGAATGTTTTTCTACAAAAAATCGCAGACCATTGGAGCTAATTTATTTCAAAGGATGTCTGAATAAAGATGATGCATTAGCTCGCGAAAAATATCTGAAGTCAGGGATGGGCAAGCGCTACTTAAAGAATCGAATGAAGCAATTTTTCGGTGAGGATTAGATTTCTAACGGGGTTTAAACAAGGGAGGCAAGGGCGTTAAAAGCCCGGTGGATGAAATACAATCGCCAATCTCAAATCAAAAAGACTAACTTAAAAATCAAGAGATCTAACTATGAACAAATTTCAATTAGAAGAACGATTAATAGAATTTGCAGTATTAATTATCAAAATTGCCGATGGTGTGAAAAATTCAAAAGCGGGCAATCATTTATCCGGCCAACTGGTGCGCTCGGGCACATCTCCGGCCCTCAATTATGGAGAAGCGCAGAGCGGGGAATCACGCAAAGACTTTATTCATAAAATTAAAATTGTTCTCAAAGAGCTGAGAGAAACCTTGGTTTGCCTGAAGATTATCCAAAAAGCAAATCTCCATACATCTGAACCTATCTTGCTAAAAGCGCTGAACGAAAGCAATGAATTGATATCAATATTTGTAAAAAGTGTGACAACTGCACAAAAGAATTTGAAGCAATAGAAAAAAAGACCCGATTTTAGATTTATGATTTTGGATGTAGGGGCAGGTTTTCACTTCAAAAATCTCAAATCAACAATCCCTAATCTCAAATCCGAAGCATTCCCAACGCGTAAAAACCTGTAATCGCCGCTTGTTTATCCGGGCGGCTTTACTATTTTATTGACTGTCGTCCATGTACATAAAAGTCTCCCTTAAAAAAGGGAGTCCCGCCCTTGGCGGGGAGGGTTGTATAAATAAACGTTCCTGAAGAAATTCAATTGGTATATTACCTAAATTGATTTCTCCATTTATAAATTAACCGCAACTGATCACTATTTAATTATGATTCCTATCCGTCGCACCGCAATGCTATTGTTAAGCTTGCTTCTACTTGCTGCTTTTACAGCACAGGCCCAAACCGATAGCCTTGCGAGCCAAACCTTTGAGCTCGAAAACGTCTTTGATCTTGAATACGCCACCAATCCCCAAATTGCGCCCGGCGGCCAACAGATTGTCTATCTGCGCAACTTCATGGATAAGACCAAAGATCGCCGCCGCTCCAATCTTTGGATGATTAACACCGACGGTACCCGGCATCGCCCGCTCACCTCCGGAGCCAATAATTATGGTTCGCCGCGATGGTCGCCAAGTGGCGACCGGCTGCTCTATACCTCCGCCGAAAGTGGTTCCAACCAGCTCTACATCCGTTGGATGGACACCGGTGAATCGGCAAAGATCAGCAGGCTTAAGCACAGCCCGGGCGGAATGTCATGGTCGCCCGATGGCAATTGGATTGCCTTTACCATGTTTGTGCCCCAAAAAGATAAGCCAATGGTGTCGTTGCCCGGTAAACCGGAGGGCGCCGACTGGGCCAAACCCGCCAAAGTAGTGGATAAACTGCGGTATCGGGCTGACGGTCCGGGCTTTCTGGAAGATGGCTATCGCCACGTTTTTGTGATGCCGGCTGAGGGCGGTACCCCGCGGCAGTTAACAAGTGGAGAATATAACCACAGTGGTACGCCCCAATGGAGCAGTGATGGCAAGCACTTGTTTATATCTGCGAACCGGCACGAGGACTGGCGGTACAATCCGGCCAATTCAGAGATCTATCGTATCAGCACTGAGGACGGCTCCATCACCCCGCTTACCAACCGCGAAGGCCCGGACAGTAACCCGGTGGTTTCACCTGATGGCAAATATATTGCCTACACAGGTCACGATGAAAAGTACCTGGGCTACCAGCCGTCCAGCATTTATGTGATGAATACCGACGGCAGCAACAAGCGCGAAATCCCCATGGATCTTGATCGCAGCCCGGGCAATCTTGGCTGGGCAAATAATAGCGATGCACTTTATATACAGTATGATGATGAAGGCAACGGCAAGGTGGCGCGTGTTTCAATGCAGGGTGAAGTGAGGGTGCTGGCTGAGAACCTGGGCGGCACGGCCGTCGGACGTCCGTACAGCGGCGGTTCCTACTCGGTGGCGGGTGATGGGACTATCGCCTACACTTGGTCGCAACCGGGCTCTCCGGCGGATGTGGCCGTTACGGATGGCGGCGGCGATGCCGATCAAATCACCCAGTTAAATGAAGACCTGTTTGGCCACCTGCAACTGGGAGCGGTTGAAGAAATGTGGTACGAGTCATCCCACGATGGCAAAAAAATTCAGGGCTGGATTGTAAAGCCGCCTGACTTCGACTCCGATAAAGAGTATCCGCTTATACTGGAAATCCACGGCGGCCCGTTTGCCAGTTATGGCCCGCATTTTTCGGCGGAGGTGCAGCTTTATGCATCGGCTGGCTACGTGGTGCTTTACACCAATCCGCGCGGGAGCACCAGCTATGGCAAGGCTTTTGGAAACGAGATTCATCACAACTACCCCGGCAACGATTACGATGATTTGATGAGCGGTGTGGATGCCGTACTGGAAAAAGGCTACGTAAATGAAGATAAACTTTATGTAACCGGCGGCAGCGGCGGCGGGGTGCTCAGCGCCTGGATCGTAGGCAAAACGGATCGCTTCAAAGCCGCAGTGGTGGCCAAGCCGGTGATCAACTGGTACAGCTTTGTGCTTACCGCTGACTCAACCCCTTTTTTCTACAAATACTGGTTCCCCGGCCTGCCGTGGGAAAACCGGGATCACTACATGGACCGCTCCCCCATTTCGCTGGTGGGTAATGTAACAACGCCCACCATGCTGCTGACGGGTGAGGAAGATTACCGCACGCCCATCTCCGAAACGGAGCAGTTTTATACGGGGCTGAAACTTGAAAAAGTGGAAACAGTGATGGTGCGCATCCCCGGCTCCGGGCACGGCATTGCATCACGCCCCAGTAACCTGATGAGCAAAGTAGCGCATATTCTCAAATGGTTCGAAATGCATTAATTTCTGCCACAGATTTACACTGATTTTAACGGATTTAGAGCCCCGAATAGTTGGGGCCTAATCGCTTTACCTTGCAGTTGAGCGATTTGTATAATCGCTCGTTAGTAGTCCCTCTTTTGCCGAAGGCATTCTTTCTATTCTTCCTCAGTCGTTCTGCGGCTGCGGCCGGCACATACGCTCTGCGTATAATAGGACGCGGAGCGCCAGAGTATAGGATCTACTGCCGAGCGATAGATGGAGAGGCATCTGTATTTGTTGTTCAGCAACGGAAATCCTTCACAACACAGATCAAGAAATCCCCTCCGCCGGAGGGGTGGCTCCGTGGTTTTGCGGAGGCGGGGTGGGTTCAGAGCTCGTTTCACTCCCCAAATCATCAATCCGCAATCATCAATCTAAAATCAAAACCACTACTCAACCGTCAGCACCCCTTTCATACCGGCGGTAAAGTGACCCGGAAAGGTACAAATATAGTCGTATTCGCCGGTTTGTTCAGGCGCATTAAAAGTAATTGATTTTGTTTCCTCGTTACCCACCAATCCGGTATCTATAATCACTTGGTCTTCCATTTCAGGAGCCACATAATCGTTGTCCTTGGCCTGTATAGAAGCACTATTAAAGGCTTTGGCATCAGCATTCAGCTTTAACATCAACCAGTTGTGCGACATAGCCTGGGGCGGCAGATTGCTGATGGTTTTCAGCCTGATGGTGAGCTCCTCACCGGCTTCGGCATTGATGCCTTGCAATACATAATAGGTAGTGCCATTTACAGAAACCTCTTCGCCCGTTTGGAGTCCCTCTTGCTGCTCGGCTACTACAAATTTTAATTTATCAATGCCAATAATATCAATCGTCCGGACGTTGTCATTGGTAGATTGGGCCGCCGTTTCCTGCTCTCCGGTTTGATCTTGGCTCTGTGTTTCTGAATCCCCGCCGGAACAGCCCATTAATGTAAGTATGAAAATAAAACTAAAAAGTGATATGTATTTATTCATGATCTATAATGTTTGGTTGATATTTGATGGGAGTTTAACACCCTGCTGAAACAAATAATTCATTGAATGACGAGCAAAAAGCGACTACATTCATTCAATAATCCGTATAAATTTTTTTTTAAAAAACCTATATCATAGAATGCGCTTATTATTTGGCATTATCACCCTTGCAATAGTACTTATCACTGGATGCGATTCGGCGGACTCAAATAGCGATGAAAACCTTTTTGAAGAACCCTCTCCCTCCGAAACCAACTTGTGTGCCGATACCTATCCATGCCGCAATATTACGCTGCTCGCAAATTTAACACCCACAGAATTACTGGGCGATCGGCTGAACGATATCTGGGGCTGGACCGACCCGCAGACCGGTAAAGAATATGCGCTGGTGGGACTCACCGACCGGCTGACTTTTGTTGATATTTCTACCCCGGCAGCACCGCAGGTAATAGGCACGCTGCCCGAATCCATTATTGATTCTGCAACCACGATGCCAACTTCATCCAATCAACATGATGATGAAGACGAAGGCAAAGCAGCGCCTTGGAGAGATATTAAAGTATTTGATGATCATGCCTATGTGGTGAGTGACGGCCAGCCGCATGGCCTGCAGATTTTTGATTTAACACGGCTTCGAAATGTCTCAAACCCACCCGAAACATTTACCGAAGATGTACACTTCACCGAATTTGGGAATGCCCATAATATTGCCATCAATGAGGCGTCGGGCTTTGCGTACGTGGTCGGTTCAAACCGGGCCGGCGGCGGATTGTATATCTTAGATATCAGCAGTCCCAAGAACCCGGTTTTGGCGGGTACGCATGCCGATACCACCGTGGGACGGGCTTCAACCGGCTATGTGCACGATACGCAGTGCGTGATGTATAACGGTCCCGACAACGACTATGCCGGACAAGAAGTGTGTTTTAACTCCAGCGAAACCCATTTTGTTATTGCCGATGTGACGGATAAAATGGCAACCTCAACCATCGCCAAAAGCACGTATGCGGGCAATGCGTATGCACACCAGGGTTGGCTGACCCAAGACCATCGCTATTTTTTGCTGGATGATGAACTGGATGATGAACTGGATGAGAACAACAGTGGCGGTTCTACTACTACCTATATTTGGGACGTGCAGGATCTGGACGATCCGCAGTTGATAGGCCGGCATGAAGCCGAGACCATTTCGATTGACCATAATCTCTACGTTAGAGACAATTATGTTTATCAGGCTAATTATACTACCGGCCTTCGTATTTTAGATGTGTCCGATATTGGCTCGGGTTCACTGCGGGAAGTGGCTTTTTTCGATACGTTCCCGGCGAGCAATGCCGTACAGTTTGACGGGGCCTGGAGTAATTATCCATTCTTTGATAGCGGGATTGTAATAGTAAGCGACATATCAAACGGGCTGTTTATCCTTTCGCCCGAGCTGGAGTAAGTGATGTGATTTAAGATTGACGAAAGGATAAAACATCTAAAATAACAAATCAGCAATCGCTAATTGTAGATCACAGCAAAACAATTTCAGATTGCGGATTGTTAATTTAGGATTTCAGATGTAAATCATGTTCCTAAAGCCATCATTCGAAAAGATTTAAGAATAACGCGTTGTGCAGTTGTCTCAAGGACTCTGGAGAATAAGAAAACCGAGCAATTGATGCGCATATAGAACGTGTATTGACTACGGGAATACAAGCACACATCGAGTTTCATATCCTGAGGATTCGGGAGAAAGCCCACTCCTCTCTCCAAAGGGGGCAGACAAGAGGGGATTTATTTTATAAGTGGTTTAATACCCCGACCCTTTGGGTCGGATAGATTACAGAATAATATACGCTAAAATATCCTTAAAATCCCCTCTGGAGGGGTGTAGGGGTGGGTTATAATGGAAGAAAATTATTTTAGTGTATCTTATTCCATTTGATACCCCGATGGCTTGCCTCGGGGTTGTTCATTCATACCACTTTAGAAAATTATTGACCTTTCGGGAATTTTGAAAAAATGTAAAAAATCCCCTCCGCAGGAGGGGTGGCTCCATCCCGATTTTTTTCGGAACGGAGACGGGGTGGGTCTGAATATGGTAGAAACAATACGTAAGACCGCAGAAACCTCACCACACTACGCGTAAAGAATAATGATTCACGATTTAGGATTTCAGATGTAAGGCAGGTCTTGAGAACATCAATAAATCTCCAATAAGCAATCCTAATCTGAAATCATCAACCCCTACTTAAACGATACCCGCACCGTGCCGCCGGACGTCCGTGCCGAAAGCATGGGACCGCCTCCGTTAATAGACCCTTCCACATCATCGTCTTCCATGCTCCCGGAAAAGTTTTCAAGTTGGGTACGCACCCGGCTTCCGCGCAGGTCTAAATCAAGACCAATGTTGCGTGGAACGGTGATATGTACATTACCGCCGCTGGTTCGCAGCCGTGCAAATTCACCCATTTCGGTAATATCCGCAGAAATACCACCGCCACTGGTAGAGGCCTCAACCGTTCCGGCAATATTTTCAAGATCGATATGTCCGCCTGATGTACGTACACGTAAATTGCCTTCGGTATTTTCGGCATCAATATGCCCGCCGCTGGTTCGGGCTTCGATTTCACCGGAAACATCGGAAATTTCAATGTGTCCCCCGGATGTTCGGGCGTCAACGGTACCTTCCAGGTTGGCCAGCTGCAAATGTCCGCCGCTGGTTCTAATTTGCTGTGTTCCCCTCAGGTCAGTTGTTTTAATATGTCCGCCACTTGTTCTAAGATCGGTGCTCATCTCTTTTGGGGTATAAACTACAAAGGAAATGGAGGTGTTGTTATTTTTCCAGAATTTCCAACTGTCGCTGTTTTCCTTTTTGGCTATAGCCTGTACCCGGTTGCCGTTTCGGGCAATAGTGATTTCAAACTCATCAAGATCGGTATCGGAGGGCGAAAGCGACCGGCCGTTTTTAGAAACGTACATTTCAACCCGAACCTGATCATCCCCGGAGCCTTCAACGGTAATATGTCCGCCGGAGGTTCGTACTTCCAGATCACCGGGGGTATTGATTGAAAATTCTTCAACGCGGTAGGGTTCGTCACTATTTTGCTGCATGGCATCTGCTGTAGTGATGGTCAAAATCATCAATAAAAGTGAAGCTGCTAAGGCGATACTCATTTTAGTTATAAACATTTTTCGTGTATCCATAATGATTTTCTTATTTCGTTTAATCCTTGTTTAATGAGTTTTTAATACGAGACGATTCTAAAATGGTTTCATTACTTTTTTTGCTATAAGGAATAGGGCAATAGGACATAAGTTTCGCTAATGAATATTACAACCCCTATACCCCCTGTACCTCCATGGCCAATATTTCCTTATACCTTTTACCGTCAATTTATTATTTTCAGTCTCTTTAAATTTTAAGAAACAGATCATTAATGAAACTGCCCTTTGTACTCGCTAAACGTTTTGTTGCCGGTGAAACGCTGGAAGAAGCCATCCCAAAAATAAAACAGATCAATCGGAAAGGCATTAAAATTACACTTGACCTGCTGGGCGAAAATGTGGATGAGCGCGAAACAGCGGATGAAACAGTTGAAAATTATATTAATTTGCTTAAAGGTATTAATGAAGCTGATCTGGACAGCACCATATCTATAAAACTAACCATGCTGGGGTTGGGTATTGATCGGGATTACTGCAAAGAAAACTTGTTCAAGCTTTTGGATGTAGCGCGGGAAGAGAAGCAGTTTGTGCGCATTGATATGGAAGGATCGGACTATACGCAGGCCACCATCGATCTTTTCAAAGAGGCCTTTCAGCACTACGGCAAGCACGTGGGGATCGTCATTCAGGCCTACCTGCACCGCAGCAAAAAAGATATTCCCGAGCTGGCCGAAATGGGAGCCGATGTGCGGCTTTGCAAAGGGGCATATAATGAGCCTGAACTCATTGCCCTGCAGAATATGCCGGCTATCCGGGAAGCGTATAAAGAGTATGCAAAAATTTTGCTTGAAAAAACTACCTATCCGCGCATAGCCACGCATGATGATGAACTTATAAATTGGACAAAAAGTTATACGGAGGAACAGAACATTGGGAAAGCACGGTTTGAATTTCAGATGTTGTTTGGACTACGCGAGGAAACAATGGAAGAGTTTAGCCGGCAGGGATATAACACGCGTATTTATGTACCCTACGGCACTATGTGGTTTCCCTATTTTAAACGCCGGCTCACCGAGCGCAAAGAAAATATCTGGTTTGTGCTCAACACCATGTTTAAGAAGTAGGCAAAGGTGAAAAGTGAAATGGCCCGCTTTTGACCTTAGACCTTTTGACTTTTGACTTTTGACCCTATACCTTTCACAAATGCTTCAATTCCTCACCAATCCTACTGCCAGCCAATATCTTATAGCCGCAGCATTTATGGCAACCGGTATACTGCACTTTCTTAAGCCGGGTACCTTTATGAGCATTATGCCGGAGTATATTCCGTATCATAAAGCAATGGTTTATATAAGCGGAGCAGCTGAATTGCTTGGAGGTATCGGGGTGTTGTTCAGGCTAACGCAGAACTGGACCGCCTGGGGATTAATTCTTTTACTGGTGGCTGTTTTCCCGGCCAATATTGATATGACGGTGCAGGGTTTTAAGCACCAGGGAGGGCATTCATTCTATTTCTGGGCTACGGTTTTGCGCCTCCCGCTGCAATTTGTGTTGATGTATTGGATATATTGGGCGTGCATTCAACATTAGGCCAATGAACACAAAAAATCGTTCTTCCTTATATATATGGGTCCCCCTTGGCTTGGGCTTGCTAATGCTACCCATCCCTCTTTTGCGCGATTTCCATATTGAATCTGCTTTAGTAGTTTCGTTGGCCGGATGCTTTTGGGCTGCATGGAGGGCCTGTAGCAAGGAACAAGCGGGGAATGATTGGCGGAGCATCGTCTTTATTTTAAAGACGCTATATTTTACAGGGGTTCCGCTTCTTATCTATACAGTTGTCGCCGGTTGCCTGAGCTTGCACGGCATCGGTTTCTGGATTCTCTTTCCTATACCCGGCGTGATGTTTGGGTACAGCATAGGTCGGCTGCTTCGCCAATTAAACATTTCTTATCGATGCCCGATAGCTATATTTATTTTGTTGTTTGTTGCCGCCGGCGTTTTACTGATTGAGTTTTTTAACTTTCCCCAAGTCTATTTTTTTAACCATGTATGGGGCGGCTGGCCGGGACCTATTTATGATGAGACAGTAAAAGTAACTTGGAGCCTTATATTTTTTCGTGGGTTGACGTTGGCGTGGGCGGGATTGCTTTGGTGGTTGCCTGTCTGGACAAAATCACCAAAAGCCAAAGCCCTTATTATATCATTTAGCCTGCTGTTGATTGCAGGGTACAGTCAATTAGCCGAAATGGGCATAATAAGCCCGCGCAGTTACTTGCAGCAACAGTTGGACGGGGAACAAAAAACCGCACACTTTACACTCTATTATGATGCACATCACTACACTGACAATGAAATTAGTTTTATAGCAAAAAAGCACGAGTTTTATTTTCGACAGATTGTTGAGCAGCTAAACATTGAATGGCCGGATGATTCTCCCAAAATTGAGAGCTACTTGTATGCCCATCCCTGGCAAAAGAAAAAATTGGTAGGAGCCAAATTTACCAGTTACGTGCCGGTGTGGCTGGACCAAGATCAGTTGCATATTGCCCGGCCGCAGATTGAAGGCAGTCTAAAACATGAATTGGTTCACGTAATTGCAAAGCAGTTTGGCAATAAACTTTTTAATGCAAGCCGGAGCATTGGGTTGATTGAAGGCCTTGCCGTGGCAGTGGCTCCGGGAGAATCCCGGCTTAGCACCGTTGGTCAAATTGTAGTGTCTGAAAAACCGTATCCAACAGCCGCCGAAATGAAACACGCCTTGTCGCTCCTGGGATTTTATAGCGGGCGTTCAGCCGTAAATTATACCCAGAGCGGTTCATTTGTACAGTATTTGCTGAAAAATTACCCGGTTAATAATTTTAAAAAGGCATACAAAGAGGGGCATGTATCCCAATTCTATCAGCCATCATTCGATAGCTTGATAACGGGCTGGCATAGATCTTTGGATTCTCTTACGGTCGATTCAACCGATAAGCAGGTGGCGGCGCGCTTATATGGGTTTCCTTCTCTTTTTGAACAAAAATGTCCGCACGTACAATCTGCTTTTGCGCAATGGTGGGACAAATACCGCTTTTTTATGGCAGAGGACGACACCGTACATGCAGTGGGCTATTTAAATAAAGCATACAAGGAAGCGCCGGAAAATAGATTTGTCAAAAACCGATGGGCCTATATGAATTTAAAAGTCGGAAATGCTAAAAAAGTTCAGCAACATGCAGTAATGACAGATACATCGGCAGAGGGTCTGTTGCTTTATGCCGATGCCTTTGCTTTGAAGGGAAAATTGGATACAGCCAAAATCTACGTTGAAAAAGCCGCCTGGTATTTGCAGCAACACCCGGACTCCCTACTGAGGAAGGCATTAAAAATTCGACAGGATTCCACACAATGGAGATTTTACAGAAAAATCGTGTATCAAAGGCAGGTAGTCGATGACTCCACCTTTAAATACTTGTATCATCGCACACAGATGCGTATCGTACAGCAAATGATTGATCACCGGAATTGGCCAAAAATGAAGCATTACGCCGGGATTTTAGCTAATCATAAAAAATATCTGGCTTATTTTGATACGTACATTCAATTGATAGAAAAATTAGCCTTTTTTAAAGAATATGATCGTGCAGACCAATGGCTAAATGATATAAACGCCTTATCTCTGCGTCCGCGATACCGGGAAAGACTCCAACAGGCTCAGAAGTGGATTTGGTATTTACAACAGAAAGAGGAATATGAGTTTTCAAAACCCGGATGAATTATTTTTATATATTTTAAACTGATCCACACACGATAGAATTATTTTAGAAATACGTATCCTAAATTGTAAAACCAAATCGCAGAATTACCATTATGATAAAACAAAAAGTTCAAGAAGAAATAAATGAGCAGATACAGGCGGAATTCCAGTCTGCCTATGCATATCTGGCGCTTTCGGGGTGGTTTGAATCACAAAACCTCTCAGGCTTTGCACACTGGATGAAAAAGCAGTGGAATGAAGAAATTGAGCATGGCATGAAGTTTTATGAGCACTTGATAAAACGCGACGGAGAAGTAGTTCTAAAGAACATAGAGGCACCCTCTTTAACTATAGATACACCTGAAGATGCATTTGAACAGGCGTTGGAGCAAGAACGAAACATTACCAAGCGAATCCACAAACTGTATGATCTGGCCCAAAAAGAGGGCGATTATCCCCTGGAAAGCTTACTGCTTTGGTTTATTGATGAACAAGTTGAAGAGGAAGATATGGTTAGAAAAATCTTAGATGATTTAAAACTAATTAAAAACGATGCTTCAGGAATGCTTTTAATGGACAAAGAATTAGCTAAAAGGGAATCAAATAAATAATGATAAACCGGTTACAAAAAATGCAACGGATATATATACCTTTAGGCACCAATTATACTTTTTGCAAGAATGCTTTGAAAGGAATGTATTAAAGAGCTTTTTTGGCAAAAAAAATTACAAATTGAAATGTAGATATTTATTTCTATATTGAGCAGTGCCTAAATACCGCATTGGGAATTAAAAACTTGCTAATGTGATATTAAAGCGTTTATCTTTGAAAAAATGAGGGATATTAAGGAACTATTGCTGATCAATTGAGTTTTGATATAGTGTAAATAATACTCCCAATAAATATCAATCGATTTAATTTCTTAACAAAATAAAGTAAAAATTCAATATTATGAAAAAATTGATACCACTATCATTGATGTGTTTACTCCTCTTAGGAGTGGGAACAACACAGGCACAGACTGCAGAACAACCCTTAGGCTTTAAAGTACTTTTCGGGAACCAATCTTATGACGGAGACCTGGGAAATGAAGTTCTTGAATTTTCACATTCTGATTTCGTTTACGGAGTAGGCATGTCTGCTTACTTAAGTCCTGTGTTTGATTTAAGTCTGGATCTGCAATTTATGAGACTTGATAAATTTAACGGCCCGGATGACACAGTTACTGGGAAACGAAATACCGAGTTCCAGACCGACAATTTCAATGTTAATTTAATGTTACGCTTGAAGCCGTTTACTTCACGGCTGAATCCGTATCTTGCAGCTGGTATTGGTGGTAATTTGTTGAAAGACGGGTCAGATGTTCGTGAAGAGGATTCTCATTTTGCATTTGCCATACCTTTCGGAATTGGTGTTAACTACGAATTAAAGGATAATGTAATGCTAAACGTGCAGTACATATACAATAGAACGTTTAGCGATGAAATTGATAATTATCCTCTGGAGTCAGCGGATCTGAGCTCAGGACGTTCTGCCAGTGAATACGACAGAAACATAGATGATAAAGATCACGATGACTTTACAACATTTACCATTGGTGCTGTATATACTTTTGGTGGTGAAGAGAAAGAAGATGATTTAGAAGAGCGACTTCTTCGTCAGTCTTTAAAAAATCTTGAAGCAGCTGAAAACTCTTCTGCAGAAGCTTCTGCTACCCTAAAACAAGCGCAACAACTTAATGATGAAACCTTAACGGCTCTCGAAGAACTTCGAAATGCTATCGATCAGATGCCGGAAGAAAGTGAAGACTTGAAAGCTGAAATGGTTCGTATAGTAAACAACATTCAGTTTGAATTTGATAAATCAACTATCATTGACCCTGCAATGGATGAGCTCAATTCTCTGGCAAACATTATGCAGCAGTATCAAGGTCTTGGAATAGATATTGCTGCTCATGCTGATGAAAGAGGCTCTGAGTCGTACAATGAGAAGCTTTCAATGCGCCGGGCGCAGGCTGTAAAAGATTACCTTGTCAATCGTGGTTTAAGTGCTTCTCGCATCACTACAAGTGCATTAGGTGAGAGCAGCCCACTGATGTCTGGTAATTCAGCAACAGCCTATGCTCAAAACAGAGCTGTTCAACTTACATTGAGCTATAACGGTTCAAACTAAGCACGAAGCTTATACTTTATAATAGGGAAAAGCCTCATGTCATTGACATGGGGCTTTTTTTATGCTAGTATTATCGTTATTAGTTAATTCGTTAAGTGGTTATTGGATAGCCCAATCAGGTTTTATTGCTTCCTATAGTGGACGAAAGATACAAATAACGAATAACCAATAACTTAAACGAATTTATATGCAAAGCTGGTAACTAAATTGTTGCTTTACTTTCTTTATGGTAGCTACACTAGAAGTTCAACCCAATCTTAATATCAAACTTGGTAGACAGCTCAGCCCCGAGCGTATGGGTGCGTACCTCTTCGTTGAATACGTTTTTTAGTGAAAACTGTGTGCTGACATGCCGGTTCCAAAACCACTTGCGTACGCTAATATTTAGATTTACAAAGGCGGGAGTATCCGTATCAAAGGTGCCGCTAAAATCACGAATAGGAATACCGCTTGGCAAGGTATATTCTACTCCGTCTAAAGCTTCAAACTCTGCCCATTCAGTAGAGGTCCGATAAATTGTCTTTAGCGACAGACTAAGGTTTGGGACAGGAAACACATCAAACTGATAACTGATTTTTGTGCCGGGTATTTGATTGGAATATTCTTTATACCGATCCGTCCCTGTTAAGGTATGTTGTAATTGAAAGGTAAGTTGCTGGTGAAATAAAGGGAGCAAAGAGTGATCTATTTGTGCCACTAAAGACAGCCGTTCACCCTCTTCGCTGGTGGCCGTAAACGTTCCGGGCAAGGTATCAACAAATTCATTTTCCCGTACTATTTGCCATGGTACATTCAAGGCATTGTGGCGGGTGAGTTGTTGCTCAAATAGCAGCGCAAAATTTTCTGAGACAGTAACTTTGTTAGCAATTTTAAAACGTAATGACTCATTACGAAAAGACTCCAACGGTTCATCGATGGAGATACCAAGAGCATCGGCAAAGGTGTAACCCCGACCTACCCAAAAGGCAAAAGAGTTTTGGCGAAGAGGCAGAAGCTCGGTATATAAAAATGAGGGGGTTACTTCCCAGTGTTCTGTTAGGCTAACAGGCACATCCAGCTGTATGGTTTCTGCAAATTGGTCTTCATCGTAATCGAGGTTGGTATGTAAATCAATAGCGGCCCTTCTTCCCAAAGATATTCTGCTGTCCAAAAATAAGGTCACCAAATCATTGAAAGGCTGATTAATGCCCGGGGCCCGGGTTTTAAGTCGTTCATAAATAAGGCCCGGCTCAACACTAAAATTTTGTGCTTTAAACAGCGCCGATGAAGAAAACGTATAGGTGGTTTGGTCCCAATCAAATATAAAGGTGTGAAGCGGAAAGCGCCTGCCAATGCTCTTGTTATGTGCAATGAACTCTCCATTTAGAATCCAGTTACCGGCTTGGTATTGCCCCTTTAGTGCAAATTGACTGTAGGTGGTCTTCGCGGGAATCTCACGGCCGAAAGGCTGCAAGAATAGATAGTCGGTGGCTTCTCCATAAATACCTCTGGCTTTAATATTCCAGTTATTGGCTTTGTAGGCGGTTTCGAGGAGCCCGCTTTTAGTGGTTATTTGTTCTTTATAGTTAACAAACTCATCATTAATTCCTAAATCAGAAGCGGTAATCTGTATGCGCTGATTTAAAATAAGATCAGTTGGTTGATGAATTCTGAATGAGAATAGGCCCTTTGAGTACCAATTTCCCTTTTTGTAAGATAGGAAAATGCTACCGTCGGGACCCCACCGGTCGATGTTGGGAGTGGTCCTTAGTGAATCAAAAACAAAAGGCCCGGGGTCGCCTGTTTCGTTGCCCACATATAAAGTACTGCTTATACTAAAACCGGTATCTACAACAGCCGTTTTAAAATCAATAAGGCCTGCACTTGCCAAGGTATTTTTATACACTTGAGGCGTAAATCGGGAGGTTGCCTGCCTAACATTATCAACAAACAAAGGGAGAGTATTTAGATTTTGCCAACCAAAGAAGTCCGCATCAATTGGGATGCCGTCCACCAGTATCTTGGGTTGAGGACCATAATAACCGTATAAGCCGCCGTCAAGTAAGTGGGTAAATTGGTCCGTTGAAGCATTATTCCAGCGCGGATTTTCTTTAAAAAAATCATTGGGCCGTAATAGGCCCGCAACCTTTGATAGAGAATCCGGTTGGTTTTTCGCCTGTCCGCATAAACTGGCAGACAAGCCAAAAAAGAAAGCCGATAGCATTATCAGGCAGCGTAGTAAATTATTCATTTAAAAGCTTTTTTTAGCCACCGCGGCGTGTCAAAAGAATAGCTTACCCCCGCTGACACCAGCGTTACAGACAGGGGAAAAAAAGTGAGCGTTCGATTATACGAAATAGTGGCGTGTATGAACCAATCACTGCTGATTTGGAATTGATTGCGTAAAGCAAGCTCATAGGCGAATTCATTTTCGTTTTTATCAGTTACAAACATTTCGGTGCCGGATTGATTGGTAAAAACTTCCGATTCATCAAAAAGCATAATATTGTTGCCAAAAAGCAGAACGGGTGCTATTTGGTATCGTGCGGTTATATCAATGGGATAACTCCAGCCCAGATGAACAAAAATAGAATGAAAATCCGAATCGGTTGGTGTAGGGGCATCTCCTTTAAACCGGATATAACGCGCACCGCTTTCCACTTGCCCCGCAAAAAAGGGAAACCGCAGGTTAAGGTGAATGCCCGGCGAAGGGTTCCATGTTTCAGTAAAGAAATTATCTGCCACCGAAAAGCTGCTGTTTACATCAAAAAAGGCACGGTCGGGTGCTGATGCTAAAGATTGAGCAGCAACCCCTGAGGCAACACTCAGAAAAAAGACAATCCAAAATGATCTTCTAAACATGATCTGTACTATTAAAATAGATGCAAAAGGCTTAAAATATCTGGAAAACTGGCAGGCTTGGGTAATTATTATTATTGTAAAGCTTTATAATCATTATTCAACGAACCTGCATAATTTTAATTAGTTTGTACTGCTTGAAAAAAACCTAAAGATATATTATTAAAACCCACTATTAAAGTTAACTTGAAGAAATAGAGCATATTTTTATGGCAGTCCGGTATGATTTTATTCCCCATGAAGAATATACGGAATATCCCGTTGAGCAGATGAAGGAACGAGCCCGTGCTTTTTATGAAGATCTAAGAAGACGGCGAACAGTCCGTGATTTTTCTGATAAGGAAGTGCCCGTAGAAGTTATTGAAGATTGCCTGAAAACGGCCGGTACCGCTCCAAACGGGGCCAATATGCAACCGTGGCATTTTGCGGTTGTTCAGGACCCAAAAGTAAAAGGTAAGATAAGGCAGGGAGCGGAGCAGGAAGAAGAGGAGTTTTATAAACGCCGGGCTACTAAAGAATGGTTGGAGGCGCTGGAACCATTGGGAACGGACAAGGACAAGCCTTTTTTAGAAGAAGCACCTTGTCTCATCGCCATCTTTGCAGAAAGCTATGGAAAGACGGAAGACGGTAAAAAGGTGCGAAATTATTATGTAAAAGAATCTGTAGGCATAGCAACAGGAATGCTTATTACTGCCATCCACAACGCCGGGTTGGTTTCTTTAACCCACACGCCCAGCCCTATGGGTTTTCTGAATGATATACTGAACCGCCCGGATAATGAACGGCCTTTTATTTTATTGGTGGTCGGATATCCTAAAAAAGATGCAAAAATACCCGATATCACTAAAAAACCGCTTGCTGATATTGCTACTTTTATGTAGATATCTTGCCTTTAGCAAACGTTCTTTTTTAGGAAAAGTAATCTTATTGAACCGCATTGGACGTTAAAAGATATGGTATTAGAATATTTTAATTTCTTATTTGTATCGATTAGGGATAAGTTTTTTCCAAAAATAATGAGGATAAGCTTACTAAGTTTATTTTTGGCGGGGTTTCTACTATTATCTAATACTCAAATAATTGCGCAAACCCAAGATCGGCCAATATGGGTGTCGTTACGTGTAGGCCAGGATGAGTACAGGGGTGATTATGGGAGTGAATTTTTTGATTTCAGGATAGGTTCAGAATTTACGTTTGGTTATTCACTAAGCGCTTATCTAAACTCCTCTTTGGATCTTTCTGTATCGATGGATGCAGGCATTCTCGATGCGGAAATAGATATAGACAGGCGAACCACCGAATCATTTTCGAAACCGTTCATTAATACCAATCTTCAGCTTCGGTATAATTTATCAAATGGCTACATATTGCGCGAAAACACTGCAATTCAGCCCTACCTTAGTACGGGACTGGGAGTAACATTTTTTACTGGTGATGGAGATAGAGAAGTAAATGGAGAGGGCGCCAATATTATTCCAAGCGGTAGAACCATTAGCATTCCGGTAGGTATAGGATTTGAAATTCCGGTGAGCAATGCGGTAAGCCTCAATGCGCAATCAACCTTTAA
>Ga0136604_1000408_pt1 | contig 21631 bp, 22 predicted proteins | sample AntRauFillE10628_FD_104928 | JGI IMG/M metagenome (GOLD analysis project Ga0136604, IMG submission 104928) | Saline lake microbial communities from Rauer Islands, Antarctica - Metagenome Filla E10 #628 | ecosystem: Environmental > Aquatic > Non-marine Saline and Alkaline > Saline | place...
CTCGCTGGAGATCAGCGAGTCGGACAGGTCCGACACCTCGACCTCGAGCCGCTGGCGCTCACGGAAGCGCGCCCACACGGTCTCGAAGTGGGTCAGGGCCTCGAACAGCCCATCCCGCTCGACGTCCCACGCATCGAGAAACTCCGCCACACCAACCTCCACGGTCCACACCGGTCCTACGGCCGGTGACCGCCGCATCTTGACACACCAGCCGACACGTCGCAGCCCTCGGGCCGCGGGCCGACGCAGCGTGCCACCTCAGTCGCCCTCGGCGGCCGGTTCACCACGCGGGGTGCTGGGGGGTGTGTCGGACGGTCTCCCGGGCGCGTCGACGGACGGCGTTCCCGGCGGGGGACCGTTGCCGGCGCCCTGCCCCGGACGCTCGGGCACGTGACGGTACGCCTCGCCGTCCCACGACCAGCGCTGGGTGCCCCAGTCGGCGCGTGGCAGCGGCGCGTCGTCGCACGTCGCGGCGACGTCGAGCACGCCCTCGGCCGACCCGGCGACCAGCCGTGCACCGACGGCGCCGTAGACGTGGCTGCCGTCGTGGCAGCCACCGCGGGCGCGCAGCGGCACCAGGTCGATGCGGGCCGGCACCCGCCACAGGGCCAGCGAACCCGCACCGTCACCGCCGACCTCCAGCACCACCTCGCGCTGGTCGTCGCCGTTGACGTCGGCGACCGAGACCTGCACGACGCGGTCCGCCGGTCCACCGAGCCCCTCCGCGACGACGCGGTAGCCGCGTCCCTCCCAGGCAGCCAGCGCGAGCCAGCCCCGCTCGTCGCGCACGCCGGAGAGCACGACCTCGTGGGTGCCGTCGCGGTCGAGGTCGACGGCGACGCCGTCGAGGTCACGCACGCCCTGCGGCTGGACCCGGGCGATGAAGCGTGCCGCGTCCGCGACGGTCGCGGCACGCGGGACCGTCCCACCCACCGAGGACGCCGGCTCGGACGCGTCGGGCGCGGGGGGCGAGGCCGGCGACGTGGGCGAGCCGGACGCCCCCGGGTCGGGAGCCGCGACCGCGGACTGCGACCGCTGCGGCACCGGGCCCTCGTCCCCGTCCGCGGCCCCGCCGTCCGGTGACCGCTCCACGCGCAGCGAGGACCCGGCCGCGGCGGACGGTGCGGACACCGCGTCGGCATCGTCCGACGGCGCCGTCGCACCACCACAGCCCGCGACGAGCAACGCCACGGCGCAGAGCAGCAGTGCGGGCGTGGACCTCACGGGACGAGCCTCGCCCGGCCGTCGCGCAGCTCGACCTCGCCACGCTGCGCGAGCAGGTCCAGCGCGGCGCGCGTCGACGCCTCGGCCGCGCCCCACAGCCGGCGGTCGACGTCGGTGTAGACCTGCTCGACGACGGCGCGGGCGTCGGTCGCCCCGGACGCCAGCGCGTCCCGCACCTGCGCGACGCGCATCGCCCGGTGCTCCTCGTGGAACCGCACCACTGCCGCGGGGTCCTCGCCCATCTCGGGCCCGTGTCCCGGCAGCAACAGGTCTGGCCCGAGATCGAGCACGCGCCGCAGGCTGTCGAGGTAGGCGGCGAGGTCACCGTCTGGGTGGGCCACGACCGTGGTCCCGCGCCCGAGCAGGTGGTCGCCGGTGCACAGTGCACCGGTGGGCAGCCGGAACGACAGCGAGTCGCGGGTGTGGCCGGGCGTCGCGACCACGTCGATCTCGAGACCGCCGAGCTCCAGCACGTCGCCGTCGGCCACGACGCGACCGTCGGGGCCGGCCACGTCCGGTCGAGCGGCCACGACGGGCACACCCCAGCGGGCCGCCCAGGACGGGGCGGCCTCACGGTGGTCGACGTGGTGGTGGGTGACCAGCACGGCGCACGGCTCGGCGTCGAGCTGCGCGGCAGCCGCCTCGACCGCCGCCAGGTGCGCGGCGGTGTCCGGTCCCGGGTCGACGACCGCCACCGTGCCCCGGCCGGGCGTGCCCAGCAGGTAGGTGTTGGTGCCGTCGAGCGTCATCGGCGAGGGGTTGCCGGCCACGACCCGCAGCGCCACGTCGTCGACGCGAGCGACCGCGGGCAACGACCCCAGCGGCGGTGGCGTGCGGGGGTCGACGGGTTGATGCTGCTGTGCCACGTGCTCCTCCTCGCGCGTGAGGGTAGGACCCACCGCGTGGGGCGTCCCCGCCATCCCGGGACGGGCAGGTCCGTTCAGGGCACCCGCTGCAACCAGGCCGCGACAGCGGCGCCGAGCTCGGCGCCGCTGTCCTCCTGCACGAAGTGGATCCCGCGCAGCACCTGCTCCTCGGTCGCGGCCCAGGCAGCGACGCGCTCGCGGTAGACGTTGGTGAGGAACCCGGGCTCGACGGCGAGGTGGAGCTTGGGCACCTCGCTGTCGGCCAGCCACGCGGCGTACGCGGCGACCCGCTCGGCGACGGCGGCGGGCTCACCGTCGAACGGCAGCTGGCGCGGCCACGTGAGGGTCGGGCGACGGTCCTCCCCCGGCTCGCGGTACGGCGCCAGGTAGGCGTCCATGACCTCGGCGGGGATGCCGTCGAGCACCGAGGCCGGCAGGATGCGCTCGACGAAGACGTTCTTGTCCAGGACGATCTGCTCGCCGGCCGGCGAGCGCATCGCGCCGAACAGCTCGCGTGCCTCGTCGGGCCAGTCCTGCAGCGACAGCGGCCCGCAGACGGTCTCGGTGAAGGCGATCGCCCGCACCGCGTCGCGGTGGCGGTTGGCCCAGTCGAAGCCGAGCCCACCGCCCCAGTCGTGCAGCACCAGGGTGACGTCGTCGGTCACGCCGAGCTCGGCCAGCAGCGTGTCGAGGTGGCGGGCGTGCGCCGCGAGGCCGTAGCGCTCGTCGCCCTCGCCGGGCAGCTTCGCCGACTCGCCCATGCCGATCAGGTCGGGCACCACGACGCGGTGGCCCGGCAGCAGCGCCGGCACCACGTCGCGCCACAGCAGCTTCGAGGTCGGGTTGCCGTGCAGCAGCACGACCGGACGCCCCTCGCCCTCGTCCCAGTAGGCCATCGTCGTGCCGAGCACCTCGGCGAAGCGGGTCTCGTACGGCGCCGGTCCGGCAGCGTCGGGGCACGGGCTCGTGGTCATGGTCGGCTCCTGCTCGCGTTCACCGTTCGTCCACCCGGCTGTCCACCCGGCCGTCGGCGTCCCGCACGCGGGAAGCAAAATGGAGCGGCAGCCCCTCCCAGGGCTGCCGCTCCGAGCCCCCCCGCATATGACGGCTCCCGCTCCGTCACTCCCGCTGTGAGGCTGAACGGAGCGTAACGGACCGTTCAGCCTCGGTGCAACCCGTTGCCGATGGCGGGTCGGACGTGTGACCGCACGGACAGGTCCGACCTGTCCGCCGGTCACGGCTCCTCGGGCGGACGACCGTCGCCGGTGCGGACCAGCACGCGACCGTCGACCTTGACCACCTCCGGCTGGATCCGCTCGATGCCCAGACGCTCGTTGCGGGCGGCGTCGAGCACGCCGTCGACGTCGTCGAAGGCGGTGAGCTGCTCGAGCACGCGACGGGTCGGGAAGATCACCGTCCAGCGCCCGGCACGCCCGTCCTCCAGGACCTGCGCGGGGCGCAGCCAGCGTGCGCTCATGGTCTCCACCGCATCGCCGCTGGCGGCGTCGGCCTGCTCCTCGGGCACTGCGGTGACGAAGAAGCGGGTGTCGTAGCGGCGGTGCATGCCCTCGGGGGTGACCCACCACGCGAAGGGCTCCAGCGAACCGAGGTCGAGGACGAGGTCGTGGGCGGCGAGCAGCGCGGCGAGGTCCCCGCCGTCGTCGCGCGCGGCGAGCTCGGCGCGGACGCGTGCCACCTCGGGCCGAGCCAGCAGGTCGGCCCCGACGGTGCGACCGTCGGCGTCGACCGCCAGCAGCAGCCCGGCCTCCTCGAAGGTCTCCCGGGCGGCGGCGACGAGCAGCGCCAGCGCACCCGGTGCGTCCGCCCCGAGCGCGGCCCCGACGCGCTCGAGGTCGGCACCGCGCCAGCGGGTGGCCGGCAGGTCGCCGTCCTCGGGGTCGACCGCCCCCCCGGGGAACACCAGGGCCCCCCCGACGAAGTCGGTCTCCAGGTGGCGCTCCTGCATCAGCACCTCGAGGCCCGCGTCGCCGTCGCGCACGAGCAGCACCGTGGCCGCGTCACGCGTCGGGCGGGTACGCCCGTCGTGGTCGGCTGCGCGTGTGGGCGTGACCTCGTCCGCCATCGACTCCCCGTCCCTCGGCCGGCAGCACCGGCGTGGTCGCCGCGGCTCCCCTGCCGCACCGGCGCCCGAGCGTAGGGTCGGGCCGCACACGGCGGCACCGGGGCACACGTGGCGACGAGCACGACCGGCAGGACGCGTGCGGCGGCGGCGGGTCCCGCCCGCACGGGTGGCCGCGTGCCCGAGCTCGACGCGACACGGGGGCTGCTGCTGCTCGTCGCCGGCGTGGTCCTGCTGCGTCCGGCGGGCCTCGACGCGCCGGGCTGGCTCGGCCCCTCGGCGTGGCAGGGCCTGCGCGTCGCCGACCTGCTCCCGGCCGCGCTGACCCTCGTCGCCGGCGTCGCCCTCGGCCTGCAGCAGGGCGACCGGGCGTCGCGCGGCACGCCCGCGTGGCTCGCGCGACACGCCCGTCGCGTCGTGCTGCTGCTGCTGGTCGGGCTCGGGCTCGCGTGGGCGACCGCCGGCACGCCGTGGCCGCCGGACCTCGACGCACTGCGCTGGACCGGGCACCTGCAGCGCCTCGCGCTCGCCGGCGGTGTCGCTGCCGGCGTGCTGCTGCTGCCGCGCTGGGCGGAGGCCGCCGTGGCCGGTGGGCTGCTGCTCGGCCACGGCGGCTGGCTCGTCGTCGCGGGCGGGCGTGCACCGGCGGACGCGGCCCCGGCGGGCATCGACGCCGCGCTGCTCGGACCCGGTCACGCCCTGGCGCCGGTCGACCCGACCGGCCTGGTCGCCGTCGTGCCGTCGGTCGGCCTGCTGCTGGTCGGCGTGTGGGTCGCCCGCTGGCTGCGCGCCCGGTCACGCGGCACTGCGACCGCGGGGATCCTCGGGCTGGCCGCGGGCTGGACTGCACTGGCCGGCGTCGTCGTCGGCCAGGTCGTGCCGAGCAACGCGAGCCTGTGGTCGACCACGACCCTGCTGCTGGCCGCCGCCGCGGTCCTCGCGCTGCTCGCCGGCGGCCACCTGCTGACCCGCAGCGGCGCGACGGACCGGGTCGTGGCGTGGACCGCCGTGCCGGGCACGTCCGGGCTGGCGACGTGGGCCGCGGCCGTGCTGCTGGGCCACGTGCTGTCGGGTGCCGGCTGGTGGACCACGGTGGTCGTGGCGCTCGCCGACGTCGTCGGACCGGGGACCGCGGTGCTGCTGGCCAACGCCGTCCTGCTCGCCCTGCTCGTGCGCGTGCTGGCCATCGGCGTCGACCGCGGCGTGCGCCTGCGGGCCTGACGACGTCCGTCGAACCACGGGACGGGGCCACGGGACGTCCGGGGCGGCGGCGGCGCGGTCGCCGCGCCCCCGGGCGGGACGGCAGCGGCGACGGACCTCGAGCACAGGCCTCAGCGCCGGGTCTCAGCCACGGACCTCGAGCACGGCCTCGACCTCGACCGGGCTGTCGAGCGGCAGGACGGGCACGCCCACGGCCGAACGCGCGTGGCGACCGTCCTCGCCGAGCACGGCGGCCAGCAGCTCGGAGGCGCCGTTGGCGACCAGGTGCTGGTCGGTGAAGTCCGGTGTCGAGGCGACGAAGACGGTCAGCTTGACCACGCGCAGCCGGGCGAGGTCGCCGGCGGCGTCACGGCCCTGCGCGAGCACGTTGACCGCGGCCTGTCGGGCGAGCTTCTCGGCCTCGGCCAGGGTGACCTCGGCGCCGACCTTGCCGGTCGCGGGCAGGCGTCCGTCGACCACCGGCAGCTGCCCGGCGGTGAACACCAGCTGGCCGGCCGCGGCCCACGGCCGGTAGGCGGCGGCGGCCGCCGGTGGTGGCGGCAGCGTCAGCCCGAGCTCCTCCAGGCGCGCCTCGGGCGTGGTCCCGTGCAGCTCCACCTCAGGCCTCCCGTGGCTTGACGAAGTACCCGACGCGCTGGGACTCGAGCAGGAACTCGTAGCCCTGGTCGGTCCACTGCTCGATGATGACGTCGCGCGCGGCGGGCACCAGCGGCGCCGTGGCGTACTGCAGCGCCGGTGCGTCACCGCCCGCGGGGCGCTCCAGCGTCGCGACCCACTCGTCGGTGATGTCGACCAGCCGCCAGCCCTGGGCACCGTGCTCGTTGAGCATCGGTCCCAGCGCGTGGTTGATCAGCTGGACGTCGGTGGTCTCGGTCTCGGACTCGCTCACGTGCTGCTCCCGTCGCCAGGTGGGGCGCTGTTGGGGTCGTCGCCGGGCACGGTGGTGGGGTCGTCGGTCGCGGCCGGGGCGCCGGCCCCGGTCGGCGCGTCGGCGTCACCGGGCTCGAACGGTTCGACCAGGACGACGGCACCGTCGGTGCCGTGGACCCGCACCGGGGTGCCCACCTTGGCGCGACGACCGTCGCCCGTCCAGCGGGCGCGCCACAGCGCGCCGTCGACGTACACGTGGCCCTCGGGATTGAGCACCGAACGGACGATCCCGGCTCGACCCACCAGGTCGTCGACGGTCACGTCGACCGGTCCGGCCTGCGCGCGCAGGATCACCGTCATGCCGATCACGAAGAAGCCGAGCACGGTCAGCGTGGTCAGCCCGGTCAGCCAGCCGCCGACCGCGACCACGTCGGAGTCGTAGAACGACAGCGAGCCGACGACCAGCGACGCGGTCGCGGCGACCGTGACCAGGCCGAAGCCGGCGATCGCGGTGTCGACCGCGTACAGGACCATGCCGAGCACGACCAGCGCGACCGCCCACCAGGTCACCGGGAACACGGCCAGGCCGACGCCGCCGAGCGCGACGGCCACCAGGCCTGCGAAGCCGGCGACGCCGAAGCCCGGCTGGAACACCTCGAACAGCAGCATCCCGAGGCCGACGACGAGCAGCAGGTAGACGAACGCCGGGCTCGCCGAGGCGTGCAGGATGCGTCCGGGCAGCGACAGGGAGCGGAAGCGCACGTCGCCCTCGTCGGCCCGCAGCTCGAGCACGACCGTGCCGGTGGAGGTCTCCACCTCGACACCGTCGAGCTCGGCCAGCAGTGCGTCCAGGCGCGGCACGACGCGGTCGAGCGCGAGCTCGGCCTGCGTCGGCGCGTCCACGGCACCGCCCTCGCCGACGATGACCGCGCTGCGGGGGGCGTCGGCGAACAGCGCGGCGCCCTCGGGCCAGCGTGCCTCCAGGCGTGCCAGCGCAGCGGCGTCCGCCTCGTCGGAGATCGCGTCGGAGACGTCGAGCGGCGTGAGCGGGCCGAGCTCGGCGTCGATCGCGGCCGACCGGACGTCGGCCGCGGCCAGCAGCTCCAGTGCACCGCCGGCGAGGGGCGCTGCGGTGCCCTGCGGCCCGACGTACACGGCCACCGGCACGGCGCTCTCGGCGATGGCGTCGGCCAGGGCGGCGGTGTCGACCGACACGACCGCGTCGTGGCGCAGCTGCAGGACGACCAGGTCCACGCCCTGCTCGGGGGCCTCGTCGAGCAGGCGGCGGATGGCCGCCTCGGTGGGTGGGTCGAGGTAGCCCTCGACCGGCAGGATCTCCACCACGGGCTCGTCCGCGGGCACCTGCGCGTCGGTGTCGGTGGTCGTCCCGGACGCGCCCGGCGCGAGCGCCAGCAGCAACGCCGCGGCGGTCACGAGCAGGGCGACGAACCGGCGCGCGGAGGCGGCGGGAGGCAGGGCGGGGGCGGGTGCACGCATGGGCGGGACGGTACCCGTGGCGCACCCTCCCCCCGGCCGTCGGGCGGAGCCCGCTGCAGGTCACGGGCGGAGCCCGCTGCAGGTCACGGGCGGAGCCCGCTGCAGGTCACGGGCGGAGCCCGCTCCCGTGGCGTCCGGCCATCGCCGCCCGTCGGACGGACGGCGGCCACCCGCGGGTGCGTAGGCTCGTCGGCCCGCACCCACCGCGACCACGAGCACCTGCAGATGCCCGAGCCGACACCCGCGACGCCCGCCCTGCCGGACGGGGTCGACGGGCTGCTCGGGGCCAACGTGACGCTGGTCACCGGCAAGGGTGGGGTCGGCAAGACCACCGTCGCCGCGGCGCTGGCCCTGGCGTCGGCGGCCTCGGGCCGCCGCACGCTGCTGGTCGACGTCGAGGGACGCCAGTCGCTGTCGCGGGCGTTCTCCACGCCCGAGTGGGACTACTCCGAGCGCGAGTTCCGTCCCGGCCTGCACGGCGCGTCGTTGGACCCCGCCGAGGCCGTGTACGAGTACCTCGAGCTGTTCTACGGCCTGCGCCGCGTGCAGTGGGTGATGGAGAAGTCCAACGCGATCGACTTCGTGACCGCGGCTGCACCGGGCCTGCGCGACCTGCTGCTGGTCGGCAAGGTCTACGAGATCGAGGCCCGACGCGCCGCCGACGGCCGGCGGCGCTACGACCAGATCGTGCTCGACGCCCCACCCACCGGACGCATCGTGCCGTTCCTCCAGGCACCCGAGGGCGTCACGGAGATCGTGCGCGTGGGACCGATCCGGCGCCAGGCCAGCCAGATCCGCGAGATGCTCCAGGACCCGCGCCGGACCCAGGCGGTGCTGGTGACGCTGCTCGAGGAGATGCCGGTGCAGGAGGCGGTCGAGGGCGTGTCCGTGCTGCACGAGGCGGGTCTGGCCGTCGGCCCCGTGGTCGCCAACGCGACCACCGTCCCCCGGGTCGACGCCGACACCGCCGAACGGATCACCACGCTCGGCACCGACGGCCTGGTCGCCGCCACCGACGGGCGGCTCGGGGGCGCGGCGGCGGCGCTGGCGGTGGACTGGACCGGGCGCCACGTCGACCGCGTGCAGCTGGAGCGCGAGCAGCGCCGCGACCTGTCCGAGCGTTCCGGGCTCCCGATGCTCGAGCTGCCGCTGCTGACCGGCCCCGCCTTCGGGCCCGACGAGCTCCACCTGCTGGCCGACCTGCTCGTCGACCAGGTCGGTGGCAGCGCGACGCGGGTGGACGAGGTCCCCGGCTGGCGCGCGCACCTGGCGGGGGAACGGACGTGAGCGGACTCGACCAGGCCCGTGCCAGCACCCTCGAGGCCGCGGTGCGCGACGCCCACGTGCTGGTGACGACCGGGGCCGGCGGCGTCGGCAAGACCACGACCGCCGCGGCCCTCGGGCTCGCCGGGGCGCAGGCCGGCCGCCGTGTCCTGGTGATGACGATCGATCCGGCCCGCCGCCTGGCACAGGCGATGGGCCTGCCCGAGCTCGGCTCGTCCCCGCAGGCCGTCGACGTCGGCGACGCCCCGGGCAGCCTCGAGGCGATGATGCTCGACATGCAGTCGACGTTCGACGCGCTGATCGACCGCCACGCGACCACGCCCGAGCGCGCCCGGGCCATCAAGGCCAACCGGATCTACAAGACCCTGTCCTCCTCGCTCTCGGGCACCCAGGAGTACATGGCGATGGAGAAGCTCCACGAGCTGCACGAGCTCGGCGAGTACGACCTGCTGGTCATCGACACCCCGCCGACACGCAGCGCACTGGACTTCCTCGACGCCCCGCAGCGCATGACCTCGTTCCTCGAGGGCCGGCTGCTGAACCTCCTGCTCAAGCCCGCCATGGCGACCGGGAAGAGCTACCTGCGCTTCGTCAACGCCGGCGCGACCGCCTTCATGCGGGTCGCGGGCAGGGTCACCGGCATGGACCTGCTGGAGGACCTGGCGGACTTCTTCGGCAACTTCGAGGGCATGTACGAGGGTTTCAAGGAACGCGCCGACGCCGTGCTGCGACTGCTGCGCGACCCGTCGTCGCAGTTCGTCGTGGTCGCGGCGCCGATGCCCCCGCCGCTGCGCGAGGCCCGGTTCTTCGTCGACCGCCTGCAGCAGGAGGGCCTGCACCTGGGCGGTGTGGTCGTCAACCGCGTCCACCCGCACGTGCCGGGCGAGCTCGAGCAGCCTGCCCTGGCGGCGCTCGCCGACGAGCTCGACCCGCCGGCCCACGACGCCGTGGCCCTGCTGGCCGACCTGGCGGGCCTGGCCGCACGCGAGCGCCGCGACGTCGACGCCGCCCTGTACGGCCGGCGCCTGCCGGCCCTGGTCGAGGTGCCGCTGCTCTCGCGCGACGTGCACGAGCTGACCGGCCTGCGCGTCATCGCCGGCCACCTCGGCCAGGTGGCGCCGGCACCCGAAGCCACGTGACCGCCACCGGACGACCGACCGCGGAGCAGCGATGAGTGAGCAGCCGGACCAGCCGACACCGGACCAGCCCGGGTCGAGCACTCCCGACACCGAGCCGACCACCCCGGACCGCGACCAGGTCGGCGACGAGGGCGGTGACGATGGCGGTGACGATGGCAGCGACGAGCACCACGACGGCGCTGTCAGCCCCGCGGTCCGCGCCGGCGGTGAGATGGTGGCGGCCGCGAGCACGTCCGCCCCGCCGCCCCCGCGACGCACGGGCATCTTCGTCGACGTCGGCGAGCTGCGGGCCCACGTCGGCGACCTCCTGCGCGCGATGCTCGGCGGCTACCAGGTCGACGCGTTCGGGAACATGACCTTCACCCACGAGGGGGCGCGGGTGTTCGTCACCGTCGGCCCGGGTCCGCTCGGCCCGCAGGTCGGGGTGTTCTCGATCACCAACGTCGACGTCCCGCTGACGGGTGAGCTCGCCTCGTTCCTGCTGACCAGCAACCACCGACTCGCGTTCGGGGCGTTCTCGTACGACGCGGAGAACGCCGCGGTGTGGCTGCGGCACTCGCTGCTCGGCGGGACGCTGGACGGCCCCGAGCTGCGCGGCGCGGTGCTCGCGATCGCACAGACCGCCGCGCGTGTCGACGACGTCATCCGCGAGCGCCACGGCGGACGCCGCTTCGTCGACGCGGGCGAGGAGGAGCAGGCGCGCACACACCCCCCGGCCCCCGAGCCGGAGGCCGACGACGTCGCCAACGCGTCCGGCTACCTGTGACGCGCCCGATCGTCAGGACGCCTCGGCCCACCGACGGCGCGCGTACGCACGGCGCTGCCGCTCGGTCAGTCCGCCCGGGGACGGATCTCCCTCGACCACTCCGTCAGGACGCCTCGGCCCACCGACGGCGCGCGTACGCACGGCGCTGCCGCTCGGTCAGTCCGCCCCACACGCCGACCTCGATCTGCTCGTCGACGGCGTAGTCGAGGCACTCCTGCCGCACCGGGCAGGCGTTGCACACCCTGATCGCGTCGCGCGCGTCGGAGAGGCTGCGCTGGAAGAACGCCTCCGCCTCCAGCCCGCGGCAGCGGGCGCGGCTGGTCCAGTCGATCACGACGTCGTCCACGGGGTCCCTCCGATCGCCGAGGGGCTCCCCGGCGCACGATGACGGTACGACGGCACGCCCGTGGACGAACCACCCGTCTGTGCCATCTCGTCACGGTCATACAGCACTAGTCCTCCCAGTACCCGGTCTACGGTGCCGGCGGCCGCCGGGTGGCGGCCCCTCGGGCGTACCGGACTCCCGGCCCAGGGGCCCGGATGACACGGCGGGTACCTTCGCGGATCACCGGATGCGCCCGGAATCCCCCACCGTGGCGCACCGTGCCCATGATGGAGGGCCCCGTGGCCTCGATGGTCTCCCGTACCGGCGGCGTCGTCGCCCGACTGCTGCTGATCGTGGTCATCGCCACGGCGACAGCGGTGCTCGCCGCGACGTTCGTGCTGCCACCGGCCGTGGTCGCGTCGGACCTGCTGGCGGTCGTCGAGCGCGACGTCCTCGACGTGCCGCCGCTGCCCGACGCCGAGCCGATCATCGAGAACTCGCTGGTCCTCGACGCCGAGGGCAACGAGCTGGCCGAGATCTCGTTCAACGAGTCGCGCACGCTGGTGCCGCTGAGCGAGGTGCCGCAGGTGCTCATCGACGCCGTCATCGCGACCGAGGACGCGGACTTCCGCGAGCACGACGGCATCAACGTCGAGTCGATCGCGCGTGCCTTCGTGACCAACACCGCCGCCGGTGAGATCACCTCCGGCGCCTCGACCATCACCCAGCAGTACGTCAAGAACGTCTACATCGACCCCGCCCGACGCACCGAGGAGACGTACGACCGCAAGATCCAGGAGGCCCTCTGGGCCATCCAGCTCGAGACGCGGCTGAGCAAGGACGAGATCCTCGAGGGCTACCTCAACCGCATCGCCCTCGGCCAGGGCGTGTACGGCGTCGCCAAGGCCGCCGAGCGCTACTTCTCCACCGACCTGGACGGGCTCACGCTCGGCCAGGCGGCGACGATCGCCGGGATGATCCGCTCGCCCGAGGGCAACAACCCGATCACCAACCCCGGCAACGCCCGGGACCGTCGCGACGTGGTGCTGCGACAGATGGCCAACGAGGACTTCATCTCCCAGGAGCAGGCCGAGGCCGCGATCGCCGGGCCGCTCGGAGTCGATCCGACCGAGTCGGGCAGCTCCGACGAGCCGTGGTGGATCGACTTCGTCACGCGCCAGCTGTACAGCGCGGAGGCTGCGGCCCCGATGGGCATCCCCCAGGACCTGCTCGACGCGCTCGGCGACGACGAGGACGCCCGCATCTCGTCGGTGTTCCAGGGCGGCCTGAGCATCCACACCACGCTGCGACCGGACCTGCAGGCTGCCGCGGTCTCCTCGATCCGCGAGTCACTGACCTACGAGGACGAGCCGCGCACCGAGGTGGCCCGCGAGCCGTTCGGTGGGATCGTCAGCGTGGTGCCCGGCGACGGGGCGATCAGCACCATGGCGATCGGCCCGTTCGAGTACGGCGACTGCACCGAGCCGGTGGGCTACGACGACCAGGGCCGGGCGCTGTGCGACCTGACGAAGTTCAACCCGCTGGTCCCGGCCGACGGCAACTCGGACCGCCGTGGCCGCCAGCCGGGGTCGTCGTTCAAGCCCCTGCTGATCACGGCGGCGCTGGAGGCCGGCTTCCCGCCGGGCTGGACCGCGGACGCGGACTCGGGACAGTTGATCGAGGGGCCCGCGCAGTGCTCCGAGCAGGAGGACTGGCGGCCGAACAACGCCGGCGGTGGCGGCGGCCTGCTCGACATGTACAGCGGCGTCAAGGCGTCCAGCAACGTGTTCCACGCGAAGCTGATGAGCGAGGTCGGCCCCCAGAAGGTCGTCGAGACCGCGACGCGCATGGGCATCTTCGCCACCGACCTCCTGGCGGTCTGCTCCATGGCGCTCGGCTCCGAGGAGGTCTTCCCGCTGGAGATGGCCTCGGCCTACGCGACGCTGGCGGCCAACGGCACCTGGTGCCAGCCCTACGCGATCACCCGCATCGAGGACCGTGACGGCAACGTGCTGTACGAGCACCAGCCCGACTGCGAGCAGGTCGTCGACGGCTCGATCGCCGCACGCACCACCGACATGCTCGAGGGCCCGGTGACGCCCGGCGGCACGGCGCCGCAGATGGCCGGTGACCTCTCGCCGCACCCGGTGCGGGGCAAGACCGGGACGACCCAGGACTACCGCGACGCGTGGTTCGTCGGCTACACCCCGCAGCTGGCGACCGCCGCATGGGTCGGCTACCCGAACGGCGTGGTGACCTACGACTGCGAGCGCAACCCGCAGCGCTGTGAGGAGGAGGCCAGCGAGTGCTTCGCGGTCGACGAGGAGCAGAACACCCGCGGCTGCGTCGAGACGCGCTTCCTCGCCAACCAGGTCATCGGCGGTGAGTCCTACAGCCGCGTGTTCGGCGGCACGATCCCCGCCCCGATGTGGTCGACCTACATGCAGCAGGCGATGGACGGCCTCGAGCCCGGCTCGTTCCCGTCACCGGGTGCAGTCCCCGGCGCGGTCGTGCCCGACCTCGCGGGCATCACCTCGATCGACGAGATGGAGGACGTCGTCGAGTCGTCGAACCTGCGGCTGTTCGTCGAGGACGTCAGCGACTGGCTCCCGGCAGGCACCTTCCTCGGCCAGAGCCCCGCTGCCGGCTCCTCCGTGCAGGCCGGCGGCCCGGTGGTGGTCAGTCTCTCCGACGGCACGGGACAGCGCCCCGTCGTGCCCGACGTGCGTGGCCTCGAGCGCGTGGCTGCGCAGGATGCCCTGCTCGGCAGCGGGTTCTCGGTCGTGGTCGCACGCAGGATCGTCAATGACCCCGAGCTCGACGGCGTGGTCGTCGCGCAGGACCCGGGGCCCGGCACCCCACTGGCCGACGAGGACGCCTCGGGCGGCGTCACTACCGTCACGATCGAGGTCGGCACCTTCCGCGAGGACACCGGGGGCGGCGGCGACGGGAACGGGAACGGGAACGGTGGCGGCAACGGGAACGGCAACGGGAACGGTGAGCCCGAGCCGTCGCCGAGCCCGTCACCGAGCCCATCACCGAGCCCGTCGCCCAGTCCCTCGCCGAGCCCCGAGGGATGAGCACGGCACGCACCGCCCTGGGCGTGGGCGCCGGTCTCGGTGCCGCCTGCCTCGCCTGGGGGGTCGTGGTCGAGCGGCGCTGGTTCCGCCGTCGGGACGTCGTGCTCGACGGCGTCCTGCACGGCGGCGAGCCCCTGACGGTCCTGCAGGTCGCCGACCTCCACCTGTCGCGTCCCGACGCCCGGATGCAGGAGTTCCTCGTCGACCTCGTCGCCGAGGTGGGACCCGACCTCGTCGTCGCCGCCGGTGACCTCTGCGGTGCGGTCGGCAGCGAGGCGGCCGTCGTGGAGATGCTCGGGGCGGTGCTCCCGCCCGGAACCCCCGGGCTGGTCGTCCTCGGATCCAACGACCGCTGGGCACCGGCCGCCAAGCACCCACTGGTCTACTTCACCGACCCCGACCACCGGATCCTCGGCCCGCACCTGGACACCGCCGCGCTCGTGGCAGGGCTGGAGGGCGCGGGCTGGACGGTGCTGGAGGACGAGCGGTGCGTCCTCGACACGGCGGCGGGCCGGATCGCCGTCGCGGCACTGCACGACCCGCACGAACCCGACCGGGACCTGCCCGACCGGGACGCGCTCGACATCACCGACGTCGAGGGCGCGAGGCTGCGGCTCGGACTGGTCCACGCGCCGTACACCGCGGCGGTCGACCTGCTGGTGCGGGCCGGGGCGGACGTGGTGCTGGCCGGCCACACCCACGGTGGGCAGGTGCGCCTGCCCGGCATCGGCGCGCTGACGGCCAACTGCGACCTGCCCCTGCGCCGCGCACGCGGCGCGTCCCGCTGGGGTGCGGCCTGGCTGCACGTCACGCCGGGCCTCGGCCAGTCCGACTGGGCCCCGTTCCGGTTCGGGTGCCGGCCGGAGGCCACGGTCCTGCACCTGACGACCTGAGACGCTGCGGCAGCCGGGCCGAGGGCGCCCGTGCCCGACGGGCCGAGCGGGCGGCACGACGCACGGGCGGCGCACACCTTCCTCGTGCGCCCTGCGCGGCTTGGTCGCCCGGGAGGCCCCTCGGTACGCTTCGCGACGCCCTCGTACGAGGGCAGACCCGGGATGTAGCGCAGCTTGGTTAGCGCGCGTCGTTCGGGACGACGAGGTCGCCGGTTCGAATCCGGCCATCCCGACCGGGGACGAGGGGCACGCGATCGCGTGCCCCTCGTCGCACGTCCTGACCGCACCGGACACCAGGGGCACCGCCGTGGACCTGCAGGAACTCCAGACGACGATCCGCGCGACGTACGGACAGCGCGACGCCGAGCGCGGGCTCGCCCGCACCCACGCCTGGTTCGTCGAGGAGTGCGGCGAGCTCTCCCGTGCCCTGTTCCGCCAGGGCCACGAGGAGCGGCTGCACGAGTTCTCCGACGTGCTCGCGTGGCTGGCGACGCTGGCCGACCTCGCCGGGGTCGACCTGGCGGAGGCCGCCCGGCGCTACGCCGACGGCTGCCCTCGCTGCGGGGGGATCCCCTGCACCTGCTGAGACCCGACGGTCAGGACCCTGCGACCAGCTCGGCGATCTGGACGGTGTTCAGCGCCGCGCCCTTGAGCAGGTTGTCGCCGGCCACGAACAGGTGCAGCGAGCGCGGGTCGTCGAGGTCCTCGCGGATCCGGCCGACGAGCACGTCGTCGATCCCGGCGGAGGCCAGGGGGGTCGGGAACGCGAGCTCCTCACCGTCGCGCCCGGTCCCGTCCACGATGCGCATCCCGGGGAAGCCGTCCATCGCCTCCAGCGCCGCCTCGCGCGTCACCTCGGAGGCGAACGTCAACCGCGCCTGGATCGCGTGGCCCACCAGCACGGGAACGCGCACGCACGTCGGTGCGACGCGCAGCCCCTCGACGCCGAGGATCTTGCGCGACTCGTTGACGAGCTTCCACTCCTCGTCGGTGTGGCGCTGCTCGGCGAAGCTGCCCGCATGTGGCAGCACGTTGAACGCGAGCACCTTGGCGAACTGCTGGGGCTCGATCGACGCCTCGGCGGCCGCGCCGTCGAAGCGCAGCAGCTCGGGGTCGGCCAGCAGCTTGCGGGTCTCGGTCAGCAGTGCCTCGATGCCCGAGATACCGGCGCCGCCTGCCGCCTGGTAGCTGGTCGCGACGACGCCCTCGAGCCCGAACGCGTCGTGCAGCGGCTTGGCCGGGACCATCAGGACCATCGTGGTGCAGTTGGGGTTGGCGATGATCCCCCGCGGCCGCTGGGCAGCCGCCTCCGGGTTGACCTCGGCCACGACCAGCGGCACGTCCGGGTCCATCCGGAAGGCGCTTGAGTTGTCGACCACGACGGCGCCGGCCTCGGCGGCGAGGGGGGCGAACTGCTTCGAGCGGTCCCCGCCGGCCGAGAACAGCGCCACGTCGACGTCCGTGAAGGCGTCCGCCGTCAGCTCGCGCACCTCGACCTCGCCGTCGCGCCACGGCAGGGTCGTGCCGGCGCTGCGTGCGGAGGCCAGGAAGACGGGCTCGCCGTCGACCGGGAAGTCCCGCTCGTCCAGCAGCCGGCGCAGCTCCTGGCCGACGGCTCCGGTGGCTCCGACGACGGCGACGCGGACGGACATCGAGGACCTCGTGGTGCGTGGCGTTGGGGTGGTCGGTGCAGCGTGCCGAAGCGGTGGACCAGCCGCGAACCGGCGACACGGCCGGGCGCGACCCCCGCGCGCGGTCGGTGGACGATCGACCGGCGTCAGGCCAGCGCACGCAGCGCGGCCGCGACCGCGCCGACGCCGGCCCACGCCAGTACCCCGTGGCGCAGCAGGCGGTCGTCGAAGCGTGCCATGACCGGTACCACCGCCACCGTGCCGACGAGCAGGCCGACACCGATCAGTGCGCCGGGCACCAGGTCCTGGCGACCGACGCCGCCCGTGAGCGCCAGCGACACCAGCGCCAGCGACACACCGACCGTCGCGACCGCCGACAGCGTCGCACGTCGCGCGGGGCCGGCCTCGTCGCTGTAGGCCAGCGCCATCGGTGGACCGCCGAGCGCGGCCGCGGTGCCCGTGAACCCACTGGCCACACCGACGAACCCCAGCGTCACGGGCGTGCGACGGACCCGCAGGCCACCGCCGACCACCGCCACCGCCACCAGCAGCGCGGCCGCGATGACCAGCGTCAGCACGCGCGTGCTCGCCAGTGCGACCACCGCGGTGCCGGCGGCGATGCCGGGGATGCGCCACACCGCCATGGTCGCGAACGAACGCCGGTCGAGGACGCGTCGCTCGGTCCAGGTCACCAGCGCGGTCGACGGCAGCAGCCCGATGAGCACGGCACCGGGAACCAGCTCGGGACGCAGCACGGCCAGCAGTGGGACCAGCACGAACGCCCCGCCGAAGCCCAGCGTGGTCTGCACGGCACCGCCGAGTATGGCCGCGGCGAGGACCGCGACCAGCTCCAACGCCCCCATCAGCCCTCGCCCAGGTCGAAGGCCGCGTGGACCGTGCGGACCGCCTCCTCGGCATCCGCCACGGCGACGACCACCGAGACCCGGATCGTCGAGGTCGAGATCATCGAGATGTTGATCCCCCGGTCGGACAACGCCTGGAACATCTTCGCGGCGACGCCCGGGTGGGTCTTCATCCCGGCGCCGACCAGCGAGACCTTGGCGACCTGCTCGTCGACGGTGACGCCCTTGGCGCCCACGGCGGCGACGAAGTCGTCCAGCACGCCACGCAGCCCGTGGACCTCGCCCGACGGCATCGTGAACGAGATGTCCGTCGCGCCGTCCTCGGAGACGTTCTGGACGATCATGTCGATGCTGACGTTGGCGTCGGCGATCGCGCTGAACAGCTGCGCCGCCACCCCCGGGGTGTCGGGCACGTGCTGCACGGTGACCTTGGCCTCCGACGTGTCGTGCGCGACGCCGGAGATGATCGCGTCCTCCACGATGTCCTCCTGTGGCACGACCATCGTGCCGGGCTGGTAGCTGAAGCTGGACCGGACGTGGATCGGGATGCCGTGGTTGCGACCCATCTCGACGCTGCGCACCTGCAGGACCTTCGCGCCCTGTGCGGTGAGCTCCAGCGCCTCGTCGAACGACATGCGCTCGAGGCGGCGGGCGTCGGGAACGATGCGCGGGTCGGCGGTGTAGACCCCGTCGACGTCGGTGTAGATCTCGCAGACCTCGGCGCCGAGGGCCGCGGCGAGTGCGACGGCGGTGGTGTCCGAGCCACCGCGACCGAGCGTGGTCACGTCCTTGGTCTCGGCGGAGACGCCCTGGAACCCGGCGACGATCACCACGTCGCCCTCGTCGAGGCCCTCGTGCACGCGCATCGGTGTGATCTCGAGGATCTTCGCCTTGCCGTGCTCGCCGTCGGTGATGATCCCGGCCTGGCTGCCGGTGTACGAGCGGGCCGGGACGCCGAGCTCGTACAGCGCCATGGCCAGCAGCGCCATCGAGATGCGCTCGCCCGCGGTCAGCAGCATGTCCATCTCGCGCCCGGGCGGGTGCGGGCTGATCTTGGCGGCCATGTCGACCAGCTCGTCGGTGGTCCCCCCCATCGCCGAGACGACCACCACGGTGCGGTTGCCGGCGCGATGGGTGCGCGCGACGCGGTCGGCCACGCTCTTCATGCGCGTGACGTCACCGACGGACGTCCCGCCGAACTTCTGGACCACGATGCCGATGGGCCTGCTCCTGGACACGGCAGCGACCCGCGAGGGTAGGCGTCCGCGGGGGTCGGCCGTGACGCCGACACCGACGGGGGACCGAGCAACGACCGCGTGCGTGCGTGCGTGCGGTCGCGCGGTCGGTCAGGGCTGGTCGTAGCCGACCGCGAAGGCCTGGTCCATGAAGGCACGGACGCGCTCGGTGGAGACCCGCCCCCACCAGCGTCCGTTCTCCTTCAGCGACGACGCGACGATCGCACCGTGGCTCGCCGACAGCAGCTCGGTGGCATTGTCGACCGACATCCCGGACCCGACCACCACCGGCAGGTCGCTGGCCTCCCGGATGCCCTCGACCTCGCTGACCGGGGTGGCGTCACCCGTGCGTGACCCGCTGGCGATCAGCACGTCGGCGTCGAAGAACTCCGCGTCCTCGGCCTGCTGCGCCAGGGGCCGGTCCCCCACGATCACGTGGCTGCCGTGCTTGACGTGCACGTCGGCGAACACCTTCACGTGCTCCGCGCGCAACCGCGCCCGATAGCGGGCAGCGGCCGGCGCAGCGCCGTCGAGCAGGCCCTCGTTGGCGACGTAGGCGTTGACCCACTGGTTGACCCGCACGAACGCGCCGAGGCCCGCCTGCGCGGCGGCCAGCGACGCGTGCGCGCCGTTGGCCAGCACGTTGACCCCGACGGGCAGCCCGACCTGCTCGCGGACGCGGTCGACCATCACCGCGACGCTCGCAGCGGTCTCGAGCCCGATGTCCTCGGGTCGCGAGAAGGGCAGGTCCCACGAGTTCTCCACGATCAGGCCGTGGACGCCTCCCTCGCGGTAGGCCAGGGCCTCCTCCACCGCGAAGCGGTGCACCTCGGCCAGCGACTGACCCCGGTAGTGGGGGCCGCCCGGCAGGGGCAGCGAGTGGATCACCCCGATCACGACGCGGTCGGTGCCGAAGATCGACCGCAGGGCGGACTCCTTGGGCGGGAAGACCCCGAGCTGCTCCACGACACGACCTCTCGTTGCTCGCTGCGGACGCCCCACGCTACGAGCGGCTCCGGCGATCACGCGACAGCGGCCCGGGACCGAACGATCCTCGCACCGTCCTGCACGTCCCGCACCTCCGGGTGTGCGGAACGGAACACGCGTCGCACGGCGGGGGGCGTTTGGAGCGTGGCGACGCTCAGCGCTCGACGAGCTCCCGGTGGGCCAGCAGGACGCCTGCCCCGCGACGGGCGTCGTCGACGGTCACGACCAGGTCCGGACCGTCGCTTCGACGCACACGGATCCCCTCGCCGGCGCGGACGACCACGGCCCGCACGCCGGGCAGGGCGCGCACGCCCCAGCCGCCGTAGGCCATCGGGTCGACCTCCAGCGCGTCGACGCCGGTCACCCGGGCCAGCGGCACCTGCAGCCGCACGACGCCGAACGGCCCTGTGCGCACGGTGATCCCGCCCGGACCGACGAGCACCCGCACGCGCAGGGTGGTCGCCAGCAGAACGGCGACGCCGACCAGCAGCAGGCCCGGGAACGGCTCGACGAGGACCAGCAGCAGCACGCCGACCAGGACCATGCCGAGCGCGAGGACCAGCATCCAACCGTCGGGCCGGGCGGTGCCGGTCCACACAACCGCCTCGCCGGGCTCCACCCTGGTGGGCGTGGTCCCGAGCAGCGTCGGGGCGTGGGTCGGCTCGGGCGTCATGCCCGCGCCGACCAGGCCGCCGACAAGCAGCAGCCCGAGCGCGACGAGCAGGCCGGCCAGCGGTAGCGGGACCTCCCCCACAGCAAGGTCGCCCGCACCACGGTTCGCATCCAGTGTCGCCACGGCGAGCGCCGCGACGAACAGCGACATGCCCAGGCCGAGCCCGCCCACGGTGCGGGCCGCCGCCGCGTGGCCGACCCGGTCGGTCATGTGCTGCAGCAGCAACCCGACGACCAGCACCAGCAGCGTCATCACCGGGACGAAGACCAGCACCGGCGCGGTGCCGTCGCCCGCACTGTCTCCGGCCCAGTGGGTCACGAGTGGCGCACGCAGGTCACCCGACCAGGCGACGGCGGCCACGACGACCGTGGCGGCGGCGAGCACGGGCAGCCCCTGCCGGACCAGGCGGCGTGCGAGGCCGGCGGAGGACGAGGTCGTGTTGGAGGTCATCGTGCGCGCTCCCGGACGAGGTCGAGCAGGTGGTCGGTGGACAATCCCATGCGTGCCGCCTCGGCGAGCAGACGGTCGACGTGGCCGAGCAGGCGGGCGTCGTCGACGTCACCGACGACGGTCGCGCCGCGGCCCCGGCGCAGCTCGAGCAGGCCCTCGTCGCGCAGGTCGCGGTAGGCCCGCAGCACCGTGTTGACGTTGACGTCGAGCTGGTCCGCCAGGTCGCGTGTGGCCGGCAGGCGCTCCCCCGGCCCGACCTCCCCGGCGGCGATCGCGGCCCGCACCGCCGAGGCGATCCGCTCGTGGAGCGGGGCGCTGTCGTCGGGAGTGAGTCGAAGGAGCATATTTGCGATAGTACAACTATCGCAATCGGCAGCGCAAGTCCCAACACAATCCCCAGCGGACGTCGCGCTCGCTCACCACGTTCGCGTCACGCAACACGGGCGTCGCGCTCGCTCACCACGTTCGCGTCACGCAACACGGGCGTCGCGCTCGCTCACCACGTTCGCGTCACGCAACACGGGCGTCGCGCTCGCTCACCACGTTC
>Ga0136604_1000414_pt1 | contig 21410 bp, 19 predicted proteins | sample AntRauFillE10628_FD_104928 | JGI IMG/M metagenome (GOLD analysis project Ga0136604, IMG submission 104928) | Saline lake microbial communities from Rauer Islands, Antarctica - Metagenome Filla E10 #628 | ecosystem: Environmental > Aquatic > Non-marine Saline and Alkaline > Saline | place...
ACCATCGCCGCCGCCGGGTGACGTCGCATCGACTGCACGGATCAGCACGACACGTGTAGCCTCGCTCCATGAATTCCACGCGCCTGAACGTCACCCTCGACGACGAGCACGCCGCCCGCCTGACGGCCCTCGCGCGCCGCATGCACGTTGCCGAGGGCACGCTGGCCCGGTCCCTGCTGTCCTCGGCACTCGAGGAGGCCGATCCCGACGCCGAGAACCTCGTGCGCCTGCTCGACGGGATCCCCGGTGCCCGGGACGCCGCACGCGAGGGCTGGGAGCAGGCCCAGCGCGGCGAGACCGTCCCACTGGACGACCTGGCGTGAGGGTCGAGCTCGCGCGACGGGCCGTCGACGACCTCGACCGCCTGGTCCAGCTGCTGAGCCTGCCTGCCGACACGCGCACCCGCGTCCGTCGAGCACTCCGACCCCTCGAGGAGCTGCCCCGGTTGGGCAGGCCGTTGGAGGCGGACGCCTGGACCGGTCACCGGGTGCTGCTCGGGCCGTGGCGCTGGATGCTCCTGGTCCACCGCATCGACGAGGAGCAGGAGCGGATCGTCGTGGTGACGGTCCAGGATGCACGGTCGTCGGCGACGGTGCGCTGACGCGAGGGCCGTGGGCGCCAGTGGTTGCGCCCCCCCGGTCAGCCGGGGCGCTCCTGCAGTGCCCAGCGGTTGCCGTCGGGGTCGCGGAAGAACGCGAAGGCGTTCCAGTCGCCGCCGTGGCCGTCCTGCCAGCGCCCGTCGCGCATGTGCCGGACGTGGCCGACGTCCACGCCGCGATCCAGCAGCAGCTGCCGGGCGGCTTCGACGTCGTCGACCACCAGCTGCAGGCCGGGTCGCACACCGTGGCTGTCCGCGACCCGGGGCATGTCCTGCGCGTCGCCGAACGCGACCGAGCACGCCGAGCCGGGCGGGGTGACCTGCACCACCCGGTGCCCCGGCCCCCCGAAGTCGTGGTCCAGCACGAAGCCGCACACCTCGACGTAGAAGCGCACCGCGGCATCGACGTCCGACACCGGCAGCACGACCACCTCCAGCGACAGGTCCATCCGCTCCCCCTCCCTGCGTCCCAACGACCCTGCGTCCCAACGACCCGGGCCACCTCGATCCAAGCACGCTGGCGGTGGACCGACCACCGCCGGCGTGCTGGTCACGCGTCGGGGCGGTGCTCCACCCCGAGCGCGGCCTGTGCGGCGGCGAGCCGGGCGACCGGTAGCCGCGGCGGGCTGCACGAGACCTCGTCGAGGCCGATCTCGGCGAGCAGGGCGATGCTGGCCGGGTCCCCGCCGTGCTCGCCGCAGATGCCGACCTCGATCCCGGGGGCGGCGAGACGGGCCGCGTCGACCGCGATCCCGACCAACGCCCCGACGCCCTCGGCGTCGAGGGTCCCGAACGGGTCGGCGTCCAGCAGCCCCAGCTCGAGGTAGCGCGGCAGCAGGCGGGCCTCGACGTCGTCCCGGGAGAACCCGAAGGTCAGCTGCGTGAGGTCGTTGGTGCCGAACGAGAGGAAGTCCGCGACCTGCGCGAGCCGTCCCGCCAGCAACGCGGCGCGTGGCGTCTCGACCATCGTGCCGACCGGCAGGTCGAGGCTCGTGCCGGCGGCGGCGGCGACGCCGGCGATGGCCTGGCGGACCAGCCCGGCGACGTGCTCGAGCTCGGACGGGTCGACCACCAGCGGGACCATCACCCGCACGCGCGGGTCGCCGCCGGCGGTGCGCCGCGCGAGCACCGCGTGGGCGATCGCCCGCGCCTGCGCACGCAGCAGGTCCGGCTGCAGCACCGCGAGGCGCACGCCGCGCACGCCGAGCATCGGGTCGTGCTCCTGCAGCGGACGGGCGGCCGCGAGCAGCCGCCGACCGTGCTCGTCGAGGTCCCCGGCCGCCTCGCGCACCTCCAGCGCCCCGACGTCCGGCAGGAACTCGTGCAGCGGCGGGTCGAGCAGCCGCACCGTGACGGGCAGCCCGTCCATCTCCGCCAGCAGCGCGGTGAGGTCACCGACCTGCACCTGCTCGAGCCGCTGCAGCGCGGCCTGGCGCTCCTCGTCGCCCTCGGCCAGCAGGACGTCCTGCAGCACGGGCAGGCGCTCGCCGAGGAACATGTGCTCGGTGCGGCACAGCCCGACGCCCTGCGCGCCGAGGTCGCGGGCCCGGCGTGCGTCCGCCGCGGTGTCGACGTTGGCGAGCACCGTCATGGTGCGGCGTGCGTCGGCCCAGCCCAGCAGCGTGCCCATCTCGGGGCTCGGCTCCGGCACGACGACCGGCACGGCGCCGAGCACGACCTCGCCACTGCTGCCGTCCAGCGAGACGACGTCGCCCGCGGCCACGTGCACGACCCCGACGCTGAAGCCGCCGCCGTCGTCGTCCAGCACGATGTCCGCCGCGCCGCAGACCGCCGGCACGCCGAGTCCGCGTGCGACGACGGCGGCGTGGCTGACCAGTCCACCGCGCACCGTCAGCACGCCGCGGGCGACGGCGAGTCCGTGCAGGTCGTCGGGGGAGGTCTCCTCGCGCACCAGCACCACGTCGTCGCCCTGCGACACCCGCCGCACGGCCTCGTCGGCGTCGAGCACGACCACGCCGCTGGCCGCACCCGGCGAGGCCGCGAGGCCACGCGTGAGCACGAGTCGCGGCGCGTCCGCGTCGAAGCGCGGGTGCAGCAGCTGCACCAGCTGTGCCGGGGTGACGCGGGCCAGGGCCTCGTCGGTGCTGATCGTGCCCTCGTCGACCAGGTCGACGGCGATGCGCACGGCCGCGGCGGCGCTGCGCTTGCCGACGCGGGTCTGCAGCACCCAGAGCCTGCCGGCCTCGACGGTGAACTCCACGTCGCACAGGTCGCGCCAGCGGTCCTCGAGCGTCGCCAGGGCGGCATCGAGGTCCGCGGCGGCCTCCGGGAGGCGCTGCGCCAGCTCGGTGAACGGTGCCGTGGCCCGCACGCCCGCGACGACGTCCTCGCCCTGGGCACGGAACAGCACGTCGCCGTACGGCTCCGGCGCACCGGTCGCCGGGTCGCGGGTGAAGACCACGCCGCTGGCCGACTCGTCGTCGAGGTTGCCGAACACCATCGCCTGGACGTTGACCGCCGTGCCGAGGTCGTCCGGCACCCCGGTCAGCCGCCGGTAGTCCACCGCACGCCTGCCGTTCCACGAGCGGAACACCGCCATCACCGCAGCGACGAGCTGCTCGTGCGGGTCGTCCGGGAACGCCCGGCCGAGGTGTTCCTGCACCGCCCGGCGGTAGGCCTCGACGAGCTGGCCGAGGGCCTCGCTGTCGAGCATCGCCGCGTCACCGACCCCGGCCGCCTCCAGCAGTGGGCGACGGACCCGTTCCAACGCCTCGGCCGGCACCGCGAGCACCACCCGGGAGAACATCTCGGTCAGCCGCCGCCAGCTGTCCAGCGCGAAGCGCTCGTCGCCGACCAGCGCAGCGAGCCCCTTGACCGTGGTCGGGTTGAGGCCGACGTCGAGCACGGTGTCCATCATCCCGGGCATCGACGTGGCCGCGCCCGAGCGCACCGAGACCAGCAGTGGTGCGTCCGCGTCACCGAAGCGCCCGCCGTGCACGGCCTCGAGCCGTGCCACGGCGGCGTCGACCTCGTCGACCAGGCCCGCCGGCGTGCGCCCGTTGGCCAGGAACGCCCGGCACGCCTCGGTCGTCACCGTGAACCCGGGAGGCACGGGCAGGCCGAGCCGGGTCATCTCCGCGAGGTTGGCCCCCTTGCCGCCGAGCAGGGCGGCGTCCTCGGCGCTGCCCTGCGTGAAGTCCTGCACCCAGTCGCCCATGGCCACACCCTCGTTCGACGTGTCCCCACCGTGCCCCGCAGGGGCCCACCCGGTCAGGGGCGCAGGTCCCGCGCCCGGCGGGCCGGGCGGCCCCCGGACCGGGGCGGGACGCCGACCCACAGGAGCCGGAGCGCCTCCGCGGAAGCGCCCGTGGCGCTCGTTAGCCTCCGACGACCGGTGACGGCCGACGGGGCGTGATGAGCGAGCAGCTGACCATCGACGACGGACGCATCCGCGGCGTGTCGATCGTGGACCGCATGGAGCAGGCGTTCCTCGACTACTCGATGAGCGTGATCGTCGGGCGCGCCCTGCCCGACGTGCGCGACGGTCTGAAGCCGGTGCAGCGCCGGATCCTGTACTCGATGTGGGAGTCCGGGCTGCGTCCCGAGCGGCCGTACCGCAAGTGCGCCTCGGCCGTCGGCGAGGTGATGAAGAAGTACCACCCGCACGGCGACACCTCGATCTACGACGCGCTGGTGCGCATGGCGCAGGACTTCTCCACCCGCGAGCTGCTGGTCGACGGGCACGGCAACTTCGGCTCGGTCGACGGCGACCCGCCCGCGGCGATGCGCTACACCGAGGCGCGCCTGAGCCAGCTGTCGATGGAGCTGCTCGCCGGCATCGACGAGGAGACCGTCGACGAGGTCGACAACTACGACGGCTACGAGACCGAGCCGACGGTCCTGCCGGCGCGCTACCCGAACCTGCTGGTCAACGGTGCGACCGGCATCGCCGTCGGCATGGCCACCAACATCGCCCCGCACAACCTCGGCGAGGTCGTCGACGCCGTCCTGATGCTGCTCGACGACCCCGACGCCGACCTCGACCGGGTGATGGCGAAGATCCCCGCCCCGGACTTCCCCACCGGCGCACGCATCATCACCAGCGACGGGATCCGCGACGCCTACGAGACGGGCCGCGGTGCCGTGACGATGGAGGCCACCGCCACCAGCGAGGTGCGCACCGGCAACCTGCCGCGCATCGTGGTGACCGAGATCCCCTACCTGGTCAACAAGGCCACGCTGCTCGAGCGCATGGCCGACCTCGTCAAGGACCGCAAGATCGACGCGATCCGTGACCTGCGCGACGAGTCCAACCGCGACGGCATGCGCATCGTGATCGAGCTCAAGCGCGGCGAGGACGCCGCAGCCACGCTCGAGAAGCTGTACCGCTCCACCGACCTGCGCACGAACTTCAACGTCAACTTCGTCGCGCTGGTCGACGGTGCCCCGCGCACCCTCGGGCTGCTCGACGCGCTGAAGCACTACGTCGCCCACCAGCGCGAGGTGCTCACGCGCCGCACCGAGCACCGGCTGCGCAAGGCCCGTGCCCGGGCGCACGTGCTGGAGGGCCTGCTGGTCGCGCTGGACAACCTCGACGAGGTCATCGCGCTCATCCGCGGCTCGGCGACGGCCGCCGATGCCCGCCAGGGCCTGATGAACCGCTACGAGCTGTCCGAGGAGCAGGCCACGGCGATCCTCGACATGCGCCTGCGACGCCTGGCCGCGATGGAGCGCGCCGAGCTCGAGGACGAGTACCAGGGCCTGATGGACACGATCGAGGCGCTCGAGGCGATCCTCGCCGACCGCAGCGTCCTGGACGAGGTCCTGGCCACCGAGCTGTCGGAGGTGCGAGACGCCCATGCGACGCCGCGCCGCTCGCGCATCGTCGCCGAGGGCATCTCCGCCGGCGACGTGCTCGAGGGCGGCTCGGCCGCCGGGTTCGAGGCGCGCCCGGTGACCGTGCAGGTCACCGCGTCCGGTGTCGTCAAGCCGCTCGCGGCCCGGCGCACCACCCCGATCCACAAGCACCGCTCCGACGCGCTGGTCGCGTGCGTGCGCGGCGACACCGACCTCGGCCTGCTGCTGGTCTCGGCCGCCGGCGAGGGCCTGCGGGTCGACGTCGGCGACGTGCCCGTCGCGCGCCCCAAGGAGCGCGGCACCCCGGCGGTGCAGGTCACCGGGCAGGCGCTGGAGCACGACGTGGTCGCCGCCGTGCCGCTGCTCGCCGAGCCCGACGGCTGGTCGCTGCTGACCGTGTCCGACGGCGGCACCGTCAAGCGCACCGAGCTGGCCGAGTACACCGAGGGCCGGGTGCGCAGCCTCCAGGTCGCCGGGACCCGGGACGACGAGCGCCTCGTCGCGGCGCTGCTCGTGCGCGAGGGCGACGACGTGCTGCTGGCCACCGCGGCCGGGCAGGTCGTGCGCTTCCCCGTCGCGGACGTACGCACCATGGGCCGCACCGCCGGCGGCGTCGCCGGCATGAACGTCGGCGACGCGGCCGTGGTGTCCGCCAGCGTCGTGCCGGACGGCAGCGACGACGGCGAGGTCCTCACGCTCGCCGCGGACGGGGCGGCCAAGCGCACCCCGCTGGCCGAGTACCCACAGCAGGGGCGCGGCGGCAAGGGCGTGCTGACCGGCGCGGCCACCACGCGCTGGTGCGGGGTCACTGCCGACGTGCACCTGGCCGACGACGACGGCTGGCGGGTGCTCTCGCCCGACGACGCACCGGTGCGCGGTCGCAGTGCCGGCGGCGACCCGACCGGCCGCCCGGTCGAGCCCGGCGTGGTGCCCGAGCAGGACACCGAGGCACTGGTCGCCCGCACCACGGCCTGAGCGACGCACGGCAGCACCCTCGTCGCCGGTCCTCGACCGGCATCCGGGGTCGCGCCAGCGGTCGTCCCGGGCTGCGGTGGACGCCCGACGGGGCCGCACCCACGTCGGGGGTGGGTCCTGCCGTACGATCCGTGACGGACGCTGGCACCCGACGCGTCCTGCACCCGTGGACGAAGAACCCCAGCCCGACGATGCCGTCGTGGGCACGGTGCGCTGGTTCAACGCCGCCCGCGGCTTCGGGTTCATCGCCCCCGAGACCGGTGGCGAGGACGTGTTCGTCAGCCAGGCCGACATCGCCGAGGACGGGTTCCGCACACTCGACATCGACGAGCGGGTCACCTACCAGCCCGGGGCCGACGGCTCGGGGCCCTGCGCCCGCTCGGTCCGCCGCGCCTGACCCACGCGCCCGATTCGCGTGCCCGGACCACGAGCCCGGACCACGCGCCCGGACCAGGCCCCGGACCAGGCGCCGGGACGACGGGTTCAGCCGGCCGGGACGAGGCGCTCGATGCGGCCGTCGGCGAACAGCAGCAGCGGCTCGCCGTCGCGGTCGGGCGAGACCGACAGCAGCTGCGGCACCGGCCCGACCTGGTCGGACAGGTCGTACTGGTCGACGGCCGTGCCGTCCTCGGCCCGGACGGTGCGCAGGAAGCCGCCACACAGGTCGCCGTACAGCAGGTGGCCACCGAGCGCCGGCAGCGCCTCGCCGGCGTACACCAGCCCGGTGATCACCGAGCAGCCGCCGGTGTCCGCGTGGGTGTAGGTCACGTCGGGTGCCTCGAAGTCGGACGGATCGCAGTCGGACACCGCGAAGCAGCGGTCGCCCTCCAGCACCGGCCAGCCGAGGTTGCGTCCCTGCCCGTCGAGCGGCACGACCGTGATCTCCTCGACCCCGTCCTGGCCGACGTCGGCGACGTACAGCTGCCCGTCGCCGATCGCGACCCGGTAGGGGTTGCGCAGGCCGTGCAGCCAGACCTCGCGCGCACCCCCGCCGTCGACGAAGGGGTTGTCGTCCGGCACGGCCAGCGACGTCGGGTCGGTCAGGTCCAGCCGCAGCACGGTGCCCAGCAGCGTGCTCGGGTCCTGGCCGTTGCCGAAGCGGTCACCGGCGCCGCCCCCGTCGCCGAGCGCGAGGTACAGCAGCCCGTCGGGGCCGAACAGCACCGAGCCGCCGTTGTGGTTGCTGGCGGGCTGGTCGACCTCCAGCAGCGTCACCAGACCCCCGGGCTCGGGCCGGCCGTCCTGCAGCGGCAGGGAGCCCAGCACGGTGCGGCCGTCCGACGCGGCCGAGAAGTGCACCACCAGGTGCGTGCCGTCGGGGTGGACCGCGGCCCCGAGCAGGCCGCGCTCGCCGCCGAAGTCGACCCGGTCGGACAGGTCCAGCCACGTGGCGCCACCGTCGAGCTCGACGACGCGGCCGTCCTGCTGGACCACCAGTTCGCGCCCGTCGAGCACGAACGCCTGCACCGGCGCGACCAGACCGTCGGCGACCGGCTCCAGCGCGACCCGCAGCTCGGCGGGGTCGGGCGACGGCTCGGGCTCCTGCGGCGACTCGCCGCCGTCCTGCTCCGGGCCGTCCTGCTCTGGGGCGTGCTGCTGGGCCGTGGCGCTCGGGGCTGGCACGACGGGGGTCTGCGGCGGGGTCGCGGCGTCCTGCCCCCCGCACGCGGCGAGCAGCAGCGCGGTCGTCGCGAGCAGGGCTGCAGCACGGCGCACGGGAACCTCCGGGTGGTCGACCAGCTCGCGGGTCGGGGCGTGCTCGCGAGCATCGTGGTGCACGGGGTTCGTGGCCACGGCGCACCCCGGTCGGCCGGCCGTGCGACCGTGCCGCCGGGTCGTCGAGCGCCCGGTCAGGTCGGGTCAGGTCAGGTCAGGTCCCGAGGCCGAGGGCGTCGAGCCAGTCGTGGCCGACCTGCTCGGCCCGCTCGCGGGCGTCCGGCCCCGGCAGGTCGGGGTCGAGCCGCAGGTCGACGTAGACCTTGAGCTTGGGCTCCGTGCCCGACGGGCGCACCAGCGCACGGCCGGCGTCGAGGGTCAGCTCGACCAGGTCGGACGTCGGCAGCCACGGCGCCCGGTCGCCGTCGTCGACGGCATGGTCGCGCACGGCGACGACCTCGTGTCCGCCGAGTCGATCGGGCACCGACGCCCGCGCCGCGCCCATCGCGGCGTCGATCTCGGCCCGGCCGGCCACGCCCTCGCGCACCGCGCTGACCTGCGCGGCGACCCAGCCGCCGTCGCGCTGGCGCAGGCGGGCGAGCTCGTCGAGCAGCGTGTCCCCGTCGGCGGCGAGCCGCCGGGCCAGGTCGACCAGCACCGCGGTCGCCGAGATGCCGTCCTTGTCGCGCACGACCTCACCGACGCAGTACCCGAGCGCCTCCTCGGCACCGAGCACGGGCGTGAAGCCCTCCTCGCGCAGCGCCAGCAGCGCGGCCCAGATCCACTTGAAGCCGGTCAGGGTCTGCTCGTAGCGGGCACCGTGCGCGGCGGCGACGTCACCGACCCACGGCGAGGTCACGATCGAGGTCGCCACGACCGGCCGCCCCGTCGCGCGCTGCAGCAGGTCCTCGGCCAGCAGCACGGCGACCTCGTTGCCCGACAGCCGGCGCCAGCCGCCGACGTCCGGCACCGCGACCGCCAGCCGGTCGGCGTCGGGGTCGTTGGCCACCACCAGCGGCGCGTCGACCCGTTCGGCCAGCGCGAACGCGAGGTCGAGCGCACCGGGCTCCTCGGGGTTGGGGAACGCGACCGTCGGGAACGTGCCGTCGGGCTCCTGCTGCTCGGGCACCGGGTGGACGTCACCGACGCCGGTGCGCGCCAGGGCCTGCAGCACCAGCTCGGAGCCGACGCCGTGCATCGCGGTGTGCACCACGCGCAGCTCGGCACGCTCGCCGGGGGCGTCGACCAGCTCGACGACCTGGTCGAGGTAGCGGTTCCGGGCGTAGCGGCCGAGCACCTCCAGCTGCTCGTGCTCCCAGCCGTGCTCGACCAGCGGCACCTGGTCGGAGGGCGGCGCGGCGTCGATGGCCGCAGCGATGAGGCCGTCGACGGGCGGCACGATCTGCTTGGCGTGGCCGTCGTAGACCTTGTAGCCGTTGTCGTCGGGGGGGTTGTGGCTCGCGGTGACCACCACCGCACCGGCGGCGCCGGCCTCGCGCGCGGCCCACGCGACCAGCGGAGTCGGTGCGACGCGGTCGAACGCCTGCACGGGGCGGCCGGCGGCCAGCAGGACGCCGATGACGTCGGTCGCGAAGCGCTGCGAGTCGGGCCGGGCGTCGAAGCCCACCACGACGGGCTGGTCCGGCTCGGCGGTCTCGGCGAGGTGGGCGGCCAGCCCGGCGGTCGCGCGCACGACGGTGGCGCGGTTCATCCGGGCGCTGCCCGGCCCGACGGTGCCCCGCAGCCCCGCCGTGCCGAACGCGATGTCGCTGCCCATCGCGGCACGCAGCTCGTCGAGGTCGCCGGCGTCCAGCGAGGCCCGCAGCGCCTCGGCGGTGGTCGCGTCGAGGTCGGCGTCGGCCCAGGCGGTCGCCCGCTCGCGCAGCTGCTGCTCGTCCACGGGGTGCTCCTGGCGTCGCGTGCCGACGCGTCGTGCGCCGGGACGCGCGAGGCTAGGTCCTCGTGCCCACGGACCGGCACCACACACCGTCGCCCCGGCCTGCCCAGCCGAACCCGGCCACGACGGTCGCCCCCTCAGGGCAGGTCGAGCACCCGCAGCGCCGCGGCGGCGAGCGCCGAGCGCTGCTCGGCGGGGACGTCAGCGCCGCTGACCGGCAGCTGCTGCGCCTCGGCGTGCGTGGCCACGGCGTCCAGTGCCCCATGGGCTGCGAGCACCAGCGTGCGCACGCGGCCCGCGTCGAGGTCCGGGCGCAGCGTCGCGAGCGGCGCGGCCCACGCGTCGATCCAGCGCCGGTGGTTGCGCGCCGCGAGGCGCTGGTAGTCGTCCGGGACGCTGCGCAGCTCGCGAAGCAGCAGCCGCAGCGCGGCGGGATCGTCGACGACCATGTCGGCGTGCGCGGCCGCCAGCGCCTCGATCGCGGCGCGGGGCTGCAACGTCGCGGCGTGCTCCACGGCCGGTCGCAGCCGGTCCCACAGCCGGTCGAAGACCGCGATGAGCAGGTCGTCCTTGGACGCCACGTGGCGGTACAGGCCGGGCCCGGAGATCCCTGCGGCAGCGCCGACGTCGTCCATCGAGGTCGCGTGGAACCCGACCGCGTCGAACAGCTCCGCGGCCGCGTCGACCACGGCGCGACGGCGCGCCCGCCCCCGCGCCGTGGTCGGCGCCGGTGCGGGTGCGGCCGTCGGGCGACTCACAGCCCGAGCGTCTCGGCGAGCCTGGTGCGCCACGACTTCGGTCCGCCGAACAGCAGCTTGTCCGTCTTAGCGCGCTTGTAGTACAGGTGCGCGGGGTGCTCCCACGTGAACCCGATGCCGCCGAGGTTCTGGATGTTGTCGTGGGCCGCACGCTCGTACACCTCGCCGGCCCACGCCACGGCGGTCGGCGCGACCACCGCGAGCTCCTCGGGCTCGTCGACGTCGAGCACGCGCACGGCGTGCAGCGCCGCCGAGCGGGCCGACTCGAGCTCCTTGAGCGTGTTGGCGATGCGGTGCTTGACCGCCTGGTACGAGCCGATGGCGCGGCCGAACTGCATGCGGGTCTTGCCGTAGTCCAGCGACTCCTGCAGGACGTACTGGGTGCCACCGACCTGCTCGGCGGTGGTCAGCACCGCGCCGACCACGGTCGCACGCTCCACGGCGGCCGCGGCGGCGTCACCGCTGGCCACGACGCGCGCGGCAGCACCGCTCAGCGTGACCGTGCCCTGCTTGCGGGTGAGGTCCAGCGTCGGCAGGGCGCTGACCGCGACGCCGTCGGCGTCGCGCTCGACGGCGACCAGCGCGGTGACCGCGCCGGCGTCGTCGGTGACCGGCAGCAGCAGCACGTGGGCGCTGCCGGCGTCGAGCACGTGGTCGGCCGTGCCGGACACCGTGTCGCCGTCCAGCGTCACGTCAGACAGGTCGAGCCGGTGTGCCAGCGTCGCGCGTCGCTCGCCCATGGCCATCGCCGGCAGCAGCTCGGCCGCGACGTCACCACGCGCCGCGACCAGCGCGGCGGTTGCCAGCACGGCCGAGGACAGCAGCGGCGCGCACCACAGCGCGGCACCGGCCTCCTCGACCAGCACCGCGGTCTCGGCCCAGCCGTAGCCGGCGCCGCCGAGGTCCTCGGGCACGGCCATGGCGGTCCAGCCCATGCCGGCGGCCTCGGTCCACTCGGCCTCGTCGAAGCCGTCGTCGGTGGCCATCAGCTCGCGCACGCGGGCCTCGCTGGAGCGCTCGGCGAACCACTTGCGCGCGGTCTCGCGCAGCAGCGCCTGCTCCTCGGTGGGGGTGAAGGTGATCCTCATGTGTCTGCTCCTGCCCGGTCACGGGCGTGGTCGTGCATGTACCGGAGGTCCGGCGGGTGTCGGTGTGCGGCGACCCGGTGCGGGGCCGCGGCGCCGGTCACCCGCGTGGGACCTCCTTCCACGCCACGTCCTTGTCCACGCGCGGCTCGCCCGGCAGGCCGAGCACGCGCTCCCCGACGATGTTGCGCATGATGTCGCTGGTGCCGCCCTCGATGGAGTTGGCGCGGCTGCGCAGGAACAGCTTGTGCAGCGTCGAGCCCGAGTTGGACGTCGCCTCGGGCCGGGTGAACTCGTAGCCCTCGGGGTAGAGCATCCCGCCGGCGCCGAGCAGGTCCATCCCGAACGCCGTGGTGCGCTGGTTGAGGTCCGCCCAGTGCAGCTTGCCGGTCGAGCCCTCGGGCCCGGGGGTGCCCTGCTTGCGGTTCTCGTTGGCGCGGATCGAGGTCAGGCGCATCGCCTCGGCCTCGATCCACAGCCTGACCAGCTCGTCGCGGGTCGTCTCGTCGCCACCGACCTCGTTCCATGCGTCGACGACGAGCTCGATCGCGCCCTCGCCGCGCTGCGGGATCGACGAGCCGATCGCGACGCGCTCGTTCATCAGCGTGGTCATCGCGACCGACCAGCCCTCGCCGACCTCGCCGATGCGCTGGTCGTCGGGCACGTGGGAGTCGGTGAAGTAGACCTCGTTGAACTCGGCCTCACCGGTGATCTGGTGCAGCGGCCGCACGTCGACGCCGTCTGCCTGCATGTCGACCACGAAGTACGTCAGGCCGGCGTGCTTGGGCACGTCCGGGTTGGTGCGTGCGACCAGCAGGCCCCACTTCGACAGGTGCGCGAGCGTCGTCCAGACCTTCTGGCCGTTGACGATCCAGGTGTCGCCCTCCTGGACCGCGGTGGTCGCCAGGCCAGCGAGGTCCGAGCCGGCGCCCGGCTCGGAGAACAGCTGGCACCAGATCTCCTCCATGGTGAACATCGGGCGCAGCCACTGCGCCATGTGCTCCTCGGTGCCGTGCTGGACGATCACCGGGGCGCCCATGCCGATGCCGAGCACGTTCTGGCGGCGGTTGCGGATCGACCCGCCGGCCTGCTCGATCGTGGCGTTGACGACGGCCTGGCTGCCCGGCGAGACGCCGAGCCCGCCATGGCCCTCGGGAAACTGGACCCACGCCAGCCCCGCGTCGAACTGGTGGCCCCAGAACTCCTGCTCGTCGGTGCTGGCCGGTGGGTGCTCCTCCACCAGCCGCTCGACGGCCTTGCGGACCCTGGCCTGTTCCTCGCTCATCGCTGCTCCCTGGAAGTGAACGATCACTAACAAGCAGCGTAACGAAGCGACGCGGCCGCTGCGCGCGGCCGCGTGGGGCTGCTCGGCAGGTCCGGGTGGGCCGTCAGCCCGCGCCGTTGCCGGAGCCGCCGCCGGACCCGCCGGAGTCGCCGCCGCCACCGCTGGCCGACGCCTTGATCTCCTTGCAGGTCGGACAGACCGGGTAGCGCTCGGGGTCCCGGGTGGGCACCCACTTCTTGCCGCACAGCGCCGTGATGGCCTCGCCGTCGACGTAGGCCTTCATCAGGTCGGACTTGCGCACGAAGTGCGCGAACCGGTCATGGTCGCCATGGTCGAGCTGCTTGTCGTGCTCGACGATGGTCGGATTCTGGGTGGCCGTGTCGCTCATGACGCGAACCGTACCGGCGCGACAACCGCGATGGCATGCTGCTCCGAACGGTCCGGGGACACTCCCGCCGTCGTCGCCAGGACCCGCCGTGCCCGCTGCGCTGCTGCTGCACGGCTGGGGCACGTCCCCGCAGCGTCTCGACGCGTTGCGCGCCGCCCTGGCCGGGGACGGCCTCGACGCGCGGCACTGGCCCTACGAGGAGCGCGGCTCGATCAGTGGCATCGCCGCCCGGTTGCGCGCCGACGTCCACATGCTCGACGCGCCGGTGCACCTGGTCGGCCACTCGCTCGGTGGCCTGGTGGCCGCCTCCGCCGTGCTCGACCACGACGCGCCGGTCGCGAGCGTGACGACGGTCAACACCCCCTGGCGCGGGACCTGGGCCGCGTGGACCGCCGAGCAGGGCGACCCGCTCGGCCGCGAGCTGCGCTGGCGCTCGCCCGAGCTGGCGCGGCTGCGCAGCGCGCTGGCGACGCACCTCGCCGCCGACGACGGGCCGCGCTGGCGGCTGCTGTCCGCACTCGGCGACCTGGCGGCGCCGGCGACCACCGCGCTCCGCGTCGACGCGGACGGCGAGCGTCTCCAGCGGCGGGTCGTGCCCGTCGGCGGGCACTCGCTGAGCCTGCGCCACCCACGCATGGTCGACGCCGTGCGCGACGGCGTGGGTGCCGGCGTCTGACCGACCCGTGACCCGCGCCGGCCGCCCGGCCGCCCCGCGTCAGGTCGGCTCCGTGCGCAGCGGCGCGAGCGGCGGCCGGTCCGGATCGTGGCGGAACATCAGCGCGATGCGCGGCCCGACGGGGCGCGCGACCTTGGGCACGGCGTGCTGCCACGTGCGTTGGCAGGTCCCACCCATCACGACCAGGTCGCCGGGCCCCGGCCGCAACCGGATGCTCGGCCCGCCACCGTGCGGCCGCAGGTGGAACGGCCGCGGCGTGCCGAGCGTCAGCACGGCGACCACCGCACGGTCCCGCTCGCGCAGCTCGCGGTCGCCGTGCCACGCGACCGAGTCGGCCCCGTCCCGGTAGAGGTTGGCCGTCACACGCTCCAGGGGCGCCCGGTAGCTGCGCGAAAGCACCTCCACCGCCTCGTGCAGCACCGACAGCCCGACCGGCAGCTCCGCCCCGACCCAGGTCGTCGACAGCCGCGGCTGGTCGACCTGTCGGCCGTACATCTCCATGCTGCGCTGGAACCACCCGCCGGCGGTCACGACCCGGGAGAACAGGTCGTCGTGGCCACGACACCAGCCCGGCACGACGTCGACCCACGCGCCGTGGGCGAGCTCCCGGCGCTGCCGCGTGGCAAGCGCCGGGTCGAACGCGGGCTCCTCCGCGTCGGCGTCGAGCAGCGACGGCTGCCAGGTGACCTCGGGCATGGTCGGGACGGTACCGAACATCCGTTCTGCCGGCACGCCGGGCCGTCGCAACACCGGGCCGTCGCAGCGCCGGGCCGTTGCAACGATCGGGGTCCGCAGCGGTGCCGGACGGTGCCGTCAGGCGCGGCGCTTCGTCCGGGCCGTCGGGGTCGCGGTGGTCGGGTCCTCGGGCCACGGGTGCTTGGGGTAGCGCCCGCGCAGCTCGGCGCGCACGTCGTGGTAGGCCCCCGCCCAGAAGCCCGGCAGGTCGCTGGTGACCGCGGCGGGCCGTCCGGCGGGCGAGAGCAGCTCGACGGTCACGGGCACCGCCCCGTCGGCGACGCTCGGGGTGCGCGTCAGGCCGAAGAACTCCTGGAGCTTGGCGGCCAGCACCGGGCCGGCCTGCGGGTCGTAGCGCACGGCGGCGTGACGTCCGGACGGCAGCGGCAGGCGCAGCGGCGCGAGGCGGTCGACCTGCGCTGCCCGCTGCCAGCCGATGCGCTCCCGCAGGGCGTCCAGCAGCGGCACCCGACGCAGGTGGGCACGGCGGTGCACGCCGGCCAGGTACGGCGCGAGCCAGGCGTCGAGGTCGGCGAGCAGAGCGTCGTCGTCCATCGCCGGCCACGGCTCGCCGAGGTGCTGGTGCAGGAAGCCGGCGCGCTCGCGCAGCGAGGTCGTGGTGCGATCCCACGGCAGCACGTGCAGGCCGAGTGCGCGCACGCCGTCGACCAGCGCGGCGCTGGTCGCGGTGTCGTCGGGTGCGTCGAGGTGGCCGCGGTCGAGCACCAGCGCCCCGAGGGTCGTGCGTCGTTCGGTCACCACGTCCCCGGCCGCGGCGTCCCAGGCGACGTGGTCGACCCGCGCCACGAGGTGGCCGAGCTCGGCCTCGAGGTCGTCGCGGTGCACGGCGGCGGCGAGGAACGCCCGCGCGTCGACCGCGCCACCGTCGAGGTCGGCCACCACCAGCAGGTCCTCCCCCGCCAGCGTGTCCCCGCCGGCCAGCGTCACGCCACGCCCCGAGGACAGCAGGAACGAGCCGCGCCCACGGCCGCGGCGCTGGGCGACGCGGTCGGGGAAGGCACGGGCCAGCAGTCGACCGACGTCGGCGTCGACGACGGCGCCCCTGCCCGGGCGGGTCCCGAGCGTGCGGGCGATGCGCTGCGCGTCCCGGCGCACGCGGGCGAGCCCGGCGTCGTGGACCTTCGCACCGGCGGGCGGCGGGCCGCCGCGCAGGACCCGCACGCGACTGGCGAGGTCGGTGTGGTCGCGCGCACGCAGCAGGTCGCGGTCGGCCAGCAGCGCGGCGAGGTCGACGGCCAGCGGCCCATCGTCGGCGTCCGCCGAGAGCACCAGGTGCCCGAGCCGCGGCGGCAACGGCAGGGCGGCCAGCCGTTCGCCGCGCTCGGTGGTGCGGCCCTCGGCGTCGACCGCCTGCAGCTGGCGCAGCAGGGTCACCGCGGCGTCCCACGCGCGTGGAGGCGGAACGTCCAGCAGGCGCAGGTCGGCGGGGTCGGCCACGCCCCAGCGCGCCAGCTGCAGCGCGAAGCCGGCGAGGTCCTCCTGCAGCACCGCCGGGGTGCGCCGCGCCGGCAGGGCGCCGTGGTCGCGGCGGGGCCACAGCCGCACCGCCGTGCCCGGCGCGGTGCGCCCGGCGCGCCCGGCTCGCTGGTCGGCGCGGTCGCGCGACACGCGCGTGGTGACCAGCCGCGACAGGCCGGTGTCGGGGTCGAAGCGCGGCTCACGGGCCAGGCCGGCGTCGACCACGACCCGCACCCCCGGCACGGTCAGCGACGACTCGGCGAGGTCGGTCGAGAGCACGACGTGGCGCACCCCCGCCGGCGGCGGGCGCAGCGCTGCGTCCTGCTCGTCGGCAGGCAGCCCGCCGTGCAGCGGCAGCAGGCGCACGTCGTCGCCGACGGTGCCCGACAGCGCGGCCGCGGTGCGCCGGATCTCGGCGGTGCCGGGCAGGAACACCAGCACGTCGCCGTCGTGCTCCGCCAGCGCCGCGCGCACGGCGGCCGCGACCGCTGGCTCGAGCCGGTCGGCGCGGGAGTGCTCCCGGTGCTCGATCGTGACGGGGTGGAGCCGTCCGTCCGACGACACCACCGGTGCCCCGCCGAGCACGTCGGCGACGCGCTGGCCGTCGAGGGTCGCCGACATCACGACCAGCCGCAGGTCGTCGCGCAACGCGTCGGCGACCTCGAGGCAGAACGCGAGCGCGAGGTCGGCCTCCAGCGAGCGCTCGTGGAACTCGTCGAGCACCACGCAGGCGACGCCGTCGAGGCCGGGGTCGCGCTGCAGGCGGTTGACGAGCACGCCCTCGGTGACGACCTCGACGCGCGTGGCCGCCGAGGTCCGGCGGTCGTCGCGGGTGGTGACGCCGACGTGACCGCCGAGCCGGTCGCCGACGAGCTCGGCCATGCGCCGGGCAGCGGCACGGGCGGCCACGCGCCGCGGCTCGAGGACCACGATGCGTCCGTCGCCGAGCCGTGGGTCCTCGGCGAGCGCCAGTGGGACCACGGTTGTCTTGCCGGCACCGGCGGGTGCCTCCAGCACCACGCGTCCGTGCCCGTCGACGGCGTCCAGGACGTCGTCGACGACGTCGAGCACCGGCAGGTCCGCCGCCGCCTCGCGCACCGACCGCACCCGTGCCCCCTCGTCGACCTCGGAGCACGACGCTACGGGCCCCGGCCGATGGCCGGGGCCCGTCATCGTCATCTGTCGTCGTCGCCCCGCAGCTGCGGGGCGTCGTGCTGGCTCAGGCCGCCAGGACGTCGTCGAGCAGCTCGTCCGCGTCTCCGTCGACGACCAGTGAGAGCTCGGCCACCAGGCGCTCGCGGGCCTTGCGCAGCATGGTGATCTCGCTCGGCGAGATCCTGCCCTTGCGCTCCTTCTTGCCGAGCAGGTCCCGGATGACCTCGGCGACCTCCGACGCGGTGCCCGAGCGCAACTTCTGCTCGTTGCGGGCACGCAGCTTGCGCCAGCTCAGGCCCTCGCCGTCGGCCTCGCTGCCGAGCAGCTTCAGGAGACCGTCGACATCGTCCTCGCTGAGGGCCGGTCGCAGGTCCGCATCGCCGAGGGAACTCACCGGCAACTGCAGCTGCAGGTCCTGTTCGACGTGCTGGAGCACGACGTACTCGCGCTCCTCACCATCGATCACCCTGGTCAGACGCTCGACGACGGTGGTTGCACCGTGGACGGGGTGGACGACGTGCTGGCCGGTGGTGAAGTCCAAGAGGACGCTCCTGTTGCAGTGGGAGGACGGACGTGCGCTGACTCCACCATGTTACATAAGAATCGCGCGGCCGCTGGCCGATCGGACAGGGCCGCGGCACACGAGCCGGCATCGTGGGGACCATGCGTGCGCTGCGTGCGTGACCGCCGCATCCACGCGGCGAGCGCCGGCCTGAGCGGGCCCGCTCAGGACAGCTGCCGGGCGCGCACGGCCAGGTGAAGCTGCAGGCGGCCGTCCGGGTCGTCGAGGGCATCGCCCAGGACCTCGCGCAGTTGCTTGACGCGGTAACGCACCGACTGCACGTGCAGCTGGAGCCGCTCGGCGGTGGCGGTGGCACTGCCCTGCTCGTCGAGCCACGCCTCGAGCGTCTCCATCAGCAGCTCGCGGCGGCCCTCCGGCTCGGCGTCCACCGGGGCCAGCACGTCGTCGGCGAGCTGCATGGCCGTGAGCGAGCCGAGCACGACGCGCCCCAGGCGGGCCTGGTCCGCGTCGAGCACGTCGATGCCGCGGCGCCGCGCGACCGCCAGCGCCTGGCGCGCCTCCTCGTGGCTGGCGCGCATCCCCTGCGCCCCATCGCCCTCGCTGCCGATGCCGGCGCGCACGGCGTTCGGGGGCGGCAGCGGGTCGTCGCCCTGCGTGACCAGCACGACACCGGCGCCGTCGACGGCCAGTGCCCCGCGCACGCCCCACGTGACCCGCGCGTCGTCGAGCACCGAGGCGAGCGCCTCGACGTCGGTGTCCTCCCCGACCGGCTCGTACACCGTGCAGCGCCAGGCGCCGAGAACGCGCAGGTCCAGGGCATGCGCGGCCCTGGTCGCCTCCTCCAGGCGCGGCGGCACGTCGAGGATCCCGCGCACCAGCGCCCGTTCGGCGTCGCGGCGCTGGAGCCACACGCGGTTGCCCCGCAGGTACGCGGCCGTCACGCCGCGTGACAGCTCGGTGATCAGGCTCGTGCCGAGCTGGCTGAGCTCCACCGCCATGCGTGGGTCGTCGAGCTCGTCGTCGTCGACGAGGCGGTCGAGCTCGGACCACAGGCGCTCCTGCGCGATCCCGAACACCGTCAGCAGGTCCTCGAGGGTCACGCCCTGGTCGGTGGGTGGCACGCACACCTCGACGAGGTCATTGACCTCCTCGAGCGTGGGCAGGCGAACCTCCATGAAGAGCACGGCGATCTGCTCGACGATGCGGCCGACGACCATCCGCGTGACCTCGAGGAACGCCTCCGGGGCGTTGGCGAACACGGGCACCGAACGGGTCATCTCGGCGACCACCGCGTCGGTCAGCGCACCCGTGCGCGGTCGCAGGTCGGGTGGTGCGCCGCGACGCCGGAGTCGCGCCGCCAGCGAGCGTCCCTCACGTGCAGCTGCCACCGGCCACCCCCCTCGTCGAGCGTGTCGACACAGGTGTCGTCACAGGTGTCGTCACAGGTGTCGTGACAAGTGTCGCCCCACGGGTCGTCACACGCGCGTCACGTGAACGACACGTCGATGCACTGTGCACGGCCCGTTCCTCGGTATCCGATGAACATGTGGTCGATCTTTCATCAGGAACCTATGCCATCGATGGGCGTGACGCGCGGCATGGTTTGACCACGCACCGGGACGACCCGACCGGAACGACCCCCGGGCCGACCCGGCGCCACCGTCCGCCCAGCCCCCCGACCAGCAGAAGGCCCCACGCATGACCACCCGCATCGCGTTCGTCTTCCCGGGCCAGGGCTCGCACCGCGCCGACATGGCCTCGGCCTGGCTGCCCGACGCGGGTCCGCTGTTCGAGGAGCTCTCCGACGCGACCGGCCTGGACCTGCCGGGCATCGCCGACGACGCCGACGCGTGCGGCGCCACCGCGATCGGCCAGCCGTCGATCGCCGCGACCTCGCTGGCCGCGCTGCAGGCCCTGACCGAGGCCGGGCTGCGGCCCGACGTCGTCGCCGGCCACAGCCTCGGCGAGGTCACCGCCGCGATCGCCGCCGGCGTGCTGCGCCGTGACCACGGTGCCGGCGTCATCGCCGCCCGCGGTCGCGCGTTCGGGCAGGCCTGCCGCGTCACCCCCGGCGCGATGGCCGCGGTCGTCAAGCTGCCCGTCGAGCAGGTCGAGCTGCTCGTCGACACCGTCCCGGACGCGGTCGTCGCGAACGTCAACGCCCCCGAGCAGGCCGTGGTCGCCGGCTCCCCCGAGGCCGTCGAGGAGCTCGCCGAGAAGCTGCGCGCCGCGGGCGCCCGGGTCCTGCCGCTGCCGGTCGAGGGCGCGTTCCACTCCCCCGCGATGTCGAGCGCCGTCGTCGCGCTGTCGACCGCGCTGCGCTGGGTGCCGGTGCAGGACCCGACGGTGCCGCTGGTCTCCGGGCTCGACGGCCGGGAGCGCACCACCGCCGAGGGCGTGCGCAACGCGCTGGTCGACGGCGTGCTGGCCCCCGTGCGCTGGATCGACGTGCACCGCTCGTTGGTCGCCCGCGGTGTGGAGCTCGCGATCGAGGTCGGCCCGGGAGGCGTCCTCGCCGGCCTGGCCCGCCGCACCGACCCCCAGCTGCAGGTCGTCAAGGTCGCGACGCCGCAGGACGTGCCCGCCGCGCTCGACGCGGCCCGGCAGCTCGAGGCCGTCGCCGCCTGAGCGCGCCCCACCCGCACCGCCGGACCACGTCGTCCGACGGACGCGCGCGTCGTCCGGCGCCAGCCTGGACGGCCCGCCGAGGGACCAGCCAGCAACTCCACCACCAGTCCACCACCAGACCCGCCCGACGCACTCCCACCACCGCCCGGGTGCACCCCCGGTCCCCCCGCCACCAGGAGCACACCATGATCCCGATCCCCCGCTGCCGCGTCGTCGTCGCTCCCAGCGACGGCCGCCTGCTGCACGCCCTGCCCGACCGCACCCCCGTGCGCCCCGGCGACGTCATCGCCAGCATCGAGATGCGCGGCCGCACCCACGAGCTGACCGCCCCCGTGGCAGGTCGGGTCGGCGGTGCGATGGTCGGCGCGACGCACCCGGTCACGGCCGGTGACGGCGTCGTCTGGCTGGACGTGGCATGACCCTCGACGTGGCCGCACCGCCGCAGCAGCACGCCACCGCCCCGCGGGCGGACGTGCTGCCGGTCGACCTGCTCGGGCTCGGCACGGCCCTGCCCGAGCGGGTCATGACCAACGACGACTGGGCGGCCACGCTCGACACCGACGACGCCTGGATCCGCTCGCGCACCGGCATCGCCGAGCGGCGCGTCGCGGCCGACGGCGAGTCGACGGGGACGCTCGCGCTGTCCGCGGCCCGCGCGGCCCTGGCGGACGCCGGGGTCGACGCCCGTGACCTGGCGGCCGTCATCGTCGCCACCACGACGCCCGACCGGCCGATGCCCGGCGTCGCACCGGTC
>Ga0136604_1000415_pt1 | contig 21367 bp, 11 predicted proteins | sample AntRauFillE10628_FD_104928 | JGI IMG/M metagenome (GOLD analysis project Ga0136604, IMG submission 104928) | Saline lake microbial communities from Rauer Islands, Antarctica - Metagenome Filla E10 #628 | ecosystem: Environmental > Aquatic > Non-marine Saline and Alkaline > Saline | place...
ATCAGCAGAAGGAGCAGAAGAAGCAGCAGCAAAAAGAGGAACACCAGCAGAAGCATCAGAAGGAGCAGCAGAAGGAGCAGCAGAAGGAGCAGAAGAAGCATCAGAAGGAGCAGCAGAAGGAGCCTTATCACCACCAGCAGGATCAGGAGAATCTATGTAATCATTAAAAGCTTTATTAAAAGCTTTAGTAGCTTCATCTTCATTAGCATTATTATTCTTAGCCTCTTCAGCAGCTTCAGCAGCTTTAATAATATTATCAAATATAGCTGCTAAAGCAGCTGTAGCAGCTTTAGCAGCAGCTTCACTAGTAATAACACCCTCTTTTTGCATGGCATTCAATACAGCACCAACTGGTACACCATTTTTTACCATTTGCGCATATTTATCATATTTTCCACTCATATCTTTATCCTCATACATTACTGCTACATATTAATTAATATTTGCTTTTAATTTTTAATCTTATTAAATCATTTGTTAGGTTTGAGTGGGCTTATCCTGTGAAGTTCATTTTGTTTTATCGTGTGTATCGGCCTATTCTAAAGATTAGGCATTAACTCATTAAAAACATGTTAAATTGAGTGTATATCAACGTTTAAAGAGTTGGGTAAAATTGACTATTGCATAAAGATTATAATTTTATTAAGCAAAAACCATCTTGTACCTATAGGTTTAACTGAGCTTTTATACAAGTTGATTTTTAGCTTAATGTTTAGTTTATTTTTTTTGTTTAATTTCTTTATTTTATTTTTTTTAAATTTTTAATTTCTTTAAATTTTTAATTTAGCTTTGAGGCTTGTTTGCTTGTATTATTTTGTGTATTTGCGCTAATGAGTTTATGTAGTTTATCTTGTCATCTTGACGCACAATGGTTGTGGCTGTATACCAAGGGGAGGTGCACCTTTGGGTGAACCAATACCAATTACTGGCAAAAGAGGTTATGACAAAAGAAGGGGTGCCAATACTACTTGCAAGATGGATGGCTTGAGAATCGACACCTATCACATAATCAAGAGAGGCCACACATGCTGCTAATCCATCCATATCTATAGCAGTATTTAAGGTGTCTTCTATATAAATGTTAGGATGTAAGTTAGTGGGACCTGCTTGTAAGCTTATAAAAAAATATTCATTATTGGTTAGCAGTGGCTTTAATTGCTCCATGCTTATGCGTTCGTGTTTGTTTTGCCAAATAATCCCGATTTTTATCTTATCTTTAGCTATTTCTTGGTATTTTTGCGTAAAATTATGTTTTTTACTAACATCTGCTACTAAAAAATGCTCATCCCAACTAAATTGACTAATACTACTTCTAAATAACTTAGCCAAGGCTCCATTAGCAATAGTATAAGTTACCTTAGCATTTTCAATTGATTCATAGGTTAAATCACTAATTATGGTGCAGCTTGGAAATGAGCGTCCAATTAATTGCGCAAGTTTGGGGCTAGCTTGAATGATTATTTCGCAAGCATCGCAAGCTTTGCGCATTAAATCTGTATAAATGCTGGCAAAAATGGTTTCTTCAATTGCAGCAGTATCTAGCCATACTAGCAAGACATCATGCTCTTTTAGAGCCTCACCTTGCCATATAGGTATAGCCTCAATTTCAGGTAGCGCATCAAATAATTGGTTTTTAGCTATGGTGTGGGATAATCTATAATCATAATATTGCCAGCCATCACTAAATTGTTGTAATTTTAATAAAGTGCTGGCAATTGCAGTTTTAGCCTCTAAAAAATGAATATCTATTTGGCCGGCTAAAGAATAATAGCGCAAAGCCTTTTCATCATTGCCATAGCGCGATTCGACTAATCCCAAACCAAGTACTGGCTCGGCAAATTCTTCATCTGCACTTATGGCATTGTTAAAATACTCACGCGCTTTAATTAAATCATCATGCTCTAATGCTATTAAACCTAAATGATAAATAGCATTTGCATTATTATCAGCCAATCTTAATGCTGCCATAAAATTCATTTTGGCAAGGCGATAATTACCTAAATCCTTAAAGGCCACCCCAACTGCTGTGAGTAAATTATCATTTTCTGTATTTAAGGCTAAGCCCATGTCATATTCTTGCAAAGCTAAGCTTATATTGCCTAAGCTGTGCAAGCATAAACCTTTATAATAATAGGGCTCTTCATCTTCAAAATAATATTCTTGCCATTGAGTTGCAGATTTTAGCGCATTAACTATTTCACCGGCATAAAAAAATGCCATGGTCATGCCACGTAAAGCCGTATAATTGTCATGTTGTAACATTAAAGCATGCTCATAATGCTCTACAGCTTCAGTATCTTTATTTAAAGATAAATAAAAATTGGCTAAGTTTAAGCGAAACTCAATTTCATCAGGTGCATAATTTATAGCCTCACTAAAGGCCGCTTCGGCTTTAGGGTATTCATTTTGGCTTACATGTAAATTAGCTAGCGTATTGTAAAAAGTGGCAGAGCTTGGGTCTAAGCTTATGCTAATTAGCACAAGCTCAATAGCTTTTGCCATATTAGCATCCCGCATTTCAATAACGCCTAAAATATGATAAGCCTCAGCATCATTAGGGTAGCGCTTGATAACATCGGTAATAATCATGCGGGCTTTGTCGAACTGACCTTGTTCAATATAGGTTAAACTACGCTCCGTTAGTTTCTTTTGCATATAATATAATCACCCAACTAAGTAGTTATATTATAGTAGCGCTATAGAAGAATGACTACAAAACTGCTATGCTTTAAAAAAAATTTGTGAGGTATAATGCTGTATGGTCAAAAACATTGCGCTTGCTGTTTTAATGATGGCTCCGGTTTTGCTGCGCGCTGATATGCTGCAAAGTAGCAATGATGACAGGCAAATCAAGCATTTTAAATTAGCTAATGGCGTTAAAGTATTAGTTATTAGCGATGTGAGTGCAGAAAAAAGTGCGGCGGCTTTAAGTGTGGCAGTGGGGTCTTATCAAGACTTTGATGATAGGCCAGGGCTTGCGCATTTTTTAGAGCATATGTTGTTTCAAGGCACTACTAAATTTCCAGAGTCAGATGCTTATTTTTCCTATATCAAAAAGCATGGCGGTATGGCCAATGCTTTCACTAGTATGCGCCATACTCAATATTATTTTGATATAACTCCTAAAGCCTATGCTGGAGCCCTAGAGCGCTTTTCTGAATTTTTTATATCACCCTTATTTGATGCCACCCAAATTGATAAAGAGCGCCATGCTGTAGAAAATGAATTTAATCTGCGCCTAAAAAATGATCAAGTGCGGGCCTATAATGCAATTAAACAAACAATTAACCCACAGCATCCATTTAGAAAATTTGGCTGTGGGAATATTGAAACTTTAGGGGACGCGCCAGAGCGCGCTGATATTCGCCAAAGCTTAATTAAATTTTATAAGGATTATTATACGCCAGAGCGCATGGTATTAGTGCTGGTAGGTCCTCAATCAGCAGAGCAGCTAAAGCTGTGGGCTGAAAAATATTTTGCCCCTATTGCTCCTCGTGAAGTTAAGCCTACTAACATAAATGAAGCTTTTTATGTAAGTCCTACTAAGCGCGATGTATATTATAAAAGCTTAAAAGATGAAAGTGAGCTTGAGCTTATTTATTTAATTCCCAATCAAAGTAAGGATTTTAAATATGCGGCTATAGAATATCTTAGCCATTTATTTAAGCAAACTGCAAAGGGAAGTTTATATGCGCATTTGCATAAGCATAATTGGATTAGTGATATTGATATTGGCATCAGCGATATAGATGCCAACCAAGAGCTATTTTCGCTAAATTTTAAACTTACTGATTTAGGAAAAAAGCATATAGATGATATAACCCAACTAACTTTTAATTATATTGAGTTTATTAAGCAGCATGGGGTCAAAGAAGACTTGTTTGCGGATTTAGTTGCAGCTGGGGAGCGTGATTTTTATTATGCCCCAAAAGAAAATGCCTTGTCTTTAGTAAGTAAGTACACCCCTTTACTGCATGATTATCCACCAGAGCATGTATTAGCTTTAGATTATGTTACTAAAAGCAATGAATTTAATTCTGGCAAAATAACTCAGTTGCTAGGATTTTTGCGCGAAGATAATATGCTGCGCTTTATAGTAGATAATAAAGCTAAAACTGATGCAGTTGAGAAGTGGTATAAAGCTGAGTATGCAGTTAAAGAGCGCAAGCCCGCACAAAGAAAAAAACTAAACTCCAAGCTAGATGTTGATTTTAAGTTGCCAGCAACTAATAAGTTTAACCCTCAAGACTTTAGTTTACGCCCAACTTCAGCTGCCACAGCTATTCCAGAAAATATTTATAATGATGCTTTAGTAAAATTATGGTTTCAACAAGATACTAAGTTTTTGCTGCCAAGGCAGCACTTAAGCTTAATGGTGCGCACCGCTGATAATAATGTCTCGCCAGAGCGCCAGTTAGCGCAAGTAATTTTAAGTAAAGCCCTAAAAGAAAATTTGCTACCCTATAGTAGTGATTTTACCCTAGCAGGCATTAATGCCGGCTTTTATCCTATGGAAGAATTTAAGGGGTTAACCTTAAATATTGCTATGTATTCTGATAAAACTCAAGATGTCTTGCAAATAGCTTTAGATACTTTGCAAAAAGTAGAGCTTAAAGCCGATAAGTTTGCTATTTATAAAGCCGACCTTGTTAAAAGTTTAGCCAACCATAAACATGAATCTTTATACATTCAAGGCATAAAACGTTTAAGGCAAGCCATTTTCACGCCAAGTTTTTCAATAGATCAAAAGCTAAAAGCGGCGCGCAAGCTCACGCGCAGCGATATTATTAAAGAATGGCAAAAAATGCTGGCAAGCTTTAATTTAGAAATGTTAGCTTATGGCAATATATCTAAAGATGAAGCTACCCATTATGCTAAGTTTATTAGTGAAAAATTACAGCCACAAAATATCTTGCCAAGGAATGAGCAAGAGAAAGGCTTACAGTTACAAGAGCTTACACGCGCAACTGCGCAAGAAATTCAGCTAGACACAAAGCATCATGATGCTTTGTTGACTCGCTATTATCAGCCGGCTTTAACTGGCAAACAGGCTATTGCGCAAAATATGTTAACTAAAACTATGTTGTCAGCGCCATTGTTTGAGCAACTACGCACTCAAGAGCAGTTAGGTTATATAATTTTAAATGATACGCTAACTCATAAACACCAGCCAGGTGCTATAGTGTTAGTGGAATCTTCAACGCATGCTAGTGCAAAACTAGACAAATCCTTAAGTAATTTTTTAGCAAAGTTTGCTAAAGATTTACCCAAAACTTCTTTGGCTAATTTTAAAGAGCACCAAGCTGGGGTCATTAATAATCTACGCGAAAAACCTAAAACCATGTTAGCCCAATTTCAAGCATTTAATTATAAAATTGAAGATGATAGTTATGATTTCACTTTTGATGAAGATGTGGCAGACAAGGTTGCGGCGTTAACTATAGAGGAGGTAAGTGACTACTTTAATTCTTTATTTTTAGCTAAAGATAGTGCCAGCGTTAGCGTCGAGTACACCCCAGCAGAATTATTAGAAAAATAAGCATTTAATTAAAATTATCATAATCTAGCATATAGGAAATATACTATGCAAAATCCTTTATTATTTGACGGGCCCCATCCAGATATTCAAGCAGTAGAGCCTGCGCATTTAGAGGATGCAATTACTACTTTACTAGCAACATATACGCAAGAGTTAGAGGCGGTAAAGCAAGTGAGTGAGCCTACCTGGGACACAATTTTTGCAAGATTAGAGCTTATAGGTACAAAATTTGATAAAGCTTGGAATGTTATCTCGCATTTAATTGCGGTAAATAATTCTACCGACTTGCGCGTCGCCTATGAGGCCTTACTGCCCCAAGTTACTGACTTTTTTACTCAAGTAGGACAAGATACAGTATTGTGGCAGCAAGTTGCAGCGCTTGCTGCTAGTGCTGAATTTAACCAGCTTAATTTTGCGCAACAAATGGTAATTAAACATAGTTTGCGCGATTTTAAGTTGGCGGGAGTTGATTTAAGCGCGGCTATTAAGCAGCAATTTAGTGAAATTAGTCAACAAATTAGCCAATTGTCGAATAAGTTTTCTAATAATGTTCTAGATTCAACCAATGCTTTTGAATATAAAGTAGCTTTGGCTGACATCGACAAGATGCAAGGGATAACTGAAGATAGCTTGCAAGTTGCAAGCGCTAAAGCCAAAGAAAAAGGATATGAAGGTTTTATTTTTGGGCTAGATTTTCCAACCTATCATGCTGTTATTACCAATTGTGCTAACCGTGAAGTCAGAGCCGAGTTTTATCGAGCATACACCACGCGAGCTAGTGATTTATTTAGTGCAAGCGCAGAATTTGATAACAGTCAAATTATAGAAGAAATTTTGCAATTAAAGCAAAAAATGGCATCTTTGGTAGGTTATGCTAATTATGCTGAGTATTCTCTAGCTACTAAAATGGCCAAAAATGCGCAAGAGGTTATTGATTTTTTAGGTGAAATAAGCGCTAAAGCTAAAAGCTTTGCCCAGGAAGAGGTTGCGCAAATAGCTGAATTTGCGAGAGAGCTAGATGGCATTACCGAATTAGCTCCTTGGGATTTGGCTTATTATAGTGAAGCATATAAACGCCGGTTTTTTGAAATTGATGAAGAGCAAATTAAATCCTATTTTCAAGAGCCAAAGGTTGTTGCAGGAATGTTTGCCATTGTAGAGCAACTATATAAAATTAAAATTAAAGAAGTAACATCTGAACTACAAAATACTTTATGGCACCCGAGTGTGCGCGCCTATCAGATTATAGAGCAAGATAATGTAATTGGTCTTTTTTATACTGATTTATATACGCGAGACACTAAGCGCGGTGGTGCTTGGATGGCCGATTGTCTCCAGCGGGTGCGCTTTAGAGATGGTACCTTGCAATACCCTACAGGATTTTTATGCTGTAATTTTGCTCCTGCCACCAAAGGGGCGCCAGGACTCCTATATCATGGTGATGTGGTGACTTTGTTTCATGAATTTGGACATATGTTGCATCATTTATTAAGCAAAATAGAATACAGTGAAGTATCTGGCATAAATGGGGTGCCTTGGGATGGGGTGGAGCTACCTTCGCAATTTTTTGAAAACTGGGCTTGGGATTTTGAAGTGCTCACTAATATTAGTGAGCATGTGGTAACTAAAGCCCCGATATCTAAAGAGTTATTCACCAAGTTACATGCTACTAAAAATTATAATGCGGGACTTTTTATAATGCGGCAAATGGAATTTGCCTTATTTGATATCCAATTGCATGCTAATCTCCCCGAAAATAAGGGCTTAACAGCGCAACAAATATTAAATAAGGTGAGACAAGATGTGGCAGTCATTTCGGTCCCAGATTTTGTGCGTTTTCAAAATAGTTTTACTCACATTTTTGCAGGCGGCTATGATGCTGGCTATTACAGCTATATGTGGGCTGATGTATTAAGCTGTGATGCTTTTAATTTTTTTAAGCAGCAAGGCTTATTTAATCAAGAGTTAGGCTTGAAATTTAAACAAAATATCTTAGAGTTTGGCGGTGCGCGTGATTTTATGGAGTCATACGTGGCATTTGCGGGCAGGGCTCCACAACTAAGCGCATTATTTGAAAGCTATGGTTTGCAAGTTACTTAAAGTTGTGACTTTGGCTTTACAACCAAAGTCATTAAGCTAGTAAGTTCTATAATGTATTTACTTTTAATGATTGGGTTAAAATAAAGCTTAATTATAAAAAGCTATTTATAACAATATCTTAGATGCAATTAATATTAATTAATTTTGCAAAACTTAGTATTAATAAAAAAAAGGTTTAAAAATTCTATATTTTTATATATATTTGACAGATGCCAGGTAGGCACACAATATTAATATATTATTAGCAAAGGATAGCACTATGGGGTTAAATCAAGCAGATTCTTCAACTACCCATATAAAATCAGGTCCATCTCAAAAACGTTTAATTCAATTACCACTTAACTTTAATCTTAATACTGCATTTTATACTTTAGGTGGTGCGGTTATTGTTGCGTTCGCAATTAATAATTCTCCCATACTAAATACATTATTTAATAGGATTAAAAAAATTATCGGAGGAATAATGCCAAAAAAAAAATCAAACAAACCACCAAAAACCCCAGGTAAGGTCTCAGCGCCTGAAGTTAGCGCCCAAGGTGAAGAGGCGATTAAAGAAATGAGCATGGCAGATTTTCATAATTCTGGTTATAAACTAGCAATTACCGGGGCGCCTGCTGCGCCGATGCAATTTACGTTCGAAGGCTCTAAGGCAGAAGATTTAGCTACTACAACCAAACCAACATCAGTTAAGGATAATATTGATATGTTAAGTGCATCATCCTCTAAAGAACAAACCGCAAAAGCAACTGGTGCAGGCGCTGTGCTTTTTTCTCCATCTACAAGCGCTTCATCTTTAAGTTCTGCACCCTTATCTATAGCTTGTGACTCATCAGGAGAATTTCCTTCGGTATTTCATGAAGTGATTAACATTATTATGCAACCAGTAAATTCATATGTTGAGCAGCGCAAAGCTCAGCTAAACTATAAAAGCGCAGCTACCCAAGAAGATTTGGCTACCCAAGAGGCGGCAGATGTTGCAAGTGCTACTAGCCTTGAGGAAGAGTCTGGATATGTTGCTGCAGGGGTGAGTTGGACGGTTTCTTCGGTTACTTCGTTATTTAGCAAGTTGGGTGCATCTTTGAGTGGTTTGCAAGATACTGTTAAAGATCCATCTTCTGCATTTATTAATCGAGAACTTGCATTAGCTAAACTTGAAACAGCTATATCTTTTCAACAAAATGTTGCTAAATATTTAAATGCCAAAGCCCCTAAAGACACCACAATTAGAGAATTACTAAAAGAAGTTCAGGCTACAAAAACCCAAGTAAATTTTCATCGTCAAGGTAATACTAAACCTGGGCAGTTAGATATTGCTTTGCAAGATGTTGATAGCATGCTAAAAGAAATGCAGGCAGGCCATGCTTATAGGTTGCGCGAGTCTTATGATAAAGTACAACAAATTGAGTCATCAATTCAACATCCCAAAGATACTGGGGAATTAAATGAGCATAAAAATCGTTTGTTAGTTGCAAGACATTTATTGCGAGCAATTTTATTTTTAGTAAGTCATCAGGTTATTTCTCAAAGAAAAAGCAATATACATGAGTATAATGTGCCAGACATTGATACCTTGCTAAAACTTTTTCAAGCTAGGCTAAATGATATTAATATAGGCGGTGTAAATGGAGCCTTTACCCGAAACACTATTTTATCATTGAGTGCTTTTCGCAATAGCATTTATTCTTTTAAAGTCACTGAAGTCAGTGCTGAAGTAAGTGGTGCTATTGAAGCCTTGGGCGGTGAGCAAAGTTTAACTCAGGGCTTGTGGCATAGTGCTTAAAGCCAATTTTAGTTTTTAAATAAAAAGCCCGCATTATCCGGGCTTTTTTATTTATTTGAAATAATTATTGTGTTGCTGGACATAATTACAGTTAAATTTAATATTTTAGCAAAATGTTTGATTTAAAAACTATAGTTAATGTTAGACAAAAATTTAAAAATTGTTTAATAGGCTGTAATTTGTGGGTGATAAGGTAGAAAAACATAAGATTAAAGGTCAAACGATACGAACAATAGATGAAGAATTAAAAAAAACTGAAGCTGAATATTGCCGTCAAAGTTATCGTACTTTTTTAACCGCCCCAGAGTGGCGCAATGTTGATATGGCAGTCGAAATGGCAGCTTTTTTACAAGCCGGCCGACCTTTTTATAAATATCCTTATTTTAGCCAAATCTTAACTTTCTGGCAGATATTTTTTAAATCACTAAAAGCTGCGCATACTAAGCATAGTTGGTTTGAATTGATTTTTTCAGAGTATACTCTTATGAATTTATTTATCGGAGTAACCACTTCTATTGAATGCTTAGCGAAAGGCATATTTGCGCTACCTTTTAGGTTTTTAGGCAAAGAGCGCAATGAAACTAAATTCCAGCAACATGTAGCTAGTATGTATAAGGATTATGCGGACTCATTGCATCATACACCATTTTTTTTATATGCTTATTTAGACAAGATTGGTCCTATGTGGAGGCTATATTGGAAAAACCCTAAAACTATTGCTGATACTGCAACATTGTTAGTAACTACAGTTGAATTTTTAGCTAGAAGTATTCCTTCTCTACCTATTCGTTGGTGGTATACCCAGCCAGAAAATACTGAGCCTGAAATAATTCATGTGGTGGTTAAGCACAAAGAGGGAGTTTCTTTTGATAAAGTTACTGAAAATACCAAGTCTAGTTTGCAAGAAAAAATATTAAAGCGTAAAAATAAAAAAAATGAAGCTACATTGTATTCACATATGCAATTTAAGCGCTACGATAAGTTTAATGAAATCATGCAAGAAGTAGCCGCTATTACTGAAAATGATAACATAAAAATTAAAAAAATTGCCGGTCAAGATGAAATTCAAGTAGATTTTAAAATTAACCAAGAAAACATTACAACTGCGCAAAATATTTTGGGTTCTAGCATTTTATATACCTACAGCAATAGTATTGACGATAGTTTTATTATTGCGGCAAAAATTAAAGTTGAAGATTTATTAAGTATAGTGAAGCAAGTTAATGAGCATGATATTCAAGTAAAGCTTATCCATGATTTCTAAAAAGGCCTATCTATGATTTTTAAATATTTAAGCTATATTTTTGATAGGAAGATTAATCTTAACAACTTGTCACATATTCCCGGTTCTTGGATAGATGATTTGTATGTAACACCTCAAACTTTATTGTTAGGGCGGGCATGGAGAGTTTTTAAAAGTAAATTGATTTTTTATGCTTTTTTTCCGCCACTAGCTGCATTAAATACATTAACCAATGGATTGACTAGTTTGTATTACCTAGCTGCTACCAGACTTACTAAAGATGCGGCAAAAAAACGCGCGCAATGGATTAAATTTAATAATAGTCTTGATGCTTGTGTTAAAAATTTTATAGGACTTATATGTTTTCCAATTAGTATTTATTTTACTCGGGAGTATTCTTTTTTATTTGTAGCACCAGCTCCTACTAAAAATTTACTAGTGGCAGGTGGCTCGTATGCATCTTTATCCACCCAAATAAAATACCCAAATTCTACGGCCGTAGTTAAAAAAAATTATTAATGATATAAATCAGCAAAATTTAGCGGGCGCTAAAATTCAAGTTGCTGTGCGAGGCTATGGTGCTAGTCAGGGCCTGCAATTTTTACCTAAAGATAGTAATAGTATAGTGTTAGATGTGCAAAGCTTAAATAACATTATAGTTAACAAGCAAGAACATTCTATCATTGTCGGTGCTGGTGCTACTTGGGGCGCAATTGAAGAAGTGCTAGCGCCCTATGGATTGGCTATTAATATAAGGCAAGCCTCTAATATCTTTAGCGTGGGTGGCTCGTTATCAGCTAATGTTCATGGTTGGGCCCATAAAAATGGCTGTGTTGCTAATAGCATTGAGTACATTGAGGTAGTCACTCCTAAAGGAGAGCTAAGGCGATTAACCTCAAATGATGACTTGTTTGGTTATGTGCTTGGCGGCTATGGTATGTTTGGTATTATTGTAAGCGCTAAGATTAAAGTTGTCCCTAATGAGGTTTTACAAGAGCAAGGTGAGCTGGTAGATATCCAAGATTATATTAATTATTATCAAAACACAGACTCTGCGGCCACCCCTCAAGCCGCTAATACTAGAATGCATTTATACCGTTTATCTTTAGAGCCAGAATCATTACTTCAAACTGGGATAGCCGTAAATTATGTGGCCCAAAATCCGCTCGCTCCAGTTGAAGTGCATATTTCCAAAGAGGAGCGCGCTGGGACTCGGATACAGCGCATTATGACAAATGTTGCTCGTAGATTTGCTTGGGCACGTAAATTTTATTGGAAAACTGAGAGTAAAAAAATTACCAATGGGCAAGCTTTAACTCAAACTACAATTGAGCATATGCAAGCTCCAATTAATGCAATGTTTAGTAATGCACGCAGTGACACTGAATGGCTGCAAGAGTATTTTTTACCAGAAGATAAATTAGCCGATTTTTTAGGGGTATTAGGGAAGTTATTAACAGATAATAAGGTGAAGCTTTTAAATGCTAGTGTTCGGCCCGTAATTCAGGATAAAATAACTAAAATGGGTTATGCTAATAAACAAAATATGTTTGCAGTAGTTTTGTGTTTTAATCAAAAACTAGATGCAGACTCTAGATTAAACTCTAGACGCTGGATAAAGCAAGCTACTAAATTAGCTTTAGCAAGAGGTGGCACCTATTATTTACCCTACCAACCATTTGCAAGCAAGGAGCAATTTCAAAGCTCTTACCCCCAATATAAAAGAATATTAGCTAAAAAAGCAGAAGTTGATCCTAATAATATATTTAATAGTGGCTTTATGGCAAATTATTTTGGAGAAGAAAGGGCTAATCCATATAAAGATGTTTTTTTTAATGAAGATTTAACTAAAGAGTTTGGTGAATTTTTATCTAATGTATTGCAAGATATAAAGCCTGGAGAATTTAATCCATTAATGCAAGATATTTTAACATATGCCGATTCGGCAGAAGATATTTTTAAAGAGCTGCATCGTCGCATATCTGAAATTTCTCCTGGATTTTTTACCGCTAAAGCTCGAAAATTAAATGCATTATCTAATTTAAAAGAAGCTCTCACGCGCCAAGCTGCAAAGCTTATGGAAAAAGAGCTAAAAGGGCGTTCTACAGCGCTTAATGGTATTTTAGAAATAGGCTACCCTGGCAGATTTATAAAACCTATAATAAAAAAATTAGGTATAACCGGCAAAGCTGAAGTTATGCAAGAAGCTGCGGCTATTACTGATATAGTGCAATCGGGTTTTCCTCGTGGGCATAGTAAATCTTATAAGCTAGATTATAGTGCGCCTGAGTTTACCATGCCATCTGCAAGCTATGATGTGGTTACTTGTTTTGTAGGATTACATCATTTTAATGATGTAGCTTTGGATAGTTTTTTATGCTCGTTAAATAAAGTTTTGCGGATGGAGGGCAATTTTTTATTGGTAGAGCATGATGTTACTGATGATAAAACATATGCTATGGCATCTTTAGCACATAGTATTTTCAATGCTGTCAAAGGTGCAAGCCTTGCAGAAGAATTTGATGAAGAGCGCAATTTTAGGAGCTTAAAAGATTGGCAAGACATTTTAGCTAAATATGGTTTTGCCCTACAAGTTTCGCCTCAAACTATGATTCGCGCGGGCGATCCATCTTTAAATACTATGGTGCATTTTAAAAAAATAAGCGAATTAGAGCTTTCAGCTAATCCCATTGCAAGTGAAGTGTCCTCTCCTGAGTTTAAAAAACCGCATCGTTTTACTAGTGGTTTTTCTGTTAAAAATGCCAATATATTAAATAAAAATTCAATAAATGCTAGCAAAAATCTAGCGTCCCCAGATAGATTATAATTAATAATTTATTTAGCTATAGAGATGATTTAAACTAAATGTTGGATATATGATAATTCTTAGTGAGCTAGCCTTTGGGTAAAAATAGTATAACTGGGAAAGATTAAGCTTGGATTTAGTCGCTGTAATTATTTTTGATAGGCCAGTCTATGCTCAGTTTCCTTTCTTTTACTACATTGTTTTTAAGTTAATTTTCTACAATTATTTCAGTTATATAAATTAATGTGATTTGCCTAGCGCTAAATTATCTACCCTATCTCATTTTAAATAAATTCTATTGCATAATTATCTTAGTTGACTTTAGTTTAAGTTGAAATTAATTATAATTATAAGCAAAAAAAGCAAGAATTCTGAATTTTTGGCTTTTTTTTATTTAATAAAAATGTAATTATGGTAATTACCTGAAAAAAACAAGAGTTAGTTGCTTTGTAGAGTTCTCTAACTTTTTGAATTATTATAAGAATTAGTTAAGGCTCAAAGGATTATGGAAATTATACGATGCGAAGATTTTGATTTAATAAAATTAATATTTTATTTGGACGAAGATAGGACGCCAAGATTTACAGTTAAACCAAAAGATTATAAAGAAGATGAAGGGTTACTTTGGACTGAAGATGCTATTAAAGCCTTTTTGCAATTTAATCGTCATAATTTAGACGAAATTACAAAGAAAAGAATAACCGAGGCTAATTTAAGGGCCCGCACTCAATTATTACAGATGTTTCCAGCTCAATTAGAGCAAAAAGCAGAAAATGCTGATGTTTTAGATAAAGACTCAAAGCAAAAAACCACCTCAGACTCAGACCTAGAGCCAGAATTAGCATTGTTATTTCCTGTGTCACCTCCACCTGAAACGATGCCATCTTCTATGCTTTTTTCAAAAGAAACTGTTGCTCCTTTAGGTGGAGACAAGGAAAGCTCAAGGGCTTCTAAGCAGCATACTTATGATAGTTTTTACTCTGAATCCTCTGAAGGATATACAGCGGGAGAGTCTTTTCAATACTTGGCACAGGTAACAGAAGATTTAGTTGAAGATAAGGTAATAATAGATAAAATTAGCAAAATAATTAAACAAGACTCTACCTTTAATAAAGTATATGATTGGTTGCAAGAATTGCATCTTGGAACTTCTAGCTCTAGCTGCGCCCCTTATGCGAGTACTTCTAATAGGAGTCGTAATTCTACTCCTGTGATCACCCCTAGTAGCGCTTATTCTACTCCTGTGATCACCCCTAGTAGCGCTTATTCTACTCCTGTGGTCACCCCTAGTAGCGCTGATTCTACTCCTGTGGTCACCCCTAGTAGCGCTGATTCTACTCCTGTGGTCACCCCTAGTAGTACTCGTTATCCTACTCCCACTCCCACTAAACTTAAACATTCATCTGAGTTTTCAAGTACTGCTAAGTTTTCTCGTAATCTTTTTAAAAAAGACTCTAACCTAACAAGTAAAAATCCTAGCATTCAACAAACAACCCAAAAGGCAAGTGATTCAGCTGAAAAATCTTATGGCGCTGGCAAAGAATCATTAATTTATCCTTTGCAAGCGGATGCGGTGCATTTTAATCAATCTGCTAATACTTATAGTCAGCAGTTATCTTTTACTAGGACTTCCAAGCTTATTGAGAGCCCCAAAAATCCTATTAGTCATCTTAACAGCTCTCATAACGTATTTACTGATCCCGAAACTCAATATATTAATGATGATTTTTTAAAATCCTTATCTGCCAAGAAAGAATTAGACTTTGAATTTTATGAAGATGAGAAAGGTTCTAGTAATCAAGAAGAACCGAAAAAATTTAAGGATTATAAATCAAAATCATCACAAACCTTAAAAGTACATAAAGAGTCAATTACTCAAAATAGTGGTGACAAATTATTGTTTAATCAATTTATGTATGGACTTTCGCCATTAATTGATAAAATAAAAGGAGGCAGAGGATTAGTAGATGGATGGGCGCAAGGTCTGATATCAGAGAAATCATTTAACCAAGTTAATAGTTACCCTTCGCAGTTAAAAAATCCTTATACTCTTGATTATAGATGGTATAATGAAGACTCATCGAAAGGACATTACATATATTCTTGGTACATAATTAACATTAAATCTCCTAAGGTTAAAGAAGTAGATGCTAGGGCTTCAATAAAATTAGTAAAGTTTGGGTGTTCTGAAGCAATGGACCAAATTAAAATTGAATATGCGCCATTTACTGAAAAAGCTGAGACTCTTGCAACATTTTACTATGATAAAATGTTGACCATAGCAAAGGATAAGACAACAGAGAGTAAAAGGACAGGGTATGATGAGAAAATTTCTAATTTTTTATTAGAAGCGGGTAGGTTAGCTCATCTTTTAGTGCATACAGCAGCTTTTGGTCCAAGAGATAAGACTGCTAAACTTACTTTTCTGCTTATCCAAGGGATAGCAATGGCTAAAGGCATAAATTTGGGAGAATTTAAATCTTTAGAACAATTAAACTGGGATGTAAAAGCACTAACTACTGTTGATAGAGAGCAATTTGCTCGCTGGGTTGAAGTAGGGTTTAATGAGGCTGAATTTAACTCTGTAAGGCAAAATCGCAGAGCAAGCATTAGTTAAGACATAAAATTAAAAAAATTAGGTTGTTTTGGTTTTTGTTTTTTAGTGGGGCTATCCTATTAAGTATCTGAAGTTGCTTCATAAAATCTTATTTCAAGGAGCAGCTTTTGAAGCTTACAATTTTAAAGCTCACACGTTCTGGGTGAAGCTGTAATTTATTATTTTGCTTCACTTTTAAAGTTAGGCTTTATGCCAAATTCTAAAAAATTGTCTCTTTATGGTCTTAATAATTTACTATGCTTGACCCATCAATAATTTGGTTGCAATATAATAAAATAATTTGTCTTATTTATTACTTAGTTAAATGATTTTTTTAAAAGTGCCCTTTAAGGAAAAAGAAAAAGCCAAGCGCCTGGGGGCCAAGTGGGACCCAGTTGCTAAAGCTTGGTATTTGCCTGAGGGCGTAAATCCTAATTCTTTTAGTCAATGGCTACCAGAGCATGTTGCAAAAGTGGCCGTGGCGGATGTCAGCGTAAGCGATAATCTTGCGGTTAATGATAATAAGGTAGTTGCAGGCTCTGGCTTGATTGTAGATAAGCAAGAATATACTTTATGCGCCTATCTCTATAAAGTAAGTGATATTATAGTGCATAGCTTGCCAGCTTTTGAATGGATTAGCTGTGAAATTTCGGAGTTTAGGATTAATCGTGGGCATGCTTATTTAACTTTAGTTGAGCACGATGATAATGCTACGCTGCTAGCTCGTACTAACGCTAGAATTTGGCAAAATAAAGTAGGCACCATTTGTGAGCGCTTTACCCAAGGCACTGGAAGCAATTTAGATGCAGGGCTTAAGGTTTTAATAAAAGTGCAACCTAGTTTTCATCCAAACTATGGTTTTTCTTTGGTAATAGAAGATATAGACCCGGCCTATACTTTAGGTGATATGGCAGCAAAGCTTGCCAGTATTCGCCAAGAGCTACTTAAACTGCAAGTTATAGATAACAATCGCAAGCTAGCAAAACCTGTAGATTTTTTTAATGTAGCTGTGATTTCACCTAAAAATGCTGCGGGTCTAGGTGATTTTATGCGCGAAGCACAAATTTTGCAGCAGCATGCTTTATGTGATTTTGCGTATTTTGTGGCAAAGTTTCAAGGTGAGGGCACGCCTTTAGAAATTATGGAAGCATTAGAGGCGGCTGTACTTCAGCATGCTATTAAAAACTTTGATGCTATTGTTATTATTCGTGGCGGGGGTGCGGCTGCAGATTTGGCTTGGCTTAATGATTTAGAATTAGCTAAAGCTGTATGTAATTTAGGTATTCCAGTTATGGTGGGCATAGGGCATGAGCGCGATAGCACAATTTTAGATGAAATTGCTTGTATGCGCTTTGATACCCCTTCCAAAGTTAGCGCTAGAATTTTTAATGTCATAACCAATAATGCCATGCAAGCCCATGAAGCTATGCAAAGTATTATTCAAGCAGCCTACGATTTGCAAGCCCAACTTTGCCTAAATTTAGACTCTATGTTTAATAGCATTCAAGATTTAACTAAACAAAATTTAAATTTATTATTAATTCAAATGCAAAATAGTTTACAATTAATAGAATCTAATGTTGCACTGCAAGTGCAAAATGTAAATTTAAATTTAGATACTTGGCAGCAAAACGTTGAATATTATGCTAGAGCGTTTTTGCAGCAAGTAACCTTACAATTGCAACAAACAATGGAGCAAATTTTGGTGCAAGATCCGAAATTTATCTTGCAAAAAGGTTTTGCCATAATTAAAAACCCTAAAGGCGATATAATAACTTCAAGCAAAATGTTAGGGGCACAATTTAGTGTTACTTGGCATGATGGTACAGTGCAAGCCCAACTGGAGCAAATACATGACTAAGCCTAGTTTTAGTGAAAATTATCAATTACTTAATGACATAGCTCAAAAGCTGCGCACCCAAGAAAAGCCTGATATTGACGCTTTATTACCCATGGTGGAAAATGCTACTCAGGCGTATAAACTTTGCAAACAGCGCATTGAAGAAGTTAAAAAAGCTTTAGATGCGCATTTTGCTGATAATAAAGACTTAAAAAGCTGACCTAGCTCGGTAAAAATTAAAAAACAGCATATACTATAAGATGGCCAATAAATGGATTTTTAGGTGATTCGAATAGCTTCTTTATTTTGTGGGTGTCTGCTAAGCAATATGCTTTGGGCGGCAACATATAATGTGCCGCCCCAAACACCTGCTCTGCCTTTATTATTAGCTGCAGATGAATCAGTTTTAGTTAGCGGAACATTAAGCGCAGTGGGGGTGCCCGCCACTATTGTGTTAACTGCCGGAAATGAAATAACAATAAATCCCAATGGTGAAATTAGCGAAACTTCAGGCACTATAGCGCTCCAATCTGATAGTACATCCGGCACAACTGGCATAATTAACATTAAGGCCAATGCTTTATTAAGTGCTAGTAGTTCTGCTATGAGCGCAATTGAAATAAACAACAATTATAATGTTAACATTTTAAATGAAGGCGATATTTTTGGTAATATAGTATTTGCAAATCCTGGGATAAATGTGACTACCGTGTTAGAGGGTGGCACTTTAACTGGAGATGTAAGTGGCTTTTCTGGCACTTTAAATCTAGATGGTATTAACCCTGTAACAGGCTCTATTGTGGGCGAGGCTGCCAGCTCTAATATCTTAAATTTAGGCTACAATCGGGGCACCAGCTACACTACTGGTGGCACTATTAGTAATGTAGCAAGTATTAATTTTATTTATGGAACCCTAACTACTACCGCTAATATAACTGATGTTAATACAGCTTTTAATATAAATCATGGGGCTTTTGCTTATTTTAATAACACTATAAGTGGCAGTGGTAGTTTTACCAATAGTGGGCATATTTATTTAGAAGATGCCGCTTCTAATATTACCGGTTTTTCAAACTTTACTAATGCTGGCGGCGCTTATGTTAATTTAGAAATAGCCGGGGCTCTGGACTTAGCTAGTATTGTTAACAATGGTACTATGGATGTAAGTGCCGATTTTGCGCCGACTTTATTGCGTAATGGGGCCCAAAATGCTGCCATCCTTAATTTAACTGCCAATTTAACCACTACCGGGGGCGACTTAATTAATGGAGATTCAAGCAAAAAATCTTTAATAACAATTGCTGATGGGGTGAGTGTAGATGTGGGTGCCACCCGCGACATAATAAATTTAAAAAATTCAGAGATTTCTATTGCTGGAGAAGTAAACTTTACTAGTAAGTTATTAGATAATCAGGGGATTTTGTCAGTTAATATAGTCGATGATGCTAACTATGCCACTTTAACCGTATCTGGCGCGATAGATTTGGCCAATTCCACTTTGCGAGTTAATACCTACTTTGGTGATAATGCTACCGCCCCAACGACCTTTAGTGCAGTGCTAACTAGCACGGGCTCTAATGTTACCTTGCCCAAAACTGTGGATGTGCGGGGAAATATCTTTTCATCTTGGAGTGCAGTTGCTAGTGAGGATGGCGACGCTATAGATTTAATTTATACGCGTCGAGGCTTTAATTTTGCTGAAGTGTCTACTTGGCAAAAAGGCATAGCTAATGCTTTGGAATATTTTGCTTTAAATAGCGAGACTGATGAGCTGGCTTTAATTGATGCTATTGAAGCCACAGTTACAGATTATGCCACTTATGCAGATTTGTTACAGACGCTAAGCCCGCTTGCTATTAATAACACCATTAGCCACGTCCAACATCAAACTATGAACCAAGTGCTAACTCGCATTGCAAGTGTAGCCAGCTCCAGCATGCTAGCTAGTAATAGTTTATATAACTATCAAGCATCAGCTACTGATAATAATTTTTGGTTGCGACCTTATTTTAACCATTTGCGCCAAAATAAAAATTTAAGTAAAGGCCAAATAGGTTACAAGAATGATACTTACGGCGCTATTTTTGGGGTTGACTCAGAATCTTGGGGACGCAAGCATTTAATTGGGTGTGCAGCAAGTTATGCATTTTCGCATGTAGATAAATATTTAAATGATAAAAGTAACGCTAAATCCCATAGCTATGGTGTAATGTTCTATGGTAGATATCAATACCATACCCCAGTATTTTTTGACTGGGTAGCGGGAGCGGGGCTTAGTAATACCAAGCAAGAGCGCCACATTAATATTGGCGCTATTAATGAGCTTGCCAAAGCTAGTATTAACAGCAGTCAATATAGTATTCGGGGCGCTATTGGCTATTTTGGCTTTAAAGAAAAATTAATTAATTTTACCCCAGATGTTGCGTTACAGTATGTGTATGTTAAAAATAATGATTATAGTGAAAGTGATGCTAGCCTTAACGCACTTACCGTAAAACCTAGAGATAATAATGTATTAACTTTATCTCCTGGGTTTATTATGCATATAAATTCTAAGCAATATAAACAAGAAAGCGAGTTTGCAATTATGGCGAGGCTAAATTATACGCCGGTAGGCTCTAGTTTAGAGTCTGAGTCTTATTTTACCAACTCCAGTGCCCCAGGCTTTACCTCAACGACAACTTCACAAAAATTAACTTTTAATACAGGGGTTAGTTTTGGTTTGCGTTTGAGTGATTTTGAATTAGAAGCTGCTTATTATTATGAATTTGCTAGCGGCTATAGAGATAGTCAATTATACCTCAATTTTAAATTTCCATTTTAAGAGTTAGTGTGTCTTATAAAAACCCAATATATTATATTTGTTTAAGCTTTTTAACTTATACAAGCGTGATTAATGCTAGCAATATAAGCTCTAAATATAGTTTGGCGCATAATGCGTCATTAACAAGTACTAATGTTTTATTGGCTGATACCGCATGGTTTAAGCCGCATGAGGGACTTTTAGATTTTATTTATCAACCTGCTGCAAAAAAGCTAAGCTCTGCTCAAACGCAAGCTATTAGTTATTTGGCCGCGCAAGATTTTTTAGAGCATGAGTTTTGGGTGCAACCTTTTGTGTTAAATGGAGCCCAGCAAGAGCGCGTCTCTAAAAACATATTAAGCCATGATGAGCATATAACTGGTATAAGTTGGGGCTATGATGTTTTTAATTTAAAGCGCACCCAAGTGTCGGGTATATCTTTGACGCTATCTTTGGCACAAGAAAGTAATTTTGCCGAGCAAGCTAGCAATAATCAAAGCCATAATCATAATTTATTAGCTTATGGTCGATATGTATATGATAATAATTGGTTTAAAGAATGGGTGGCGGTTATTGGAATTAATAAAGTTAATCAACAACGTGGGGTTAACCTTGGGCCAATCAATGAAGTAGCTAATGCTAAGTATAATTGGTATACCG
>Ga0136604_1000417_pt1 | contig 21282 bp, 20 predicted proteins | sample AntRauFillE10628_FD_104928 | JGI IMG/M metagenome (GOLD analysis project Ga0136604, IMG submission 104928) | Saline lake microbial communities from Rauer Islands, Antarctica - Metagenome Filla E10 #628 | ecosystem: Environmental > Aquatic > Non-marine Saline and Alkaline > Saline | place...
ACCGAAACGGGTGAGCGTGCGATTTGGGCAGAGAGATGAACCATTTCCCGTTCGATGACGATCCCGCGCTGGCGGGGTTCGCCCGTGCTCTGCGGTCCGCCGCAGAGTCGGTCGAGCACCCCCCGAGCGCGTCGCTCTCCCGGATGCTGGCGATGGGTATTTCCACCGACAAGGGCGAGTTGGCGGCGACGTCAGCCAGCAATGTCTACGGCTCTGCCACCCGGCAGAGGTCCGGACTACCGAAGTGGAGGGTCAAGACCATGATGAGCACCCTGATGACACAGCTGGCGAGCCTGTCGCTGGTGGCTAAGGTCGGCGTGGGCACCGCCGTGGCGGCAGCGGCCGTCGGCGGTGGCGTCGCGACAACAGCGGCGCTGGACGGAGGCGACGGCACGCCGGAGGCCGCTGTCGCCGAGGCCGATGACGACGACCTGCTCGACGCCGCGGAGGCCGAGCGAGAGGCTGCCGAGGAGGCTGCCGAGGCCGAGCGAGAGGCTGCGGAGGAGGCGGCTGAAGTCGCTGCCGAGGCCGAGGAGGAAGCTGCGGAGGACTCGGCCGAGGCGGAGTGCGAGCGGCTCGACCGCGAGGCAGAGCTCGCAGCGGCCGAGGCTCCTGATGAGGAGACTGCCGACGCGATCGAGGACGCCGCCGAGGAAGCCTGCGACCAGCTCGAGGCTGCTCTCGACGACGCCGAGGACGAGGCTGACGACGCCGAGGACGAGGCTGACGACGACGCTGACGAGGTCGACGACGCTGACGAGGCCGACGACGCTGACGAGGTCGACGAGGCCGACGAGGTCGACGAGGTCGACGACGCTGACGAGGTCGACGACGCTGACGAGGTCGACGAGGTCGACGACGCCGACGAGGTCGACGAGGTCGACGACGCTGACGAGGCCGACTCAGAGGACTGAACACTGTGAAGGTGAGGGGCGCCGCGCGGCGCCCCTCACCTCTGGTGCCTGCATCTGGCGGCCCGACCGTCGACTGACCGAACTCCGCCAGGTTCGCGCAGAGCGTGTGGGTGCCAGAGGCCCGGGTCCGCCGCTCCGGAGGACCTCGCGCGCCTGCGTTCGGAGACCGACAACACTCGCTTCCTGGCTTCGCTCGGGTTCCAGCCCTTCCGCGACTGCATCGGGCTCCTCGACTTGGCGGCCGAGACGGCAAACGAGACCCTGCCCGCGATCCGTCGGGCTGGCCGGCCGGGTAGGGGACATTCAGGGGACGGGAGCACCAGGATGGCCCGAGACCGGCCGGGGTTCACCGCGCCCTGCAACGGCGTTTGCCCTGCTCAGAGGGATGATGCGGGATCGCACGGGACGTGCCGGGACCCCGCTCATAACCCGGAGGTCGCAGGTTCAAATCCTGTCCCCGCTACTACGAAACGGCCCCAGTGGGGCCGTTTCGCTTTTGTTCTACCGGTTCTTCTACGGGCCGGATCCGGTAGAAGTGCCGCGCGGGATGGGGTGGTCGAGGAGGCTCGCGAAGGTGGCTGCGGCTTCGGCCTGCATGCCGGGCAGGACGTGCTGGTAGGTCGCCATGGTGAACGCCGGGCTCGAGTGTCCGAGCCGTTCGGAGACGACCTTGAGCGGCACGCCGGCCTCGAGCAGCAGGGTGGCGTGGGTGTGGCGCAGGCCGTGCAGCGTCAGCTTCGGCAGTCCGGTGCGTGCAACGGCGCGGTCGAAGCCCTGGGAGATGCTCTGCGGGTTGATCGGGTTGCCGTCGTCGTGGACGAGCAGACCGTGGTCGGGCTCGACCGACGCGGCCGAACCTGGTCCGGTGGTGCCGTTGCCAGCAGCTCAGCATGTCCATGGTGCGCTCCTCGAGGTCGATGGTGCGTGCGGCGTTGATGGTCTTGCCGTTGGAGGTGTGCATGCGGCCGTTGACGGCCACGATGGTGTGGGTGATCGACAGTCGTCGGTGCTCGTGGTCGAGGTCGCGCCAACGCAGACCGACGAGCTCGGAGCGGCGAACACCGGTGTGTGCGGTGAGCCACCATGTGCGGTGGGTGGCTGTGGTCGAGCGTCGCGTCGAGGAACGCGGTCAGCTCGGCGGCGGTCCAGGCCATCCGGCGGCGGTGCTGGTCGCGCCGGTGGCGGGGTGGCACTGCGTGACGTGCGGAGTTGGCGGGGATCAGTCCGCGGCTGACGGCGTCGTCGAGAATCTGCCGTAGCAGGACGTGGGTCTCCAGCACGGACTTGGTGGACAGGCCACCGGTGCCGTCGGCACGGCCGCTGGTCAGCAGACGTTCGAAGCAGGCCTCGATGGTCTCGGGGCGCAGCGCCCGCAGTGCGATCGGTCCGAGGTCCGGGAGGATGTAGAGACGCAGCTGCCGGCGGTAGCCGTCGAGGGTAGCCGGGAGCAGCTGCCGGTCCTTGCGTGGGAGCCAGGTCCGCTCGACGTGTCCGGCCAGGGTCAGCCTCGAGCGTGTGCCGTTGCGGGCGCGGGCCTCGTCGCCGAGTTGGCGGGCGAGCGTCTCGGCCGTGTCGCGGTCGGGGCCTGCGGGGTGCCAGCGGCGTCGTTCGCGGCCGGTGTCGGGGTCGATCCCGTCGTAGATCACGGCGTACCAGTTGTTGCCCTTGCGGGTGATGTAGCCCGTCACCGCTGTCTCCTTGTTCGGTGAGTCGAGCGACGCTAGGCAGCGCACTCGCCGGGGTGGTCCCATCACGGGCCGCTTCGGGGCGATCCGTGACTCGCTGCTGGCGACGCCGGCCTACGGTCGCGCCTCGTGGACTGTGGAGGGCTTCGTGGGCCGATCCGGAGGCAGGCGACGCGGCGGCGGTGAGGTTGACGTGGTGGGACGGTTGCACGGTGGTGGGCACGGCCCCGGACGGGGCGAGCCGGACCTGCTCGCCGAGGTCCGGGCGCTGCTGGGGGAGGACCACCCGCTGCCGCTGCTGGGTCTGACGAGCTCGCTGCTGGCTGCGTTGGAGCCGGAGCTCTCGCCGATGGGTGGCGGCGACGATCCGGACGAGCTCACGGTGGAGCAGCTGCTGGCATCGTTCGTCGAGGTCGACGGGGTCGAGACCACGGCGCTGCTGGCTGCGGCCGCCGAGCTGGTCGACGACGAGCTGATGACTCGTCGTATCCGCCGGGAGCTGCGCCGGCGCCGCCACCCGCTGCCGACGTGGCTGCGCGTCCTCGGGCCGGGACAGGTCACCGGCGTGCACGAGGTCACCCACGTCCTGGGGGACGGCAGTGACCTGTTCGTCGGCCTGCACACCGCCAGCGGCGACGAGCTGACGGCGGTGGTGCACCTGGACCACCACAGCGGGTCGATCCCGGCGGACGGGTTCGTCTATCCCGGGCCCCCTGCGCTCGGGCTCGAGGAGGTCGCCGACGACCCCGACATGGCCGTGGTCGAGGTCGACCCGGACGTGGCGCGTGCACGTCTGGAGGAGGCGATCCGCCACGGGCGGATGACCTGGCCGCCGATCGAGACCGACACGTGGCCCGCGGCCCGCCCGCTGGTGGAGTGGCTCGTGCGCCAGCTGCCCGAGGGCGCCGCCCTGCCGGAGCCGCGCCTGTGGAGCGAGCAGGAGCGCGATGAGCTGGCCGAGCAGTTCCTGGCCTCGCCGTTCGGTGCCGCCCACCGCGACGACGACGCCCGCGAGCTGCTGTCCACGCTGCTGTGGTACGCGTGCGACTACGGCCCGGACGACCCCCTGGTCTGGAGTCCGCTGCGCGTGGAGATCCTGCTGCTGGACTGGCTGCCGCGCAAGGTCGTCGCGTCCGCCTCGTACCTGGCCGGGGCGCCGGCGGTGCTGCGCGACCTGGTCCGCTTCGGCCACGACCGGCGCGGGCTGCGCCCAGAGCTGACCACCCAGGCGCTGGCCGCAGTCGACGAGCTCGACCCGGATTACCAGCAGCTGATCCGCAGTGACCGGCCGCAGGGCCCGGCTGCGCTGCTCGCGGCGATGGGGCTCGACGTCGGGATTGACGGCTGGCACGGCGACGGCCCGCACGACGACCCGTACCTCGCCGACTCGTGGGACGAGTGGTCAGACGGTGACGTCGCGACGATCATGCGCGAGTACCGCGAGCGCGAACTGGAGGCGCTGTGCGACGCCGTCGGCGGCGCACAGGCACTCGCACAGCTGACGCTCGAGCCGCTGCCGGACGAGCCGCTGGACTGGGGCGCGGTCCCCGACGACGTCCTTGACGCGGTCGAGCAGGTCGTGGCGCTGACCGACCGCTGTGCGATCGAGCTGTTCGAGGACGCCGAGCTGCGCACCGCCTGCCGCAGGCTGGTCGTCGACGTGGCCCGTGCCGCCCCGAAGGTGTTCGGCGGCCGGGGGCGGGTCGACACCGCCGCGGCCGCGTGCACCTGGATCGTGGCGCGGGTCAACGAGGCGTTCGACTCCTACGGCCAGGGGGTGTCGGTCGGCGAGATGTGCGACTGGTTCGGGATCGGGTCGCACCCGTCCCAGCGGGCCAGGACGATGCTGCGCGCCCTTGGCGTCGAGGACGACGCGTGGGGGGTGCGGCTCGGCACACCGCGCCACCTCACCGCCACCCGTCGCAACCAGATCGTGCGCCGATGCGATGAGCTGACGGCCGCGCTCGACGAGCCCGTCCGGGCCGGCCGGCCATCGGGTGGCAGCGGTGCCGCGTCCGCGGGTGTGCTGTCCGGGGGTGCCGATGGGCCTGCCGCCCGCGGGGCCGTCCGGGCCGCCGCGCCGTGGCTCGACGTCGGGGTCGACCCTGCGCCTGGCATGTCCCGGGAGACCCACGAGCTGCCGGACGTGCTCGCGGTCGCGTGGTTCCCGCGCGAGGAGTTCGCCGCGGCCCTGGAGGCGTTCCCGTCGCTCGGGATGCGGCTGCGGACCGACGACCCGGACCGCTGTGCCCAGATCGTGCAGGCCACCCTGCTCGATCTGGCCCGCGACCACGGACGCCAGCCACAGTTCGCCCCGATGACGGTCGCGTCGCTGACGGCGTTCGCCGACACCCACGGGCTTGACGCCGACACCAGCTTGGCACGCGCGGCGCACGCCGCCGACCTGGCCGGGCGCGGCGCCGGCGTGTCGTGGCCGCCCGGCCGCAACGACCCGTGCTGGTGTGGCAGCGGCCGCAAGTACAAGAAGTGCTGCGACACCGTCCCGGTCGACCCGGCCCGCCGCGAGCGGCCCGCGCCGGACGCCGCGGTGTACGAGTTCGACGTCTCACTGGTCGGGACCGAGCCGCCGGTGTGGCGCCGGTTCCGGCTCGATGCGACCGGCACGTTCGGTGACCTTCACCGTGCGGTCCAGGACGCCTGCGGGTGGCAGGACGCGCACCTGTTCGTGTTCCGGGCACCCGACGGGACGCCGGTCGCCGGGTCGGCGTTCGACGGCGGCTGGGAGGTACCGGACCCTGCTGCCGACACGGTGCCGCTGGTCGCGTGGTTCGCCGACCACGACCGCATCGCCTACGAGTACGACTTCGGGGACTCGTGGCTGCACGACGTCGTGCTGCGACAGCGTCTCGATGAGCCCGACCAGGGGCAGCGCCGCCTGGTGGACGGCGCACGGGCGTTCCCGCCGGAGGACTGTGGCGGCCTGCCCGGCTACGAGCAGTGCATGGCGCTCGCCCGCGGCGACCACGACGACCTCGCGGACCCGGACGACCTCGACGAGTTCGCCGAGTGGCTCGGGGACTGGGACCCCGACCGGTTCGACCTGGAGGCCGCCCGACGCCGGTTCGACCGCTGACACGCCACGGCGGTTGCCGCACCGGCGTCGCCGACACGCCAACGGTGGACTGGGTGGGTCAGAGCAACACTGCTCGCGCCGCGTCGACGAAGGCCACCAGCGCCCTGTTGCGTTCCAGCTCGTCCAGGACGTCCGCCACGGTGGCCACGCCGCGTCGGTTGGCCGCCAGGTGGAGCAGCGCGGTCCCCATGATGTCGGGATGCTCGTCGAGCACGGTCGTCAGGAAGACCCCCGGCGTCTCGATCGTGATCTCGCCGGACGTGACGTGCCGGCTGGCCGTGAAGTCGTCCACATTGGCTGTCACCACCAGGTCGGCGTCGGCCGCAACAGCGGCAGCCAGCACGTGGCGGTCCTCGGGTGCGTTGTCCATGCGCGCCACGAGCTCGTCGTCGACGGCGATCCATGCGTCGGGGAAGGCACGTCGCAGCGCAACGATCGTCACCGCCTCGAACCGGGCGGGGTCGATGTCGGGGTGGTCGGCCAGGACGTTGCGGCGCATCTCCTCGATGATGCGGTCCGACCAGCACGGTTCGTAGTAGCCCAGAGCCGCGAGGGTCAGCATCACGTCGCGGAGCCACTGCGGGTACAGCACGTTGGCGTCGAGGACCGCGACCAGGGCGTCGGGGTGGCTCACCGGACGCCCAGTTCCTCCTCGGCGGATGCGAGCTGGTCGACCTCGCTCAGCTGCCGGTCGCGCTCGGCCTTGAACCGTGTGATGGCGTCGGCGGGCACCAGGTGGCGGTTGCCCTTCTTGCGGTACGGCAACTTGCCGGACTTCAGCAGCCGGGTCAGGTACGGGCGCGACACGCCGAGCAGGTCGGCTGCTTCGGTGGTTGTCAGCATCGCGTCGTTGCCGAGGGCCAGGGCGTGGACGAGCTTGTGCAGCGTCTTGAGCGACTCGATGGGCAGCTCGACGGGTTCGCCGTCGCCGACCACGACCGTGGTCGGTGACCGTCGCGTGGTGCGGGCGGACCTGACGGCGTCCTCGAGCTGTTCGTCGAGGGCGGAGAACTGCTCGGCGCGTGATGTCGCCATGGCCACTCCTCCAGTATGTGAAACAAGCGTAACCCGGATCGGACCGGTCCGGCGTGACGTCTGCCCGGGACCGGGGGCCCTGGTCGCATGCGGCCATGAGTGCCGGATGAGTGCCGAGATCCAGGGAACCCGACGGGACGGGGTGGGGGAGCCCGGGACGCAAGATCGGCATCTTCGCAGGTCAGCGGCATGATCCGGGGTGGGCTGGTCCGGGGTGGGACGAGCTCGTTTGGGCTCATAACCCGGAGGTCGCAGGTTCAAATCCTGTCCCCGCTACCACGAAACGGCCCCTCTGGGGCCGTTTCGCATTTCTCAGGTGACGCTCAGGTGACGAGTTCCCAGGGATGGCCCGGGACCGCCCGGGATCGCGGCCCTGCTGGGGCGGTCTCGGCTCTACGTCACACCAAGCCCCTGACTTGTCACGATGTGGGCACACGCGGGGTGATCGAAGTCTGGTTGCGTCGCGGCAGGGCTCGGCCGGCAGGCTCTCACGCTCCTTGCCCACCGAGGCTGGTGTGGCTCTCTCATAGCGTGCCCGCCGGCCGGGCCCGAACACGGCGTAGCTCGATAGAGGCGTGACCGATCCTGAACTCAGGTTGCTCGCCGTGTCCCACCCGACCGACACGGAGCCAGCATGATCACCATCGGAATCGATCCACACAAGCGCACCCACACCGCGGTCGCGGTCGACGACCGTCGACGCAAGGTCGGCGAGCTCGAGGTCGTCGCCTCGCCGACGATGACGCGAACACTGACCGACTGGGCCGCGGCCTGGCCGTCCTGCCGCTGGGCCATCGAGGGCAGCGAGGGACTCGGTCGTCTCCTCGCGCAGCAGCTGGTCGCTGACGGCCAGACCGTCGTTGACGTCCCACCCACCCTGGCGGCACGGGCACGTCTGCTGCGCACCGGCCACGGCCGCAAGACCGACGGGATCGACGCACTGTCCGTCGCGGAGGTCGCCGCCGAGCGTGACGACCTGCGCGAGGTCGCCACCGACACCAACACTGTGGTGCTGCGTCTGTTGTCCGACCGCCGTAAAGAGCTCTCTCAGCAGCGCCGACGGGCCGTCAACCGCCTTCACCGTCATCTGCGTGACCTGGTCGCCGGAGGAGCACCCACCCGTCTGTCCGCCGACCAGGCATCGGCGGTGCTGGGACGGGTCCGGCCGGCAGATGCGGTCACGACCGAGCGCAAGCACGTGGCCCGGCAGCTGATCACCGAGATCCGTCGTCTCGACAAGGACCTGGCCGACAACCGGACACGGACCCGCGCCGCGGTGGCGGCCAGCGGCACCACGCTGATCGAGATCTTTGGGATCAGTGAGGTGATCGCTGCCAAGATCCTGGGACACACCGGCTCGGTCGCTCGGTTCCGCAGCGCTGATGCGTTCGCGAACTACACCGGCACCGCCCCCATCGAGATGTCCAGCGGCGACGCCGTTCGGCACCGTCTGTCACGTGCCGGGAACCGGCAGCTCAACAGTGCGTTGCACCTGGCCGCGCACGTCCAACGCATCCACGCCGGCGCCGGGCAGGACTACTACCGCCGCAAGATCCGCGAGGGCAAGAACAAGAAGGAGGCCATGCGCTGCCTCAAACGACAGCTCGCCAAGGTCGTCTACCGGCACCTCCGCGACGACCACCAGCGCGCCCTCGTTGCCGCGACTTGACATAGAGGCGCTATCGTCCCGGTCATGGCATTCACGATCGTCGACTGGAACGTCAACGGGTTCGCCCTGAAGGGCCAGGTCGAGCTGCTCGATCGCCTGGACTGGGACGTTGCACTTCTCCAGGAGGTCACCCGAGACACCTGGCCGCGTTTCCGAGAGCTCGGCACCGCCGGAGGGGTTGCCTTCGACCACCTCCCGCCGCTCGTCGGCGATGGCCCCCGGTATGCGTCGGCGGTCATCGTCCGCGGCGACGCGAGCCTTCACGAGTTCAGGGTGCTGCCAGACGTGCCATCTCCCGAGCGCGCCGCGATCGCCTCGGTTGAGCTGGGGGGTCGACGCGCCTCGGTTTGCAGTTGGGCGGCGCCGCCCGGTGTGAGCTGGGGTAAGGCAGGAAAGGGTCGCCAGGTCGTGCGTTTCGCTGCCTGGCTCAAGGCCCGGCCGGGACCGGTGGTCGTCGGGATCGACCGCAACGCGCCGAAGTGGGAACGGCTCGACCAACAGGACGACGAGTGGTGGAACGAGCACGAGCCCACGTTGTACGGGCCGGACCGTCCCCACGATCTCCGAGACGCGTTCCGCGAACAGGTCGATCGGGACCCCGAACTGAAGGACGCGATCGCCGCTGAGCGACCAGACGGTCCCCTCGCTGTGACGCACCGACGCCGCGGTACGGACTGCAGATATGACGCGATCTACGCCTCGCCCGAGTTCGACGTCGTCCGCGTCGATCATCTCTGGGACGCGGCCACCGCGGCCGGCAGCGATCACGCCGCGGTCGTAGCCACTCTCACGTGGGCGCCCGTAACCCAATCGGGGACATCGGCCGCCGCCTACGCTGCTGCGATGCGAGTCGGGGGAGCGCGATGATCGCGCGAGCGGATCTGATCAAGGGTGGAACGACGCCGTCGGGCCGTTGGACGACGATCGCATCTTGGCGCGGGCTCGGTGAATCGCTTGTCGCCGTCTTCGATCATCCTGAACCGCACTGGGTCTGATGGAGGCTCACAGCCCCGGGCGACGTTCGGCGCGTCGACGTTCGGCGGTGCTGGTCGCCAGCTGGTGGGCGAGGGCCTCGGCGGTCTGCCGGTCGGTCCCGGCGGGGTGCCAGCGGCGGCGTTGCCGGCCGGTCGGTGCGTCTGTGCCGTCGTAGACCACGGCGTACCAGCGGTTGCCCTTGCGGGCCACGTGTCCGGCCATCGGCCGCTCCTGGGTCGAGTCGGCCGCCCCTACGACGGGCTCGCGGGGTGGAGCACCCCGTCACCCGAGAGTTGTGCAGACACATCATCATGCTGTGTGTACGTTGCTCCTCTGTGGTTGCGGAGGGTGGTGATGGTGGCGGTCGAGGAGGTTCTGGCGGGGGTCGGTCCGGTGTTTCGCTGGTCCGATGCCCGTGATGCTGGGATGTCCGACGCGGTGCTGTACGGGCTGGTGGAGGACGGGCGGTTGGAGCGGGTCAGTCACGGCCTGTACCGGCGGGTCGACGTCGACGTGGTCGACCTGGACCTGGTGGTCGTGGCGGCGGCGCAGCCAAGGGCCACGATCTGCCTGACCTCGGCGCTGGCGCGTCACGACCTGACCGACCAGATCCCGGCGAGGATCGACATCGCCCTGCCGCGGGGGACCCGCCGTCCGACGTTGGACGCGCCGGTCCGTTGGCACCACTTCGCGACCGACACCTTCGAGCTCGGCCGGAGCGTGCTCGGTCTGGATGCGGGGTTCGAGATCGGGCTGTACTCGCCGCAGCGGTCGATCGTCGACGCCTATCGGCTGCGTCACCTGGAGGGTGACGAGCTCGGCCGTGACGCGCTGAAGGCCTGGTTGCGGCGCCGCGGGTCGCAGCCATCGGTGCTGCTCGAGCTCGCCGCGTCGTTTCCCAAGGCGCTCGGGCGGCTGCGCGAGGACCTGCGGGTGCTGCTGTGACCGGCCACGAGCAGCCGGGGGACGTCGGGCGTCGCCGCTACCTGGACCTGCAGGCGCTGGCGCGACGGGAGGGTCGCGACACCCAGGAGCTGCTCACGCTCTATGCGCTTGAGGGGCTGCTGGTGCGGCTCGCGCTGAGCGGGCACGCCGACCGGCTGGTGCTCAAGGGTGGGATGCTCCTGGCTGCGTTCGACCAGCGACGTCCGACCCGGGACCTGGACATGCACGCCGAGCAGCTGGCCAACGACCGGGACACGATCCGCGGGATGGTCGTCGACATCGTCCGCGTCCCCGTGGACGACGGGCTGGACTTCGATCTCGACAGCATCGTCGCCGAGGCGATCCGCGAGGGCGACGACCACCAGGGCGTGCGGGTGTCGCTCGACGCGATGCTGCACACCGCCAGGCTCATACCGAAGCTCGACGTCAACGTCGGCGACCCGGTCTGGCCCGGACCGCAGCCGGTCGAGCTGCCGCGCCTGCTCGGCGGCGAACCCCTGCGGCTGCGTGGCTACCCGCTGCATATGGTCCTGGCCGAGAAGATCGTCACCGCCGTGGCCCGCGGCACCGGCAGCACCCGCTGGCGGGACTTCGCAGACATCCACCTGCTGACCGGCACCCACCCGCTCGACGCCACCGACCTTGCGACCGCGATCGACCGGGTCGCCGACCACCGCGGCGTGGACCTGGTCCCGCTGGCGCGAGCACTGGACGGCTTCGGCGACATCGGGCAGCGCAAGTGGGACGCATGGCGCCGCAAGCAGCACCTCGACGACCGGCTCCCCACGAGCTTCGACGAGGTCATCGCCACGACGAGCGGATTCGCCGACCCACTGCTGCAGGGCGACGTGACCGCCGGCCGGTGGGACCCCGAACATCGGCGATGGACACGCTGAGGTCGGTACGCGACGTGCCCACCCTGGCGTTGCTCCTCGACTCGGAAGCGATCGACTTCGCAGCCGCTTCCGAGCCGCACGTGCCCGGCAGAGCGGTGGCTGGGCGGATGCGCCGAGCAACCGGACCGGTGCCTACGTTGACGACGGCAGTCCTGTGGAGAAGGTGCGAGGTGGGGGACGAGGTCACCGGCGGGCGTCGGTACGCGCGGCGCGACGTGCCGGTGCGCTTGCGGCTTCGTGCGGGGCTGGGCGGGGCGTTCCCGCCGGTGTGGCGTCGGCTCGACGTGGCGTCCGACCTCGGGCTGGTGGACCTGCATGAAGTGCTGCAGGCGGTGTTCGGGTGGGAGGACCGCCACCTGCACCGGTTCACCACCGGCCCCGACCAGGATCCGAGAGGCGTGTTCGTGGGCACTGCGGAGCTGGCCACGGCGTTGGACGACGTCGATCCGGCCCCGACGTGGGACGTGCGTCTCGACGAGCTGCTGGCCGAGCCGGGGGACCGGTTGCACTACCGCTACGACTACGGCGACGACTGGCACGTGGTGCTCGAGGTCGAGGACGCCACCGGCGACGCGGTCCCCGTCGGCAGGGTGGACTTGCTCGAGGGGGCCGGTGCTGCACCGCCGGAGGACTGCGGCGGCATCGGAGGGCACCGGATGCTGGTCGCGGCCACCGACCCGGATCACCCCGACCACGCCCGTGCCCGGCGGGACGTGGCGCAGCTGTGGGGTGCCGAGGTCACCCCGGAACGTCTCGGGCTGGTCCCGTTCGACCCGGACGAGATCGCAGGCCGCCTTGCCGCACTGGACCTGCCGGCCCGGCCGCCGGTGCCGCGACGGGTCGGCCCGCAACTGACGCAGCTGCTGCTGCGGGTCCGCGACACCCGCACCGAACGGCAGGTGCTGGCGTTGGCGTCCGCGGCCGACGGGCCGATGGAGGTCGACCGGGACACCGCAGCCGCTGCAACGCGGCCGCTGCAGCTCCAGCTCGACGCCGTCGGCGATGGGGTGAAGCTGACCGCGGCCGGCTACCTCCCGCCGGCGGTCGTGGAGCAGGTCTTCACCGAGCTGCGGCTGGACGAGGTCTGGATCGGGAAGGGCAATCGCGAGGACCTGACCCTGCCGGTGCTGGAGCTGCGCGAGGCCACACAGCAGCTCGGCCTGCTGCGCAAGCACACCGGACGGCTGTTGCCGACCGCCCGCTGGGCCCGGCTGCGCGACGACCCGGTCGCGCTGTGGTGCACGTCGCGGAGCGGCTGCCGCTGTCGGGCCGGAGTGTCGACGACGCCGGCTGGCAGGCAGGGGTGCTGCTGCTCGCGCTGGTCGCCACGGGTGACACCGAGCGGATCCTCGAGCGCATCGGCGGGCTGCTCACCGACCTCGGCTGGGCCGTCGGCGACGGGGAACCGGTCGACCGCGGCACGGTCATCGACCTGGTCCGTGCAGACCTGGCGTTGCTGGAGCGACTCGGCGCGCTGGCGGAGCGCAGGTCCAGCGGGCGCTGGCCGGGTGACGCCACCCCGACGGGCGTCGCGCTGGCACGTGCCGTGCTCGCGGGCCGCGACGCCAGCTGACGGGCTCGCGGGGCCACCAGCCCACTGGCACGGGGCCAGTTGGACCGGGACGAACTGTTGGAGTGTGGGATCCTTTCGTGCAGAGCGACCGCGGTGGCCGGCGAACCGCGACCGGGGTCGGCTTCGGCCTGGCCATCGTCAAGCTGCTCGCTGAGGTCAGCCACGGCACCGCCGGGTACCGCAAGGGCTCGCCCACTGGCGCGGTGTTCACCATTGAGCTTCCAGGCATCGAGAACTGGGCACGTCTCGTAGGCTGCACGACTTCAGCGCTGCTCGACCGCTATTCGGTGGTCCTGCCGGCCCGCGCTGGGATCACGCGCGGCTAGCCTCCTGACCACGGCGACGTGTCAGGCTTGATGTGGCAGAGCAGGCGGACGCCGCCAACGGGGGCCCGAGCGATCGCGCCGCGACGGGATCGAACGAGCACGCGCGACTGATCCTCGAGACCGCCAACGACGCCTTCATCAGCGTCGACACGGGCGGGACCATCGTTGACTGGAACCCGGCAGCCACGCGGATCTTCGGCTGGGACCGCGACGAGGTCCTGGGGCGTCGGCTCGTGTCCACGGTCATCCCCCCTGAGCTGCGTGAGGCCCACCTCAGGGGGTTCGACCACCACCTGGCGACGGGCGAGAGGCGCCTGCTGTTCCGGCCCGTCGAGCTTCCCGCCGTGGGTCGCGACGGCAGCGAACTGCGGATCCAGCTGACGATCTGGCCAAGCGAGACCCCGGATGGGCCACGGTTCAACGCCTTCCTCCGGGATGTCACCGACACCGTCCGCCTGCGCGCCTACCTCGAGGTCCTGCGGCGGATCGCGACCACCGCCAACGCGACCGATGAACCGGAGGTCGCCACCCGCGCAGCGCTCGACGAGGTGGCGCGGTTTACGGGATGGCCCGTCGGCCACGCCTACCTGCGCGGATGGGACGAGGACGTCCTGCGGCCGACCGGGTGGTGGACCGCCGGGACGGCGCAGCTCCCGGACATCGACCCCTTCCTTGACGCGACGGCGGCGACCACCTTCCTCCACGACGGGCTCCCCGGTCGCGTGGCGACACGCGGGGAGCCCGCCTGGATCCCGGACCTGGGCCTGGACGCGAGCTTCCCCCGCCACAGCGCCGCCGCAGCGGCGAAGCTGCTCAGTGGGTTCGCCTTCCCGGTGGTCTCGGGTGACCGGGTCCTGGGGGTCCTCGAGTTCTTTTCCACCACGGTCCAGGATGCGGACGAGGACATGCAGGAGCTCATGCTGCATGTCGGCCTCGAGCTGGGGCGGGTCTTCGACCGGGCGCGTTGGGGACAGGAGGCGCGACGCGCCGACGAGCAGGAGCGGATCGCCGAACGGCTCCGTGAGCTCGAGACGATGAAGAACACCTTCCTGAGTGCGATCTCCCACGAGCTGCGTACCCCGCTCACGGTGATCCGCGGCATGTCTGAGCTCCTCCACGGACGCAACGAGGAGCTGGACGCGGAGGAGCGACGCACACTGCTCGGACGGTTGCTGGACCACTCGAAGCAGCTGGAGGATCTGCTGCTCGACCTGCTCGACCTGGATCGGCTCACCAGCGGGACGGTCGCCGCGCAGCGTCGGTCCGTCGACCCGGTTGCGATCGCACAGCAGGTCATCGGCCGGCTGGCCGCCTCCGGTGCACGCGATGAGCACCCCACCGTGCTGGACGCCCCGACGACCGGCATGACCGCCACGATCGACCCCGTCATGTTCGAGCGCATCGTCGAGAACCTGATCCTCAACGCACACCGACACACGCCGCGAGGCACCGAGATCCGGCTCCGGCTGTCACGACTCGATGATGATGGGATCACGGTGATCGTGGAGGACGATGGCCCGGGTATCCCCGCCGACCAGCGCACCCGTGTCCTGGAGGCCTTCGCTCGGCTCCCGACGAGCGACAACACGGCTGGATCGGGGATCGGGCTCTCCCTGGTCGAACGGTTCGCGATGCTCCACGACGGCGAGGTCCGCGTCGGGGCGAGCGCCACCGGCGGTGCGCGGTTCGAGGTCAAGTTGCCCGCACGTCCCCCAACCACCGAGCATTCGCCCGGGCCACTTGGCGGCACCGCCCGAACGTGACACGGGTCTGTCCCACGTCTGCACTCGTCCGTGCCCGCGGGGACGCCGGTGGCCCTGTTCCAGACCGTGGGAGTTCCAGCCCACGACGGGCAAGCGCTACCAGGTCCGCCTCTACATGGCCGAGCTCTTCGCGACCACCGAGGGTGCCCGGAGCTTCGACATCACGGTGGAGGGTGTGACCGCCTTCAGCGACGTCGACCTGGTGGAGCGGTTCGGTCACGACGTCGGAGCGGTGCTGACCTACGAGTTCACCTACGCCGGCGAGCCGTTGACGATCGAGTTCCTGCGTGGCGTCGAGAACACCAAGGTGAACGCGATCGAGATCGTCGACCTCGGCACCCCCGGCTGACCGGGACGGAACCGGCCGGCCGGCGCGAACCGTCCAGCCGCCCGCCCCGAGGGCTCCACGGTCCACCGCGAGCCCGGGGGTCAGCCGTCGCCGTCAGCGCTCCCGGTGGCGTCGGTGACGGCCTTGGCCACGGCGGGTGCGACGTCGGTGTCGAAGACGCTGGGGACGATGTGTGAGGGGTGCAGCTCGTCGGCGGTGACGACGTCGGCGATCGCGTGGGCGGCGGCGATCTTCATCTCCTCGGTGATGTTGCTCGCCCGGGCGTCGAGCGCGCCGCGGAAGATGCCGGGGAAGGCCAGCACGTTGTTGATCTGGTTGGGGTAGTCCGACCGGCCGGTCGCCACGACGGCCGCGTGCTCCATGGCTGCCGTCGGGTCGACCTCAGGGTCCGGGTTGGCCAGCGCGAACACGATCGGGTCGCGGGCCATGCGCGTCAGCTCGGAAGCGTCGAACAGGTCTGGTCCCGACACGCCGATGAAGACGTCGGCGCCGTCGAGCGCATCGACCAGCGTGCCGCTGCGCCCCTGGTGGTTGGTGTGCTCGGCCAGCCACTGCTTGGAGGAGTCGCCCAGCTCACGGTCGGGGTGGATGACCCCCCGGCTGTCGCACACCACCACGTCCGCGACGCCCTCGCGCAGCAGGAGCTTGGTGATCGCCACGCCCGCGGCCCCGGCGCCCGACATCGTCACGTGCACGTCGGACAGGTCCTTGTCGACCAGCCGCAGCGCGTTGAACAGCGCCGCGAGCACGACGATCGCGGTGCCGTGCTGGTCGTCGTGGAACACCGGGATGTCCAGCGACGCGCGCAGCCGCTCCTCGATCTCGAAGCAGCGCGGCGCCGCGATGTCCTCGAGGTTGATGCCCCCGTAGACCGGCGCGAGCGCCTCGACGATCGCGACGATCTCGTCGGTGTCCTGGGTGTCGAGGCAGACCGGCCAGGCGTCCACGTCGGCGAACTGCTTGAACAGCACCGCCTTGCCCTCCATCACCGGCAGCGCCGCCGTCGGGCCGATGTTGCCCAGCCCCAGTACCGCCGAGCCGTCGGTCACGATCGCGACGGTGTTGCCCTTGATCGTGAGCCGGGATGCGTCCCGGGGTTCGTCGACCAGCGCACGGCAGACCCGCGCGACACCCGGGGTGTAGGCCATCGACATGTCGTCGCGGGTCTTCAGCGCGACGGTCGGCCTGACCTCCAGCTTGCCGCCCAGGTGGAGCAGGAAGGTGCGGTCGGAGACGCGGTGCACCTCCACCCCGTCGAGTTCGTCGACGCTGGAGCCGAGCTCCTCGGCGTGCTCGCCGTCACGGGCGTTGACCGTCACGTCGACCGTGCGGTGGTCCCGCGTGGTGTCGACGAAGTCCACGGCCGTGACCACGCCGCCGTGGTCGCCGACCGACGTGGTGACCCGCCCGAGGGCGCGATGGTCGCCCAGGTCGAGGTGCAGCCGCATCGTGATCGCGTAGGACGCGCTGGGGGACGTCACGTCAGGACTCCTGTCAGGTCTGGTGCAACACGGGCCGGCCGTCCGGGCAGTCCCGGGCATGACCCAACCATGCCCGCAGCTCGGGCGGAAGGGGTGGACCTGCCCCGGTGGGGACCGCGACGCACGTTCAGGGGGCGAAGACCTGGGCGTCGTCGGCGAACGCCTTGCACTCGATGGCGTTGCCGGCAGGGTCGAGGAAGAACATCGTCCACTGCTCGCCCGGCTGGCCCTCGAAGCGCAGGTACGGCTCGATGACGAAGTCGGTCCCCGCGTCGCGCAGCCGCCCGGCGAGCGACCGGAACGCCTCGACCTCCAGCAGCACGCCGAAGTGGGGGACCGGCACGTCGTGCCCGTCCACCGGGTTGTGGGCCTGCTCGGCGCGCTGGTCCACGAGGTGGGTCACGAACTGGTGGCCGTACAGGTTCCAGTCGATCCAGCGCTCGTCGCTGCGGCCCTGCTCGAGCCCGAGCACGTCGCCGTAGAAGCGACGGGCCTCGTCGAGGTCGTCGACGGGCACGGCCAGGTGGAAGCGGGGGATGTCGGGTCGGGTCACGGTGCGGCGCCTCTCGGTGGTCGTGGCCTGCAGCGTGCCCGACCCGACGGAGCCGTGGCCGTCCCGGCTCGCCGGACCCGGGTGCCCGCTGGGGTTCTCTGGCGCCTCGGGCCGCCTGCCACTCGAGGACTGCCATGGACCACCCCGAGGACGCCCGTGCCGTCCGGGAGCGCCCCGACGACGAGCGGGACGAGCTCGCCCGGCAGATCGCCAGTCGGCTCGACGCGCCCATGACGGCGCTCGGCATCCTGTTCGGGCTGCTGGTCCTGGCCGAGACGCTGGTCTCTCCCGAGGGTGCGCTCGGGACCGCCTTCACGGTCACGTCGTGGGCGATCTTCGCGGTGTTCGTCGCCGAGTTCCTCCTGCGCCTGTACGTCGCACCGTCCCGGACGCGGTTCCTGCGCCGGAACTGGTGGCAGGTCATCTTCCTCGTCCTGCCGTTCCTGCGCGTCCTGCGTGTGCTGCGCGGCCTGCGCTGGCTCCGGATCGGCAGGACGGGCCGCATCCTGTCCTCGGCGCTGCGGGTCACGCGTACCGCCGGGCGCCGGCTCAGGGGCCGCATCGCCTGGCTCGCGACCACGACATCGATCGTGGTCCTCGCGAGCAGCCAGCTGCTGTACGAGTTCGGCGACGTCCCCACCTACGTGGAGGCGCTGTACCGCGCCACGATGGCGACCGTGACCGGCGAACCGACGACGGTGGGCGGCGTCGGGCGGATCCTGGACGTCGTGCTCGCCAGCTACTCCGTGGTCGTCTTCGCCGCGCTCGCCGCGAGCATCGGCGCCTACCTGGTGGAGCAGCGGTCCGAGCGCGGCCCGGTGGCGGGCGCGTCCGCGGTCGACGACGACGCCGTGCCCGCGTGACGGCCCGGGGCGGCGGTGTGGTGTGCTGTGCCATGCTGGAGCGCACCGAGCGGGATCGATCCGCTGCGGGGCAGCGACGACCAGGCACACCGTGGTCGCGACCGAGGACGTGGGCATGACCAGCGTGGACCCGGATCCGCCCGCACCGCCGGTCACCGGCCGCGCGTCCGAGCGGCTCGTGACCATCGAACGGTTCCTGGCCGAGCGCCAGCCCGAGCACGCCACCGGTGACCTGACGGCGCTGCTCTACGACCTGGCGCTGGCGGGCAAGCTGATCGCGAGCAAGACGCGCCGGGCGGGGCTGACCGACCTGCTCGGGCGCTCGGGGGTGACCAACGTGCAGGGCGAGGAGCAGCAGAACCTCGACCTGTACGCCGACGAGGTCATCGCCGGGCTGCTCACGCGTGGCGGCCGTGCGTGTGCGCTGGTGAGCGAGGAGCGGGCCGAAGTCAGGGTCGTCGACGGCGGGGGCCCGTACGTCGTGGCCTACGACCCACTGGACGGCTCCTCCAACATCGACGCCAACGTCAGCATCGGCACCATCTTCGGGGTCTTCCGACGGGTCTCGACCGAGGGTGGGCCGACGCCGCAGGACTGGCTGCGCCCCGGGCGTGACCTCGTGGCCGCGGGCTACGTGCTGTACGGCACCTCGACGATGCTGGTCTACAGCGCCGGCGACGGGGTGCACGCCTTCACGCTGGACCCGGAGGTGGGGGAGTTCCTGCTGACCTGGTCGGACCTGACGTTCGCCGAGGACCCGTCCTACTACAGCTTCAACCTCGCGACGTCCTCGCAGTGGGACCGGGGTGTGCGCCGCTTCATCGAGTGGATCGAGCGCGACGACACCCCGACCGCCTCGCAGCGCTACATCGGCTCCGCCGTCGCCGACTTCCACCGCAACCTGCTGCACGGGGGCATCTTCGGCTATCCCGGCACGGTCGAGCAGCCGGCCGGCAAGCTGCGCCTGCTGTACGAGGCGGCTCCGCTGGCCTACCTCGCCGAACAGGCCGGTGGGGCGGGGTCGGACGGGCGCGGGTCCCTGCTCGACGTCGTGCCCGACGACATCCACCAGCGCACGCCGGTGTTCGTGGGAGCCGAGGCGCTGGTGCGGCGCATCGAGGAGTTCGTCGCCGACGGCTGAGCCGGGTCCCGGGGTGGGGTCTACGCGCCCCACTTCTCCAGCTTGCCGGCGGTCGCCAGGGCCACGGTCATCATCTGCTGCGTGGGCATCCGCCCGAGCAGACCGGTCGTCGCGGTGCGTTCGGCGAAGCTCGTCACGGCGTCCCTGCCGACGCGTGGCCCCCACATCAGCAGCGGGACCGGGTGCCAGCTGTGGCCGGACAGCTGCGTCGGCGAGCTGTGGTCGCCGGTGACGACCAGCACGTCCGGCTCGAGGGCCACCAGGTCGTCGACGATCGCGTCGACCTGCTCGATGGCGGCGACCTTGTCGTCGCGCAGGCCGTCGTGGCCGGCCTGGTCGGTGGCCTTGTGGTGCATGAAGAAGTAGTCGTGCTCGTCCCAGTGCTCGCGGAGCAGCGCGACCTGCTCGTCGAGCCCGTGCGGACGCGGCAGCACGTCCATGCCGACGAGCTTCGCCACACCCCGGTACATCGGGTAGGCGGCGACGGTGGCCGGTCGCAGCCGGTAGCGCTCACCGAAGTCCGGGAGGTCCTGCAGCGTCTCGAAGCCCCGCAGCAGCAGGGCGTCGGCCCGGTCGTCGTCACGCAGCGCGGCGCGGATCCTGCTGTCGAGCTCCGCCAGCACCGACGCGGTCCGCTCGGCGTCGGGGTGTCGCGGCGCAGGGTCCCTCGGTGGGACCCCGACGCGCTGCGGGTCGAGGTCCTCGACGCGCGGGTCCAGTCCCTCGCCGCGCACGACGCACAGCACCCGGTGCTCGGAGATGTGCTGGAAGAAGACCTCGAACCCGTCGAGCTCGACGCGCTCGGCCAGCAGGTCGGTCAGCTCGCCGGCCGGCCCGTCGGCGATCCGCCCCGCACGTCGGTCGGTGACGTTGCCGTCAGCGTCCAGCGTCGCGAGGTTGCCCCTGGCGGCGACGTCGCCGGGCTGCAGGTCGAACTCCACCCCGACGGCCGACAGGACCCCCCGCCCGAGGTCGTGCTCCTGCGGGTCGTAGCCGAACAGGGCGAGGTGGCCCGGCCCCGAACCGACGGTGATGCCGGGCATCAGCGGGTCCAGCAGCCCGACCGAGCCCTGTGCCGCCAGACGGTCGAGGTTCGGTGTCCGCGCCTCCTCGAGCTCGGAGTCGTGCTCGGCGTCGGCGTACCCACCGAGTCCGTCCAGGACCAGCAGCACGATCTTGCACGGGTTGTCGTTGAGGACCTCGTGGAGTTCGAACAGGGCGGGCTCCGTGGTCGGCGGCGCCATCACCGTAGGTCGATCCGGGCCAGCCGGGACCCGTCGTGGGGCCTCGTGGTCGAGTGGCGGCGTTCAGGTGGCCGTCAGGACCTCGCGCAGCTGCGCGGTCGTCGGGGACCCGGCCGGACCGTCGGGCGTCTGGTGGATCCGGCACGACAGCCCGACCGGCTCGTCGCCCCGTGCGAAGACGTCGCGCCCGTCGACCAGGACCGTCGGAGAGCCGCGGAACGACAACTCCTCGGCCCGCTCGGGGGTCTCGACGCGCTGGTGGGCGACGTCGAACCCGAGCTCGTCGGCCAGCGCACGCAGGCGCCGGTCGGTGGTCCGCCACGACGGGCAGCCATCGAAGTACAGCAGCGTCACGTCCATCGTCGGGCTCCTGCGGGTGCCGCGAGCAACCGTAGGTCCTCGACCGGGTGCCAGCGCGACGGGGTGCCGGCGACGGGGTGCCGGCGACCGGGTGCGGCTGCCCGCACGACTCAGCTGTCGGCGTCGGCGTCGGCGTCGTCCGACCCGCGCGCCGCCACGATCTCGGCCGCCGCCCGCTCGCCGGCGCTGACGGCTCCGTCGAGGTAGCCGTTCCAGACGGTCGCGGTCTCGGTCCCGGCGAAGTGGATGCGCCCGTGGGGCTGGCGCAGGGTCGGTCCGAAGGTGGTCCAGCCCCCCGGCGTGAACCGGCCGCCGTAGGCGCCGCCGCTCCACGGCTCGTGGCACCAGTCGTGCTCGACGTAGCCGATCGACGTGCGGGCCCGCACGCCGAAGAACGCGACCAGCGAGTCCTCGAC